>Ga0182033_10000324_pt1 | contig 22609 bp, 23 predicted proteins | sample tim00Cox0000000H_FD_125968 | JGI IMG/M metagenome (GOLD analysis project Ga0182033, IMG submission 125968) | Lab enrichment of tropical soil microbial communities from Luquillo Experimental Forest, Puerto Rico - timezero.00C.oxic.00.000.00H | ecosystem: Environmental > Terrestrial > Soil >...
ATTATGAGGAAGGGCTCGAAGGCTACACTTGGCATCCGAGCCGTGGTGAAGGATGACGATGAGGAAGAGCCGGTCGCTTGTGCTTAGCGGGACAGTCCAGCTGAGGTGGTTCGAGGCCGATCCATTTCTGGAAACACCGGTGAAGATGTTCCTCATGGTATAGAATTTGCCCTCAAACTCTTGCTCCTTCAGCACACCAGGGGGCAGGTTTTGTGCAAGCCCAGCACCCGGGCAGACTTGCCCTCTTGTTCGCCTTTTCAGAAGAATTCCACAGCCCGGCTGAGATAAACACCTTAAGAAATGTGACAGTGTTTTTAGCCCTCAATTCAAGTGCTTGCCGGATATTCCTTAACCGCTTACGGGGACTATATACAAGACTGGTTGTGCTGCAGATTACGAGTAGATTTGGCGGATTATTACCTTCCTGTGAACCCCCTCTAGCCTAGCCCGGCGTCCGCAGAAGGCAGCGACAGGGAGCGCGAAAGGATGCGGGTACCGACGGGCCGGCTCGAGCCGCGCATCGCAAAGACAGAAGCCGTAATGCTTTTGCACCTGGACCAATCGCCGATTGCAAAAGTTGAAGCATTCACCGAGAACGTGAGTTCTCGTGGCGCACGGGTGATTACCGATTCGGTTTGTTCTCCGGGCCAGCTTGTGTGTTTGGATGCATTGGAGGAGCGCCTGAAGTTGGCGGCGCGAGTGGTTTACTGTCGACGTCTGAACGAAGGAAAATTTGCTGTTGGCCTTCAGCTTGACGTTCGCGCTGAGAAGTGGCAGAGGCAAAAGCCACCGAAGCTCTGGCGTTATTAGGGAATGTGGCTGACTAAGCCTTCTTCGTTCGTCCGGCTCGAATCGCATTGCGGGCATCGCCACAAGCGGAAGGCCCTTTTCTCCTGATTAATCTCCGCAAGATACATCGGTTGACCGTCCCGGGGACAAGTGACGCGGGGCGTCAGGTATGATTCAAGCTGTCCGTGGTCAGGGGCGATGAAATATCCGTTTGAAGTTGAATAGCGGACACCGCAATGCGGTTCCGGGCAGGCATACTCGGTTTCTGTGACAACCCGCGTCATCCCCATTCTAATGTGATGTTCGAAGCAGAGCGCGTGCAGTTGCTTGCTGGCTATTCTGATTTCCTCGTCAGGATTGGTTCGCTCGTGCTTTGGTCTCACGCTCACGGGTCATTCCAAGCGGGCTAGCCAGGGCAACAACGACGTCACTTGCAATCGGCAGAGAATCCTTGCCGCTTTCCGCAGTTTCTTCGGTAGGATCTCGCTGGCCATCTGATCCACGGCAATCATGCCAGTGCGGCTTTCTCTGTCGACGTAATCAAACCGTCGCCGTGAACCGGAACTGCGGACTGAAACGCTGATTCCTGTCGGGAAACAAGGCGGCTTTTTCCACTCTTCGAAAAGCTCCCTGGTAATCACCTTTCCTCCCGGATGCCTGTCTACTTACCTGATGTCAATTGCTCCGACAGGTGATGTACCGCCCGGGATTTCTGAACGGCGTCCAGTCCATCCGCAGCTTGCGCGACGACACGAAACTGGGTTCTTCGCAAACAGCGCGCAACCGCTTTTCGAAAGCTCGCAAAGCCATCGACAACCAAACTCTAAAGCTCCCGGACACACGCTATCCAAGAATTTGCGGCTTTGCAAGCATTTGTATCATGCGATATACAGAAGAGACGAGTGCATTTGGCGAAGCCACGGACGATGGCGGAATGAGAAAAAAGCTGGAAAGGCTAGCTCTTCCCGATCACTTGTTCATTCTTGTTTTAGCTCATTCACTGATGCATAGATAGAGAGTATCATGCAGCCACTTTTATCTATTATGGTAACGGGCCGCATTCAGGAGCGAGCCAGCTTCCTCAAGGAGTGGCGACCTGTCCGGCACCGGGATTCGCATCCCTGCGGCGTTCCTCTCATTCAAGGTGGGGGAGGATTGTGCTTCCGCGTTGAAACCGAAGGCACGACGATCGAACAACCTGGTACGGCGGCATTGCCGATGTATCCCGCTATTCTCCGATCGGGGATATGAGACCGGGCTGTCTGATCACCGCCTCCAACCGCCCGATTCACCTCGCTCTACTTCGCTGAGAAATGCGAAATCGCCAATACGTATGCGGGCTCCACGCGGTCTTGCGCACGATTTTGCAGGTTTAGGCGGGTTTTCGAAGAGCGCTGGTGCGGGAGAAGGGATTTGAACCCCCACGGCCTTTCGGCCACAAGATCCTAAGTCTTGCGCGTCTGCCAGTTCCGCCACTCCCGCACAGAGTCTAACCACTCATTATACAGGCTTGCGGGCGTTTTCTCCTTTCTCGGAATTGCTGCAATCTTGTGCATCTATGAATGAACTATGAATTACGGCCTTGGCCCCGGCCTCAATTTTCTTGGCCGCATCTTGCAGCTCCGCTTCGCTCACGATGTTGTAGCGATTGAAAACGGCATCCGTCTTGTGGCCGGAAATTTCTCGCGCTGTCTTTTGCGGTACGCCGCGGCGAAAATCATGGAGCAGCAATCCCGGCAATCCCGCTGCCTTATAACAAGAGCATTCCAGGCACCGCGAAAATCGCGGACAGGCTCTCCATTCCTGGTAAGGAGAAAATCTTCTGGCTGCTTCCCCTTGCGGAGCTCCGTCACAAGCACCCGGCACTCTTGAGGCGCATTTTGCAAGCTTCGCACAGGCAAAACCAGTGGACCGTTCACCCGGAAACTCTTTTAGAACAAAGTTAATTGAGCTGCAAAGTACTTTACGACAGTGTTTGCTTTACGTTCGTACTAGGGCTTCCTACTGCGATGGCGGGGATTAGGCGGTGACTCCGAACCATCGAAGCGGAAGGGGTTTACACGTCCCCGGCAAATGAGACTACCTGTTAGTTTTGACAGTTTCGGTATGCTTACGCGTAGGGTTAGTTTGGCCGCGTTCAGGAGGGGGTGGCGCTCCAAGCGAAGTTCATCTGACTTGAATCCCCCGTTTAAGCGTCTCCTCCTCCACGCAGCTCTACCTGGCACACCGCGCTTGACTGTACATCTCATGCCTCAATATTAAGCCAATAGAATCAGCAGCTTGCAAGTGACTGTACATGAACTGTGAATGAAGAACAGGCCATTTAGGCGGGCGGACTGAGGCAAACGTGGCGGCCTTTATGACCGAGAGGCAGGGAGCAAAGCATGGCGTCAAAAGGCTGCGCCACAAGATGAGCCCAACTGCCCTGAATTATTTTGGCGCCACACCTGGGAGGCGAATAAGGGCGATGCTTGAGTGCTTCCTGTTCCTCTCTAAATTTGCGGCGCTCGGCCTCAATTTTATCTTTTGCTATCCGGCACATGGCAGCGAATTGCTCTGGGGTAAACAGTTCCCACGGATGTTTTTCTCGGGGCATGGCCGGCCGACTATAGCACGCGAGCCTTGCCTGGCCAGCATCAAATTCGATCCGTTTCAAATTTCAAAACGCGCGAAGAAGGGCGGGGGTATGGTCCCCCGCGGTCCCAGTGCCCACACAAAACCTCCCTGGAATCTGGTACCGGTCAAATATGGGGACAGTTTCGCCGACTTACGGGTGAACTACATGGGCTGCATGGGGTGCGCCGAATAAACAGGAATCCGGACACAAGCAGCCAGCCTGCCTACTGCACGAACAAGCCAGACAGGAAGTTACGGCGCTTCATGGTTTTTCTTAGCGTTTCGTATGAAACGGAGGAAGGCTCTCTGCTGTAAGGCGTACAAGTAAGCCGGTGGCAATGCAGAAGCCATGCGCTCGAAATATGCAATGTCTGCGAGCACCGGATTCGTCTTACCCACCTTACAGGGGGGAGCTGGTTTAGGCACATCGAGCGGCATGCCAAAGAGGAAGTTACGGCGTTTCATTGTGGCGTAGGACTATAGCACAAAAAGAGGGCGCCGGACTTCGACGCCCCGCGCCTCCTGTCTGTTTTGCCAGTTCCAATAAATGCACCGGTAGAACTAGCTTCTGTCACTCAGTTACCACGAGGAGGCGGCCAATAACCAATAACTCTCCTCAAAACGTTCGTTTCTCCTAAAAGTAGGCCGCCTCCCCATCCCGTTCAGCCCTTAGAGCCTCGCGCAAGAAGTCCAGCGGATTCATGGCTGCACCTTGCGCCAGTAGCGGTAGGGCTCACGAATGCCCCCGGCGCCGATGGGCTCAATCTGTCCTGCTTGGCCACCGCTCATCAATCTTTTCGAGCATGCGCTTGGCATTCTCAACTGCGTCAGCGATGGCGCACTCGGCGCGTCCAGGTTATTTTTCTCATCGCTCCGGGCCGTTGACCTCGCCAAGCAGACGTAGTTCGGCTTCCTGAATGACAAATTGCGCTGCACCACAATCCAAGCAAGCTACAACTTCAGAGCGAACATAGACAGGTGGCTCTACAAGATTTTTCAGCGCGCGAGAGGTTAGAGTAATCTCTCCGATTAACTTGCGCACGTTCTCCGAGTCGCATGATTTGCAGCGCATACAAGAATTGTCCGGCAGGGCCGATACGGAAGCGCTGTGATGTGCGTCACCTAACCGCGTGACTCCATGTCGCGGGTTGGCCAACGTTCGTCAATCCTCTTGAGAATGAGATCGGCGTTCGAGATGGCATCCGAAACGGCGCACTCCCGCGCCGGGCATGACTTGATACCTATTTCGTTGAGTTTCCGTCCTGCCAGAATCGTTGCTGCAAGAAGGATTGCGTATTTCCGCTGTTCATCCATTTGAGTCCTCCAGCGGAAACGGGGACGGCAAGATAACACGTCCTGACGACTCAAGAATCTGGAGCCAAAGTTTCCTAGTGGAATCGTTGCCAGACAGCACGCTTGAGGAAAATCAGAATCGTAGCAATCAAGGTAATCTTTTCGGCGACTCGCCATTTATCCCGCGACTGCCGCAACTCCGTGCGGATCGCAATGTCTCGCGCGATTAAGCGATCCCGAAGATCACGCAGTTTTTCTCGCGTCATGAGAGGCGGCCAGGAGCGGCCTGTGTTCAGGCACGGCCGCGTCCCGCTTGCGTCGCTTTAACTTCATTTCACAGCAAAGCGACAGGATACGCCAAGCGTCCAACACCGTATTTTGGGGTAGAACAAAGGGCCTAGCGCTTCTGTACTAAAACTGCTGTAACCTGGTCGCTGGCACCGCCGAACCATTGAGGCATGCACAGCGCCCACGTAACTTGCCAGGAACGGGTTGGGGGCCGGCTCAGGGACAGCGGTCCCGAAAGGGTGCGAGTGCGGCTACCTAACCCGCTAATCGCTTTTATCCTGCCAAATTTAGCGAATGCCTTACGAGAGGCCCCGCAAATCAAATAGAATCAAAGCCAGCCATCGAAGCGCTTACGGTGCCTGCAGAGCCTTAGGCGCGGGGATTCAGCCAGACGTGCGGGCCTTTATCACCTCGAGCGATTGCTTGGAGCAATGGAGCAGGTATCGCAGCGATGGCCACTGAGCAGCAAACGGCGATGTGGTGAGGGTTTGTTTCTCGAATCAACCAGATTTATGCTGCTCCAGCGACTCAGCTTGACTGCGCATCGGGGTACGCGCTTGCTTTTCTGCCGCCTCGACCAATTTGCGCACGCCTTCACTGTGCAGTTCGTCGCGTTCGAGAAGCCCGAGTATCTGGTCTGCGGTCAGCGTAAAATCTTTGCCTACTGCGAAGATTATCTCCCCATGGGCGGTTTGCATCGGGAAACTCACAGTCACTCCATGTTGCCGGAGCAGGTCGACGGCCCTCGCAATTTCATTTGTTCTCTCTGTATATGTGCTCACGGACGCGACCCTTCTGCAAGCGTTCATTTCCACCCGTGGATAGACTTGGGGCTGATTAATGTAGGGCTGTAACCTTCGTCACTGTTGCTCATGCTGAGCGAATATCCGTTTGCAAGGTAATCGGGGATATCTCGGTCATCGGCAAGCGGAATGTGCGGACCTGCTTTTGTCAGGCTTACGTGATATCGGTCATCCTCTTGGTAGCGATGCGGGAACACCCGGATTCCAGATTTCTTACCCCGTCGGACGATGGCGAAAAGCATTGTGTTCCTCCGAATGGTTACGGACTAAAGCCACTATGGTTTAGTGCGATGACCGATGCAATAGCGTCGTCGGACCGAGTCTGTGGAAAATTGAGGATAAATGCAGCGCAAGCCCGGAAGTGACGTCAAAAGCTATCCGCGGCGGTCGAGAAATACTGGTCCAAGCCGCGCATAGTTTCGCGTAGGCCGCCCGGGGTTACGATTTATGGCGGCAGCGACGGCTAAAATTTCCGGCCCCGTCTTTTTGCATCAGCGATGGCGCACTCTCGCGCCGGGCATGACTTGTCGCCTGTCTCCTTGAGATTGCGTGCTGCCAGAATCGTCGCGCCAAAAAGGATTGCGTATTTCCGCTGCTCGTCGTTTCGAGTTCTCCAGCGGAAACGGGCAGGACAGGACAACACAGCCCACCGTTAGCCAGACTCGGGCCGAAGATGTTTATCCGTCTGCCCCGGCAGACTTCACTTTAGGACTCAGAGGCACGCGAGCGTGAATGGTTGTTCCACTCACCAGCTTCGAGTCAATGGAAAGCTGGCCGCCCACGAGCTTTAGGCGTTCCCTCATGCTTGTCAGCCCAAGCCCGTGCTCATTCATTACTCTCTCGGCATCAAAGCCAACTCCTGAGTCATGCACGGTCAGCTGAATCTCATTCAAATTGCCTTTAAGCCATACTTCAAACCGCTTCACCCCGCTATGCTTGGCCGCATTCTGTAAGGCTTCCTGCAACACGCGGAAGAGGCACAGCGCCGCATCCGCAGATATTTCTTTGGGGATGTTTTCGGAGTGAAAGGTGGTCTCCGCATTTTGCCCCATGGAAAACTCCTTGCAAAAACTGGCCGCGGCCGCTTCAAGTCCCAGGTACTCCAGTTTCGAGGAATGCAAGCGGTGTGACAGCGCCTGAATATCGCTCCCGAGATTGGCAACGCGTTCGCAAATCTCTACGATTTGACGGCCGGTTCTTTTCTTGAACGCGGGAAGATCTTGTTTCAGTGTCTGGAGATTCACGGCTAACAGCGCGACCTTTTGGTTGATGTCGTCGTGAAGTTCTCTTCCGATCCGGGAGCGCTCTTGCTCCTGTGCTTCAATCAGTCTTCGGTTAATTCCCAGAAGTGCCTCCTCAGCTCTTTTGAGATCGGTTACATCCGCTACCATACCGATCACCCGCAGCATTCGGCCTTGGCCGTCGAAGAAGGCGCGCCCGCTGCTCCGTAGCCAAACTAAAGCACCGTCGGAAGACAGCATCCGGTAGGTAACGACAGCAGTTGGGTTTTCCGGAGTGAGTCCAGCAATTGTGGCAGCCAGTTTTTGGCGGTCGTCTGGATGCATTTGGTCCAGGAACTGCTGATGGGTAAATCGCAGTGGCTCTGTGACACCGAGGATTTTGGCATGTTCCGGGGATCGCAGCACCGCGCCCGTCGTGACGTCCCAATCAAATGAGTACATCTTTCCCGCCTGAGTCGCCAGACGGAAGCGTTGTTCGCTCTCGCGAAGTGCTTGTTCGACTTGCTTGCTCTGCGTGATGTCAACCGATATACCCAGCATTCGCTCCGGTTTTCCATTTGCGGCGTATCGGTACCGGCCTCGTGAGCGTAACCAGTGAATTGTCCCATCCCGCCACACAACGCGAAACTCCGCAGCAAAATCCTCGCTTCTGTCTTTGGCTATTCGTAGTGCGTGCTCCAGACGTTCGCGATCGTCCTTATGTACACGAACCCAAAATTCCTCAAGCGATCCCGAAGTCTCGTCGGGTGTCATCCCGAGTTGCGCATGTGCCTTCCCGAACCACATATTCTTGCCAGTCTTAATGTCGAAGTCCCAACCCCCTACTGAGCCGGATTCGATCGCAAGTTGCAGCCGCTCATTTGCTCTGGCAAGTTCCTGTTCTGCTAGATTATGTTGTGTCACATCTACATTGACCCCGATCACTCGCAAGGGCTCCCCAGACTCGTCCATAAATGCCTGCCACCGTCCGGCGATCCAATGAACGCTTCCGTCAGGCCAGACGACGCGCCATTCTCCTTTGGTTGATTGTCCTGTTTTCAACGACCGGTCGACCAACTCGATCACTCGTGCGCGGTCATCGGGGTGAACCAAATTTTCGAAGGTGGTTTGCGTTCCGCCAAATCCGCCCGCCGGCAAACCGTACATTGCCTCTAGCTCAGGCGTCCAAGTATTCACTCCCGTCCGAATGTTCCATTCAAACGTTCCAATGCAAGCAGCCGACTGCGCCAATCGGAACCGTTCCTCGCCGACGCGTAGCGCCTCCTCCTTCCGATTGCGCTCCAATTCGAGATTCTTCTTATCTGTAATGTCCTCCACCATCGCGAGTACCAGCGGAGATGAACGACTCGTCAACAGAGAGATGCTCAGGCGGCCCCAGACCAGCGAGCCATCCCGTCGAAAATAGCGCTTCTCCAGTTGGTAGTGGTCAATCGACCCTGCACGCAATTGCTGAAAAAGAGCCCAGTCCCTCTCCGCATCGTCCGGAGGAGAAAAATCAAAACAGTGTTTGCGACGCAATTCCTCTTCGCTGAAACCTAACATTGAGCAGAATGCGGGATTTACGAATAGCGGCTCCCCATCCAAGTTCTCCACCGCGATCCCGATGGGGCTAGCATTGAAAACATCACGGAAAAGCTGGGTGTCAGGCGCGCTTTCCATATGGCGTTTTCCGAATCCGCCTGCTTCTCACAAAAAGGGATACACTGCGGCCACCTCTCTCCCGAGTGTTTCCTACGATAGCCCGAACCATCGACCATGGCAACAACGAACGCTGTTTTTCGGGAGCGTGGGTTAAGTTGTTTGTCGAGACCTGTTAGAGAGCCTTAGATCTTCCCGAAGCAAGTTCGCATCCTGTGGGCGTCGAGGCCAGCTCAAAAGCTCAACCCCTATTCCGACGTTTGCACTGACCTAGATTGAAGTGCGAATTAGGCGGTATCCACGTCCATGCAAGCTTCTTCGCCTGCTCTGTGACGATCTAGAAGCGATACGCTGAGGTTTAAGCTGGTTGTCTGGTGCGAGTCTAGGGGAGGTTGATTAGGTTTGTGATTCGCGTATTGCACAAACCTGATGTTGTGCGGCAGAGCCATTCATTTTTAGTTAGGCTTTTCTCCAGGTTGCGACAGCTTTCGGAATCCCCAGATGCATTTCGCCAGCGCTACGCCGATGAGAAGGACGTACAGGCTCATGGTTAGGTAGTCCATCAGCAGCGGAGCTTTTGGTGCACCTGCCGCCAACGGCGCTCGAATCGCCCATATAGCTAAAAAATACGCGAACTCGTTCAGTGTCAACTGTTTTGGGTCCGCACTCCTCGCGACCACCAGAATCCAAGCGACCGCAAGAATAGCGAAGAACACGGCGAAGAACTTCGGAAACACTGGACGTTCTAACACCAGGAGAATGCGGCCATCCTTCCAAAAGTCAGGCCTATAGAGTCGGGCGAATTCCTTGGGGTCTTGTTGAAAGTACTTGGCCCAGTATTCCAAGTCGCTTGCTTTTATGTTTCTGACCATGAGATTCGGTATTTTGGGCGAAACCGTGTAACGGTCGTCCGGAATTCTGAAATACTGCTTCCAGTCGGGTGTTGCGACAATCATGAGTTTGATTTGAGCCGCAATGACATATTTGTCAAATGGATAAAGCCATGGGTCCCCCAAGAGTGGAACATCCGCCCTAGTAGACTTGGGAACGGATTCGGAAAAGGAAGCAGGAGGACGCTTTAACGGAACATTATTGGTCCACCCGCGTGGTCCGAAAACTCCGAGAGAGAATTCGTTCGTGGCGTCAGAAATCTCAAACGGACTAAAAAATACCTGAACAGGAGCAGAATAGTTCTTACGGATTTCGTGGGTCTCAGGGGATTCATCTATGAACGTAAACAGTGGCGCTCGAATTAGCACGCTCGGGTCTGTTCCCCATACGTACCGAAGGTCGGCTCGCAAGTGGGCCGTCTGGTATGTGTCATCGATAGACTCGAGCACCACCCGGTAGTACTTCACATAAGCGGGAACTTGTCCGGGTGCAGCGATTCCTGTACCCAAGAACCATTGGGCCTTGTCCTGTTCCATCTGGGGTGCTCGGTGAGCCAAGTACACGGCGACAAAGACGAGAGAGACGACGACCAGCAGAAAGGCGATTGCTAGAATTTTCCGTCGATGCTCAAGAAGCCTGGCAACAATCCCGAGCCCGTGAGGAATCCTTTTGATTTGTGACCACAGAGAAACCGAACCCATGAACGCATTGTATAGAGAAAAATGCTAGGTCCGTGGTCTCGGAGCGGTGAAGTGCTTAATCTGACAAAAGTGGGCTGTGGCCCCCAATGGCCGCTTACGTTCAGCCAAGCTGTAGGGAGTTTGGTTTCCTCCAGGCCTTTGCCGTACTCGCCAATCTGGCCGAGATTAACGGGCCCGGCTGGCAGAGCGTTCTCTGCAGGGTATGTAAAAGCATCGGCTACCCCGCTTGGATGTATGCTTCGCGTTCATCCGGAATCGGTTTGATTAACTCCGTCAGGGAGCCTCGTCCATCTCTTTAGGTTTGCTGCCAGACCGATCGGCGCCAAACCATCCTCGCAAATATTCGTCCACGCGTGAGAGCTATGATTCATGCAGACCCGCAGCTGCAAAGCGGCTGGCCAACCATTCTTTTAATGCCCGGCAACATTCATACGGGACGCAAATAGTCACGCAGCTGTTGACATCTACACGACCGGGGCAATTCCGTCATTTGTCCATCAACTCTCGTCGAGGACTGGGTCTGAAATTGTGCCACTTTTGGACGAGGGCCCATGAGCGCGACTTCGAGATAGTGAGTCAGGGCAATGTTGTCCTTTTTCATGAACCCGAGAACTTCATCCTTTCCCAGCTTCCGGGTGACACAAAGTTGCCGCAAGCCGCACTATTTCTCGGACCAAGTTGCGGCTAATTCGGTTCAATTTGTTGCCATTGGCGCTAATTCGCGGCGATGCTAAACTGCTGATTCTTCGGAGGATGTGTTGATGACAAAGGACTTGCCCGAGTGCGGGCTTTTGCTCCTGAGTCTTGCGCGTCTGCCAGTTCCGCCACTCCCGCGCGAGGCCTCTATTCTATCGATTACGGCGCCATCAGGATTTCACGAGGCAAACCGGTCGCAGGCGGGAAACGGAGAGCTGCCCATCGCGTGCGCGTCTGGCGCTGGACGATACTTCTGGATTTTGGAAGGCGGTAGAGGCATAATCCTTGTATTCAGTCGCAGAGCGCTTGACCAGTCCCCCCTCAAGCCAGGATGCCTTGCCCTTAGGCATGCTCATAATCCGTCGCTGCGTCAGAGGGCAGCGTCATGATCATTCAAGAACAGGGCGATCATCTTGTCTTAATTCGGCAGACGGATCACGCGGTGCTCGCGGGCCATTTTGCCCGCGAACTGGGGAACGACACGTTTGCCCTCCCGCAGCCGCAAGAATCTTTCGCACTGGCCGCTACCGAACACGATAACGGGTGGAACGAGTGGGAACTGCTGCCGGAAATCGATTCGGTAACGTATTTGCCTTACAGCTTCATGTCCATTCCGACGCGGGAGCACATCGCGCTTTACCAGCGGGGAATTGAGCGTGTCGTAAAAGCGGACCACTACGCGGGCCTGCTCGTGAGCATGCATTGCTTGGGGCTGTATGACCGCACACGGGCGACCATGCCGGGATTTTCCGCGAAATACGTGAAGTCGCATGAATCGCAAACGGTGAATGATTTTTTGCAGTCGCTCCGGCTACAACAGTTGCGATTGAAAGTGGATTTGCGTGCGGACCCCAAGACAAAGGATTTTGCGGAAGAAAAGTGGGTGCAGGCGAATTCATCGCGGCTGGAAGCGCTGGACCGGCTTTCGCTCTATTTCTGCATGGGACCGCTGGAGGCCGCGACGATCGAAGCAGTGCCGGCCGATTATCACGGCAACGAAGTGGACTGGAATTTGCAGCCCGAAGGAAACAATGCGGTGGCGCTCGAGCCATATCCGTTCCGGCGCGATCCGCTGGAGATCAGCATTCTGGCGCGCCGCATCCCGCGGCGGCGCTACTCCGACGAAGGGGACTTTCAGAAACTGCTGGGCCAGGCACCGTATTTTGCTCTGAAATACACGCTCCGTGCCGGCAGCGCACACATGCGCGCACATGGCGCAGGAATTTAGTCAGGCCTGGACCCCAAAAGCAAAGCAGATCCCTCTGCCTCAGAGGGCGAAAGACCGCAGCCTGAGAATGACATTGCTTGCGATCCAAGCCCCAAACAAATGTGCGTCGCTTCGGAACTCAAGTCAGGTCAGTTCGCGGCCGCGTGTTTCCGGAAGCAGCAGGGCAAGCAAAGCCGCAGCGAGGAAGGCTCCCGCCAGCAGAAAGAACGCAGGAAGAAAACCGAATTGCGACGCCATTGCTCCGACGGCGAAGGGCGCCGCCGCGGACAACCCGCGGCCGAGGTTGTAACTGAGGCCCATCGCGGCCGCGCGAATTTCGCCAGGGAAAAGCTCGCTGGCGATGGCGGCATAGCCGGAGAAGAAACCCGTGCCGAAAAAGGCGACGAAAGGACCCAGAAGCAAAAGTAAGATAGGGCTTCGGATAACGGCGTACAGCGGAACGAGAATCGCAGCGACGAGCAAGTAGGTGAAGTAGGGTTTGCGGCGGCCGAAAGCATCGGCAAAAAATCCAAACGAGGCGTAGCCAAGCCACTTACCGGGAGAGAGCACTAAATAGAAAGTTGTGCCGACGACGAGGCTCATGCCGCGGCCGCCCTTCGAGACAGGAAGAGATAAGAAGCTCGGAATCCAGGTAAACAACCCCCAGTAGCCGAACATGCTGAAGGCGTTCATGGTGGTGGCCAGGAGCCCATTTCGAAGGACATCCCTTTGTAGAAGCTGGCGCAGCACCGCGGACTTTCTTTCTTTCGTCCGGTTTTTCCACAATTCCGGTTCGGGGACGCCGCGGTAAATCCAGAGGACCAGAAGGGCAGGTAAGACACCTGCAAAAAAAACGGCGCGCCACCCGAAACGGGGAAATACAAACAAAACGATGAGAGCCGCCAAGGCTTCACCGATAGCGTAGGTGGACTGCATTAGGCCGAGGGCCCTGCCGCGATGCTCCGGGCGCCAGGTTTCCGCGACGAGCGCCGCGCCGCTGCTCCACTCGCCTCCCATGCCCAAGCCGAGCAAAAAGCGAAAGGCCGCGAGCTGGGGGATGGAATCAGAAAGACCGCAGGCAGCACTGGAAAAGGAATAGACGAGGATGGAGGCCATTAGAGCGCGGGTACGGCCGAGGCGGTCGGCGAGAACGCCGAAGAACAGTCCGCCAATCGCGGAAGCGATCAGCGTGAGGGAATTCAAAAGGCCGCCGGTGGACTTGCTCATACCGAACTCGGTCATCAGGTAAGCGAGCACGAACGAGTAGAGCATGACGTCCATGGCGTCAAGCATCCAGCCGAGACCGCCGGCGATGAGCGATTTGCGTTCCGCGGCAGAAATGTCCCGCGGCCACCGGAAGGGTGAGGCCGAACCCAAGGAGGCGGAGGCTGGGGCAGAGGAGTCGCCGGATGCCATTTCGTCTTGCCGCTCTGGGTCTGTTAGTGCGTGGCCCGGTCAATGCTTTCGGCGATGCGCTGAACCTGAAGAGCCAGCTCCAACAAGCCCCGCCAAATGAGCACGCCCACGAAGAAAGACACGATTCCCGCCACAAGAGACATCAGTCCCTCGGCGGGTGAGTTCTGGAAGCCCAGGACCGCGTACGTGACGACGGCGATGCCGCCGCCAAGAATGCCAACTATGTAGAGAACCTTCACGATGCGGCGCATGAGCTGCTGCTCGAACGAGAAGTCAACGAGACCCGCAAAGAAGTTCTTTTCCTCGGGCATGTAGCCTCCTGGCAAGATTTGGATGAAGAGCCGGGCAATGATTTAGGTAAGGCATTTCCGAGAGATAAGTCAAGGAGGTTTACGGCCCGGCTTGGCAGGCGAGAGTTCAGGAACCCACTCGGGGAAGCAGTAAAAAGCACGTTGGTGAAACTTTTCCCTGTCGGTTCGGCTTCACGTTGCCAAGGTGGCCCGTGGATCTCTTCTTCCCCTTGCGCTTCGACAAGAGAGGTGCTAGCGTTCCCTTGTAGAAGCGAAAGGGGAGCACATGGGCGGGCAACGCATCGATCTCCCGCAGGGAACTTTGGACCTGCTCATTTTGCGAGCGCTTGCGCTCGCGCCGCAGCATGGGTGGGCCATCTCCGAACGCATCCAGCAGATTTCGAGTGATGTCTTGCGCGTCCAACAAGGCTCGCTGTATCCGGCGTTACATCGGTTGGAGCGCCGGGGCTCGATCAAAGCTCGGTGGGGAACTTCGGAGAACAACCGGCGAGCAAAATACTACGAGCTCACCAAGAGCGGGCGGCAGCAACTCGAAGTGGAAAAGGACGCGTGGGACAAACTGACGGCCGCGGTGGCGCAAGTACTGGATATGGCGTAGAGGTGAGGATGTTCAGCGAAGTTGTCTTCCGTTTTCGTGCGCTGTTTCAGCACAAGGCCGTGGAGGCCGAAATCGAAGAGGAGTTGCGGTTCCACCTCGAGAGGCAAACTGAGAAGTATGTGCGGGGCGGGTTGCGGCGCGAAGAGGCGATGCGGCGGGCCCGGCTGGAATTTGGCGGAATCGAACTGGCCAAAGAGGAATGTCGCGACGCGCGGGGAGTGTGCTTCCTTGACACCTTAGTTCAAGACGTGCGCCACGGCTTGCGCACGTTGTGCAAATCGTTGGGCTTCACGGCGGTTGCTGTGTTGACGCTGGCGCTCGGGATTGGTGCCAACACGGCAATCTTTCAACTGTTGGACGCTGTTCGGTTGCGCAATTTGCCGGTTCCGAGTCCGCAACAACTCGCCGCGGTGCGCATTGTCGGCGGCAATCGCGGCATGGGACTCAATCAAAACTATGGGGACTTGACGCGGCCACTGTGGCAGGAAATCCGCGACAAACAGCAGCCGTTTTCCGGCATCTTCGCGTGGAGCGTGAACCAAAGATACGTTGGGAGCGGAAGCGAAATGCGCCACTTCAACGGCCTTTGGGTGAGCGGTGATTTTTTTCAAGTGCTGGGAATCCGGCCTTTCCGAGGACGGTTGCTGCTGCCCGGAGACGAAGGACCTTGTCCCATGAGATATGGAGTGGCGAGCTACTCCTATTGGCGACGAGAACTGGGAGGCAGTGACCCCGCCGGCGGCATTAAACTGATTGTCGATAATTTCCCTGTGGAAATCATCGGTGTAACGCCACCGGATTTCTTCGGCATGGTGGTGGGGGACAGCTTCGACATCGCGCTTCCGCTTTGTATGCCACCAGACGGCCTGCGGCCCGACATTTTTGACGTCTCTGTCATGGGACGATTGAAGTCCGGCTGGACCGTTGAGCGCGCCTCTGCCGAACTGGATGCGCTCAGCCCGGGCCTCTTTGAAGCCACGGTTCCGCCGGGGCGCGACACACCTACCACCGAGATGTACAAGCATTTTCGTCTGGCGGCTTATCCCGCTTCGCGCGGAGTGAGTTCTTTGGGCCAAACGGGTTACACATCTCTCAGGCTGCTTTTGGGAATTACCGGCCTTGTTTTGCTAATGGCGTGCGCCAATCTCGCGAATCTCATGCTGGTGCGCGCCAGTGCGCGGGAACGTGAAATGGCCGTGCGCCTTGCGTTGGGAGCGCCGCGGTGGCGCTTGATCCAGCAACTCTTTTCCGAAGGGGTGCTGCTGGCTAGCGGCGGTGCAATTCTAGGCCTTGGGCTCGCCGGAATTTTCAGCAGAAGCCTTGTGCTGCTCTTCAGCACGGGGGATTACGTTCCTCTGCTCGACCAGCTCCGCACGGATTGGCGCGTGCTGTTGTTTGTCGCGGCGGTGGCGACATTGACGTGTATCCTCTTTGCACTTGCGCCCGCGTTCCGATCGTCGGGTATGCAGCCGGGCGCAGCACTGAAGCGGGGAAGCCGTGGAACGACAACAGATCGCAGCCGCTTCTCTTTGCAGCGGCTTATGGTTGTGGTCCAGGTTGCCGTTTCGCTGGTGCTGCTTGTCGGGGCGCTGCTGTTTGTACGCAGCTTTCGCAACCTGGTGACTCTGAATCCAGGCATGCGCGAGCGCGGCATTACGGTGGCATTTCTAGGATACTGGCAATCGCCGTTGCCGCGGGAGCGCTGGGCGGACTTCCAGCGCGAATTGCTGGAGGAAGTGCAATCGGTTCCCGGCGTGCTGAGCGCTGCAACAACCACTCGGGTTCCGCTTGACGGAGGCAGTTGGGAGCACGGCGTGCGAGTTGGCTCGAAGGAAGGCACGTCGAAATTTACCTGGGTGAGTCCGGACTACTTCGCGACCATGGAGATCCCCGTCGTAAAGGGGCGCGGCTTCTCAAAACAAGACACACCGTCATCGCCGCGCGTGGCGGTCGTCAATCAGACTTTTGTCCGGCGATTTTTTGGCGACACGAATCCCATCGGCCAAACTTTGCTGACTAGCCCAGAGCCGGACTATCCCGCAACGACCTATGAAATCGTGGGCATTATTCGGGACACGCGGTACAGTGATCTGCGCACAGAAACGCCACCGATGGCTTTTGCACCCGCCACGCAGTTCCCCGGGCAGGGTCCCTGGTGCCATGTGATCATTTACTCGAGCGTGTCTCCACCCACCGTTATGGCCGCGGTAAAGCGGCGCCTGGCCGAACAGCATCCCGACGTCGTGGCCGAGTTCGCCGACTTTCAAAAGCAGATTTTGGATGAGTTGGTAATGGAGCGCGTCCTGGCGATGCTCTCTGGGTTTTTCGGCGTGCTGGCGGCCGCGCTCGCCGCCATCGGTCTGTACGGGGTCATCTCCTATGTCGTTGTCATGCGGCGCAACGAAATTGGGATTCGCATGGCCCTCGGCGCCAGCCGGAGCGGCGTCGTCAATCTCATCCTGCGGCAAACGGTTCTTTTGTTGGCCGTTGGCGGGGTTATCGGAGTAGTGTTCGCGCTGGCCGCTGCCCGCAGCGCCGGCTCATTGCTCTACGGTCTCGAGCCCGACGATCCCTGGGCCTTCTTTGGCGCAAGCGTGCTTCTCGCCGCTGTAGCGTTGCTCGCGAGTTTCGCGCCCGCACGCCGTGCTTCTTGCCTTGATCCTGTGCTGGCACTGCGATACGAGTAGTTGACTTCCCATTTTTCGACTGGAATAAAGACGACGACAAACGAGAATGGAAGCACCGGGCACACGCCTGAGCGAAACGGATTCGCGCGGCGTAGCGTCTATCAGTTTGCGAATGACGGACAGGGCCGGTTGTGGTTTACCATTGTCCACACTCAGTCTTCGGGGGAGAAAAGCAATGAGCAGTTTAAACAGATTTGCGATTTGCTCTGCGTTTTTGCTGGCGATAGGGTCTTTGGGGGCCGGACAAAAAACGGTCAACGCGCAGACATTGGATGACAAGGCGCTGAAGGGCATGAAATGGCGGCAGATTGGGCCATTTCGCGGCGGGCGCGCGCTGGCTGTGGCCGGAGTGGCGGGCGATCCGGAAACCTATTATTTCGGAGCCGTCGCGGGCGGCGTGTGGAAGACGGAGAACGGGGGGCTGACATGGACCCCGATGACGGACAAGACCGGAATCATGTCCATCGGGGCGATTGCCGTAGCGCCTTCGGATTCGAATGTGGTGTACGTGGGCACGGGCGAATCGTGCATTCGCGGAAATATTTCTTATGGCGACGGAATGTACAAATCCGTGGACGGCGGAAAAACGTGGTCGCACATTGGCCTCGAGGATACGCAGCACATCGCGAAGATCGTGGTGCATCCGCAGAATCCGGACATCGTATACGTGGCGGCGCTGGGACGCGCGTACGGACCGAATGAAATGCGCGGTGTGTTCCGTTCGAGTGACGGCGGCCAGACGTGGCGGAAAGTGCTGTACAAGGACAACAAGACCGGTGCCATCGATCTGGTGTTCGACCCGAATAATCCGCACATTCTGTTTGCGGCGCTGTGGGAAGCGCAACGCACCCCGTGGACCCTGATCAGTGGCGGCCACGGGAGCGGGCTGTATCGCTCCGGCGACGATGGCGCAACTTGGAAGCGGCTTGAAGGACATGGTCTGCCGAGCGGCGTGCTGGGGCGGATCGGGGTTGCGGTTTCTGGCGCCGACGGGAATCGCGTGTATGCGATCATCGAAGCGGATAAGGGGGGAATCTACCGGAGCGACGATGGAGCGGAAAGCTGGAAACTCATCAATCCGGATCACCGCTTCACGCAGCGCGCCTGGTATTTTCATCACATTCTTGCGGACCCCAAGAGTGCCGATACCGTGTTCGTGCTGAACACGGGCGTTTCGCGCTCGACCGATGGCGGGAAGAGCTTCGAGGCCATTCGCGCGCCGCACGGCGACAATCACGGGTTGTGGATCGATCCGACGCATCCGCATTGGATGATCCTTTCAAATGACGGAGGAGCCACGGTTTCGCACGACGCCGGGAAGAGCTGGACGACCGAAGCCAACCAGCCTACGGCGCAGTTCTATCACGTGGCTGCAGATAATGCCGTGCCGTATAAGGTGTACGGCGCACAACAAGACAACTCCACGGTGGCGATCGCCAGTCGCAGCGACAAGTTCGCGATTGACCGGCCGGACTGGTACGACGTCGGCGGCGGCGAGTCGGGATACGTGGTCCCCGATCCGCGCAATCCTCAAGTTGTGTATGCCGGTTCGTACGACGGATTGATTACGCGCTTCGACAAATCGAATGGCCAGGAGCAGGACATTTCCTCGTGGCCATTGAACCCGATGGGAGCAGCCGCTGCGGAACTGAAGCATCGCTTCCAGTGGACCGCGCCCATTCTGATCTCGCCGAACGACCCGAGCGTGCTGTATCACGGCGGGGAAGCGGTTTTCAAGTCAACCGATGGCGGAATGAGTTGGACGGCCATCAGCGGCGACTTGACGCGAAATGATAAAAGCAAGCAGCAATCTTCGGGCGGGCCTCTGACCCAGGACAACACGAGCGTCGAGTATTACGACACGGTGTTTACAATCGCGGAGTCGCCCGTGGAAAAGGGCCTGATCTGGGCAGGCACGGACGATGGGCTCGTGCAGGTCACTCGCGATGGAGGACAGCACTGGACGAACGTCACGTCGAAGGAATTTGGTGAATGGAGTCTGGTGAGCCTCATCGATGCATCCCCCCACGCAGCGGGGACCGCGTATGTAGCCATCGACCGGCATAAGCTTGATGATTACAAGCCGTATGCGTTCAAGACCACCGATTACGGGAAGACCTGGAGCAGGATCACGACAGGGCTGCCTGAAAACGGTTATGTGCACGCCGTGAAAGAAGATCCCAAGCGGAGGGGAATGCTGTTCGCGGGCACAGAAAATGGCATTTACGTTTCGTTTGACGACGGCGGACGCTGGCAATCGCTGAAGCTGAATCTGCCCACGACTCCGGTTCACGATTTGACGGTGAAGAACGACGACTTGATCGTGGCCACACACGGGAGAGCCTTCTGGATCCTCGACGGCATTTCGCCCCTGCGACAGATGAACGCGACAACAATGAGCGAGGAAGCACATCTTTATCAGCCGGCAACCGCGATTCGCTATCGCGGCCCGGGGTTCTCATTGCCGGTGACGGTTCCGGTGGGAGCGAATCCGCCGAGCGGCGTCATCATTGATTATTTCCTGAAGTCCAAGCCGAAAGATGCCGTGGTTCTGGAGATTCTCGACGCCCAGGGCAAAGGGGTGCGGAAACTCTCGAGCAAGAAAGCGCCCGAAGGCGCTTCGCCGGAGGAAGAAGAGTTCGGCATCTCACGGCCCGGAGAGAAATTGCCGGCGGAGGAAGGGCTTAACCGCTTCGTGTGGGACATGCGCGGCGAAGCTGCGGCGCGCGTACCCGGAGCCGTAAACTGGGGCGGCCACTCAACCGGGGTTCTGGTCGTGCCCGGAACTTACCAGATCAAGCTGACGGCCGGAGGGAAGTCGTTGACGGCTTCCGCGGAGATCCAAAAGGATCCTCGCGTGAACGTATCGCAAGTGGATCTCGCGAAGCAATACGAGCTAGCCCTGCGGATTCGCGACCGCGTCGCTGCAGGAAACGAAGCGGTGAACGAGATGCGCAGCGTGCGCGAGCAGCTTGATGGGTTGAAGAAGCGGCTGAGCGGGGACACCGGCGCCAAGGCAGTGCTGGACTCCGCGGAAGCGCTGAGAAGGAAAATCGATGCAGTGGAAGAGAAAGTCATCCAGCCGAAATCCAAGAGCGGAGAAGACCCTCTCAATTATCCGATCCAGGTGACGAACCAACTGATGGACTTGCAGGGCACGGTGGAAAGCGCAGATACCGCGCCTACGTCGCAGTCCTATGCGGTTTTCGACGAGCTGAGCGGGAGATTGGAGACGCAATTGACGGCTTGGCGCGAGATTCAGGCGAAAGATCTCGTGGCTCTGAATGATCTGATAAAGAAGAACAACATAGAAGCCATCGCGCCAGCGACGGAAAAAAGCAAGGTTGCGGCCGAATAAGACGTGGTCACAAGCTCGGCTCACCCTCGAGTAGAGTCCAGAGTCCGTTTTCTATTTGCGTGCGCATGCGGCCGCGCGATCGAGAAGCAATTCGCGTTCGCGGGCGTTCTGCGTCATTGTGGCGGCACGTTCGAATTCCGCCTGGGCTTCGGTGAGGCGGCCGAGCTTGAAGAGGAAGTCGCCACGAACGCTGGGCAAAAGGTGATAGGTCTTGAGAGCCGGCTCGGAGGTCAACCTGTCAACGAGTTCGAGACCCGCGGCTGGACCAAAGGCCATTGCGACCGCGACAGCACGATTCAGTTCCACGACCGGCGAGGGCGTAAGCTGTGCCAAGGCGTCGTAAAGAGCAGCGATGCGGTGCCAGTCCGTTTCCGCAGCGTTACGCGCGCGAGCGTGGCATGCGGCGATGGCAGCTTGCAAAGTGTATGGCCCGAAGGCGCCATCAAGCTTCTCGGCGCGCTGAAGAGCAGCAAGACCGCGGCGGATGAGGAGTCGGTCCCACCGCGCGCGATCTTGATCGAGCAGCAAGACAGGTTGGCCGCGCGGCCCGGCACGCGCGTGTAACCGCGAAGCCTGGATTTCCATCAGCGCGACGAGGCCGTGTACCTCGGGCTCGTCCGGCGCAAGCTCCGCCAGGACGCGGCCGAGGCGGAGCGCGTCCTCGCACAGTGCGGGACGCATCCAGTCATCGCCGGCCGTGGCCGAGTAACCTTCGTTAAAAATGAGATAAATCACTTCGAGTACGGACGTCAATCGCGCCGAAAGATCCGGCCCGCGAGGAACTTCAAAAGGAACGCGCGCCTCGGTGAGAGTGCGCTTGGCGCGAACGATGCGCTGGGCGACGGTCGGCTCGGGAACGAGGAAAGCGCGGGCGATTTCCTGTGTCGTCAGCCCGCCAAGAAGACGAAGCGTGAGCGCGACGCGTGCTTCGGTGGAAAGCACGGGATGACAGGAGACGAATACGAGGCGGAGAAGGTCGTCGCTAATCTCGTGGTCCCCGGGAATGTCAAAATTCGCCATGGCCAGGTCTTGTCGGGTCTTGAGCTCGCGGCCTAGCTCCGCGTGCTTGCGATCGAGGAGCTGGTTTCGGCGCAGCAGATCGATGGCGCGGTGCTTCGCGGTGGCCATCAGCCAGGCGCCGGGATTATCCGGAATGCCGGACTCCGGCCACCGCTCGAGCGCGACAACCAGAGCATCCTGCGCGAGCTCCTCCGCCAGGCCCACATCGCGGACCATGCGCGCAAGGCCGGCGATAAGCCTGGCCGACTCGATCTTCCAGACGGCCTCGATGACGCGATGGGTCTCGGGTATTGACACGACTATCCATCACACCATCTTCAATTTATCCGTGCAAGCCGGCGTCTCCGTCCAAAGCCATAAGAGGCCGAGAACTGGTGTCGTATCAATCGTGGTCGTAGGCTCTCTTCAATTGGGCGATGTCGATTTTTTTCATCTGGAGCATGGCTTCCATGACTCGCTTCGCTTTTTTCGAATCCGCGTCGCTAAGCATTTCGCCCAGGAGAATGGGAATGATTTGCCATGACAGGCCAAATTTATCCTTGAGCCAACCACACCGGCTTTCCTCTCCGCCCGCCAACAGCTTTGCCCAGTAGCTGTCCACCTCTTCCTGCGTCTTACAGTTTACGATCAACGATATGGCCTCCGTAAATTTGAACAGAGGGCCGCCGTTGAGCGCGATGAATTCTTGACCATCGAGCTGGAACACCACCGTCATCACGCTGCCCTGCGGGCCGGGCCCGGCTTCTCCATAGCGATTGATATTCACGATCTTTGAATTGTTAAAGATCGAGACATAAAAATTCGCTGCTTTTTCGGCTTGCGTGTCGAACCACAAGCAGGGACTAATCTTTGGCATGACTCGCTCCTTTTCATTGCGCCGGATGCGGAGCGGACCTGCCGGCGCCCGTTTGAGGACACTCGGAGCAACGTGGAGAATTTTCATCATGGGGCGTGCTTTTGAAACGAGTCCGATTTTCCCGCTCTATTCATACGACGAACGACGTTTTGCGAAATCGACATGACGTCTTCTTACGTGTTGCGCCTCCCGGCAAGGAA
>Ga0182033_10000328_pt1 | contig 22504 bp, 25 predicted proteins | sample tim00Cox0000000H_FD_125968 | JGI IMG/M metagenome (GOLD analysis project Ga0182033, IMG submission 125968) | Lab enrichment of tropical soil microbial communities from Luquillo Experimental Forest, Puerto Rico - timezero.00C.oxic.00.000.00H | ecosystem: Environmental > Terrestrial > Soil >...
AGCGTGTGAGTCTCTTGACCGTCCCAGTGCCGCTAGGCAGCAGGACAAGCTCATTGGGGGGAATGCGAGATAGTACCCACTCGCCGTCCGGCGAGAGCGCGATAGCGTCGCCATCGCCAACACGGACCGCCGACGATCCGTCAACGTTACGCAAAAAGCTGGCATGGCGAGCACCGCTGGCGCTGCTCTCATCGCCGAGCACGATCTGGGTTCCATCCCCGGAGAAGCGGAAAAACTCGGTATTGTCGAGCCAGCCCAAGTTTTGTTCCTCGGGATGACGCCGAGTCGAAACCATGACGATGGTCCGCTCGGAGGAGTGCGTCATCAGCACTCTTCCTTCCGAGGAGATGTCATCGAGAACAAGGCCGCCGGGGACGGTCAGAATGTGTCGAGCCTTGCCCGACTTTGTCGAGGCAAAGAGAGCGTAGTTAAAACCGACATCAGTAGCCGTGTACCAGACCTCACCGCCGGGGTGCCACGCAAGCCCGCGAAGGTCTCCCCACAAGCGAGACAAGCGCTGAACCTCTCCTCCGGAGGCAGGGATGACCGCCACGTAGCCCACATCGTCGCCGAACACGGGATGGTCAATAAAGGCGATAGTCCGGCCATCGGAGGACAATCGAACTTGAGCAATCCAGCCGGGAGTTTCGTACAGCACTTTGCCGATGGGATATTCCAGGCGATAGACCTTCATGTTGGGAATGAAGTGAGCGATAGCCAGTTCATTGCCGTCGCGCGACCAATCGGCAGATTCCACGTCGTTCAAGATGCGCTTAGGCGCGCCACCGCCGAGCGGAACTCGCGCCACTAATCCCACGGCGGTCGATCCGGCAAGATATCGCAAAGATTCGAGGACGGCGAGCTCTCCCTGTGCCGAGACCGCCACGACCCGGTCGGCATTGAGGTCGAGTGGCCGAATACCCGCACTGTCGAAACGAATGGAATAGACTTGGTAGTCTTTGTTGAACCGGGCAGCGCAAAGCACAGTTTGCCCGTCGGCGGAGAATTTCGCGGACGAGACGACCCCCTGCTGATAGGTCAATTGCTGATATTGGGGTGGCGAGGAGCGCGCCATTTTCTGGCCTATGCGAAATGCGGCGAATCCCACCGCCAGGGTGGTCAGGATGGCGAGCGCAATCAGTCGCCAGCGCCGGAAAAGCGGAGCCGGGGGGGGAAGGCCGACGGAAGAGCTGGAATTGGGGCCGGAGACTGCTTGCAAGCTGAAGGCAACGTCGCTGGCGGATTGAAATCGCTGCTGCGGCTCCTTCTCGAGACAATGCCAGACAAGCTGCTCGAGCCCAGGAGGGATGCCAACATCGCTGGCAGACAGTTGGGCGGGTTGTTCGCGGAGGATTGCCGCCTGAGTGTCGGCATCCGTAAGCGCCTTGAAGGCGGGCTTACCCGTGAGCATCTCGTACAGGATCAGGCCCAGGCTGAAGATGTCGGTGCGGCAGTCGGTGGGAAGACCGCGCACCTGCTCAGGCGACATGTAGCCAATGGTCCCCAAAACCACGCCGGGTAACGTATGACCCTCGTGGATGGAAACGGTCTTGTCAGTAGGGTTGACGTGGGATGGCTCGAGCAACTTGGCCAAGCCAAAATCCAAAATTTTGATATGGCCGTCGCGGGTGACAAAGATGTTCTCGGGCTTGAGATCGCGATGGACGATGCCCTTGTCGTGCGCGGCCGCCAGACCACGGGCGATCTGCGCCGCGTAGTCGATCACGGTACGCGGAGGAATGCGAGTGGTTCGAATGTGATGGCCGAGAGTTGAGCCCTCGAGCAATTCCGAGACAATATAAGGCGCACCATCCTCGGCGGTGCCGATGTCGAAAATTGCTAGGATCGCAGGATGATTCAAGGCGGCCGCGGCCCGGGCTTCCTGCGCAAAGCGGTGCAGGCGGTCGGGATCAATGCTGTATGCCGGTGTCAGGACCTTGATAGCGACGTAGCGTCCGAGGCGGGTGTCGCGCGCGCGAAATACGGCTCCCATTCCCCCGGCACCGAGCGGAGAGACAATCTCATACGGCCCGAAACGTCGAGAAGATGGCGCGCTCATCGCTTCGTCTCTGGCGGCAGTTGTCAGGCACGAGCCGTAGACTCAGGCACATTATAGCCCCACGAACAAGCCCGGAACCCGGTTGTGATCATTATTCCGACTGCGGCTTCCGAGCGTGGGAGTCAACATTCCCGGGCAGAGGCGGAGGCAGCGACGGCAACCCGAATTGGTTCCAGGTCGGCGGCGATCCTGCGATGAATGTGAGATAGGACCGCCAGTAGATCGGCACAGTACACGCTGGGATTGGAGAAGCCGGTGTCGTGGCGGTAGCGGTGAGGCAGGTATCCGCCGCCACAGACGCGGCGATAGGCGCAGGACCGGCAGTCGTCGGAGAGAAGTTCCTGGCTGCCGAGACCGATCTGGTAGAGAGGTGCGTTCCAGATCTCCTCCACGTCGCAGGTGCGAACATCCAGCCCAGTGCGGGTCAAGCCGTTGCCGCAGATACGCAGCGTATCCAGCGGCTCCCATGTGCCGTCGGACTCGACCATAATGTCCGTAATTGGGTTTGGCCCCAACACATCGCAATCCGAGCGCCCGCCCAAGAGAAGTTTCATTGCGTTTTCGAACCAACGGATTCGCGGTGGCGTGGGAAGTTCGGAGTACCAATAGTCGAAGAGCTCACAAAAGTATCGCGCCATGGCGCCCGAGGGCCAGGGTGGAGGCGCGTCGTGGTTATATTCGGGCCATAGGAAGTCCACTTGACGGACCCCGAGGTTCACGAAATGGCTCAGCACGGAGCGAGGCGATGCGTGGGGATTGACGACGGTCAACACTGCCCACTCCACATCTTTCGACGCGGCCAGCAGCTCGATCGCAGCTGTGACCTGTTTGTGAGACCCGTGCCCGGCGAAGTCACGCCTTTCTAGGTCGTGCCATTCCTTAGGGCCATCGCAACTGACCCCGATGCCGACCTTGTGGGCCGAGAATAATCTCACCCAATCCCGATCCAACAATATTCCGTTGGTTTGGATGCCAACCGTGAAGGCGATTCCGGAGGACGCCGCGACCCGATGCACTTCTTCGAGGAACCATTGCACCCATTGGCGTCCGATGAGTAGCGGCTCGCCCCCATGAAGCGCAAGCGCGATTTTGGGCAGACGGTGCCGCTGGGCGTAGTCAGCAATGCGCGTCAGCATCACAGCGGCGACCTCAGAGGACATGAACTTGGGCCGCTGCAGATACGACAAATCGCCCTTGTTGTACATGTAGCAGTAGCTGCAATTGAGATTGCAGCGCTCCGCTATCTTCAGGACAAACGCCGTGGCAAGGGGCGGCGCATTACCATCAGGACCCGGGTCTGGCGCGGACCGGTTCACGATGGAGGGTCCGTTACGAGGTGCCGATCTTGGAAAACAGGATCTTGCTGAAATTTGTCGACAACGAGCCTTCCCCGGTGGTATCCGGATAGTTCTCTAGGATCGACAGAATGTTCGCCAGAATCGGGTTCAGCTGGTTTAGAAACGGTTGCAAGTCCGGTCGATTGGTGTTCAGGTTGAGGCAAAGGCTGTAGTGGAAGGGAGGAATGTCTTGGCTCACGGTACACGCTCCGAGTTTCTTTCGGTGAAGCGATGATGCCTACACTGCCAGACGGATCACCTGCCTGAGGCGAACGGCTTCGCCTTCAGCTAACTGCGCCGATCCGAGGATCAGGCACAGACGCTATCACCATGAGTTAGCGGAGTCAACGATTTTGCTAGTCACAGATCCTCTTATTCCCGCTGGACTGGGCGAGAGGAGAGACAGCGGGGTTGCTGTCCTTGACACTGCATTTCCAACACCTTATCCTTATCTTTTGCCTTAGCGCGCCTCCCGCCTGTCTGTACCTGCCAGAGTGATCCGCAAGGAGCTTGGCCTTCAGACCCGGTTTAGCCGGACCATTTTGGCTATGGGGAAGCACTTGATGGCTAAGGAGTTAAGGCAGGTGCAGCGATGCTGATTCGGGTCGCGGATTTGCAGCTCCACAAGCTGGAGTTCAACCAGGAATTTCAACCTGGAGCTATTGACTTCGGCAGCGACGTTCAGCAGGCGGGACCCCTAGATAGTAATGGTCGCGCCGAATTAATTGTCGAGCATCGTGGGCATAAGCATGACATCGACGACATCCGAGTAGTTGGCAAGCTGGACACCATCATTGAAGTCGGCTGTGCGCGCTGCCTGGAGCCAGTGCGGTTCCGGGTAAACCGCGAATTCGACCTGCTGTACCGGCCCCTGGGTGTCGATCGTCGTGCCGAGGAAGTTTCTATTTCTGAGGCGGATACCGAGATCGGCTATTATGATGGCGAAGGTCTTCTGCTGGAAGACGTTTTGCGCGAGCAGGTTTTGCTGGCGTCGCCGGTGAAGTTAATCTGTCGCGAGGAGTGCAGAGGATTGTGCCCGCAGTGCGGGATCAACCTCAACCTCGCAACCTGTAATTGCCAGCAACGGTCCAGCGATCCGCGCTGGGCGGCGCTGAGCGAATTAAAGAACAAGCTGCAGAGCTAGAGTTTCGATCGCCGCCTGTGCGCGCGATCTGATGCGAGGTTTTCTATGCCTAATCCAAAACGGCGGCATTCGCAGGCCAGAACGTCGAAGCGCCGCGCCCATGATCATCTGCAGGCCCAGGCCCTGTCGGACTGTCCTAATTGTCACGAGAAGAAGCTGCCGCATCGTGCTTGCCCCAAGTGCGGGTACTATAAGGGCCGCGAAGTCATCGAGCAGAAGGAAGCGGCTAGTTAATACCCAGTCGGAAACGACCGGGGTACAATCTCGTACGATACCTAATGCCGACCACGATTGCCGTTGACGCGATGGGCGCCGATCGCGCGCCCAAACCCGAAGTCGATGGTGCGATACTCGCCGCCCGTCACTATGACGTGGAGGTGTTGCTGGTCGGCCAGGAACACCTAATTCGCCAGGAACTGAAGTTCCATCCGCTCTGGAAACGCCTGCCGATCGAAATCGTGCATGCCAGCGAAGTCATCAGCATGCACGAGAAGGCGGCCAAGGCCGTTCGCGCCAAGCGGGATTCGTCCATGCGTGTAGGGCTTCGCCTGGTTCGCGACGGGCGAGCGACAGGGTTCGTCAGTGCCGGCAACACCGGCGCCTGTATGGCAACCGCCAAAATGGTGTTAGGTGCGCTGCCGGGCGTGGACCGTCCAGCGCTGGCGGCAGTTTTTCCTACTGCGCAGGGAACCGCCACCATCCTCATCGACGTTGGCGCCAACGTCGACTCCAAGCCGGAGAACTTGCAGCAATTCGCCATCATGGGCGATGTGTACTTCCGCACGATTTTCGCGGGGCAGTTTGAAACCGCAGACAGTCCGCGTGTGGGTGTGCTGTCGGTTGGCGAAGAAGAAACCAAGGGCAATGAACTGACTCGCGAAGCCTACAAGCTCATTAAGGAACTGCCTCTAAACTTCGTCGGCAATGTGGAAGGCCGCGACTTGTTTAATGGCAAGGCAGATGTGCTGGTGTGTGACGGCTTTGTCGGCAACGTTGCGCTGAAGATTTCCGAGGGCATGGCTGAGACCGTGCGCTTCCTGCTGCGGCAATCCTTGCAGGCCACGATCACGCGTCAGGTGGGATTCATGCTGTCGCGCCAGGCGTTCGTGGATTTTAAGAAGCGGCTGGACTACTCTGAATATGGCGGCGCGCCGCTACTCGGAATTAAGGGCGTCTGCATCATCAGCCATGGCTCGTCGAACGGCAACGCCATCAAGAACGCTATACGCGTAGCCGCCGAATTTGCCGATAGTAAGTTGAACCGTACCATTGAAAGGCAGATCGCCGAAGCGAGTGCCCATCTTGAAACCGGAAACGGCAGGTCCGGTGTTAATCCACCCGCCAGCCAGCTCGGCCAGGGGCTGGATTAGTGTTCTTCGCACCGCGAGACAGAAATCGAAATCGCTGCCCCCTTCATATTTAATGACCTTCCACACCACGCCGATCGTTTTCATGTTTCCCGGACAGGGATCGCAGCGGGTCGGCATGGGCCGCGAACTCGCCGCCATGTTTCCGGTAGGGAAAGAAACGTTCGATGAAGCTGACGAAGCACTCGGCTACAAGCTTTCGCAGCTTTGTTTCGAGGGTCCCGAAGACCAGCTCAAGCTGACGGAAATCACTCAGCCCGCTATTCTGACTGCTTCTGTTGCGGCCTGGCGGGTCTTGCAGTCGCAGGGATTTACTCCCTCCTATGTTGTAGGCCATAGCCTCGGCGAGTATTCCGCCAATGTCGTTGCCGGAACACTCTCATTCGCCGATGCTGTGCGCACCGTTCGTAACCGCGGCAAGTACATGCAGGAAGCGGTGCCTGTAGGAGTGGGTGGTATGGCGGCGATTCTGGCGCTTCCGGCGGAAGAAGTGGAGCGGGTGTGCGCTGACGCCGCTCGGGGAGAAGTTTGCCAGGCAGCCAATCTGAACTCGCCCGATCAAACGGTCATCTCGGGACACAAGTCTGCGGTGGAAAGAGCTACGATTCTGGCCAAAGAACGTGGCGCCAAGCGCGCCATCATGCTGCCTGTAAGCGCGCCGTTTCATTGCGCGCTGATGCAACCTGCGCAGGACCGGCTCGCGCAGGATCTTCACGCGCTCTCATTCCGTGATACCGCTACACCGATCATGTGCAACGTGGACGCGAATCTGGTGAATACCGGCCAGCAGAGTCGGGATGTACTGGTCCGCCAGGTTACTGGCGCCGTGCAGTGGGTGAAATCGATGCGAGGCCTGATTGCGCTTGGGATCGAGAACTTCGTCGAAGTCGGCCCGGGTACAGTGCTTTGCGGGCTGATGAAGCAGATCGACAAAACCTGCAGCTTTACCAATGTTGAAGACGATACGTCGTTGCAGAAGACGCTGAATCATTTCAGCGCGGCTTCGCCGCACGCAGAATAGCTGTCAGTCGTCTGTAATCAGCTGTGATGTCCAAATTTGGGACTGCCTGGGAGCGGCAGACTGCCCGGAACTACGTGGCTTTTGCTCGCCATGTGCGTACAATTGCTCTCGTAATGAGGGCAGAGCGGTGACTGACGCCTAGTACGGCGAAAACCCCAGCGTCTTGTCCGATTTCTCTACCCAGATGTGCGCCTTGTCGGCGACGCGTTCATTCACCGTCACGACCACTACTACCCCGCTGCTGCCAACGTCAAACTTCGTTCCCGTACCACCTTTCGGCACGGCTGAGCCATCCACGTGGTAGCTCTTGACGAGCCCCCACTGCCCGCCGGGTCCCCAATCCTGCATGAAACTGCTAAACGGGTAATCTGGATACTTTTGCGGATGCTGTTTCCAGCTGGGGTCGTGAAACCAAATGCCGTAAGCCGTCTCGTAATCCTGCTTCTGCAGCGCGGCGAAGAACTTGTCCACCTGACGTTCTTCGGCGTAATAACGGAAGTTCCAGGCCAGAATCAGACACACGAGGACGATGACGGAAATAGCCACGATCCGGATACGACGCTTGCGGGCCTGTACCGGATCGTATGGCTGAGACTCGAACAGTGTCATAGCGAGTACAGTGTACTAGCAATGGACTCGGCAAATCGAAGAGGAACTCTGTCAGACTGGCCCCCTCACAACCTGCCGACGTGAATACTGCCATCACCGGTCGAGATTTCCAGCAATTGACCACCGCCATTCAATTTGCCACGCATTCGCGATCGCTCGATTGAGCCGCTGACAGTTACCGGAAAATCCATGGTGATGCGGCCATCGCCGGTGTGAGCGTAGAGTTCTGCGGCGAAATTGTCGGGCAATCTAACCTCTACCCGACCGTCGCTGGTATGAATCAGCCAACCCCGGTCCATTGTGGAGCCCTGGCGCGCGGTCAACTCGATGCGGCCGTCGCCGCTGCTCAAGTAAACCTCGTTCAAAACCCCATCGACGGTAATATGGCCGTCGCTAGTGCGGGCGCGAAGAGTGCCATTGAAGTTCCGCACCTCGATGGCGCCGTCGCTGGTGTCGATGCGAGCGCCGCCGCTGGTGCCGTCCACACTGATGTGCCCATCGCTGGAATGCAGGTCCAGTGCGGTCTCAGCGGGGGCTTGCACTTCGATGCGTATACGTCGGTCGTGCCAGTTGATATGAAACCCCGATTGATTCGGAATGTGGACGCTCAGTTCAACCTTGTCGCCATCCTGGTGTTCACTGACGTGAAGTCCGCCGCCTCCAATTGGATATCCGCTGGTTGTGACGCGGGCTGCTATGGTGTTGCTGCCGCCACGTGTAATCTCAATCGCGGCGTCATTCGTATCGACACGCAACGACGGCTTCGCGCCTACGCTATAGCTTTTGGACCATTCTTCAGCGAAAGCCGATAAGGCCAGCAAGGGAAGTGAGAGAGAAAGGACAACAATCAGTCTACGCACAAGCTCCTCCACGAGATAGTACGTGGAGAAGCTTACGCCGGTTCCCTGCGAAAGGAGAGTACAGCAGGCGGTGCCGGGGGCATGGCTTGCCAGGGGAGAAACACCTGCCATGCCCGCCCTGGGCATCGCTCCCTGCATGGAAATAGACGACTGACCCATGGGAAGGTTAGCACCTGTCCTACGCCAACACATCGAACAAAGGTTTGTTTTTCCGCTAGCTCCGCGACAATATTGCGCCTGCATCAGTACTGTCATCTGGCTTTGTTCAGTCCACCTCGAACGGAGGCTGAACAATCCCGTCTTACAGAACGGAGGCAAATCGGCCGGGTTCTGCAAGGCGCTTACACCATCGGTGCAGCTACGGCGATTCATCCTGGTAAGGCCCGGTTGTGATGGAACTGATTCCGCAACCAGGCATGCAATTTTTTTCGCCGCTCTGCATTCCTCATCCACGGCGACTACACAGCGATGGACTACACCACCAACCACGGATCATCATCCTGGGCAGGCCAACACGCGAGCCGATCGCTGTATCGCTATTTCGCCGTCACTCGGTAGTTGTAGCACTAGCCATCTAACTTGGGTCCCCGTCCCGAGGCGGCGCCAAGCATCGCTCCGGAGTTGTTGTATTGTCCGTCTTCCAGCAACGGCCAGCATAGGCCTAGGGGTGACATTCCAATCGGACGCGAATGCTAGTGGTCGCCAGCCACGAGATTACAGAGGGCAATACTGATCCCTTAGTTTCAACGGGGCTCTATGGGTGGTATGACAGTGGCAACGGGGCAGAGATCGGCGACCTTATGTGCTTTTATATTCGGCACAGTTGACTGGGACAGCGGTTTAGCGAACCAGATGTGGAACGGTCACTTCTACGACCTTCAATGAAATGCGACAACCACACTGCTGCCTGCGTCAAGCTCGGCCGTGATTTTGCATATCAGCGGTGCCCAGGTTGGCGCCCTTCGCTTGGGCGCTAACCTGGGCCTGGAAAACCGAATCTCTAGTCTTGGTTCTTAAACCGAAAACTAAAATACTGACAACCGACAACTGATTTACATCTTTGCCTGCCACAGCGCGAACACGGCACCGGTTGGATCGCTGAGAATGCTGAACCAGCCGTAGTTCGGCACTTCGTGATTCTCCTGTAACGCAGTGGCGCCGAGTGATTTGGCCTTCTCCGTAGCGGCCTTGATGTCGCTCACGCCGATATAGGTCAGCCACATCGAGGGTGCCCCGGGTACGGGATGCTTCATCATGCCGCCGCCCGGCCCTTCACCCGGATGGATCATGGTGTACGGCATCGGCCCTGGCATGTCTTCCAGCTTCCAGTCAAACAACTTGCTGTAAAACGCTTTCGCCTTAGCTGGATCAGTCGTGTTGAGTTCCATATGCACAAACGCGTTCGCCATTGTCATTCCCTCGCAAAATTTCTGGATGTTACGCCGGCGGTATCGCCATCCTGAATGTTGTACCACTCCCAATGTATGGAAAAGGTAAAAAAGGACTCTGCGAAAATGCAAAATTCGGGTGTTGGCTGAACGCAGCACAGGCAACGCACACTCCGTTGTACAATAACCCGTTCGCCGGCAGGGTCTTCGGTGTGAGTCTTCATCCGCCACGGGACATCTAAAATGACTAACACGCTCGCCGGCACCCATCCAAACACCTGAAAGGACGCATTTATGGCAACCTTGACTCATCCTGCACGCGAGGCGAACCGCATCGCAACCACCCCGCCTCTCCACTTCACCAACGAGGCGATGATCGACTGGTCGAACCCCGAAAACCTCCGCCGCATGCACGCCGCCATTGATAAGGTTCGCAGCGAACTCGGCCAGGAGTACGACCTGGTCATTGGCGGACGCCATGTGCAGACCGGGGACATTGTTCCTTCGATCAATCCGGCAAAGCCGTCGGAAGTCGTCGGTCGTCATCACCAGGCTGGGCCGGCTGAAGTCGAGCCCGCCCTGCAGGCTGCCCTGAAGGCCTTTGAATCCTGGAGCCGTACTTCGCTGGAAGAGCGCACGCAACTTCTATTCCGCGTCGGCCAGATCCTGCAGCACCGCAAGTTCGAGCTCGAGGCCTGGCTGGTTTTCGAAGTCGGGAAAAACTACGCCGAAGCCGACGCCGATATTGCTGAGCTCATCGACTTCTGCCACCTCTATGCTCTCGAAGCACTGCGTCTTGGACAGGCCAAAACCCTGGTGCAACTCCCTGGTGAGCATGACCAGTTCCGCTACATCCCGCTCGGCGTCGGCGCCGTCATCTCCCCGTGGAATTTTCCTGCCGCCATCATGGGCGGCATGACGCTGGCATCCATCGTGAGCGGCAACACCGTCATCCTAAAGCCCTCGGGCGACTCGCCCACTATCGCCGCCAAGTTTTTTGAAATCCTCGAAGAAGCCGGAATGCCCGATGGCGTTGTCAACTTCTGTCCCGGCCACGGCGTCGATTTCGGCCATGCCGTCGTTGCGCACCCAAAAACGCGCTATATCGCATTCACCGGCTCGAAAGAAGTTGGACTGAACATCAACCAGACAGCAGCCACACAAAAACCCGGTGAGATCTGGATCAAACGCACCATTCTCGAAATGGGTGGCAAAGACTCCATGGTGATCGATGCCGACGCCGACTTCGATTCAGCCGTTGAAGGTACTGCGCAGGCGGCCTTCGGCTTCAGCGGGCAGAAGTGTTCCGCCTGCTCGCGAGTCATCGTCGACGAGCGTATCTACGATCGCTTTCTCCAGGCTCTGAAGGCGCGCGTAGAGAAGATCACTCTTGGCGACCCGACGACGAATCCCAACATGGGTCCGGTGATTAACGAAAAATCGATGACGTCGATCCTCGGCTACATCCAGAAAGGTATCGCCGAGGGTGGACGGCTCATCGCCGGCGGTAGCGCTGCCACCGACGTCGGCGAAGGCTATTTCGTGCAGCCCACAGTAATTGCCGATGTCGACCCGAAAGCTACCATCGCGCAGGAAGAAATCTTTGGTCCGGTGCTGGCCGTCATCAAGTCGCGCAATTTCGAACACGGCGTTGAGATCGCCAACAATACCGAGTTCGGATTGACCGGTGCCGTCTACACCACATCACGCGAGAAGATCGAATGGGCAAAGCAGGAGTTCCATGTCGGCAACCTGTACATCAATCGCAAGTGCACGGGAGCCATTGTCGGCGCGCATCCCTTCGGCGGCTTCAACATGTCCGGCACCGACTCTAAGGCCGGAGGCCAGGATTACCTGCTGCTGTTTACGCAGGGCAAATCAATCGGAGAGAAGATTATCTAGGACGTGTAGCGGGTGGAGCACCGCTTGAGCGGTTGCAGCAAGGCTGGACTCAAACGCTGAAGCGAGTTTTTCCCTCCGCCCCTACCGCACATCCTCCGGCAACCCTCGCCCACGCAACTTCCTCCATGCATAGCGTGCCGGGAAAAACAGGACCGCCGCCCACAGCAGCAACATCGGACCATCGGAGATCAGGAACAATGCTACGCCGATCACGAAATCCACGACGGTCTGATAGCCGTCAACCGCCGCATTGTGGAATTGCGTCCCGAGCGACTGGGGCAGCGCGCGTGCCGGAGCCTTGAATTCCTCTGTTACGGTCGCATTCACGGTTGCGAACTGCACCTGCTTCGACAGCAACCTACGCTCGCCTTCCATGCGCTCGATTTGCTCACGCACCCGGCTCAGCTCGGTCTCGACTTCCAGTACCTCCGAGAGCTTGCCAGTGCGTTGCTGTAACAGTTCCAGCAAACGCTGTTCGCTCTTGCGCGAATTGCTCACACGCGCCTCCAGATCAACATACTGGGCGGTAACGTCCTGTCCACTTTGCGACTCGGACTCGACGCGTCCCAACTTCTTCAGGTCGGCCAATGCTGCATCGAGCTGATTGCCCGGTACACGCAACGTCGCGGTCAGCTTGCGGGCTGCCTCGGCCGGCGATGAAGTCGTCAGCTCGCCTATGTACCCGCCGTAACGCTGCAGTATCTTGTCCATATCGGCACGGGCCTTGTCCAGATTCGGCGTGACCATGGTGAGCTGCGCGGTGCGCAGAATCATGGGTGCCGGAGTGGGCACAGCGTGGTCCACGGTGGTCTCGGGCCCCGCAGACGGTGTGACTTCCAGATTCGCAACAAGGTCCGACTCCTGCCGTCGCTTCGCCAGTTCAGCCCGCTGGGGCTCCGTCAACGAATACGCCAGTTCGTTTGTGACCAGACGATCGCGATTTCTGCCCTCCGGCACCCCACCAGGAACACCTCCGACCATACCTTGAGGAGTAGTAGCTGCGGCGGGAGGGGCAACAGGTGCTGCCCGGTCAGCGAGGCGGGCGTTCCCATGCTCGCCTCGGCCCAGGGTGAACACCATCGAAGAAGCTAGAAGAATCGCCCCAAGTCCTCCAACTAAGGCTCCGCCCATCCACGGCTTCAGCGTTCGCGCCCCACCTCCTCGCAGCCATTTCCAGAGCCCGCCGCCTTGTAACCGCCGCTCGCGCTGATCGAGGGCCTGGGTGATTTCGGTACTCAGAACCGGCTCTTTCTCTTCCACCTCCCACGTTGCCAGACTCTGCGACATGCTCTGGAACTCCGCGCGCAAGATCTGGCACTCGCGACACCTTTCCAGGTGCTCGGCCACGGCAGTGGCACGAACGGCTGTGAGCTCACCGTCTAGGTACGTCATCAATTCTTCGGGTTCTACCGGATGAATCTTGCTTGGCATCTCACGCCTCCTCTTCCGCCGGATTCACCGGCTGCTCAACCGCTGCGATGAGCGGCTGTTTAGACAACGCATGGCTTGTCTCCAATTTTTCTTTCAGCGCCATGCGTGCCCGGAAGAGCCGCGACCGCACCGTATTGAGCGGTATTCGCAGGAGTTTGCTAATTTCGGAGTAGGTCAATTCTTCGTATTCGCGCAGCATCAGGATTTCGCGCTGCGAAGGATCCAGCCGTTCCAACGCCTCTTGAACCCACAATCCCGTTTCCTGCGCGGGCCCAACCTCCGGCGAGGCGGCCACTTCGTCTGCCTGAATGTCGCGAGGTTTGCGGCGTTCGTTCGCCAGCAATTTGAGAGCGATGGCGTACAAATATGTGCGTACCTGCGCACGTGGTTCATACCGCGACGCGCCTCGAATCACCACCAGGAAGGTCTCTTGCGCCAGGTCCTCAGCGCGTTCGGAGCTACCGAGCCGCCGCCGAAAGAAGCCGTAGAGTGGCCCCTGATAACGGGTGTACAACTCTTCGAATGCGGCCCGCGAGCCCCTTTGAAAGTCCAGCATCAACGCTTCATCACTGTTCATACCGTCCGGCGCATCTCCCGCAACCCGCCCCCGGTGCTGCTTAACCCGGTAATGTCTACAGAACGGAAAAAGTTCCCAGGCTTGCAAGAACTTTCGCGGCTACAGATGGGGCAAGCCGCTCGCTCGCGGAGTTCAGGCGCATCGGCGGGTCGATAGGAAGGCGCAACAGGCGCTAGGTTTGGCGCGTTTTGAATACATCTTGGCGGCCATTGCTTTGTGCCTTTGCAGTTCTGAGGTTTATACTCCGGCTCATCAACCCCGGAGAGGAGCGGAACACCTCGCCGGGACCGCTAAGCATCTCTAACCCATCTCTCCGGCTGCAGCACCGCCGGAGCCTTCGCAGTGTTCCTCACTGGAGGCACAATGAAAAAGAACGATGCGCCCAAACCCGAACCTACCTCGGGTGTTTCGCGGCGCGATTTCATGAAAATATCCGCGGTCACCAGCGCATTGCCGCTGGTGCTGGGGCCCAAGGTGGTCCACGCCGCCGGAGAAGATGTCGCCGTGCTGGGACCGGGCAAGGTACCGGTCGCGCTGAACGTGAACGGCAAAAAACTGCAAGCCGAACTCGAGCCGCGCGTGACGCTGCTCGACGCGCTTCGCGGCCAGTTCAACCTCACCGGCGCCAAGCGCGTTTGCGATCGCGGCGCTTGCGGCGCTTGCACGGTGCTGATGGACGGCAAGCCTGTCTATGCCTGCTCGGTGCTGGCCATCGACGCCCAGAACGCGAAGATTACCACCATCGAAGCGCTCGCTGAAGGCGACAAGCTCAGCCCCGTCATGCAGGCTTTCGTGGAGCACGACGCCCAGCAATGTGGATTCTGCACGCCGGGATTCGTGGTTGCCATTACCGCATTCCTGCAAGACCATCCCAAGCCCACCGCCGACGACATTCGTCACGGCTTGAGCGGCAACTTCTGCCGCTGCGGCACCTACAGTGGAATTCGCGCTGTCGCTCTGGCGCACACCGGAGGTAAGCGGTCATGACGCAATACAGTTGGCCCGATCCCGCAACCCGCCCACTCCTCGGCAAGAAGATTGACCGCGTCGACGGCCCGTCCAAATCCTCCGGCCGCGCCAAATACACCTACGATTACTACCCGCAAGGATTATTGGCGGGCAGCATTCTGCGCTGCCCCTACGCGCACGCGAAGATCGTCAGCATCGACACCAGCGCCGCCGAAAAGATGCCCGGCGTGAAAGCCGTCGAGATCATTCAGAAGCCCGGCACTGAAATCTTTTGGGCGGGCGATGAAATCGTTGGTGTCGCTGCCGTCGACGAAGGCACAGTGCACGACGCCCTCCGTGCGATCAAAGTTGAGTACGAGGTCCTGCCCCACTTCGTCTCCGATGCCGAGCCGCCCAAAATCGTCGCCGCCGATACCGGCCCGATCAGCTCCGACGACTTCCAGGACATGGAGGAGAACCAGGTTCCCGACGAAGAAGTCATCGCCGCCATCCAGAAGCGCGGCATTAGCTTCAAGCCCAGCGACAAAGACTACGAGTCGATGAAGGGAATGGGCGTCGATTCCAGCATCATCGCCGCTCTAAAGAAGGCGAAGTATGTAGAAGGTGCGGCCAAGCCCAAATCGCCATATAAGAAGACCGCGCTTCAAACTCAAGGCGAGCCCGACAAGGCATTCTCCTCGGCCGCTGCCGTTTCCGAGGGCGTGTACGGTATGCCCTGCATCGTGCATTGCTCCCTGTAGTCGCACGGCTTTTGCCGCGAGTGGTCAAGCGACAAAGAAATAGTGGTCCACGTTTCCACGCAGAACGTCTCCGGCATCGCGGCGCAGCTCGCCGAGCCCATGGCCGTTCCCGCGGGCAACATCAACGTTCTTCAGCAGAACGTCGGTGGCGGCTTCGGCAGCAAATTCTCCGTTGACCGCTGGGATGTGAACACCGCAACGCTGTCGAAAAAAGCCGGCGGCAAACCGGTGAAAAATATGCTCGACCGCAAGGCCGAGTTTGAAGTCGCCGGCATGCGGCCTTCCGCTTACGGGCGCGTTAAGATCGCCGCCGACAAAGACGGCAAAATTACCGCCTGGGACTCCCGCTCCTGGGGCACCGGAGGCGTCGGCGGAGGCGGCACTCCACCGCTTCCCTACATTTTCGAAATACCCAACCAGCGCAAACAGAACACGGCTATCTCCACTAACCAGGGCAGCGCCCGCGCCTGGCGTGCGCCGAATCATCCGCAGGCGGCGCTCATCACTATGTCAGCGATCGAAGATCTCGCCGCTAAGCTGAAGATGGATCCGCTCGATCTCATCCTCCAGAATCTGGAGATCGCCGGTCCGCGCAAAGATACCTATCGCGAGGAGTTCGCCATCGCCGACGAGCTGATGGGCTGGAAGAAGAACTGGCATCCGCGCGGCGATAAAACAGCCGGCCCGGTCAAGCGCGGCCTCGGACTCTCCATGCACACCTGGGGAGGACGCGGCCACAACAGCAACCAGGACTTCACCATCAATCCCGACGGCTCGGTCCAGATCAAGCTCGGCACCCAGGACCTCGGCACCGGTGCCCTCACCATTATCACCATGGTCGCCGCCGATACCCTTGGCGTACCGATGGAGAACATCAAGGTGCTCTACGGCAATAACCGCTATCCGCAGTCTGGAGGCAGCGGCGGCAGCACCACCTCGGGAGGCGTAACATCTTCGACTCGCCGCGCTGCGGTCAACGCTCGCGACGCGCTGTTGGCCAAAATTGCTCCGGCGCTCAAAGCGAACCCCGAGGAGCTCGAAGCGAACAACGGCCGAATTAGCGTGAAGGGAGATGCAAATCGCAGCCTCTCCTGGAAAGAAGCCTGTGCCAGAATCGGCGCTGTGCCGCTTAGCGTGACTGGCAAGAACCCTGACAAGGACCAGCCCCCCGACCTCACCAACAGCGGCGTCGGCGGCGTGCAGATGGCCGACGTTTCCGTCGACACCGAAACCGGCATCGTCCGCGTCAACAAGATGGTCGCGGTGCAAGACTGCGGCCTGGTCGTTGACGTCAAGACCGCTGAGAGCCAGGTGCTGGGCGCGCTCATCATGGGCATCAGCTACTCGCTCTATGAGGAGAAGATCCTTGATCCAGTCACTGGAATCGTGCTGAACCCAAACCTCGAGTTCTACCGCCTCGCCGGCCTCAACGACATCGGCGAACTCAAGGTTCACATGATGACCGGCAAAGGCTACGACGAGCGTGGTGTCATCGGACTGGCCGAGCCTCCAGTGGTCTCGCCCGGCGCGGCCATCTCCAATGCCGTCGCCAATGCCATCGGCGTGCGCGTGCCGTTCCTGCCGCTCGCCCCCGACCGCGTGCTGGCAGCGCTGGAAGAAGGAGGAGGTTCGCATGCATAACGCCATGATCACGAACGGGCGGTCGGATCGTGCGGGCCTTCAGGCCCGCGTCACGCGCTGCCTTGTTTTGAAGGGGCACGGCTTTCGCCGTGCCATTCTCGCTTCTCTTTTTCTGTCAGCGCGGACTTTAGCCCGCGCGCTGCGAGGAGGCGCTTATGCAAGCCTTTGAATACGCCACCCCCACCAAGAAAGAGCAGATTGCCGTGCTCCTTGGCGACGACGGTTCCGTCCTCGCGGGCGGCACCGACCTGCTGGCGCTGATCAAGGACGACATCGTCACGCCCAAGCGGCTCGTCAACATCAAGCAGATTGACGGTCTCCGCGGTGTCAGCTATCAGCCCAACAGCGGTCTCCGCATCGGTGCGCTCACCACGGTCGCCGAACTTTCCGACAACGCAACCGTCCGCCAGAACTATCTCGTACTTACCGAATCCGCCATTGAGGCCGCCAGCCCGCAGATTCGCAATCTCGCCACCATCGGCGGCAACATGTGCCAGCGCCCGCGCTGCTGGTATTTCCGCAACGGCATGGGCCTGCTCGCAATGAAAGACGGCAAGTCGCTGGTGCGCGCAGGCGACAACCGTTACGCCGCCATTCTCGGCAACGACGGCTCCGCGCTCTTCGTCAGTCCCTCGACCATCGCCCCCGTGCTCATCGTCCTTGGCGCGAAGATTCGCCTCTACTCTGCGAAAGCCTCCGGCTCGGGCATGCGCGAGCTGGCACTGGAGAAGTTCTTCGTCATTCCTACCCAGGAGGGCCAGCGCGAGCACGACCTCCAGCCCGACGAGATCGTTGCCGAGATCATCGTGCCTCCACCGTCGAAGAACCTGAAGGCCGCGAGCTACGAAGTGCGCCAGCGCGCGTCGTTTGATTGGCCGCTAGCTCATGCCGCCGTCGCCCTCGAAATGGACGGCAACACGGTGAAGAGTGCGCGCGTGGTGCTGGGCCAGGTGGCCCCTGTACCATGGGTTTCTGAAGAAGCTGCTGCTGCTCTTGTCGGTAAGCCGGTCAACAACGACACGGCCATGGCGGCCGCGAACGCCGCCGTTGCCAAGGCCAAACCGCTCAGCCGCAACAAGTACAAGCTCACGCTCACCAAGGCCGCGGTGAAACGTGCTGTCCTCAACGCCGCTGCCGGCCACGCAGGAAGTGTGTCATGACACTATGGCTCGATCAGGAACGCTTCGACACCAGTTACGAGGCGCTCTGCCCCTCGCTGCGCTGGAAGCAGCAGTTCATCAGCGCCGAGCACGACCCCACCGTGCCACCTTCGAACGACGGCCTGTTCTGGTGCATCCACACCCAGACCTGCATCGGCCCGGATGGCGAACTCGCCGAGCCGGGCAGCTGCTCGGCCACGAATCGCAAGTGCCACGGGACGGGGAAGTGCGGCTGAGTTGTGGGAGTCTCGCAGCATGTCCGAATATAGGTAGTTGAGTAGACGCGTCAATCGCCGGGTGCCCATCCCTATCGCCATCTCTTGGCGATAGGGTGGGGATGGAAATACTTACTCCCACTCAGCCACGGTCAGCTTATTCCCCTCTGCGGTGCAAACCCACAACTTACCTGACACCTTGCCGCCGCACGTCGGCACCGCACCGTTCTCCATCACCGACGACTTGGTACTGGCCAGGTCCCACACCACCGCATGTGGGGGCTTCTCCCCCGCGTCATCCAAGTAGAGCGTCGCGGCCTTACTCTCGCCCCCGAGCAACTCGAGTCCCACAATGTAAGATCCTTCGTCCTTGGGAAGCTGCCTCACCAGCTTCGCCGTTGCCGCGTCGAGCACGGTGATGCGCGCATCCGCTCCACCTGCCAGCACCTGCTTGCCATCGGACGTAAATGTCAGCGCAAACGTTTCCAGCAGGAATTCGCGATTCTCATGCGTTTTTTTCCATGTCGCTGTGTCGTACCAGCGCAGCACCGTGTCATTACCGGCAATCACCAGTGTCTTGCCATGCGGACTCAGCGCGCATGCACTGATCCCGCCAAATTCGAACGGCAATGTTGCCAGCAGCTTCGGCGAATCCCCAAGCTCCCAGATCCTTACCGCTTCGTCCGCCGCGCCCACCAGCAGCGTCTTGTCGTTATGCAGGAACGACAGTGCATCCACGCGCCTCGGAGCGGCCTTCCATTGCTTCCCGGCAGCCGTGCCTTTCGCCGCTGACACCTCCACGGTGCCGTCATGGAAGCCCACCGCCAGCCAGTGGCCGTCCGGCGAATAAGCCACTGCATACGGCCTCTGCTCGGCCGAAATTGTTCGCAATGTCTTGCCGTCCGGCAAGCTGAGCACATACATCTGAGAGTCGCGGCAGCGCACTACCAGCTGACTACCGTCAGGCGAAAGCACCTGGTCCCACGCCTCGCACTCCAATTGCACTTGAGCAATCGGCTTCGATGCCGCCATCCCTGCAGCTGCCCACAGCAGCAAAGACCCGCCACACACTAGTCGTCGCATCATAGCGTCTCCAGCACCAGGTCAAATGTCACCGCAGCGACGATCTGCTTCGGATCGCCTTTGATCACCACCGGCCTCACCAGCTCCCGGCTCGTGCACAACGGATCGCGCGTGTAGTTCTTGTCCGGATTGCCGTCAAACACCGGATCGGTCGCAAAATACATCTGCGTGATCAGCGGCTTGAGCCCGGGTGCAGTCACGAGATAATGCACGTGCTGGCAAACACGGTCTGGATAGTGCCCGGGTATCACCGACTCAATTGCGTAGGCGCCCTTCGGCCCCGGCTCCAGCAGGGCACGAAAGCGATATCCGTCAACGTCGTAGTGACCGTCGTTATCAGCCTGCCAGATTTCAAGTTTGGCGTCCGGCACAGTCTCGCCGCGCGTGTTGTACACCACGCCGGACAGAGTCAAGGGCATGCCGGCATCACCCGGCGCACGCAGCATCGAAGAATGCGGCGCCTCGCGCTTGTAGAAAGGACCGAGTTCACACCAGGGCGTCGGCTTCTTCTTTTCCGCAGCGTCCCAAGCTTCGGCAAGGGTAGGAAGAGAAACAGTCGAGGCTACTGTCACCGCGCCAAACACTACGCAACGTTCCAGCAATTCCCGCCGGGTAAAGTTCATGCCATCCTCAAAATGGTTTTGCGAATGGACTATAACCTGACTCGCGGTTTTCACCTAAAGAATTTTGCTGCGACTAACGTGCGTTGCCTGGTCGCAACTATGGTGCGATTGTGGCTACTACCTTATGGCCGCGGCGTAATTTCGCCGCCTTCACCGTATTGCTCATCAGCATGGCAATGGTCAGCGGACCCACTCCGCCCGGCACCGGGGTAATTGCACCCGCCACCTCCGCCACCTGGGGATGCACGTCGCCAATCAGCGTCGAGCCGTTCTTGGCAAACGCCGCTTCGCGCTTCGCATCTCCGGCAAAGAATTTGGCAAAATCCGCCGGATCGCTGACCTTGTTCATCCCCACATCAATGACAGTCGCGCCCGGCTTCACATGCTCCGGAGTAATCATCCCCGCGCGACCAATCGCTGCCACAAGAATGTCCGCCCGCCGGCAGACGCCCGGCAGGTCCCGCGTCTTCGAATGGCATACCGTCACCGTGGCGTTGCTGTTGATCAGCAGCATCGCTACCGGCTTGCCTACAATGTCGCTGCGTCCCACCACGACCGCTTCGGCTCCTGCCACCGGAATGTCGCTGCGGCGCAGTATCTCCATCACTCCCGCTGGCGTGCACGGCACCAGTCCCGGCCGCTGCGTCGATAAAAATCCGACATTCATTGGATGAAACCCATCCACGTCTTTCTCCGGCGAGACCGCCAGCAGCACCTGCTTCGACTCCACCTGACGCGGTAGCGGCAGTTGCACAAGGATGCCGTCGATGTCGTCGCGCCGGTTCAGCTCCTCCACTAGCGCCAGCAACTCCTCGGTCGTGGCTGACTCAGGCGGCGTATGCTTCTCGCTGTAGATACCCAACTCCTCGCACGCCTTCACCTTGCTCCGGACATAAATCTCCGACGCCGGATTATGCCCTGCCAGCACCACCGCCAGCCCCGGACGATGCCCTTCCGCCGTGAGATGCCGAACTTCTGCACCCACTTCTGCGCGAATTTGGGCACCGATTTTGGTTCCATCGAGTATGCGTGCTGCCATGAAGCCTCCCACAACTATGAACTTTCAGTGTATCGCGCGTATTAGCCGTCAGGCGTCAGTTCTCAGCCATCCGTTTGCAACCGGCAAATTCCTGAGAGGCTCAGTGTCAACTGCTACGTGCTCATGGTCGCTACTGTCAACTGACCACTGACAACTGTTAGAATCGCCCCGTGCCAATCCCGCCCGACCTGCTCGAAATCCTCGTTTGTCCCGTGTGCCGCAAACCCCTGGCGCTGCGCGATGATGAAAGCCTTAAGTGCCATGAATGCAAGCGCTCGTACCCAATTCGGGACGGCATTCCCATTCTGCTTGAGCACGAGGCCACAATCGAAAATTTCTGAATTCCGCCCTTGCATTTTCCATAGAAAACCCTCACAGCCAGCCCGGCCCAACCCTACTTGTCAACTTTTTTTCCCATACGCAACTATCGCCTCCACAGGGGGTTTTACGCGACACGAACGCGAAGGTTGCCACCAAAGATGTACGTTGGCATGCTGATTGCTGCAACCTTCCTGTTCGATGATTCGTCTAAAAGAACAAAGACCCGCAGGGGTCGGAGGTGAGACTCGATGGCAGACAAGTTTTCAGTACCGGAACTGGCGGCGCTGAGGAGTGAACTGCTGATGGGGTTCGACTCCAAAGATGCCGCCGAGCTAGTGCAACTTTTCCTCGCCGGACACGGTTACGGTGTTTCCGCTGAGGCCGCGCGCCACGCGGTGAGCCGCGTAGGCATGATGGGCAGCACGCTGGAAGTCTTCCAGCGGGAACTGGAGAACATCGCTTTAGTGATGTAACAGTGGCCCCGGCCAGGCATAGCCGAAAGCGAAGCGAGTGGCCAAAAGCTGGATAGCTAAAAGCTAAAAGCTAAGAGTAGGTTAGGTGACATACATTCTCGAGATTTTGCTGCGAGAGCCGAAATAGTACGCCAGAACCTGGACGACCGGCCGACAGCAAAAATAGATAAGCCCGGGCCAATCAGCCCGGGCTTGTTGCTTCCCCGAGCATGATCAACAGCTTGGGGGTGACCCTTACCAAGACTGAGGAAGACAAGCGGCTAGTGAAGCGCAAAGGTGCCGGTTGCGGGCGCGGGGATGTAGGACAGTTTTGTTTCTCTAAATCAGTCTTCGAATCCAGGGTGGGATTTCTCGGAACTCCGAACTTGAACTCGGACAAATGATCACCAGCCACTGACAACTGGCCACCAAACTATCAGTCATGCGTGCTAGTATTGCAGGCCGTAGGTGCTCCCATGAAGCTGACTGAGACAGTTGGAGCTGTCCTGAAGGGAAAAGGCAGCAATGCGATTTGGTCTGTAGTCCCTGAGCAGTCGGTTTACGAA
>Ga0182033_10000338_pt1 | contig 22133 bp, 21 predicted proteins | sample tim00Cox0000000H_FD_125968 | JGI IMG/M metagenome (GOLD analysis project Ga0182033, IMG submission 125968) | Lab enrichment of tropical soil microbial communities from Luquillo Experimental Forest, Puerto Rico - timezero.00C.oxic.00.000.00H | ecosystem: Environmental > Terrestrial > Soil >...
CGAGGGAAAACCGATCCAGCACAAGCGAGTTTGCAGAACGTTCAGCGATTGCACGACGGCGCCGCGGAAGGGATTGCCTTCGGGATGCTATCCGCTGGACGGCTATTACAAGAATTCGGAGTTCGCAGAAAAACTGAAATTGGCCAAGGCAAAAACATGAAGATCGAGTCTATTCTCAGGCGAAAACAACCGGGCCGGAAGGTGCAAGGCATTGCGGCGGCGCTTTTGCCGTTTGAAGCGAACGGGCGAGTTGCCGTGGAGGCGTTTCAAAAGCATTTGGGCGCGACGCATCGCGCCGGCCTGATGAACGCCGTGAACATGGACACGGGGTACGTGAATTTCCTGAGTGAAGAAGAAAAACTGGACGTGCTGCGATGGGCGCGGGAGGTGCTTGGAGCGGGCGTGCCGTTTGTGGCGGGCGCGTTGATCGAGAGCCAGGATGGAGAGGTGGTCGCGCTCTATCGGAAGCAGATCGCCGCGATCGTAGAGCACGGCGGAATTCCGATTCTGTTCCCGACGAGCCGGCTGCACGGCAAAACGCCGGCGGAAAAAGCAGCGGTTTATGCGGCGGCCAGCCACGGTCATCCGCAGGTGCTGGCTTTCGAACTGGGGAAAATGTTTGCGCCGAACGGAGAGATTTTTGAGGAAGAGACGATCCGGCGGCTGATCGATATTCCGGAGATCATGGGGATGAAACACTCTTCCTTGGACCAGCTGACAGAGCTGCGAAGGCTTGAGCTTCGCGATGCGCAGCGGCCGGACTTCCGCATTTACACCGGAAACGATCTGGGCATCGATATGATCGAGTACGGATCCGATTATTTGCTCGGACTGGCCACGTTTGCGCCGGAGAAGTTTGCGGAGCGCGACCGGCTCTGGGCCGAAGGGGATCAGGCGTACTATGCGCTGTCGGGTGCGCTACAACATCTGGGAAATGTTGCGTTTCGCGATCCGGTTCCGGCGTACAAACATTCGGCGGCGGTGTTTCTTCATCTCACGGGAAGAATTCCGACGAGTCTGACACATCCGAATAACGTGAAGCGGCCAGAATGGGAGGCGGAGATTCTTCGAGATTGCGCGCGGCGCGTGGGGATGAGCACGAATCCGCAAACAAGGGAGCGGTTTATCTATGAAAGAGGATGAATCGGTCATGACCAACGCCGGAACCGGCCGCATCTTTTACGGTTGGTGGGTGGTAGCGGCGGCGTTTCTGAATCTTTTTTTCGCAGTCGGGATTATTTTTTATGGCTTTCCGGTTTTTTATGCTTCCTTTGTGGAATCCCTGGGATTTAGCCGCGCACAGGTCACGCAAGGATTTTTTCTGGGATTCTTGATCGTCGGACTGCCCTTTGGGTTGCTCGCCGGAGCAGTCATTGACCGCATCGGGGCTCGATGGGTGATCGTCGTAGGCGTGGGATTCGTCGGGATTGCGCTGCTGCTGATGGCGAAGATGACACAGTTGTGGCAGTACGAGGCGCTTTGCGTGCTGGAAGTCCTGGGCTACGTATTTGCAGGGCCGATTGCGAATCAGGTACTGGTGTCGCGGTGGTTTCGTGCGCGACGCGGGCGAGCGATGGGTTTTGCATATTTGGGGCTTGGTTCGGGCGGAGTGGTTGCACCGCTCCTAGTGAACTATTTAATTCGAACGTATGGCTGGCGCCATGCTCTGGAAATCGTCGCCCTTACGCTCATGGCAGTGTTACTTCCCGCGGGAATCTGGATTACACGGTCAACTCCGGAAACGTCCGGCCTGCTGCCCGATGGGGAGTCCTCGCCTAAATCTGCGAGTATCACGCCGGCGGCCATGATTTCGAGCGGCGTGGCGGAAGCCGTGGGAACGAGGAATTTCTGGCTGATTCTGCTGGGATCGACATCGGCGATCGGCGCCATTGGAGCGGTGATTCAGCATTTCATCTTGTTTTTGAAAGATCAAGGCTATTCGGCCACGGTGGCATCGCGCTTTTCGACCGGACTGCTGGCGGCGAGCCTCGCTGGAAGAATTGTCGTTGGCTACGCGGTGGATCACGTCGGGAAGAAGAATGCGATGGCATTTTTTTATTTTTTGATGGGCGCGTCGGTGCTTTTGCTCGGAATGACAAGGCAGCCGGCGGTGGCATGGACGTTCGCATTCGTTTTCGGATTTTCGATGGGGGCAGATTACATGCTTGTTCCGTTGGTTACGGCGGAGAGCTTCGGGACGGCTTCGCTCGGCAAGCTGCTTGCGTTGATCATCATGGGATATTCGCTTGGGCAATGGGGATTGCCGTGGATTGTCGGGAGGCTGTTTTATGCCAGGCACACTTACGATTTGGCGTGGAAGATTACCGCCCTCGCCGGAATGCTTGGCGGGCTCGCGATTTACGCTGTCTCGTCGGGAGGAGAACGGGCTTAAAGCCAATCACCCAGAAGAAGCCCCAGACTGTGCGGGCACGTCCCCTTTCAGCACGCGCAATTCGTGCTTAGGCATGGCAAACTCGGCGTGGCCACATTGCAAGCAAACCAGCAACGTCGGGAACACAAAGACAGGCAGTTCATCGACACCTTTCTGCCCCGCTCAACGATGCAAATTCTAGGCCTTGCGGTTGCGGCTAGGCGGATTCGGCGACGGCGAACGAGGAGATATTGATGATGGAAATAATGGCGCCGTCAATTTTGTTGTCGACGGAGCGATAAGGAAGAATGCGCAACTGGTAACGCGCGCCATTGCGATCCGTGATCACGCGATCCTCCTGGCGAAGATTGGCCATGACCTGCAGGACCAGTGACTGCAATTCAGGGATTTCGATGGTGGGGTTAATGTTGGTGAGGGGCCGGCCGACATCTGCTGGAATGAGGCCCAGCAGTTTTTGGGCCTGTGGGGTGAAGCGGCGTATGCTGAGGTCGCTGCCGATAATAACCACGGCGAAATCGATGCTGGCGAAGAGGTTGGTCAGGTCGTTGTTGATCTGAGTGACGTCCTGATTGCGGCTGCGCAGTTCGTCGTTGACGGTACTCAATTCTTCGTTGGCGGACTGCAGTTCTTCCTTGGCGGTTTCCAATTCTTCGTTGGTGCTCTGAAGTTCTTCGTTGCTGGAAAGGATTTCCTCATTGGCGGATTGGAGTTCTTCGTTGGTGGCTTCCTGCGTTTCAATCACAGAGTGGAGATATTCCTTGGTGGCAGAGAGCTCTTGCTCGAGCTTGGCAATCCTCCTGGACACGGCAGATTCCGACTCGCCCCGTTTTGACGGGCGGGCGGCGCGGGCGCGCGGGGAGGGAAGAGACTCTTCAAAGACGATCATAAAGTAAACTTCTTTGAGATTGCCCATGCGGATGGGAACTACTTCAAAGCTCACCAAGCGCATGGAGTCGGCCCCGCCGTTGCCGTTTCCGTTTCCGTTCTTGATTTGAATGTTTTGTTTGCGGACGGTGACATTGTCCTTCTTGGCTTTGGTAAGTGCATTGCGCAGGTCCAGGAGGAGTCCCTCGCGGGCCATCTTGATAATGCTGAGACTCGCGCGCCCCGGGGCGAGCTTGAGATAGCGATTGACGTTGCCGCGAGTGTGGATAATTTCGAGGTCTTCATTGATGAAAACGGTCGCCGGGGTGTATTGGCTAAGCAGGCGCCGATCGAATTCCTTCTGGGCCTCGAAGTAGTTCCAACCGGTGTCCGGCTGCTTGGCGGGCACGCGGAAAGCGCCATATTCATGGCGCTCACCGGGGGCACTGAGCGAAAAAGTGACGGGCTGACGGACGGCCGTCGATTTCTTAACAAAAATCTTGTAGGTGCGGTCCTCGGTAGAGAAGAGATTCGTAGCGGTGCCCACGCCTTCAGAAGTTCCTAGAAGGAGATAGCCGCCCGGGCGTGTGGCGTAGTGAAACAGGGCGATGACTTTGTTTTGAAGGACGGGCTCGAGATAGATGAGGAGATTGCGGCAGCAGATGAGATCCATCTGAGAAAACGGAGGATCATTGAGGACGTTGTGCTGGGCAAAGATGCACATGTCCCGGATGGTCTTGCTGATGCGATAGCCGCCCTCCACTTTGGTAAAAAAACGGCGGAGGCGCTCGGGGGAGACATCGCCCTGAATGTTTTCCGGGTAAAGGCCGCTGCGAGCCTTGGCGATACTGGATTCGCTGATATCGGTCCCAAAAAACTGCATGTGAGTCTGGGGGGCCTTGTCGCCGAGAGCTTCGAGGATGGCGATGGCGACGGAATAGGTTTCTTCGCCAGAGGCGCATGCGGGAGTCCAAACGCGTAGGCTGCCTTCGACACTGCGGTTCTTCAGGATGGCGCCGAAAACGTGGGCCTTGAGGGCATCGAACACCTTAGGATTACGGAAGAAACTGGTGACATTGATGAGCATGTCCTGGTAGAGGGCCTTGATCTCCGCGGGATTGCTCTGAAGGTATTTGAAGTACTCATCGATTTTTTCGATTTTGTGAACCACCATGCGGCGGTGAATGCGGCGAAGGATGGTGGTCTGGCGGTAGTGGGTGAAATCGACGCCGGTGGACTTGCGCAGCAGATTGAAGACGAGACTAAGACCAGTGTTTTCCGCCGGGGCTAGTTCGGGGCCTTGGTCCCGGACAAGATAAGGGTGACGGGCGATGCGAGCAAGTTCGCGAGCGATAGTTTTGGGCGGGAGCACATAGTCGACGCAACCCGCGGCGACGGCGCTGCGGGGCATGCTGTCGTATTTGGCGGATTGTTCGTCTTGCGCGAAGGTTACCCCTCCGTGAGCTTGAATCTCAGCGAGGCCGGCGGTCCCGTCGGTGCCGGAGCCGGACAAGAGGACGCCAATGGCGTGATTGCCTTGCTCCTCGGCGAGGGCCCGCATGAAATGGTCGATGGACATGTGCAGGCCGCGACCTTCCCCGCGTGGCGCAAGCTGCAGGGTGTGATTGGAAATGGACATGGTGGCGTTCGGCGGGATGACGTAAACGTGGTTGGGCTCGACGGTCATGCCGTTGGTGACTTCCTTGACGCGCATGGCGGTTTTTTTGGAAAGAAGTTCCGTGAGCATGCTGTGATGCTCGGGGTCGAGATGCTGAACGAGGACGAAGGCCATGCCGGTATCGGTAGCCAGGTTGCTCATGAGCTCGGTGAAAGCTTCGATTCCGCCCGCGGAGGCGCCGATGGCGGCGATCAAGAGGTCCCTCTTGCGGTCAGGGGCCGGGGACGGACCTTCCTTGGAAGAATCGCGTGGGTGGTTCCGCCCCGACGATTTTGACTTCATCTTCTCTCCAGAACGTTAGAACGGCTCGGTATTCACCCGGCAGGGTGGAGAGCGCGTTGTGGAGCGCCGCTACAGAAGAAAAACGGTATCGCAACCGCTTATACCCTGGTTTCCTCCGCCAGGATGATCACTGAGCGATTCTAGTCTTTCCCCTAATGGGTAACAACCTAATCCTGTGACGACAAGGGGGCTGGCGCCATGGTTTGGGAATCATTGCTGTCCGTGGCCACAATGCTGCCATGGGAATGAGCAGCGCGGTACTCGGCCTCGAGGATGTCGGCGGCCCAACCAGCGAAATAGTCGATAAGGCGCAGATCCTTCTTGGCGGGCTGGGTTAAGGTCCGATAATGAGTCGAGAGCATGCCCCAGATGTGTCCCAATTTGCCGATGAGCGGAGTGGACTGGACAGCGCGGACGCCGGCATCCAGCATGACTTCCAAGAGGTGGGTTCCGGAGAAGACGGTGCTGTCAGAGACGTCCGGAACGATCACGCGCTCTCTGGATTGCAAAGCGGCGCCGCATGCCGCGTGGCCTGGATCGACGGAATTGAAGAATTCCAGGAAAGGCTCGCGAAAACCACGATGCACTTGGATATGCAAACTCCCTGTTTTGGGATCGTAGATTTGGATGTTCCCCATGTCGGCAGCAGTGCCTTCGATGACAGCATCCAGGATTCCCGAGAGGAGGGTGGCGGTGAATTGCGGACGAAAAGGGCCGCGTTTGGCCAGTTCCTCGATTTGTCCATGGAGGCTCACTCGCATTTTCTGCGCATCTTCCAAGGACTCTCGAGCTTTGCGCCACATGAAGCGCCCGCGCTCGATCATGGTCTTGGCCTGCTCGATGCAATAGCGAGCATCGTCAAAGGTGCAGGTTGGAAGCGACTCGGCCATGAGCGCCCCGAAGAAGGATTTCCAACAATGTAAGACAGTTCAGTGAATCTGTCTACACACGAAGAACATACCCGGCAATCTGTAGCACATAAGTCGAAGAGAAGTCTGTGATCGGGGTCACTGTGGTTGGTGCTTAGGACTGTGGCACTCCGCAATTTGTCTATTATGTCCGGGAGCGGGAGCGAAGCAGGGAGAGGACGAGTGGCCTCTCGGCTGCCTCGCCTTATATGCTGCCTACTTGATGCAGATCTCGCTTGAGAGGTGAGCGATCATGACAAGCAGGTTTTCCAAGTGCAAATCGTGCGCCTCTTACAACGTAATTGAATTCAAGACGCACGCCTGCCTATATTTCCTCGGGTGTGACGGATTGATGAAGGCCGCCGTCTCTGTATTTCCAAAGGTTGTAGTTTACTCTGACTGCGGGTTTATCCAATCCAACCTTTCGGCCACGGACTTGCGGTGGTTAGAGAAAGTCCCGCAAGGGTTGACAAAGCATCCTCTTAGTTGGCCCCATCCGGGCTCTTCGCTATAGCAAACCCACTGTCGGCCAATCCTTTGCTGACAAATGGCTGGCCCTGTAGGATCGCCCTCACCGCCAGCAACAGATCGGTTCCCGCTCGCTGCTTGGCAACATAGCCCCATGCACCCAGGCTGAGCGCTTCTTTCACAATCTCAGCAGAAGTCTCTTGCGTCAGGAAAACGATCTTCGACGATGGCGCGAGTTCGCGGATGCGTCGAGTCGCTTCCAAGCCATCGAGCCTGGGCAGACCAATATCCATCAGGATCAAGTCCGGATTAAGCTGTTGCGCTTTCGTGACTGCCTCTAGCCCGTTGGAAGCCCAGAATACGTGCACGTCTAAATCGCGACGCAGCAGCGAAGTGACGAATGCCCGGAAAAGCCCGAAATCTTCTACCAAAAGAATCCGAGTGCCCGCCGGCTTGAAGGATCCCGAGACGGAGCACTTCATGAGCAGGTCCGATTTCCTGAGAATCTCGCGGTTTTAGGGCCGGGGATCATCATCTTGTTTCTTTCCTTTGAGCGATCGGGAGAAGTGAGTTGGACCGACGAGTCCGCGCCACGCCCCCAAATCTTTCTTCGCCGGGCGCGGTCCCGAAAAGCGAGTCTCCCGCCCATGCAAATAGCCCCCGATCAACCACAAGAGCATGTCTCGTGCCATGTTTTCGGCTGGGCTTAGGAGCTCTCGTGTGGAGTTAAACCCAGTGTGAGGACCGTATTTCCGCCGGCAGCTCGAAGGCAATGCGCCATCGTGCAAGAAAGCTGGAGAACCAGGTGTGTGGAACGTTTTTCCAGGATTGTGCAGGAAGTTTCGCACGGCTACGAGGGCCGGTTTCGCTAGGTCCCGATGACGGGGTTACCGAAGATTTGCGTAGTGGTCCTTGCACGACGATTCGCCCTTGGCTGGCAGATTCGCAATTCAAAAGACAAGCCTTCCCATTGCGATGAAGCGCCGATCGGCGCCATGTTTGGCCGCGCCTGGGGAATTGCCAGGGGTTCGAGCCCCGGGCTAACCCCGGCGCTCAGCTCGAGCATGGCTATTCATTTGTTCTCATCGTGGCTCTCGCTTTGCCAGACAAGCATCGCGCGATGTCTACCTTTCGCGGTCACATCCAGGGAAGGTCAATCGTGTTTGAGGTGGCGGCAATTTTCGCGACCGTGTGGTTGCTAAAACAGGTTGCTTCGCCGCACTTACTAGGCCTGCCGACTGCATTTGACCGGACTGGAGGGAAAGCCACAGAGTTCGGGTCTTTCTTTGGACCGCGCTAGCGGTATGCCTCGTGTGTGGCATCGCGGCGTTGCTGCGTGGCGCGACGGCGAATGGAGGCATTGATCCACGCCGTGTAGTGACTGGCTAGGCAGCGCACTCTTGTGCTCTGGGTAGCAAGCGCGTTGCTTGGGCCTGATGGAAATGGTTCTTGTGGGCGAGAAAGCAGCGAAGCAGCAGCTTCCGCTAAGCGTAGAAAGAGGTTGGCCTGGAGCTCCCCCTTATGGGGAAACCATCACCGGACCGCCACATCCGCGAGACCTTCGAGACAAGTGCAGCGTCCAGCCATCCATACGTGGCTTCCTGACGGAGGATCTCCAGTGCCTCCTCGGAAGTAAGCGCCTCCCTGTAAGGCCGGTCGCTCGTCAGTGCGTCATAAACGTCCGCCACTTGCAAAATGCGCGCCTTCAGCGGGATTTCCTCCCCATACAGCCCGTCGGGATATCCGCTGCCGTCCATACGCTCATGATGATGCCGGATCAGCGGAAGGACGGGACGCAGGCAGCTGAGCGGCGCGCAGATCTTTTCGCCTGTGACCGGATGCTGGCGCACAATCTCAGTTTCTTCCGCGTTCAGGCGCGCTGGCTTCAGGAGAATGTGCTGCGGCACGGCCAGCTTTCCGATGTCGTGAAGCAGGCAGCCTAGGCGCAAATCTTGCAAATCCTCCTCGGAAAGACCGAGCCTTTCGCCGAGTTGCATGGCGCGTTCCGCAAGGCGATCAGAATGTCCATCCGTGCGCGAATGCCTGGCTTCAATGTTGTGCGCAAGAGAAAGGATCACCGACTTGGCCTGCTCATCCAGGTAGGATTTGAGCCGCAAGGGAGGTTCGATGCCGCTTGGCTCATCCCCCAGAGAGGACGAGAAATCCGCAGCGCTTGCTTCGCGTCCTTTGGTCAACTCCGCCAAAGTAAGCTTCGAGGGAATGAAAACAGCCGACGTCAGTTGATCGAGCGGATCTTGCGTTAGACAGCAGCATGATTCCGCGCCACGGACCCGGGGTAGATGTTGGTGCAGGACAACCACGTCTGGTTCGAGGCGCAGGCAGATCTGCCGCACGGTTTCGGCGTTGTCGGCTATGATAACGTCGAAATTCTGATTCTCCAGGAGGACTTTCCAATTTTTTCGCTCCGCCGAAGCCACGTCCACAAGCAAGATGATGGGGTTCATTGAGTGCCTCTACTCAACTTTAGGGTCTTGCCCAAGGTCGGACCCGTTGTGACCTCCTATCCCTGCTCCGAAGGCTCTTACTTCCGCTTTTTGGGGCATCGGGAGGACTGGAGTAGCTGCCAAGCTCGCTCTGTTAATGCGCTCGAACGGCCAAAGACTCGCCCGTGTAAGGACCGCAAATCTCGAGTGTTAATCGATGCGCGGGATGATGGCACTGCAACCCGGTCGGCCGAATTTTCACGGAGGCCGTAAACTTTACGTGGTGCGTATATCACATGATATAAGAATTTGCTTCGCCCCGCCTTTTTCCGGATCGTCCGCCGGAGATGCAAGGCCTTACCGTTTTGGTTGTTCATGAATTGGTGAGCTTTCGGGAATCCCTTTGCGGGATGTTGCAGGCAACGCCGTTTCGGGTTGTCGGCGAACCGGCGGATGGATGGGACGCCGTCCAGATGGCCAAGGAGCTGCAGCCGGATTTAATTCTGCTTGGTCTTGGCTTGCCGAAGTTGCATGGATTAGAAACCGCGAGACGGCTACGAACCCTTGCACCTCAAGCGAGACTTTTGTTCCTCAGCCAGGAATCCTCTCCCGATTTGGTACGCGAAGCCCTTAGCCTGGGTGCATCGGGCTGCATTCATAAGACAAATACGTCGAGTGACTTGCTCCCCGCTATCGAAGCGGTCCTTAGGGGTGAGCCATTCGTTAGCAAGAGCCTAGAGGTTAGCGGAAGAAGGGATGCCCCGCGCCGCCACGAGATACAGTTTTAGTCACATGATTCTTCTAGAAAGCTTTGCTCGCATCCTTGCTACCGCCCTGGAGACCGGTGACGGAGCGGTCGTCCTCGCTATGAAGTCACACCAGAGATTGAAGGCGGAGGGCTTCGACGTAGATGTCGCGATGCGACCAGGGACCTATGTTTCGCTGGATGCCGCCGACAGCTCTCGACGGTCAGTGAATGGTGTGGTTGACTGCGCTCGGTTTCTTGGGGGCCTCAATGGCTTCATAGCGTCAGCCGCCAAAGCAGCGAAGAAAGAGCATCCCCGCATCGCTGTTTGTGGCGAATGCGCTGGCCTGTTGTGCACGTTAGGGAATGCGAATGCCGCGATTCGACTCGAAAAAGCGGGCAACGATCTTTTCAAGACACACAACGTAGATATCCTGTGTGCGTATCCCTTAAGCGGCTTTTGTGGCGTTAAAGACGTTGAGGTGTTCCAGAGCATCTGTCGAGAGCACCCCGCCGTTTATTCGAGCTGAGAGCCACCCATACGTGGACAAGAATAGCGACCATGCTACTGAGGCAAGAGAACCGAAGGCGCGGCATGAGACAAGGCGCTGCCGAGCCATCGCTCCAAGAAGAATAGCGTTGCATTCTTCGCTTGAAAGATTCTGATGAACGCGCTTCGCGAGAAGCCCGTCCTACCATCTGGCATGCCGCGAGGATATTCAAGAAACAAGTCGTGATACATTCGATCGAGCAGATCGCTCTGCCCAAGGATTTCAGATGAACAGACGGACTTTCCTAAACGCCACCGCCGGCGCTACCACAACGTTGGCATGCACGTGTTGGACGCTAGCCCGACAGCAAGAAAGGAAGACGACCGTTGTCTATCCGGACCCGGCCGTTGAAATCGTCGATCCAAGCTTTGCCAAATACAAGGTCGGTAACGCCGCGGTCGAACGCCTGTACACGGGTGCGCGTTGGGCCGAAGGGCCGGTCTGGTATGGCGACGGGCGGTATGTCCTCTTCAGCGACATTCCCAATAATCGCATCCTGCGATGGCTGGAGGATACCCAAGAGGTCAGCATCTTCCGCAGCCCGTCGAATTACAGCAATGGCAACTACCGCGACCGGCAAGGCCGGCTTTTAACTTGCGAGCACGATTCGCGCCGCCTCACGCGGACCGAACACGACGGCACCATCACCGTGCTGATGGATCACTTTCAAGGCAAGCAACTGAACGCCCCGAACGATCTTGCGGTCCATTCCGACGGTGCGATCTGGTTCACCGATCCAGGCTACGGCATCATGTCTAATTACGAAGGCCACAAAGCCTCGTTTGAACTGCCAGCTAGCGTATATCGCCTGAACCCGAAGATGCGCGAGGCAACGGTCGTAGCTAGCGACATGGATAAGCCTAACGGCATCTGTTTCTCTCCCGACGAGAAAAAACTCTATATCGTGGACACCGGCGAGCCGAAACACGCGGGCGATCCTCATCCCATCCGCGTGTACGACGTCGAGGATGGCGCGCGGCTAACGAACGGCCGCATGTTTGCAAATATGTCGCCTGGCTCATCGGACGGTATTCGTTGCGATGTGGACGGCAACGTTTGGTCCGCTGCCGGATGGGCTGGCGAAGGTTTTAACGGAGTGCACGTGTTCGCGCCCAATGGCAAGCTCATCGGCAGAATTCATATCCCGGAAACCTGCGCCAATCTTTGTTTCGGGGGCGCCAAGAAAAACCGCCTGTTCATGGCTGCCAGTCAATCCCTCTATGCACTCTACGTCAACACCGAGGGCGCACAAACGCCCTGACAAAGCATGTGTCGCCGGGGCGTTTGCCCTGAAGCGTCGGCGAGAAGGTCGAAAAATCCATATCACGTACAGAGCGTCCAAACGTTCGTAAATCAGAGTGCCGACGCCATTCCTGAAGGGCGGAAGGCTTTCCGTGTAGGTCTTGTGCGGTGTCCAGATAATTTTCCTGTCCGCAAAATCGGCGGCGACCGAAGCTACCGCCAGGTCACAAGTGATCATTGATCCTTCCTATTCCAACTTGAGTTACTCAACATATAATTAAGAGAAAATGAAATCACCAAACCTTTTGACCTCACCTTTCCAGGTGCGCATCCTGGGGCAGACTGCGGAAAGCTAAATCAAGGCTAACGGAGCCCGTACGGGGGAACAATCGGTTACATCACCCAGCCTGACGCCGGGAGAATCCCGAAGATCAGTCGGGTAGAACCTTTCATGACGGTAGAGCAACGAGAGCATGTGCCGAGCAAGTCCCCATACCGCTTTTCTTTCGTAAATTCTTCGGTGTTCATTTCAAGACTCCTAGGCAAACTCCCGCTCCGTGAGGGGGGAATGTTTTCTCTCCGGCTCACTGGTTTGGCAGGAACAAAGAAGGAAGCACGGGTATCGGCGTGGCAGCGCTCAGCCCCTGGCGCCTGCCGGCGAACTTGCCTGCCAATTGACAGCGTGTCCCTGAAACTGAATTCCGATTCCAAAACGCCCGTCCGGCAGACGCTGGCAGTAAACAACGCGAGCCAGAGCTCGTAAATCGCCAACCAAGGAACTGATCATCAGCCGCTCGTTTAATTCTTTGGCCTTTTGCGTTAACACGCGCATTCCTAACGAGCATACATTCTCGGTCGTGGTCCGCTCGGCCTTCGAGGGATCATACAGGCTCGAAATCTGCACCGGCAGGGACAGCTGAATCCGTTTTTCAAGTCGACCCCACCGCACAGCCATGAGTGTCTTGCCCTTTCAGTCGGGATCGTTGCCCACACGACGAAGCTCTGGGTAGTGCGCTCAAGGTCGTGAGAACATTCCCTTTTATCGAACCGGTTCTAAAATCCACATCTGCGCGTTAGCTCATCTTCTTTGAGCGCTCCCGTTCTAGGACTGATTAACAGGCGTCGTTACTCAGGCGCAGGGGAGAACGGCGGCGCTTCTGCTCGTACATCGCGCGATCCGCTTCGGCGATTAACTCCCGAGTGGATACCGGGTTGCACGGATCGAAGCGCGCGGTTCCCAAACTGACGGAAAACTTGTAATCACTATCCTTGCGGCTCACGGAGTGTAGGTACTCGGTCAGGCGTTCCCGAATGCAGGCTTCGCTTTGACCGGAAGCTTCGATGGCTAACGCGGCGAACTCGTCGCCGCCAATGCGGGCAATGACGTCGGAATCGCGAAAAGTGGCTTCCAGGGCCTCCGCCGTCCACATCAATGCGGCGTCCCCCTCGGTATGGCCGAAAACATCATTGATTTCTTTCAGGCCGTCAAGGTCAATGAAAAACAGAAGCAAGCTGCGCTCGGAGCGCCGGGCAAGCCGCAGCTGGCGATCCGCGACGGCCAGGAAACCGCGCCGATTGTAGAGTCCCGTCAATTCGTCCATGAGCGCAAGATTGCTGAGTTCGGTTTGCACCATGTACTGCTTGGCCGCACACTGAAGGGCACGCTTGAGAAGGTCGCGAATGACGCTGCTTTCCGCGCCGCCGAGCAGTGCCGTGTCGGAACCGACACGCACATCCCGCACTAGGCTCCTAAGCTCCCGGTTCGCGTCTCGCAGCAGTCCTTGAAATATCCTATCCAGAGTTTCATCGGCTCCCCGTCGAGCGCGCCGTCTACGGTCTCCAGAATGAAAATCGGGTTTGGGATCAACCGGGATCTTCAAATGGACAGAGTCTTTTGGCTGGTTTGCGGTTTGTAAGGTTCCGTTGTGATTCTGTGATTCTCTGCCGACCTTACTTTGCTCTAAGGAGAAGGGCATTGATTTCCGGCTCGGTGGCAGAACACCCGGTTCGCACTCGTCGTTTGCCTTGGCAAGTGCGCGCAAGACTTTCAACCCTTTCGCGAGTTGCGGACCATAGCGCACTTTCAGCACCGCTCGAACCTCCAAGAAATGGGGGGATGGGCTGCCTCCCATCCAGGGCAAAGGGATGTTGGGGTGTTTCAGGCGGGGCCCTGAACTCGGAGGCAGCCCCCGTCCTCCGTGCACAATAACTTCTTGGCTTTTCAAAACAATCCGGTGAATCACCGAAACGACGCTAGGAGAAAGATTGAGAGTAGCGGGGAAGAAATAGTTGATTTCGCAGGGGGTTAGGCTTGGATTAACCCGCGCCGAATGGCATAGCGAACGAGGCTGGCCGTTTCATGAATGTCGAGCTTCCGCATGAGTCTAGCCCTATGAGATTCCGCCGTCTTTACGCTGATTCCGAGTTGCAAAGCAATGTCCTTGGTGGACTTCCCTTCGCCGACCAACTGAAGAACTTGGCGCTCGCGCATGGAAAGAGGATCGGGCGAAACATATGTCTTCGATAAATAGGCGGCTACGACCGCTCGCGAAATGCCGGGACTTAGATAAACCGATCCCTTGCAAACGTCCCTAATGGCATGAACCAGGTCTTCGGCAGCCTGGCTTTTGAGTACATATCCCTTGACGCCGGCGCGAAGCGCCTCCGTCACGTATTGATCTTCATCATGCTGGGTGAGAAGAATGACTTTTGTTTTGGGCGTGGACTTAATCAGCTCGCGGGCGGCGTCGACGCCGTTGAGCAGCGGCATGGTGATGTCCAGAATGGCCACTTCGGGCTGGGTCTTCTCGGCCAAGCGCACCGCTTCCTGTCCATCGGAAGCTTCCGTAACGACTTGGATTCCTTGCTTTTCCAGCAAGGCCTTTAGCCCCTGACGGATCAGCGCATGATCATCCGCAAGCAAGACGCGAGTGGGCATCGCTTCTCCGGCAGGTTATGGAGTCAGGGCGACCCCAGGCAATCAGGTGGTTGCTCTCATTCGCTTAAGGCGAACACCTGAACCGCGGGGAAAAGACCACGGACGGCAGTGGCGAAGTATCGCCTATCGTGCTGAAACAATTGATCTTAGGCGTCAAACCCCGGAAGCGTGAATTTTTTGCTGGCGCCGGGACCTGAGGCTCAAGGCACTCCGAAAAGGCGCGGTACTATCACCGCCGGTGATGTGGCGCGAAAGCCTGGCGGCATTTTTCCTTGATTGTTTCAGGGTTGCACTAACCCCCGGCGAACTGCATACCGCACCAGGCTTGCGGTTTCATGGATGTCCAGTTTTTGCATGAGCCTGGTTCGATGAGATTCGGCGGTCTTCACGCTGATTCCCAGAAGCGAAGCTACATCCTTGGTTGACCTTCCCTCGGCAATGAGTTGCAATACCTGGCGCTCGCGAACGGTGAGGGGATCGGGGGGCATTTGCGATTTCGTGCGGTAGGCTTCCACAACCGCCCGGGAAACGCCGGGACTTAGATAGAATTGGCCGCGCGAAACCTGTTGAATGGCGTGAACCAGGTCGTTCGCCGCCTGACTCTTCAGGACATATCCACGCACGCCGGCTTCGAGCGCTTCCCGAATGTACTGATCTTCTTCATGTTGCGTCAGGAGAATGGCCTTGGTCTTGGGGCAGGACCGGCTCATCTCCCGCACGGCGTCGATGCCGTTCAGCGTGGGCATGCTGATGTCAACGACGGCGATATCGGGATGTAAGGTTTCCGAGTAGCGAACGGCTTCCTGGCCATCGGACGCTTCAGCCACTACCTGGAGCTTTTCCCGCTCGAGAAGGGATTTCAAGCCTTGCCTCACCAAAACATGATCGTCGGCCAGCACTACTCTAATTGACATGATCGTCCTCCATGGGAAGTTTGATTAACAGTTCTGTTCCAGTTCTCTGCGATGATTCGATCCATAAGGTTCCGCCGATTGCGCTTAAGCGTTCGCGCATCGCGATCAACCCTAATCCCTTGCGACCGGGCGTAGACTGGGCCGCCTGCGCGTCAAACCCCCCGCCGTCATCGCGAATCGAGCAATGCAATACCTGGTCCTTCAGCGACGCCCGAATCCAGATATTCTTGGCGTTGGCATGCTTGACGGCATTGGTCAACGCTTCCTGCACGACGCGATAAAGCGCGGTCTCGATGGTGCCCGGGAGCCGCCCGGAAAACCTTGCTTCAATGTGAATGGGCAGGTTCGCGCGCTTGGAGACTCCCTCAGCCAGAAAACGGATGGCGGGAATCCAGCCCAGATCGTCAAGGATCGTCGGGCGAAGCTCATGCGAATACCGTCGCAAATGTTTTTCAACTTCGTTGAGCAGCCCTTCGATTTGCGTGACCTGTTCCTTCCGGCCCGGCGGCAGCTCCAGCGCGAGATTTGCCAGAGCCAGGTGGACGGCCACCAGCAGCTGGCCGGCCTCATCGTGGACCGCGTAAGCGATGCGCTTTATCTCTTCCTCGAGTGTTTCGTTGAGCTGTCGCAGGGCCTTAACGGCGTCCTGGAATCCCCGCTGCGCCATTTCGTAAGGAGACACGCACTCTGAGAGAAAATCACAGCTTATCTGGACTAGGTGTCCTTGGGATCTCCGGTCGGCCGAATTCTGAAACAATTCCTTCAGGACTCTGTGGTGAACAGAGACCAACTCCAGCAGGCTCTTGCGTTCCGCAATCGCACGGCGCCCCAGCTCGTAAGCCCGGCCCAGCACCGCTTCGCCGCCGCCCATCGCAGATTCACGCAACGTCGCCGCGTATTCGGCGTCAAACTCCGTTTGCTGTCGTTTCTTCTGTCCGACGTCTGATTTCATAAGTGAATTCCCGTAATGCGCAAAGCCAGAACCAAAGCATCGTCGCTTCCATTGCCAAAGACCTTTAGGATTCTGTCCGCGGCTCTTTGCGGATTCTCGAGCGGGGAAAGAGTTCCCGTGAAATCAGCCCGAATCCCATCGGTTGCGAAAACCAGCAGGTCCCCCTGTCCCACCGGAAGCACGGCGGCTTGCAGCTGGGGCAAGTGGTCGCCAACCACGCCTCCTCGCAGCAAGAGGGTCTCCTGCGTCAACTTTTTGTCGGCGCGCACCAGCACGCCATGCACATTTCCCACGCCCAGCCAAGTCATCAGCCCGTGCCTTACGTCTACCGAAGCAATGCTCAGGACCACGCCTCGTGTTGCCCGGAGTCTTTCGTGGCAGGTCATCACCAGGGGGATGACAGGTTCGCCGACGCCATTTCTCAGAACGGTAACGGCGGCTCTGGCCGCGTTGGCAGCCTCTGCTCCGTGCCCGATTCCGTCGATGGCCGCGACCAAAATTCCGCTTTGATTGCAGCAGACCAAATGTTGGTCGCCGGACTCGCCTTCACCGGGAAGAACGAACTTGGCTATTCCGTATTCGGCCATGGGGCTTCTTATGGTCTCCATTTTTTCACCACCACCTTGGTGCCCTGCCCGGGCTTGGAGTCAATTTCAAACTCGTCCATCAGGCGCCGCACTCCCGGAAGTCCGAGACCTAGACTTCCGGAAGTAGAGAAGCCGTCTCGCAAGGCCTGGCTTACGTTTGGAATCCCCGGGCCATCGTCAGAGGCCGTGACGGTGATCCCAACACGAGTACTACCTTGGAGGTCTTTCAAGGCGATCTGGCCGCTCCCGGCGTACGACACGATATTTCGCGCAAGTTCCGAAATGGCAGTAGCAATCAGCGTGGCGTCACCCGAAGAAAAGCCGAGTTCCAGGGCGAGGGACCGTCCCTTTTGTCGAGCAATGACGATGTCCTGATCAGAACTGATAGTCACCTGGATTTCCACTCGGGACACTGAGGCTCACTCTCACTTCATGTTTTTGAACTTTTGATTCAGGTAGGCCAAGCCTTCTTCCAGATCGAGGGCCGTGGCGACACCTTCCAGAGTCAAACCGAGCTGGACCATCGCAAATGCGACTTCCGGCTGAATTCCCACGATGACCGTTTCGGCGCCGCGCAGCCGGATCATGTGGGCGATCTCGCGCAGGGTTCGTGAGGCAAAAGAATCCATGACGTCCATCGCGGTCACATCCACGATGACACCACGCGAACGGAATCTCACTACTTGTTGTACCAGGGCGCTGCGCAGGTGATTGAGGTCTGCGTCGGAAAGGGCCGCCTGAAACGTTGCGATCAGGACCGCCCCCTGCTTGAGAATAGGAACTTCCACGTTGCCCTTTTCCCCTGGCTTCTTAGCTGGGTTCCGCCAAAGCCATGACTTTGTATCCCAAGAGCCGCTCGGCCTGCTCGATGCCGCCCTGCAGGTCGCCGACGGTGTTCATTTTGCCGAGGTCTACGCCGATGGTTACCAGCGTCTGGGCAATCTCGGGAGACAGGCCGGTGACAATGACCGTCGCGCCAAGCAACCGCGAGGCTTCGACGGTTTGCACCAGGTGGTTCGCAACCGTAACGTCCATCGCCGCGACGCCGGTGATGTCGATGACCACTACTTTGGCGCGGTTGGTGCGGATTCCGCGCAGCAGTTGTTCGGTCAATTGGCGCGCCCGCTGCGGGTCGATCACGCCGATGATCGGGAGAATCAACAAGCGTTCGCGAACCTGGAGAACCGGAGTCGAAAGTTCCCGGATGGCTTCCTGTTGCTGACGGATGACGCGCTCGCGTTCCTGGACGAAACCGACGGCCACGGTGTTGGCGATGCGGTTGGCCGCCGGTTCGTAGGCGTCCAAGATGCGGTTCAGCTTCTTGAAATCGGTCTGGTACTTTGCAAAAAGAGAGCGCCCCAGCACGTCGCGGAGGAGGAGGACAATACCGACAACTTCATGCGTCTCGACACCGCGCGGGATGATGCGCTCGGAAAGATTTCGGGCGTAAGCTTGCAGCGCCTCGAAGGTTTCCGTCTCGAGCGCCTCGACGTAGCTGTCGTACACGGACGTGGCTTCGGCGAAAATTTCTTCCTTGGTCATAGCCGTCAGCAGGCGGGTTTCAGAAATGCGGCCAACCCACTCTTCGCGGAGCTGAGTTCTGTTCTGGCGGAGGTGTGCCACCAGTTCGCGAAGTAGCTCTGACGATTCATCTCGTTTGGCCATAAGATCGTTCTCCTCGTCTGACCGCACACGGATGGGCGGCTCACACCCCGACCGCTATCGAACTAAGCTAGGTCAATACCATCTGACACCTGCCGCCTCAAGCAAGTAAACGCCCGAAAGCGCATCAGGTAAAGACCCTAATTTTATGACCGGCCGGCCCCGCGTTGGTGCCACGTCTTTGTCGTCTCATTTTTGAGACATCAGGGCAAGCTTGCTCATTTTGTGGGCTTTCCGCGTTACTTAGCCTTCCGTGCAAAACGGAAGGGAAGAAAGGTGGTTATGGGAGTACTCGGGTAGAAACCCGAATTTCGGCTCCCTCATTTACCTGATTATCTGAAAGTAACAAAAAGACGTCGGCAATCCCGGGCGACGTCCCTCGCTGATGACCTTTGGTTCGCTGCCAATCAGGTTTGGCTTGTTCGCTCCGCCTTCCTGCTTCAACATGCCGTGCATGGGGTCCATTCTGGAGGTTCGCGATCTTCGAGTTACCTATCGCTCGCCGGGAGGCAATGCTTTCCGCGCACTCGACGGTGTGAGTTTTGGTCTAGAGTCTGGCGAGGTCTTGGGCATTCTCGGAGAGTCCGGATCGGGCAAGAGCACCCTGGCAACGTCGCTCTTGGGGCTCTTCCACGCCAATGCCGTCACCGTCTCCGGGGCGGTGTTATTTGAGGGCCAGGATCTTCTTCAGGCCAAACCCGGCGACCTTCAAAAAATCCGCGGGAAGCGTGTCTCCTTGATTTTCCAGGAGCCATCGGTTGCTCTTCACCCGACGATGCGAGCGGGCAGGCAGATTCGCCACGTGTTGGCCGCGCACGGGACCAAGGGGCGGCAAGGGTTCGATCAGAGAACGCGCCAAGTCCTCGAGCAACTGTTTTTTGCGGAGGAAGCGGAGCGCATTGCCCGCTCTCATCCTCAGGAGCTTAGCGGAGGGCAGCGGCAGCGCGTACTCATCGCCCAGGCGATTGCCTGTGGGCCGTCTGTCATCATTGCCGATGAACCCACGGCATCGCCCGATCCCACGACGCAGAAGGAAATTCTGGAGATATTTCGAGCCCTGCGCAAAAGCCTGAGCCTCACGATGATGTTCATTACTCACAATCCGGCGCTGCTGGCGGGCTTTGCCGATCGTATTCTGGTTTTGTACGCCGGACGAGTCATCGAACTGGGGCCGGGCGCCGAGGTATTGGCTTCGCCTAAGCATCCTTACACACACGGGCTTTTCCAGTCGATTCCACCGCTTCTCGGCGCGCCGCGCACGGCGGGCGGAAAAAAGTTGCCGGCAATTTCCGGCGATTCCTACTCACCTTCCTCGGCTCGAGAAGCGTGTCCGTTCGAGCCCCGATGCCCCGAACGGATGGACATTTGCAAATCACGCGAGCCGGTGTTGGTAAACTTGAGCGAAACGCGCACCGTTTCTTGCTTTCGGTTTGAGGACCAGTGATGACAGCTAAAGGCAATGAAGCGATCGAGCCGCTCGTTCGAGTGGAAAACCTGGTGAAGCATTATTCGAAGAAAAGGCTCTTAGGATCAGGAGAAGAGGTGCGGGCGGTCGACGGTGTTTCTTTTTCGATTTTTCGAGGAACCACGCTGGCCATTGTCGGTGAGTCGGGCTCTGGAAAAAGCACGCTGGCCCTCTGCCTTGCCTGCCTCGAGAGGCCTACGTCAGGAAACATATGGTTTGAAGAAACCGGTCTCAGCGGACTCATGGAAAAAGACCGCAGAGTCATCCACCGGCAAATCCAGCTGATCTTTCAGGATCCGGCGAACTCCTTCAACCCAAGATGGAGTGTGCTCAAGATTCTGACCGAGCCTCTCGTTGTCCAAGGGAATCTCGGCGGTGGCGAAATGAAGTCAAGCGCCTACGCCTTGCTAGAGCAAGTTGGTCTATCCCCGCAATTGGGAGAGAAACGTCCTTCGGAGCTGAGTGGTGGGCAGCGGCAGCGGCTTGCGATTGCCAGGGCGTTAGGTCTCAGACCAAAGCTGCTGATTCTCGACGAATCCCTATCGGCACTCGATTGTTCCCTGCAGGCGCAAATCGCGAATCTTCTGATGGAGCTGCAGACCTCGTTACAGATGACTTATGTTTTTATCTCGCACGACTTGGCCATGGCTGCGCATCTGGCGGATGAAATCGCGGTGATGAGCCGCGGGCAGATTGTGGAACGGGGAGCGCCTGAAACAATCCTGACGCATCCCGAAAGCAGCATCTCCCGTGAGCTTTTGGCGGCCGTGCCTCGTCTGGACTTCTCGCGGCCCCGGTTGGCGGAATCGTGATGCGTTATTTGCTGCGCAGATCCGCTCACGCTGGTTTCTTGCTCGTGGGAGTTTCGCTCCTTGCCTTCGCGTTTACTGTTCTTGTCCCGGGAAGTTATTTCGATGAAATGCGCCTGAACCCGCAGATCGCGCCGGAGACCATTGTGGCGCTGCGCTCCCGATATGAGCTGGACCGGCCGCTGCCGGTCCGTTATGTCCATTGGGTGATTGGGCTGGCCCACGGGGACATGGGTTTTTCATTTGCCTACAACACTCCCGTGGCTCCACTTCTCCTGGTCCGGGCGCGAAATACTCTGCTTTTGACCGTAACGGCCATGCTGCTGGCGTGGGGCATAGCTCTGCCGCTAGGCATTTGGAGTGCCGACCATCTTGGACGCTTACCCGACCGCCTGCTCTCATGGGGAACTGCGGCGCTTCTGCTTATTCCAGATTTGGCCCTTGCGCTCGGTCTCTTAGTCGTTGCGGTAAAGATGGGGCGCCTCCCGACGGGAGGCATGGTATCGCCGAATTTCGAAAACCTTTCCTTCTTCGGGAAGGCTAGCGATCTGCTTTTGCACATGACCCTACCGGTTGCGGCACTCGTGCTCTCGGTTTTGCCGCTGCTTGTGCGCCACGTGCGCGCGGCTGTGGCGGAAGTGCTGGTCGCTCCGTTTCTCCTCGCAGCGGAAGGGCACGGCATACCCCGGCGCACACTGCTTTATCGCTACGCGCTTGCTGCGGCAGGGAATCCACTGATTGCTCTGTTCGGGTTTAGTATCGGTACGCTGCTGAGCGGCTCGTTGCTCATCGAGGTAGTGATGAGCTGGCCGGGCCTCGGCCCATTCTTGCTGGAAGCCATCTTGGCGCGCGACATTTATGTTGTGATCGGCGGCGTTCTGCTTTCCACACTTTTCCTGGTTGGCGGGAACTTCCTTGCAGATCTGCTTTTGTACTGGGCCGATCCGCGAATTCGCACGGAGTCGAGCGCTTGAGAAGCAGGCGCTCCATATCGGGTTGGCTTGTAGTGCTTGTCGCGCTGCACGCCTTGGTGATCTTTGCCGGCTTCTTTGCGCCCTATGATCCGACAGAACAGGACCGCAGGAGGCCTTATTTGCCGCCGATGCGTCTTCATTTCCTAGACAACCGAGGACATTTTCACGCGCGCCCGTTTGCGTATGCGCTGAAGCTCGGCGAAGGCTCTTTTGACCAGTACGAGGAGGATACGGGGCGAGCGCTTCCGCTGCAGTTTA
>Ga0182033_10000350_pt1 | contig 21946 bp, 22 predicted proteins | sample tim00Cox0000000H_FD_125968 | JGI IMG/M metagenome (GOLD analysis project Ga0182033, IMG submission 125968) | Lab enrichment of tropical soil microbial communities from Luquillo Experimental Forest, Puerto Rico - timezero.00C.oxic.00.000.00H | ecosystem: Environmental > Terrestrial > Soil >...
CCGCAGGCTCGTGCGGCGCAGCCTCGGCCCAGAACGCGACGACGGCGAGCCGGAATCTCCCCGAGCTCACCCAGCCTGTCAACGACTTCGCGCGCATCATCGACCCCGAGAGCGCTCAGCAAATCGACCGGATCAGCCGGTCGCTCAGAGCGGCGTCGGGCGACGTGATCGCGGTCGCCACTGTGCCGACGGTCGAACCCTACGCCGACATCAACGAATACGCGGTCAAGCTGTTCGAGAACCACGGACGCGGCATCGGCGACAAGGGGAAAGACAACGGCGTGCTGATAGTCGCCGCGCTCAAGGAGCGCAAGGTCCGAGTCGAAGTCGGCTACGACCTCGAGCAGTGGATCACGGACGGCTTCGCAGGCGAAACGATCCGGGAGTTCATCACGCCGAACTTCCGCCAGGGTCGGTACGGCGCGGGTCTCGTCGCGGGCACGGACCGAATCGCCGGGCGAATTGCCCGGGGGCGCGGGGTCTCGCTCGAAGGCGCGCGCGTGCCGAACGCTCCCTCCACAGACGGCGGATGGGGACTTCCAATCTGGGCCATCCTCCTGTTGTTCCTCATCTTCTGGCTTCTCAGCCGATCGAGCGGCGGCCCGCGGACGCGCTACTGGGGCGGCGGCCCGTGGAGCGGCTGGTCGAGCGGTGTGGGACCGTTCGGGGGCGGATGGAGCTCGGGCGGAGGCAGCTTCGGCGGCGGTTTCGGCGGCTTTGGCGGCGGCAGGAGCGGAGGCGGAGGTGCCAGTGGCGGCTGGTGAAACGACACGTCATGGCTGATGGCTCATGGCTGATGGCCGATCGCGTCGGGAGGTAAACTATGCGGATGAGACGACGAACGGCGCGACGATATGCACGCGCGTCAGCCCGCCTTCAGCTGTTCATCATCGCGCTTGCCGCCCTGCCGCTCGCGGGGTGCTCCTACAACAGGTTCGTCGGTGAGGAAGAAGCGATCAAGACGCAGTGGGCGCAGGTTGAGAATCAGCTGCAGCGCCGTAACGATCTGATTCCGAACCTGGTCGAGACCGTCAAAGGCTACGCAACGCACGAAGAGAGCGTGTTCAAGGACGTCGCCGACGCGCGATCGCGCTTGCTCGCGGCGAAATCACCGGAAGAAACGATCGCCGCCGCCAACCAGCAGACATCCGCGCTCGGCCGTCTGCTCGCCGTGTCGGAGGCTTATCCACAGCTCCGTGCGAACGAGCAGTTCAACCGCCTTATGGACGAGCTGTCCGGAACGGAGAACCGCATCGCCGTCGAGCGCATGCGGTACAACGAAGCCGTGCAGAAATACAATACGGATCGCCGTCAGTTTCCCGCGAACATGACCGCAAAGCTGTTCGGGTTCAAGGAATACCCGCTTTTCGAGGCACCGCCCGAGGCCAAGCAGGTTCCGAAGGTCAATTTCGGCAAACCGTGATCGGTCCTCTGCCCTGGGAACGGCTGTTGTGGAGCGGCCGTCCTGTGCGGCTGCGCGCCTGGCTCTCAGGTGAGCGGTACTACCTCACTGATTTCAGGCTCGTGCGCCAGTCGCCCTGCGGCGCCGATGAGATAGCGCTTCAGGATATCGGCGACATCGGCCGGGCCGAATCCAACATTGACCGCCTCCTCGGCACCTCCACCGTCGTCGTGCACGCAAGAAGCGACGATCGGCCGCCATTCGTTGTTGCCGACGTCCGCCGCGGAGCGCAGCTTGCCGCCGTTCTGGAGCTCCTGTCGACGGATCGCACGGTGGCGGCGGATCGCGACGCGATTCGCGCCGCACTGTCGTGGGAGCCTCGCGCGCCGCACGCGTATCGCGAGGCGATAGGCGCGATCGCCGCGGTTCTTGTGTCGATGACGGCCGTCGGTGTCGGCCTGCACAGCCGGCCCGGAACCGTGACATACACACCGGATGACGCCATCCGTCCGAACGGCGTCAAACGGGGACGGGCGGAGATCGCTGGATTCATGGAGCGCGAGGTGATGCCCTGGGCGCGCGCCACGCTCGGCCGGGTTGTCGGCGGGAGCCAGCACGTCACATGCCAGACGTGCCACGGCGTCGACGCCGAAGCGCGGAACTGGGCCATGCCCGCGGTGGCGGCGCTGCCCGAGCCGGTCGTGAAGGATCGCGGGTTCGAGGTGTACTCCACTCGCATGGACGCGCAGATGCGGAACGCGATCTACGGCTACACGGCCGAGTCCGAAAAGTCAGCGAAAGCCGCGTACATGCGCGAAATCGTCATGCCCGGCATGGCCGCGCTTCTTCATCGTCCGGCCTATGACTTCACCCGCAGCTACGAGCACAACCGATCCCGCAACGCGCTCGGCTGCTATCACTGCCACAGGGTCAGATAGAGGTCGGGTGGGTTTACGGCGAGTATGATTCCGAAATGATGAAAGCAGGCCTAGTCGCGGAGTACGACCACGAGATGGGCACCACGCGGAAGCTGCTGACGCGGCTGGTGGACGCCAACCTGACGTGGAAGCCCCACGATCGCTCGATGTCCATAGGAGGCTTGGCGACTCACCTCGCGACGATCCCGAGCTGGGGCCACTTCATCCTCAATCACCAAGGTTTCGACCTGGCGGATGCGCCGCCGCACGCCGAGGAACGGCGGTCGTGCGCTGAACTGCTGGAGGTCTATGACGGGACGGTCGCCAAGACGCGAGGCGCGCTGGACAAGAGCGACGCCGAGCTGGCGGCGCCGTGGACGTTGAAGCGCGCCGGTCAGGAGATGTTCACGATACCGCGCGTCGCGGCCTTCCGCTCATTCGTCCTCTATCACTCGGTCCATCACCGCGGGCAGCTGAGCGTCTACCTGCGGCTGAACAACATCCCGGTGCCGGCGATCTACGGACCATCGGCAGACGAAGGCTGACGGCGGCGCAATGCCCCGTCTGCCCGCGCCTGCCCGGTCGGCGCTTACTGTTGAACGGTCGTGCCTTTGACCGGCGGATCGGCGACGGTGCCCCAGAAACCAATCATCATCTCTTCCCAGGTCTGATCGCCCCAACGGACGTCCTTGGTGGGATCCGGGTTGTACTTGTTCGCGGACGAGTTGTCGTAGTGCGCGATCACCTCGACCTTCGTCCCGCTCGGAAGCGTCTTCGGCTGTGAGAGCTCGTACGTGATCTGCCAGTTGAAGTCATATCGCGGCACCGACAGCAGCGTCTCGGACGTCCCGTCCGGGTAGTGCGCGATGTAGGTCATGTCCTTGCCCCGAACATGCATGTGGGGCGTCAACGTCGTCAGCACGGTGTCCTGCGCGATATTCTGGACCGCGCGGACTTCGTAGTTTCCATCGCCGGCCGGAATCACGAACCGCGGATTGAGCGCCATGCCGCCCGTCGCGATCTTCTTCGGCGGTTCCTTGGCAAAAATGATTCCGACCTGTGTGCGATCGATCGCCTCCGTGCCGTTAGTCGTGTAGTGCACCTGGAGAATGAGATCCGATTTGCCCCGGAGCAGCCGCGCGACACCTTGCGGGTAGACGACGCCCGGCTTGTTCGGCGTCACGCCACCGATGTTGGTGGGCCCGAGCGCGCCGCCCTGACGGATCTCCTCGCCGGCCGGCTGCGTGTAGGCGAGGACATGATGCACATGAGCACGCGCGCCCGGCTTGATTTCGATCGCTTGTATCCACCGGTCCTCGGGCAGATTCACCGGAATGCGGATGAACTGGTATTCGATCGTTCCGGTCGCGGGAATCTTGAAGTCTTCGGTCATCGAGAAGATCGCATCGGGCTTGCCGATCGTCCAGCCGTCAGCGAACGACGGTTGCGCCGGCAAGTCGGCGTCGCTCCCCTTCGGCGCGCCACCGTCAATCCACGACACGATCGTGGCAATCTCCTCGTCGGACAGCCGCGGGTCGTTCCGAAACACCCCGTGCGGCTGGTCGGAGCCCCACGGCGGCATCGTGCGCCCGGTCACGCGCTCCTTGATGGCGCGCAGCCATGGCCGCGCCTCCTCGTACGACATCAACGACATCGGCGCGAACATCGTCGGCCGATGGCACTCCGCGCAGTTCTTGTAGAAGATCGGCGCCACGTCCTTCGAGAAGGTTGGTGTGCCTTCGGCGGCAGCGGCGGTCGTGGCTGCACCGCAAAGAATCGCGAACGCCGTGACCAGCGGGATTCGTGTCATGGTCGGTATCCTCATCGTGTCTATTTCCCTTGTGGCGGGGTCGTCGCGGGCTTCACCGTCGTCGGGTACTTGATGCCCAGCTGATCGAGGTACGACTTGTACTTCGACGGATCGTAGTAGTACTTCTTCATCTCGGGCCGATACTTCGCCATCATCGTCTCGTTGAGCCAGATGGCCGGTTGGTCCTCGGGGCGCATCAACGGGACGTACTTCCGGTTCTTGGTCTGGACGTTGAAATAGTCCCACGCCTGGGACACGAGCTCCGGGCGCGTCATCAGTTCGAGCACGGTGAGCGCCATGACCTTCGATCCGTACGCCACGCCTTTGTGCGCGATCGGCGTCGCCATCGCGATGGCGTTCGCCCAGTTGTGGCCCGGCCCCGCCTGGAAGTTGGCCGGGTAGTTGAGCGTGACCGTCGGGACGTTCCAGGAAATGTCGCCGATGTCATCAGACCCCCCGCCGCGCTTCTCGTCGTCGGGAATCGATTCGCGGCCGCGCAGCGGGTTGATCTTTGTCGCCAGGCCGATCTCGGGTACCTTCAGCTCGCGCTGAGTTGCCTTGGCGAGCGCCACATCCGCCTCGCTCCACTCCGGCAACCCCACCGTTTCGATGTTCGCGTGCATGGCTTCGGCAACCGGCTTGTTGAAATGGCCGGGCCACGCCGAGCCGAGCACTCGCATGGTGAACTCGGTATCGGTCATCAGCGTCGCGGCTTTGGCCATGTTGTTGCCGATCTCCCAGAGCTTCTTGATCTGGTCGTAGTCGGTCTCGCGGAAGTAGTACCAGACCGACGCCGTGGGCGGAACGACATTCGGCTGATCGCCACCGTTCGGGATTACGTAGTGTGAGCGTTGTTGCAGGCGAAGATGCTCACGGCGGAAGTTCCAGCCGACGTCCATCAGCTCGACGGCGTCGAGCGCGGACCGTCCGCGCCATGGGGCGCCCGCCGCGTGCGCGCTTTCGCCCTTGAAGCTGTACTCGACCGAGACGAGGCCATTGCTCGTGGTGTCGCCCCAGGACACCTGCATGTTCGAGCCCACATGGGCGAAAAGCGCGACGTCGACGTCCTTGAAGACGCCCGCACGTACGTAATACGCCTTGGCGCCGAGCAGTTCTTCCGCGACCCCCGGCCACAGCTTGAGCGTGCCTCGCAGGTGCTGCTGCTCCATGATCTTCTTCACCGCCAGCGCGGCGGTAATCTGCAGCGGCATGCCGGAGTTGTGCCCCTCCCCGTGGCCGGGCGCGCCATCGATGATCGCTTCGTGCCATGCAACACCCGGCTTCTGCGACGCCTGTGGAATGCAGTCGATGTCGGAGCCCATCGCGATGACGGGCTTGCCCGTGCCCCAGGTCGCCACCCACGCCGTGGGGATGCCCGCGACGTTCTCCTGGATGGAAAAGCCGTTCTTCTTGAGGATGCCGGTCAAATACTTGGACGTTTCGAACTCCTGGAATCCGGGCTCGGCGAAGCTGAAGACCTGGTCGTTCATGCGTTGAATGTCTTCGCGCATGCCGTCGACCTCGAGCACGAGATCTTTCTTGTACTGATCGAGCTTCGGGTTCGGAGGCGCCGCCTGTTTGGCCGGTGAACTCTCGGTCTGTTGCGTGGAAGCGGGCGGTTGCTGTGAAGCGGGCTGTTCGGCCGTGAGCGACGCCGTCGCCACCACCGCCGCGAGCGCCGTCGCGAGCACGGTATAGAAGCCGAAGGTAGAGAAACGCGATGAGTGCATGTCGCCTCCGAGTCCTCCCGCTGAATTGTAGCCTATGATCGATCCGATGGACCGTTTCGAACCCCGCGCGGCGCTCAAGAGCGGCCACCGGATGACCCTGTACGGGTGGGGGAATCCGCGCCATTTTCCACGATTACCGGCGCCGACCCGCCGCCTCTTCGATGTCGCGCGCGATGCCCGCGTTGTAGCGGACTGTCATTGGCGGCCGCGACCGTGGCAGCGCCCCACCCTGCTCGCGCTGCACGGTCTCAACGGATCGAGCGACGCGCATTACATGCGGGGGCTCGCGTCGAAAGCTTACGCACGCGGCATGAACGTGGTTCTTCTGAACCAGCGCAATTGCGGCGGCACGGAACACTTGTCAGCGGGCCTCTTCCATTCGGGGCTGACGACCGACGCCGCGCTGGTCGTCGACGAGTTGGCGCGCGTGGATGGTGTGTCCGCGATTGCCGTAGCCGGCTATTCGCTGGGCGGCAACCTTGCGCTGAAGCTGGCGGGGGAATACGGCTCTCATCCGCCCGCCGCGCTCATCGGCGTCGCGGCGGTTTCTCCGATTATCGAGATCGAGGAGTGCACGCGGGCGCTCGAGCGTCGTGAGAACGCGCTCTACGAGTGGAATTTCGTCCGCAATCTCAAGCGCCGCATGCGGACCAAAGCGCAGCAGCAGCCGGGCGCCTTCGACCTCTCGGCCCTACGCTCGATCCGCACCGTTCGCGAGTTCGACGAGCGCATCACGGCTCCGCATTTCGGCTTTCGCGGGGCGTCGGATTACTACACGCGCGCGAGCGCCATGCGCGTCATCGATCGCATCCGGATCCCTGCCCTGGTCATCACGGCAGAGGACGATCCATTCGTGCCGTCACAGCCCTTTCACGATCCGAGAGTGACCGGCAACCAGTGGATCGAGCTGCACGTCTGCAGGTATGGCGGCCACTGTGGTTTCGTGGGGAACCGTTCGGGTGAGGATGACGGCTATTGGGCCGAGAATCAGATCATTCGGTTCGTCGAGCATCGGCACGAGGCGCCGTTGCGGTCGGCTCCGGCGGTGTGACATCCCGAGAGACGGACCATCGACCGAAATCGGGTCACGTCGGAAGTCCCAGATGGCGCATCAGCAGCCGGGCGAACTCCGGCCCTTTGCCCTCTTCTTCGTGCTTGAAGTACACGAACACGTCGCGCGATGACTCGGTCGCGCGCCGAATGACATCGCTCCAGCGCGCGACATCATCCGGCGTATACCCCTCGTCACGGAGTCGAAAGTACGCGTAGTCGGCCGTCACGCGGACCGGGGTCGACATCTTCTCGCTGTCGGCCACGCAGAGCGCCACGTTGCGCGCCGCGAGACGGGAGAAGACCTCCTCGTTCAACCAGGACGGATGCCGGAATTCGAAGGCGGCGCAGACTTTCGGTGGAAGATCCGCGAGAAAGGCGTCGAAGAGTCCGAGGTCCTGCTTCAGGTTGGGGGGCAGCTGAAAGAGCAGCGCGCCGAGCTTGTCGCCGAGCGACGCCGCGACGCCGCAGAACGCCCCGACCAGCGGACCGCAGTTTTTCAGCCGGCTGTCATGCGTGATCCGGCGGGGCGCCTTGAGCGTCAGCCTGTAAGGCGAGGGTGTCTGCGCCGCCCACCCCGCAACCACCTTCTCATTCGGCATCCGATAGAACGTGTAGTTGATCTCGACCGTTGGAAACCGCGCGGCGTAATACGGGAGCATCTTCGCCGCCGGCAGGTCCGCCGGATAGAAGCTCCCTTTCCACTCGGGATAGTTGTAACCGGAGGTGCCAATCCAGATCATGGCGTCGCTACGACGATAAACTATAGATCGATGCGCTTTGCCATCGTGGTCCTGCTCGCCCCGCTCGTCATGTCGTGCGCGAAACGACCCGACGATCGCCGGTACCCGCTCCACGGCCAGGTGGTGACCGTGGAGCCGTCGCGGAAGCTCGTCATGGTTAAGCACGACGACATCAAGGGCTTCATGCCAGCGATGACCATGCCCTACGAGGTGCAGAGCGCGAACGCGCTCGATGGCCTGAGCCCGGGCGATCTCATCGACGCCACGCTCGTCGTCTTCTCGAACGGCGCGCATTTGACCGACATCAGGAAGCTCGGCACCGCTCCGCTCGAGCCATCGGTGGCCGAGGGCGCGGCCCCGCTGCCGGCCTCGCCCGGCGTCGAGCTGTTGAGACCGGGCGACAACGTCCCGAACGCCCGGTTCGTCGATCAAAACGGCAAGAAACGGCAGTTCGGCGACTTCAAGGGATCGCTCGTCGTGATGACCTTCATCTACACCAAGTGCCCCTTGCCGACGTTCTGCCCGCTCATGGACCGGCATTTCGCGTCGATGCAGAAAACGCTCAAGGCGGATCCCCCCTTCGCCTCCGTTCATCTGGTGACGGTCAGTTTCGATCCGATCACCGATACGCCGGCGGTGCTCAAAGCGCATGCGAGAACGCTCGACGCCGACTTGTCACGCTGGACGTTTCTCACCGGCGATCGAGACGAGATCGATCGCTTCTCGGCGCGGTTCGGTGTGTCTGTCTCGCGCGCGCCGAACGATCCGCGCGATATCACGCACAACCTGCGGACGGCCATCATCGACGCCGAGGGGAAGCTGGTCAAGGTGTACACGGGCAACGGGTGGACCCCGGAGGACGTGATTCGGGATTTGGGATTCGTGATTCGTGGGGGTCGTGATTCGTAGTGGGACGAATCACAAGTCCCGAATCCCGAATCACGTCGTTTTCCCCGCAAGAGCGGCGGCTGATTGGGCGCTTGACGACGCCCGAGGCCGTTCAAGGATTTCTGAACCGCCTGCCATACAACCAGGAGCCGCACGGCCGCGCCACGCTGCGCAGCTTCCGTGGCGTCGTCCGCCACGGCTGCGCGCATTGCCTGGAGGCGGCGCTCTTTGCCGCGGTCGTACTCGAGCAGCACGGCTACCCGCCGCTCGTGTTGAGCTTCGAATCGGTCGACGAGCTGGATCACGTCCTGTTCGTGTTTCGGCGCCGGGGCCGATGGGGATCGATCGCCCGATCGCGCGACCCGGGTCTTCATGGGCGCAAGCCGGTGTTCGCGACGCCCCGCGCGCTCGCGCTCAGCTATTTCGACCCTTATATCGACAACACCGGTCGCGTGATCGGCTACGCCGTCGTCGACCTGGCGGCGGCGATGGGTGATTACGATTGGCGACTCGCGTGCACCAACGTGTGGAAGGTCGAACGGATGCTGTTGGTCCATCCCCATCGCGCCATTCGCTCGTCGGATCGGCGCGTTGACGCGCTGCGCGAACGATATCGGCGCTTCAGGGCCGCGCACGGGCGCAAGCCGATCTATTACAAGCGGCGCGATCGATGGACGGAGCTCCCCGAGGAGTTTCTGCGGCCTTGACGGCAGAAACCGCTAATCGAGGTCGAAGTCGCGCATCGGCTTGGTGACGGGCTCGTCCTTCGCCTGACGCAAGGCTTCTTCGAATCGCCTGGACAGGGCGTCACCGCGCGTTTTTTCGGCGTCCACCGATTGCTGAAAGATCGCCTCGCGCCGGGCGGCCTGTTCGGCGAGGATCCGCTGCGCGTCGGTGAGCTCCGGCTTGCCGCCGCGCTCGGGCTCTTTGTGGGAGATCACGCGCCCGAGGTTCGTATCGATGACGAGCGTCGCCTGGCAGCAGGGGCACTCGACTTCCAGTTCAGACTTCAGCTTCGGCATGGATCTCTACCTCCCGGCAGCGCCGAACGCACGCCTGATCTCGATCGGCGTGCCGTCGGCGAGCCTTGCCGTGAGCCGCACGTCGCGAACCCGCATGCCCCCGAGCAGGAAGCGCTGCCCGAAGCCGGCGACGAAGTTGTCGAGCGACGTCTGAAACCGCCCCTTCGGCGGAATCGACGGCGTGGTGACCCGATAGTACGTATTGAGCCAAATCTCGACGCCCCGCCATTCCTGCGACGATCGATTGTCCACGGTGAGCACGTTGCCGTGGAGCGTCAACGGTTCGACCGGCGGTCCGGAACATCCGGACACCATCTCCATAACCGCGCACGTCGCCACGAGAACGGCCGCCTGCGCGCGCCTCACGACGAACTATCATAACGTAGTGACTGCCGGGATGCGGTCGTCCGTCCGCGTCGCGACCTACAACATCCACCGTTGCCGCGGTCTCGACGGACGCACCCGCCCGGATCGGATCGCCGACGTGATCCGCGCCATCGACGCCGACATCGTCGCGCTGCAGGAAGTCGTCGGCGCGGGTCCTCGCGGCGGAGGCCACGCGGAGCAGATCGGAGCGGCGCTCGGGATGGGGTGGGCGATGGCCCCCGCGCGCCAGTGGCGTGGCCACCAATTCGGCAACGCCGTGCTCAGCCGGCTGCCGATCACCGCGCACATCGAGCACGACCTGTCGTGGAAGACGTGCGAGCCGCGTCGGATGCAGCGCGTAGACGTCAGCATCGACGAGAGAGCCGGGGTCACGCTGCACGTGTACAACGTGCACCTCGGGACGGCCATCCTCGAGCGGCGACATCAGGCGGAGCGGCTGGCCGGGATTGTCTGCGATCGGCACGTCGCCGGCCCCAAGCTCGTTCTCGGCGATTTCAACGAGTGGATGCGGGGACAGGCGACGCGAACGCTGAGCGAGAGGCTGCACAGCGTCGACTTGCGAAATCATCTGCGGCGGCGGCGGACCTATCCTGGGGTCTTCCCGGTCTTGCACCTCGACCACATCTACTATGCCGGGAGGGTCGACATCACGAGCATCGAGCTGCCACGCACGCGCCTGTCGCTGGTGGCGTCGGATCATTTGCCGCTGGTGGCTGACGTCACGCTTGGCTGAGCGAGGGCGTTACTCGGGCTCTTCCGCCAGCTCTAATGAGAGCGGTACAGCGTCGATGATGCTCGGCACGGCCTGGGCCGCCCGCCGCGCTCTAAGGGCGCGTGCCTCCTTATAGATACGGTCCGGGACGGCGTTCAGGTCCCACGCAAGGCCGATCGCCGCCATTGCGCGGATGACGTACCACGTCGGATCGACCTCCCACCAGTAGAAGCCATTGCGCGCCGCGCGCTGATAGCGGTGATGGTTGTTATGCCAGCCTTCCCCCACGGCGAAGAGCGCGGTGATCGGATTGTTGCGCGATTCGTCGGCGGTCTCGAACCGGCGCGAGCCCCAGAGGTGATTGACCGTGTTGATCGCAAACGTCGCGTGCGCCAGCGTCATCGTCGGAAGGCAGAAACCCCAGATGAGCCACGGGAAGCCGCCGGCGAGAAACACGGTGACTGCGACCATCAACGGCGGCACGAAGAAGTAGCGCTCGAGCCACGCGATTTCGGGGACCTTGCCAAAATCACGCAGCACCGGGTTGGTCGCTTCGACGCGATCGTGCTTCGTATCGTGGAGAAACCATCCGATGTGGGCGTAATAAACGCCGCTCACCATCGGGCTGTGCGGATCGCCCGCGCGGTCCGCGTACTTGTGGTGGTTCACGTGATGGCCGGCCCACCAGAGCGGTCCCTTCTGCATGGCCGCCGTGCCGATGAAGGCCCACACGAACCGCACCACGCGGCTCATCTTGAACGTCCGGTGAGCGAAGTACCGGTGGAAGGCGAGCGTCAGCCCGATCGCGCGCGCGAAATGGGACGCGGCCCACAGAGCGACGAACGCCCATCGGAAGGGCACGGCGAAGACGAGCAGAGCGCTCGCCTGGACGATCCAGAAGAGGGTGACTTGGACGACGTTTGGAAGCACGATTCTAGATTTCCCTTAACGCGCGGGCGACAGGAATGCGAGCGGCGCGAATGGCCGGGAGCAGGCCGCCAAGCGCTCCCATCAGCGCGGAAAAGATCACGCCGCCGACGAGCAACGCCGGCGTGATACGGAATTTGAATGCCACTTCGCTGAAGCTGGAGAAGTTCGTCGTTCCGGTCGACACCCCATGCACCGGTAGTGCGAGCAGGCAACCGATGATGCCCCCGATGAGCGCGAGCGCGATCGATTCGGCGAGAAAGGCCGTCACGATGCGCATGCGTGAGAAGCCGAGCGCTCGAAGCGTTCCAATCTCCCGCGTCCTGTACGCGACCGCGGCGTACATCGTGTTCATCGCGCCAAACATCGCACCGATGGACAAGATCAGCGTGACAAAGGTCCCGAAGATGCGGATGACCGTCGTCATCGCCAGCGACTGCGCCGTGTAGTAGTCCCGCTCGCGCTGCGGCTGCAGGTAGAGCCGCGGATCGCTCTCGACGGCCGCCTTGAACGCGTCGAACACCTCAGGGTCGACGAGCTTGACGATGATTGACTGGTAGCCGTTGCGCTGAAACGCCGGCATCATCAGGTCCACGTCGCCCCAGATCTCCGACTCGAAGGCCCCATCGTCCGCGGTGAAGATGCCGACGACCTTCCACGTCGACGCAGCGAACTTCACGTCGCTGCCGATCGTGAGGCCCTTGAACCGGCCGACCGCGAGCCGGCCGACGTTGATTTCGCGCGTGCCGGGCGTGAAGCGCCGTCCCTCGGTCATCCGCAGGGTCGACCGCACATCGAACGCCCTCGGCCCCACGCCGCGTACCGGCACGTTGGCCGCCTGGTTGTCGGATTGACGCGGCAGAGCGATGGCGATCACGAGCTCCGGCGACGCCAGGGGGCGGTTGTCGGGGCTGCGTCCGACCTGTGGCAGGCTCTCGACCAGCGGGACGTCCGTTCTGAGCACCCCGCTGGTCGTTTCGGCGGTCGCCCCCTTTCGAAGCACCATTGCGTTGTCCGGCGAACCGCTGGCGACGAGCGTGGCGCGAAATCCTTGGGCGATCGCGAGCGTCATGACGAACACCGCGACGACCATGGCGATCCCCCCCGCGGTCATCGCGGCCGTGCTCTTGCGCACGATCATCGACCGAAGATTGTAGTTGGCTATCAGACCCATACGTGGCTTACGCGACGCGCCTCAGCGCATCCACGATCTTGAGCCGCGAGGCCATCGTCGCTGGAATGACGCTCGCCAGCGCCCCGATCGCGGCGCTGAGGGCGAGACCGACCGCCATGTTGGCGCCATTCACCCTCAGCTCGGGGATAAACGTGCCGGCTTGGAGAACGTTCGGGTTCACGATCGCGCGGGCGAGCGCCACGCCGATGACGCCGCCGACGATCGCCATCATCAACCCCTCGCCCGCGATCAACAGGAAAATCGTCCGGACCGGGAAACCGAGCGTGCGCATCACCGCGACCTCGGTGGTGCGCTCGCGCACGGACATGGCCATCGTGTTGCCGGACACGAACAGGGTGGTGATGACGACCGCGAGCGCAATGCTGCCGAGGAGGAGATTCAGGTTCCCGAACATCGAGACGAACGTGCTTTGAAATGCCTTCTCAGTCTCTGTTTTCGTTTCGTTCGGTGAGTTCGCGAATTTCGCGTCGATGGCGCCCGCGATCTCCGTCGCCCGGTCGGGATTCGCAATCTGCGCGATGAACCATCCGACCTGACCCGCCGGGGTCGATCGCTCGTCCGCGTACTTCCAGTGGAACAGCATCGACTGGTTGTCCACGGCCGCGCCGCCGCTCCTGTAGATCGCCGCGACGTTGAAGTCGAAGTCTCTCGTGCCGTAGATGGGAATCCCTACCTGCAGGGTGATCTTGTCCCCCACTTTGAACCCGTACCGCCTGGCGAGGCCGTCGCCGACCAGACAGGCGGTCCGGTCCGCCAGAAACGCCTCCCGCTCCTCGGGCGTGATCAGGATCTCCGGATAGAGGCGCAGGTAGCTCTCCGGCTCGACCGCGAACTGTGCGAAGAAATTCTGCGGGTCCTTGTAGACTCCCCCGAACCAGTTCGCCCACGTCAGGTCCAGGACGCCGGGCGTCGATCGGATTGCGTCGGCATGGCTGGTCGGCATCGAGAAGAACAGCGACGTCGACCGCTGGGTCACGATGCGCGTCGACGAGCTGGCCTCGGCCGCGGCGTTGAAGCCGTCGAGCACCGCGCGCAGCGACGCGAAGAGGAAGACCGCGATCGCGACGCTCATCACGGTCAAGAGCGTCCGGCGCTTGCTGCGGCGCGCGCCCTTCAACACGAGGCCAATGAACTTCATGGGAATCAGGCGGTGATCGCCTCCGCAAGGGTGCCTTTTTCGAGGTGCAGCACGCGCGTCGCCCGCTCCGCCGCGTGCGGGTCGTGCGTCACCATGACGATGGTCTTTTTGTACTCGCGGTTGAGACGCTGGACCAGGGTGAGCACCTCGGCACCCGACTTCGCGTCGAGGTCGCCGGTCGGCTCATCTGCGAGCAGCAGCGTGGGATCGGTCACGATGGCGCGCGCGATGGCGACCCGCTGCTCCTGGCCGCCCGAGAGCTGGCGGGGATAGTGCTGCGCGCGGTCGTCGAGGCCGACAATCCCCAGCGCGGTCGTCACGTGATCCCTGCGCTGCTTCTTCGTCAAGTTCGTCAACAAGAGCGGCAGTTCGACGTTCTCGAACGCCGTCAACACGGGAATCAAGTTGTACAACTGGAAGATGAACCCGATGTGACGCGCGCGCCACGCGGCCAGCGCCCCCTCGGGCAGGTGGCTGATTTCCGTGTCGCCGATGCGAATCGAACCGCGCGTCGGGCGATCGATGCCCGCGAGCAGGTTCAGCAGCGTCGTTTTTCCGGAGCCCGACGGCCCCATGAGGCCCAGGAACTCCCCCGCGGCAACTGATATGGTCAAGCGATCCAGGACCGGCACCTCGACAGCGTCGCGCTTGTAAGTCTTCGTGACCTCTTGCAACTCGATGAGCGCCATCTTTCATTTCACCTTGACGCGGACCAACGCGCCGTCCGTCAGACCCGCGGGTGCGTTGACGATGAGGATCTCGCCGGGCGCCACTCCGCTCTTGACCTCAATCTGGTCGAGGCGATCGGCGCCGAGAGACACGGCGCGGCGCTTTGCCTTCGTGCCGGCGATCACCCACACGACCGACTGGCCATTGTCCTCGGACACGACGCGCTTGGGGACCAGGACGATGGGGTCGACCGGATCCGAACGTGATTGACCCAGGGGCCCCCGCCCCGCGGAAGACTTATCCAGGGCCCCCTGGCCCGCAGAGGATTTATCCCGAGCGACTCTTCCCCCGGCCCGGCCGTTGCCGGTGCTCGCCGGAGGCTCTTGAAACGTGACACTCGCGGTCATCTCGGGCTTCACGCGCTCGTCTGCGTTCAAGATGGTAACCCGAACCTCCACGATGGCCTTGGCGCGATCGGCGGACGGAAAAATCTGCCGCAGCCGACCTGCGTAGACCCGATCGGGATACGCTTGCAGCTTCACCTCGGCCGGCATCGCGCCGCTCAGCTTCGCGACGCCGTTCTCGCTGACCTCGGTCTGCACCTCGAGCTCGGCGAGATCGGCAATCGTCGCGATGGCTCCACCCTCTCTGGCCGATTGACCCGCAACGCCGAACGGCGACACCGTTTCGCCGACCTCCGCTCGCTTTTTGATGACGATGCCGTCGAACGGCGCACGCACATTGGTGTTCTCGAGCGCCTCGTCAGCCACGTGAACGCGGGCCCGCGCCGACTCGATCGCGGCCGCCGCCGACGTGACGCGCGCGGCCGAGACCGCGGCTGCCGCCTCGGCCGCGGTCAACGTCGCGTCGGTCGTGATCCCCTCCTTCGCGAGCGCGCGCTGCCGTTCGACGTTTCTGACATCCTCATCACGCTGCGCGGTGTTCTGGACGAGCGCGGCGTCCACTTCGGCCACGGCCCGGCGCGCCGCCTCGAGCTGCGCCTCGATGTCCGCGTGCTCGAGTTGCGCGATGACCGAGCCTTTCCGGACCCGGGTGCCCTCTTCGAAGCCGAGCGTCAGGATTCGGCCACCCGTCTTCACGCCGACCTCGCTGCTGTGCCGCGCGACGACATAACCGCTCGCCACGAGTACAGGGAGCGCGATCGAACCGCTCGGCGATGCCACGATTTGGGTCGCCCGTGCCACGTCGACCTGCGGGGCGCGGCGCTCCGCGACATATGAGCGAGCCGAGGGATACGCCACTGCCGCCGCAGCTGCCACGACAAGGACCACGGCCCACGGCAGCCACCGGCGGCGCGGCGCCCCTTCCCGGTCGATGCGCAGGCGAGACAGGTCGGACTCGACTCCGGGCATTCAGCTCAGCTGCCAAGATTATTATGCGATCGCCGACCGGGACTGACGACGACCGGCCCCATTGCGGAGGACATCGTACGCGATGTTGCGGGAAGAAACGGCGCGCGTGCGCGGGAACTATCCTTCTTCCTCGAACTCTTCCTCTTCGGGTGGACCGACGCGAGTCGATGGGCGCAGCGCTTCCCGATAATCGTACAGGGGCAGATCCCGCACGTGCAGCGACAGGGTGCAGGCCGGCGACTTCTCATCCACCACAACCGTGACCGGGCTGCCCTCGACTCCCTCGCGGAAGGCAAGGCGGCAGCCGCAAGCGAGACGCGCGTGCGTAAACCCCTTCATCGCGCTCCGATCATACCATGGTGCGAAATCCGCGCCCGGCGCTCACACACCCAGGAGCCCCTGGATCATCTTCTCGAAAGACGGCTTCGACGCCAGGCCCGCGTGCTTCATGCAGATCTTGCCCTCGCGCGAAATAACCGCCGTCACCGGAATGCCGAACATCGGTCCATAGGCGTCCTGGACATCGTCATGGTTCAAGCCCTGCAGGACGACGTAATTCATCTTCATCGTGTCCACGTATGGCTTTAGCTTGGGCAGCTCGTCGTCAACGGAAATCCCGATCACTTGGAGGCCCGCCTTGCCGTACTTGTTCTGAAACTCGATGAACCACGGGATCTCGATCTTGCACGGTCCGCACCAGGTGGCCCAGAAGTCCAGGAGGATCACTTTGCCTTTGAACGACGACAGCTTGACGTCGTTGTTCGACAGGTCCTTCAGCGTGAAGTTGAGGTTCGCAGGCTTGGCGTCAGCGGGGCAGGCGCTGGCCTCGATGCCCGCGTTGCCGGGCCCTCCCGCCGCCGCCGCTCCGAGATGCGGCCAGTCCAAATCGGCGTTCAATGTGAGCAGCGCCAGCGCGAGCGCGCTCACCGATGCAATTCCCCACCGCATTCGTGTCGTCATGCGAAACGTCCTTACTTCCTTACTTCCTTGCTTCCTTACTTCCTGACCGCCTTGCTTTTCATTTCATCACTTCATGGCCGTCCGGACGACCAGCGCCATGCGTTCGACTTCTTCCTTCGCTTGGCGCCCCACGAGGACGAACGTCCGCTCGCCGTCGCACCAGATGGCAGCGCGGTGCCCGAGAACCTGGACGATTTCCTCCTCCCGCGCCCGCGATGCCGGGAGCATGAACAGCGAGAGCGGCTCGCCGTGATGGCGATACATGATGTGGGCGACCCTGCCGTCGCCGTACACGCAGAGCCGCGATCCAATGAGCTCGAGGTCGCTCGCGGAGGCGGACGATGGAACGTGCATTCGCCAGCCGAATCCCGACAGCATCGAGCTCTCGACGGTCGCAGCCGTCTGGTGCGGGTGCAGGACGTCGTTCATCGCGAAGCACTTGAGATGGTCGGCGGCGAGCTCGGCGGCCATGACCCGGGACGAGGATGCCGTGAGCTGGTACAGAAAGGCGGCGCCGACGATAAGGACCAGCGACGCGGCGAGGGCAAAAGGCGCGAACCGCGAAGATGAGCGCGGGGGACGTGCAGGGACGCCGCCGCGCGTGAAGGTCGCACGCCGCCATCCGCCTTCGCGTCCTGTCACGATCTCCCGCCGTGTCGGGGCCGCTTCGCCGGATGCCGTACCGGCGCGCATGGATCTGCCAGTCTCGCGCCAGGCGTGCGCAGCGCAGCGGGCATGCAGCGCCGCCGGGGCGCACGCGGTGCCGAGCGCCTTCCGGCGCGCCTGAATCAAGTCGTGAACTGAGCGTTCGGCATGTACGCGTAGCTGGCACGGCGGGCAGACGCGCATGTGCTGGTCGACCAGCTCGCGCTCCCCTTCAGGCAACTCGTTGTCAACATACCGGGTGACGAGCGGATCGATCGTGCGACAATTAGACATTGGCTGGCCGCAAATGGTTCAAGTGTTCGAACAACAGGTGCCGGCCACGGGAAATGCGAGACATGACCGTTCCCACCGGAATAGACAACATCTCGGCAATTTCCGCGTAGGAAAACTCCTCCACGTCGCGTAACCAGACCGCTTGACGAAACGCGTCTGGCAGGGCGTCGATGGCTGCCTGTAATTCTGGCGCAAGAATGTCACGAAGCAACAGCGTTTCTGGTGTTTCCGCAGGTCCGCCCGGAGCCGGGGCTTCGGCGGCCCGCTCCACCAGCTCGCTATCCGCCGAAACAGCGTCACGGGCCAGATCGCGCATCCGGTTGCGGGCCGTGTTATGGAGGATCGTGAACAACCAGGCCCTCAAGTTGGTTCCCGGTTTGAAGCTGTCGGCCGCGCGAAACGCCTTCAAATAGGTCTCCTGCACGAGATCCTCGGCGTCGGCCGGCACCCGCGTCAAACGCATGGCCGTGCGATACAGGCTGTCGAGCGACGCCAACGCCTCGGCCTCGAATGCCGGTGTCACCACGCGTAAACCCTGGGAGCGGGGCATTTATTCCCTACCTGACGCCTCGACGACGACCCACCTGAACTGCCTGTTTTGTCGAACGTGCCTGGCTTGGCCCGACCACTGAGTATAGCGTTGTCGCCCGCAGGCGTCGGGGACGGCGCCGCGAGAGGACAACCACCGTCGGAGAAGCGCGCGTTACGTCGAGAAAAGCGCGTCTTATGCCGGGAAGCGCGGCGCTATTGTCGAGCACAGGGTTTGCAGGCGACTCCGGGTCAACAGTAAGATCGCAGCGAGTTTGACCGCTCGAGCAGGTTTCCCGCTGGCCGTCGCAGAGTCTGCACCCCGCCGACGCGAAGGGCCGGCTGACTCAGAGGATTCGCTTATGCGCCCCCGCGTGCCGCTGCCCTCCCCTCGATCATCGATCCGTGTGTTCGGCGCCGCCGCGATCGTTGCCGCGCTCGCCACGGCCGCTGCGGCGCAGACTCCGTTCATCCCGTACTACGGCAAGAACAACCCGCACTACGACACGTTCAACTGGCAGATCTACACGACCGATCACTTCGAGATCTATTTCTATCCTGAAGTGCAGCCTCATCTCGAGCGCATCGCCAGCTACGCCGAGAGCGCGTACCAGCAGATCAGCGCGGACCTCAAGCACGACCTCTCGTTCAAGGTGCAGCTGATCATCTTCAAGACCCACAGTGAATTCGAGCAGGAGAACGTCGACCCGGGCGCCGGCGTGGAAGGCGTGGGAGCGTTCGCCGAGCCGTTCCGCCAGCGCATCGTCGCGCCCATCGACGACCCGCCTGATCGGCTTTACGGGCTCATCGTTCACGAGCTCACGCACCAGTTCCAGTTCGACATCATCCCGCAGACGCTGATCCGCCGCAGCGTTCCGTTGTGGGTGAACGAAGGCGGCGCCGATTACGAGCGGGGCCAGTGGGAACCGCTGGATCTGATGGTCGTCCGCGACGCGGCCATCGCCGACGTCGTGCCGAAGATGAGCCAGCTCGAGGGCTACGGCACGGCGGGACCATCGCGGCTGATCTACAACCTCGGGCACGCGGTCTTCGAGTTCATCGAGGCCAAGTACGGCAAGGAAGGCATCCGTCAGTTCATGTTCGCGCTCCGCAAGAGCGTCATCGGCGGCGGCGAAGACGCCTACGAGGAAGCCCTGAAGCTGAAGAAAGAAGAGTTCGACGAAGCCTTCGAGCGGTACTTGAAAGAGCGGTTCAAGCCCTTCCGCGATAAGGAGCGCCCCGCGGATTACGGCCGCGACCTGTCGCCCAATCAGGAGAAGACCCATTTCGCGCAGGCGCTTTCGATCACGCCCTCTCCGTCGGGCGACCTGCTCGCGGTCGTCACCGCCAACCGCAAAGATCAGGAGCTCGACATCATCCTCGTCTCCTCCAAGGACGGTTCCATCGTCCGCAATCTGACGCCCGGCTTCGACAAGGACATGGGATTCGATCACATCGTCCAGATGGGCGTGGACCAGATGGCGAACCCGTGGATGGCCTGGTCGCCCAAGGGCGATCGGCTCGCCTACTTCGTGCGCACGAACAAAGAGCGGACGCTCGTCGTGCAGAACGTGCTCACGCGCAAGATCGAGCTGCGAATCCCGATGAAGTCGGTGGATGAGCCCGAATCACCCGCGTTCTCGCCTGACGGCAAGCTCGTCGCGTTCGATGCCCTTCGTGGCGCGGTCGGCGACATTTTCACCGTCGACCTCGAGACGAAGGAGGTCGTGAACCTGACGAACGACCCGTTCGGGGATCGCGCGCCCAGTTTTTCGCCCGACGGGAAGTTCATCCTCTACACCGCCCGTGTCAGCGGCAACGACAAGCTGTTCCGGCTCGATCTCGACACCAAGAAGAAGACTCAGATCACGTTCGGCACCCAGGACGAAACGGGAGCGCAGTTCATCGACGACCACACTATCGTGTTCGCGTCGACCGCGACTGATCCGGCCATCCCGCTCGAGCCTGACGTCGCCCGCAACGGCAACATCCTCAACATCTGGACGCTCGATCTGACGAGCGGCGAGCTGCGGCAGTACACCGACGCCGTCGGCGGCAACTGGTCGCCCGTCGTGCTGAACGAGGGCAAGACCAGTCGAGTCGCGTTCGTCAGCTATTTCAAGGGCGAGTACTCGATTCGAACGCTCGAGCGCAAAGAGCCGCTGCACACGGCGTCCTCATCCGACTTCGGCGCGCCCGGGCCCATCATCGACTTCCAGCCGCCGCTCCAGCATTCGGTCGTCCAGTCCAATGTGCGGAAGAAGGGCGCGTGGGAGAAGATGTTCCTTGAAGGCCGGCCACCAATCAACGTCGGCGTGACGAGCAACGGGGACATCTTCGGCGGGACGGCGGTCACGTTTGGCGATGTGCTCGGCGACAAGCAGATCAGCATCTACGCCGCGTCCATCTCGCAGTATCGCACCCTCGCCGCGTCGTACGTGAACCTGGGGCGGCGCTTCCAGTACGGGCTCGAAGGCTACTCGACCACGCAGTTCTTCTACGGCCAGCTCGGAGGCGTCTTCTACGATCCGTCGTTCTCGCCGTTCATCGACCGCAGCCTGGCCATTGCGACGCGAACGGTTCGAGGCGGCCAGGCCGTCGGCATCTATCCTCTCGACCGCTATCGCCGCGTCCAGGTGTCGGCCGGCTTCATGCAGCTGAACGAGGAGTACAACGATCCGAGTCTCCAGCAGCAGGCGATCACGTACCAGCAACAGGTCTACGGGCAACCGATCTTCCGAAACGGCTACCTGATGCCGTTAGGCGTGGAGCTCGTCCAGGAGACGACGATCTTCCGGGAATTTGGTCCTCTGGCCGGCAATACCTTCCGTCTGTCGTACAACGTCGCGCCCAAACTCGGCGGCAGCATGTTGTCCCGACAAACCTTTGACGGGGAGTTCCGGCACTATCTGCGCATCGGCGGAACCGGAGTGCTGGCGACCCGCATCAGAGGATTCAAGAGCTCGGGGGATTTTCCTGACTTCATCTATTTCGGCGGCAACGCCGATCTGCGCGGCTACGACTACCTGCAGTTCGCAGGGCAGAACGTCGTGTACGGCAACGCCGAGCTCCGGTTTCCGCTCATCGAAGCGGCTCTCACGCCAATCGGCGTCGTCGGCGGCGTACGCGGCGTCTTCTTTGCCGGCATGGGCGGCGCCTGGTTCAACAACCAGCCGTCGTCGGATCCCTGCACCACCGGGGGGTATACGTTCGCGACCAGCCGGTCCGAGGTCTGCCGCCCGGTGATCGGCTATGTGGCGGATCCCTCTGGGCTACCGATTCTCGGCGCCAACGGTCAACCACAGCTCATTTTCGGCCAGCCGCAAGTCATCAGTGGGTTCCGGCTGAAGGACGGCCGTGCGTCGTACGGCCTGGGCCTCGAGACGTTCGCCCTGGGATTCCCGATTCACTTCGACTGGTCATGGCGCACGACGTTCAACAAGGAGTGGGAAGACGTCGTGTTCGCCAGCAGCGGCGGCAGCTCGTGGTTCCGCCATCCGCGCTTCGCCATCTGGATCGGGTACGACTTCTGATTGCGTGAAGGATCTGGCCGCGA
>Ga0182033_10000351_pt1 | contig 21922 bp, 20 predicted proteins | sample tim00Cox0000000H_FD_125968 | JGI IMG/M metagenome (GOLD analysis project Ga0182033, IMG submission 125968) | Lab enrichment of tropical soil microbial communities from Luquillo Experimental Forest, Puerto Rico - timezero.00C.oxic.00.000.00H | ecosystem: Environmental > Terrestrial > Soil >...
CGCCGTCGGCATGACCGAGCGCGCCGAAATCGACCGAGCGGAAAGTCTGCAGCCGATAGGTCGAGGTCTTCACAACATCACGCGCGGCATGGATCTCGTCATTAAGCACGACCAGCACCCCTCTGCCGCGGGCGTCGGCCGAGCCGGCGACGCGCAACGCATTGACGAGGTTCATGCCGGCATCGGTGCCGAGCGCGCTCGCCGGGCGCTGCGCCCCGACCACCACCACTGGCTGGGATGTCGCTAGGGTCAGGTTGAGGAAGAACGCAGTTTCCTCGATGGTCGCAGTACCGTGCGGGATGACGAAGCCCGCGATTGTTGGCGCTTCGCGCGCCATGCGATGTATCAATGCTCGCAGTTCGATCCAGTCATTGGGGCCGATCTCGGTGCTGCCGACCTGACGGAAGGTGATCGGCAAGGGATCGGCAACGAGTCGGGTTTCGGGAAAGCGCGCGAGCAATGCCTCGCAGCCGAGCTTCTGACCGAAATCGGGATAGTCGAGGATATCGAGGCTCGACGCCCCGAGCGAAGAGATCGTGCCTCCAGTGCCGATGACGGCGATACGAGGAGGGACCGTTGCCATCAAGCCTCTCCATTGCCTCGCGCCGCATGAAGGCGGAACGATACGGCGCCGTAGGTGCTGACCAAATACGGGACGGCATAGGTCAGCACGAGCTTAGCAAAATCGAGGCGATACCCCGCTAGAAGCGCATCGCACTGATTGATGAGATTGAGGACCGTGCCGACGACCAGCGCCACCCAAAGCGAACGGCGCGGAACACCTGCGGAAAGGGCGTAAGTCCAGAGGAGCTTCGAGCTCACGACAGCCAGCGCTTGCGACGTTTATAGTGTTTGACGTCCCGGTAGGATTTGCGCGCTCCGGCCTCGTTGAGCCCGAGATAGAACTCCTTGATGTCGGAGTTTTGCCGTAGTGTCGCGGCTGGCCCTTCGAGCACGATGCGGCCGTTTTCCATCACATAGCCGTGGTCAGCAATGTCGAGCGCCAAGGCGGCGTTCTGCTCGACGAGCAGCACGGTCAGGCGCTGCTCCTCGCGCAGCCGGCGGACGATGCCGAAGATCTCCTCGACGAGCAGCGGCGCCAGCCCGAGCGACGGCTCGTCGAGCAGGATCACCTTGGGGTCGGACATCAATGCCCGGCCGATCACCAGCATCTGCTGCTCGCCGCCTGAGAGATAACCGGAGGGCTGTCGGCGCCGCTCCTTTAATGGCGGGAAGACGTCATAGACCCGACCGATGCCTTCGCGCACCCGCGCAAAGTCGCTGCGTGTGTGCGCGCCTGCGACCAGGTTCTCTTCGACAGTCAGGTTCTCGAATACGCGCCTCCCCTCGAACACCTGGGTCACGCCGCGCTTGACGACATCGTGCGGCGGCAGCCGGTCGAGCCGCTCGCCATCCAGCTCGATCGTGCCCTTTGTCACCTCGCCACGTTCACTGCGTAGCAGCCCCGATATCGCCTTCAAGGTCGTCGTCTTGCCAGCGCCGTTGGCGCCAAGCAGGGTCGTGATGCAGCCCTCCTCGGCAAACAAGGAGACGCCCCGCAGCACGAGGATCACGCCGTCATAGACGACCTCGATATTGTTGAGCGCCAGCACTGCCCGATCTCGTGCGGACCTGCAGATCGCCGCCTATTCCGCTGTCTTCAGCGCATTTGCGACGACATCCCGATAAGCGCGGAACCAATCGGTCTCCTTGACGAACTTGCCGCCGTGGACCTGGAAGACCTGGACCCAGCCGCCACCTTCGTGATCGGTCGGCGTGATCTCGAGAGGCGGCACCAAGCCGTCCAAGGTGAAATTGCGGATCTGTTCGAGGCCGTTCTTGATGTCCGTTCCGGTCGGCGGTTTGCCGCCCGTCGCCTTGAGCGCGTCGCGGATCGCCTCGACATGGATCGCCGCCTGGAGCAGGCCACGGTTGTAGTAAACCGTGTTCTCATCCATCAGCTTGATCGGCTCCTTGCCCGCCTTTTTGTACATCGCCTTGATTTCCTGGCGTACCGGATAGTCGTCACCAGCGCCGGCAAACTGCATCGCATGATAGCCCTCGGCGACACCAAAGCCGCCGGCTGCGTCGATATCGGCTTCGGAAGAGGCCCATACGAGGCCGACGACCTTAGACAACGGATAGCTGTTCGCCTTGAAGGCCTTGATCGCCGCCGCCGGCGATCGGCCAAAAAGGTGGGCGATGACAAAGTCGGGTCGGTAACGCTGCGTGATGTCGAGCACTTGGGCCCCGACCTCGACCCCCGGCGGTGGCACTGCGAAGCTGCGCAATTCGAAACCCTCTTGCTTCTGCAGCTCCTCGATGATCGGCATCGGCTCGTGGCCGGCCGGGTTGTCGTAAAAGATGTAGGCGATTTTCTTGCCCTTCAGGTTTCCGCCCAATTTGTCTTTAACGAACTGCACGGCAGCCGCACCCTGCGACCAATAGGTCGCGGCGATCGGGAAGAGGTAGGGGTAGCGGGTCCCATCCGCCGCAGCCGCAATCCCGAAACCGGGCGAGGTCGTGGCGATCTTGTCTTCTTCGAGTCGTTGGTTGAGGGCCACGGTCATCGGCGTGCCGTAGAGCGTCATCAACACGGCACCTTCCTGCTTATGGCGCTGATACGCCTCGACCGCCTGCGGCACCTTGTACTCGTTGTCGATTTCGTCGGCCTTGATCGTGTAACCACCGACCCCGCCCGCGGCGTTGATCAAGTCATAATAATCGTGCATGGCCGGGCACAGCACGACGCCCGTGATCTGCGTCGCGCCGGTGCGATCGCACTGCATACCGATCGGCACCTCCTTCTGTTGCGCCGAGGCCGGCTCCGTCGCCAGCCCCATTCCCGCCGCCGCACTCAGTGCAAGCGCAACTATTACCGCCCGTCTACCGCTCATCGCCACTCCTTCTGCTGATCATGTCCCAAGGATCGCGGCGGGGCGACGAGGCCCCGCCGCTACAGGGCTACTCCGCCTTCTTTACCGCGGCCGCCACCACTTCCGGATATCCGCGGAACCAGTCCGTCTCCTTGACGAACTTGCCGTCATGGACCTGGAAGATCTGCACCCATCCGCCGCCTTCGTGATCGGTGGGCGTGATCTTGAGCGGCGGCACGAGACCGCCCAGGGTGAAGTCATGGATCTGCTCGAAACCGCTCTTCACATCTGCTCCAGTCGGCTGTTTGCCGCCCGTCGCCTTCAGTGCGTTCCGGATCGCCTCGACGTGGAGCGCCGCGTTGAGGATTCCACGGTTGTAGACCACCGTATCGTCCATCGTCTTGGGCGGCTCCTTGCCCTGTGCCTTGTACATGGCCTTGATGTCTTGACGCACAGGATAGTCGTCGCCGGCGCCGGCAAATTGCAGCGTGTGATAGCCTTCCGCTACCTGCCAGCCACCCGCCGCCTGGATGTCGGCTTCGGCCGACGCCCAGACCAGCCCGATCACCTTGGATAGCGGGTAGCCCGCTCGCTTGTATTCCTTGATCGCCACCGAAGGCGAGCGCCCAAACAAATGGTCGATCACAAAGTCCGGGCGATAGCGCTGCGTGATGTCGAGCACCTGTGCCCCCATTTCGACACCGGGCGGTGGCACGGCAAACGTCCGTAGCTCGAAGCCCTCGGATTTTTGCAGATCTTCGAGGATCGGCAGCGGCTCGTGGCCGGCGGGATTGTCATAATAGACATAGGCGATCTTTTTACCTTTGAGACTGCCGCCCAATTTGTCTTTGATGAATTGCATCGCGGCCGCACTTTGCGACCAGTAGGTCGCGGCAGCCGGGAACAGATACGGGAAGCGGCTGCCGTCCGCCGAAGCCGAGATGCCAAAGCCCGGCGAAGTTCCCGGGATCTTGTCCTCTTGGAGCTTCTGGTTCAGCGCCTGGGTCTGTGGCGTGCCGTAGATCATCATCGAGACCGCGCCTTCGCCCTTTTGGCGCTCGTACTCTTCTACTGCCGGCGGTACTTTGTATTCGTTGTCGAGTTCGTTGTACTGCAGTTTGTAGCCTTCTATGCCACCCTTCGAGTTGACCAGGCTAATGTAGTCTTGCTGCGCCGGGCAAATCACGACGCCGACGATTTGCGTCGGCCCGGTGTGGTCACATTGGGCGCCTACCATTACTTCCTTTTGTTGCGCCGCCGTCCCGCCGGCGAAGCTCAGTCCCGCCGCCGCTGCTGCGGCGCCAGCCACAATGGTCATCGATAAGCCCTTCATCGCGCTCCTCCTCGTCGATGCTGCCTCAATACGAAAAAGGCCATACCCGGAAGTAATTTCGAATGTTCCGCCACAACCGATTGAGCCCTTCGGGCTCGACCACCAGAAAGAAGATGATCAGGGCGCCGAACAAGATCAGCCGTAGATTGGGAATCAAATTGGCCAAATCGGCCTGCGAAAAAATCAGCCCTCCGAAGGACTCGAGAAACAGGCGAGTCACGATCGGCAGCAATGTCACGAAGATGGCACCCAAAATCGAGCCGAGGATCGAGCCGAGCCCGCCGATGATGATCATCGCCAGATAGTCGATCGACACGGTGATTTGGAACTGCTCGTAATTGGCGATCCCGAGATAATAAGTATAGAGCACGCCGGTGACGCCGGCGTAGAAGGACGAGATCGCAAATGCATAGAGCTTGTATCGGAATATGCTGATCCCGATGATCTCGGCGGCGATATCCTGATCTCGGACAGCGATGAAGGCGCGCCCAATACGGCCGCGCACCAGGTTCGAAGTGCCGACGATTGCCAGCACCGCAAACGCCATCAGAAAAAGATAGAGCTGGGTCTGGCTTTTGAGCTGAGTCCCGAAAAAGGTCGGGCGCGGCACCTGGATCGAGGCCTGCACACCCCCCGAAATCGCCGGCACATGATTGATCGTCCACTCGATGATCAGCTGCGCAGCGAGGGTAGCGATCGCGAGATAAATGCCCTTGATACGCAACGACGGGATACCGACGATCACACCGATCAGCGCCGCCATCAGACCGCCGGCCGGTATGGCGACCCAAAACGGCGCGCCAAAATGGACCACCAGGTTCGCCGCGGTATACGCGCCGACCGACATGAAGGCGCCATGCCCAATCGAAATCTGCCCAGTGTAACCGACCAAAATGTTGAGCCCGAGTGCGCCGACGATGGCAATCAGGATCAAGTTGAGGATCGAGATCAAATATTCGCCGAGAACGAGCGGCGCGATGACGATGAAGAGACCGGCGAAGGCTGCCACTGCCCATCTGGCGATGGGCAGCGGGTAAAGCGCCATATCGGCCGCGTAGCTGGTCTTGAAGACACCGGACTCGCGGTGGAACATGGCTACGTTCCCACAGCCGGCGTAGCGCTCAGCACGGGCATCATCGCCGCATCGCCCGGTCTCGTCACCTTCACGAATGCGGGGGTCCAGGGTAAATGACTGAGTTTTCTAAATTCCAGCTTACGCGGGAATGACGAAGCGCGCAGCGAAAGACCCATCGCGACCATTCCCTCACGCGCGTTTCGCGGGGGTGACGGAGTAATCGTGAACACCGTCACACGCGCTCGATCCGCCGACGCCCGAATATGCCTTCGGGGCGGATCATCAACACCGCGATCATCAGCACGTAAGGAGCAAAGTCCTTGGTCCCGCCGCCGACATAAGGGTCGAAATAGCCGGCGGCGAGGTTTTCGACAACGCCGACAATCAGCCCGCCGACAACCGCGCCGACGATTGAATCGAGACCGCCGAGAATGACGACGGGAAACACTTTGAGGCCGACCAGCGCCAGTTGGTTATCGACGCCGAGCATGGCGCCCCAGACCACGCCGCCCAGTGCTGAAACAATACCGGCCATCGCCCAAGCGAGCGCAAAATAGCGCCGCACATCGATGCCCATCGCCATCGCCACTTGTTGGCTATCGGCGACCGCGCGCATCGCGATGCCGATCCGGCTCTTCATGAAGAACCAGGTGAAGCCGCCAAGAAAGACGATACTTACCACTGCACCGATCAGCTGAACGGGCGGCAGCATGACCGGGCCTAACTCGATCGGCTCGTCGCCAACCGGCATCACGATCGCGCGCGTCCCGGCGCCAAAAGCAAGTGTGGCGGTACCCTTGAGCACTGCGGCGAGGCCGATCGTCGCCATTACGACGGCGATCACCGGCCGCCCGATCAGCGGACGCAGCACGACCCGCTCGAGCCCGAAGCCGAGCGCCACCATGCCGGCGACGGCGAGGAGCGCCGATACCCAAAAAGGCGCGCCGGCGAGATCGGCGGCTCCAGCGGCGATGAAGCCGGCAAACATGACAAACTCGCCTTGCGCGAAGTTGATCGCGTCCGTCGCCTTGTAGATCAGCACAAAGCCCAGCGCGATCAACGCGTACATCAGCCCGATCATCACGCCGTTGGTCAGCAGGACCAGCGTGAACTGCCATTCGAATTCAGGCATTCTTCGTCATTCCCGCGAAAGCGGGAATCCATGGGCCCAGAGGCTCGAACGGCTGCTCTGGACCCCCGCTTGTGCGGGGGTGACGGCGAAAGGGCTCACGCATAGGCCGGCTCCCGCGCTGGCTGCGGTGCTCGCGCTACGTCGTCGATCGCGATCGCCGAATTGAGCCTCGCCTTGCGCCCATCCTCATAGGTGATCTCGGTGGTGAGCTCCACCTGGTGCGCGCCGTTGTAGAACGCCTCCACCACCGCGGCATATTTCTCGGCGACAAAGCGGCGGCGGATCTTGCGGGTGCGCGTGATCTCGTTGTCGTCGGCGTCGAACTCCTTGTTGAGCAGCGCGAAGCGGCCGACACGCGAGCCGGCGGCTAACGAGGTGTTGCATTTCTCGACCTCGTCGCGGATCAGCCGACGCACTTCCGGCTTCGCACTCAGATCCTGGAACGAGGTATAGGCGAGGTTGTGCCGCTCGGCCCAATTGCCGAGGGTCTCGAGGTCGATCGCGATCATCGCCGACACAAACGGCCGGCCGTCGCCAAACGCCACCGCCTCGCCGATGAACGGGCTGAACTTGAGCTTGTTCTCGATGAATTGCGGCGCAAAGGACGTGCCATCGGCGAGCTTGCCGACATCCTTAGCGCGGTCGATGACGACGAGATGGCCGCGCTCGTCGACATACCCGGAATCCCCGGTGCGAAACCATCCGTCCTCGGTCAGAGCCTCTCGGGTCGCCTGGGCCTGCTTGTAATAGCCGCAGAACACTGCGGGCGACCGGATCTGTACCTCGCCGTCGGCGCTGATCCGCAGCTCAGTGCCCGCGACGATGGGGCCGACCGTTTCGGGGTCGGCCTCGCCGTCCGGCTGCAACGAGGCGAGGCCGGAAAGTTCGGTCGCACCCCAGACCTGTTTCAGGTTGACGCCGAGCGAGCGGAAGAAGCGGAAGGTCTCCGGGCCGAGAGGTGCGCCGCCGGTGTAAAACCAGCGTGCGCGGCGCAGCCCGAGCTGATCGCGCACCGGGCCGTAGACAAGGAATTCGCCGAGCGCTAGGCCCAGCCGCAGAGGCAAATTTGGACTTTTGCCCTCGGCCTTCAACAGTTCGGCCCGCTCGGCAAGACGCTGGAAAAAATCGAAGATCCGGCGCTTGAGCGGTGTCGCGTCGGCGGCCCTGACCCGCAGCGAGGTTAACATGTTTTCCCAGATGCGCGGCGGTGCGATACCGATTGTGGGTCCGAGCTCGCGCAGGTCGCGCTGCACGGTGTCCGGGCGCTCCGGGCAATTGGCGGTGAAGCCGACCAGCAGGTGGAGCACCAGCGAAAGCAGCGAGTCGCCGATCCAGGCCATCGGCAGATAGCAGAGCATGTCATCGCTCGGCCGGACCTCTTCGGCTTTGGCAAAGGCTTCGGCAGCGCACAGCAGATTGGCGTGCGACAGCATCACTCCTTTGGGATGGCCGGTGGTCCCGGAGGTGTAGTTGAGCAGCGCCAAATCGTCGGGCGTGCCTTTCTCGATCTCGGCCTCCAGGTAGCCCGCATGCGCCTCGGCGAAGTCACGCCCGGCCGCCTGCACCTCTTCGAAGGATTTGAGAAACGGCATGCCATAGTGCTGCAGCCCGCGCGGATCGTCGAACACCACGAGCTTCAAGCGCGGCAGCTGGCCCTTGATGGCTAGGATCTTGTCCACCTGCTCCTGGTCCTCGGCGACGATGACCGAGACCTCGGCATGGTCGAGGACATAGACGAGCTCGCCGGCGATCGAGTCCTGATAGACCGGGACCGCGACGCCACCAAGGCATTGCGCGGCGAGCTGTGCCCAATAGAGCCGCGGCCGGTTGTCGCCGGCGACGGCGAGCAAATCGCCGCGGTGAAACCCGTGCGCGGCGAGTCCCGACGCGAAGTCGCACACCTCCCGGTCATACTGGGACCAGGTGTAGGTCTGCCAGATCCCGCGGCTTTTCTCGCGGATCGCCGGCCGCGCGGCTATCGTTTCGGCGTTCCGCCGCAGCAGCCGCGGCAATGTTGTCGTGGTCATTCAGCGGCCTCCCTGCGCTCTCCGGCGGTTCCGAGATAGGCGCGGATGACATCCGGATCCCGCTGGATCTCGCCCGGGCAGCCCTCGGCGATCTTGCGCCCGTGATCGAGCACGGCAACGCGTTCCGAGATGTCCATCACCACCGCCATATCGTGCTCGATCAGGATGACGGTCGTGCCCCATTCCCGGTTCACATCGAGGATGAACCGGGCCATGTCCTCTTTTTCCTCCTGGTTCATGCCGCCCATCGGCTCGTCGAGCAGCAAAACCTTCGGGTCAAGCGCCAAGGCTCGTCCCAACTCGACGCGCTTTCTGAGACCATAGGCGAGCCCGCTTGTCGGCTGTTTGCGCAGATCTTCGAGCTCGAGAAACTCGATCAGCTCCTCGACCCGTGCCCTATGCGCAACCTCTTCCTTCTGCGCCAGACCCCAATAAACAAAAGAGGACAGCACACCGGCCTTCATCCGCACATGCCGGCCAAGCATGATGTTGTCGAGCACTGTCATGCCGCTGAACAGCGCGATGTTCTGAAACGTGCGGGCAATACCGAGGGCGGCAATCTGCGATGGACGAAACCCGGTGATGTCCTTGCCTTCGAAGGCGACGGACCCGTCGTCGGGCCGGTAAAAGCCGCTGATCATGTTAAGCAGCGAGGTCTTGCCGGCGCCGTTTGGCCCGATGATCGAAACGAGACCGCCGCGGGGGACCGAGAGCGTGACGCTCTCCACGGCACGCACCCCACCAAAATGCTTTGACACCCCGGCGACGGCGAGCTGCGTCTCACCCGCCACAACCGCCGTAACGTTCAAATCACCGGACACGAGACCTTCCGCATTTCCTCACCCGCCCGCTTCAGCCGTTCATGCCCTGCCCTTATGGCAGGCATACTGCTGGCGCATGCGGCAGAATGCAATCGCCTAGCTGCCCTCACCTCCGGCTTTAACCCTGCTATCACAGGGTTTTGACGCCGAAACTTGCCGCGGCGCCAGCCCCGTGAAACGATCCGGCGGCGGATTTGTGGCCAACGAGTGGTTAACAGAGTGCCGGAACCAGAGACCTTGCCGACGACGTTGCTGACGGGTTTCCTCGGCAGCGGCAAAACAACGCTGTTGCGCCGCGCCCTGGTCTCGCCCGAACTCGCCGACACCGCGGTCATCATCAACGAAATCGGCGAGATTGCGATCGACCACCACCTCGTCGATTTTGTCGAGGGCAATGTCCTCGAATTGCCGGGAGGTTGTCTGTGCTGCGCTGTCCGCGAAGACCTAGCGCGGACCTTGCGCGGCCTCATCGAGCGGCGCGACGCCGGCGAGATCAGGCAGTTTCGCCGCATCGTGATCGAGACTACCGGTCTTGCTGATCCAGCGCCGATCCTGTTTACGCTCGGCACGGATCCAACACTCGATCACCGGGTGCGCCTCGCGTCGATCGTAACCCTGGTCGATGCGGTTCAGGGGGCAGAGACGCTCGAGCGTTTCTCGGAGGCTGCGCGGCAGGCGGCACTCGCCGACTTCCTGGTGATCACCAAGACCGATCTGGCCCCGTTCGGCCCCGACCTCGTGCAACGCCTCGACCGCATCAACGACCGCGCCGCGCGCGTTCTCGCCGCCGAAGCGTCCGATGCCGCCGCGATCCTGTTCGCTGCCGCCCAACGGGCATCCGCATCGGTCACTCCGGCGGAGCCGGTCGCCGCTCACACTCACGGCATCGACGCCTTTGGGGTGGTCCTCGGCGGCGAGATCAGCCGGCTCGATTTCGCCCGCGCGCTCGGCGGGCTGGCGCGCGAACGCGGCAGCGACCTGCTCCGGGTCAAAGGGATCGTGCGCTTCTCCGACCGGCCCGAACAGCCGGCAGTTGTGCAGGCCGCCCAGCACGCGTTGTTCGCGCCGGAATGGCTCGACGATTGGCCCCCAGATTGGCCCAAAGGGGACCGGCGCAGCCGGCTCGTCTTTGTCGTGCATGAGATTCCGCGCGCCGAGATCCTCGACGCCTTTGCTTTTGCCGCACCGAAGATGTGGCCGTCATCCTGATAAAGGAGGCTCAGATGTTCGACACCATTGTCTCGGGCGGTCTTACCGTCCTTCCCAGCGGTCCGAAGCCCGCCGATATTGGCGTGAATGGTGAGCATATCGCCGCGATCGGGGCGCCCGGCAGCCTCGCCGCAATCGGCGCCGGCCGAACGGTCGACGCCTCGGGGCAGATCGTGATCCCGGGCGGCATCGACCCGCATGTTCATTGCAATTGGCCGATGCCGATGCCCGGCGTCGCCCAGCCGACCTTGACAGAGCCGGCCTCGCGGGTCAGCCTCGCGGCCTTGCACGGCGGCACGACGACGACGATCGACTTCGCCCCGGTCGAGGGCGGCGAGACGATCCAGCAGGCGATCGAGCGGCGGCACAAGCAATGGGCGGGTGCCTGCTACGGCGATTACGCCTTTCACACGATGCTGCTCGGCAAGATCGCGCCCGAGCGCCTCGGCGAGCTCACCGAGGCGGTGCAGGCGGGACATGCCTCGGTGAAGATGTTCACCACCGACATCACCCCGAGCCGCCGCGGCCGAATGGTCGATTTTGGCGACATCTGGGAGGTGCTGAAGGTCCTGGCGCAGGCTGGCGGCATTGCCGCGATCCACGCCGAGGATAACGACATCGTCATGCACATGTACGAGAAGCTGACCCGCGAGGACCGCACCGGCTTCGAGAACATGGCCGAAGTCCACAACACGCTATCCGAGGATCTCTCGTTCAACCGGGTGATCCGCCTCGCCGCCAATATCGAGGGTGCGGCTCTCTACATGATGCACACTTCGGCCAAGACCGGGGTCGATGCGATCGCCGCGGCACGCGCCAAGGGCGTGCCGATCTACGGTGAAACCCTGCACCAATACCTGATGTATAACGCTGAGGATTACCGGCGGCCCAACGGCCAGATCTACCACACCTACCCCTCGCTGAAGTTCCGTGAGGACCAGGAGGCACTGTGGAAAGCGACCGATCACGGGGCGATCCAGACCATCGCCACCGACGAGATCTGCTGCCCGCTCAGGATCAAACTGCAGGGGCGGCGGATCGACGACACGACCGGCGGTAATGCCGGGGTCGAGCCGCGGCTGTCATTGATTTACACCGAGACCGTCGAGAAGCGCGGCTACGGCTTGTCCGACTTCGTCGGCTTGGTGTCGGCCGGCGCCGCCAAGATCATGGGCCTTTACCCGCGCAAGGGCGCGCTTGCAGTGGGCTCCGACGCCGACATCGTGCTGCTCGACCCACGCCAGCGCAAGATCGTGCGCGCCGCCGAATTGCACGAGGCCGACTACACCCCGTGGGAAGGCCGCGACCTCGCCGCCTGGCCGTCGCTCGTCATGTTGCGCGGCAAGATCGTCGTCGAAAACGGTGCCTTCAAGGGCGACCTCAAAGACGGCCAATTTCTGTCCCGCAAGTTGCCCGAGGAGATCAGATCACGACCGGCTCTGTGAACGCCACAAACCCGCGGGGCGATCGCTGTCGGTCCCTTTGCAACCACATGAAAAGGGCTCTTCCTCGAGAAAGAAGTGCTTGCGGACCCCGACATCGGGCGGTGACAACAGCGCCCCGCCAAGCGGTCGGCGCCGGGCAAGCTTCACCACGCGCCGATTAAAACCCGCGGGAAGGCCGGGGTCTGGTCGTCTGTCTGTCGATGATGATGCTGCGCGGCAACATCGTCGTCGAAGACAAGAATTTGGGGAGAACGAAAAGACGGCCAATGCCTTGCCGGCAAAGTGCCAGAGAAGATAGGGTCCCGCACGGCGGTGCGAAGCGCAATCACAGGAGTATAGAATGATCAAAGTCAGCGTGTTTTATCCGAATAACGAAGGCAGCCGGTTCGATATGGGTTATTACTGCAACAGCCACCTCCCAATGGTTCGAGAAAAACTCGGGCAAGTGTGCAAGGGCGTTGCAGTCGAGCAAGGCTTGGCCGGCCCGACGCCGGGATCACCACCGGCCTTCATTGCGATGGGCCATCTCTATTTCGACTCGGCAGCGGAGTTCCAAACCACCTTTGGTCCACATGCGGCGGCGATCATGGCCGACATCCCTAACTACACCGACATCCAGCCGACCATCCAAATCAGCGACGTGAAAATCTGACGGGTCACCCTCACCACCGCTAAAGTGTTGATCTCGGACGCAAACGACATTCTGCCAGCTCCGTCGGAATTCTTCTCAGGCTAAACCACCAGCTGCCAGGCGGCCGGCGGAGAGGTTCGTGCTGATCGTCCACTTGGACTCTTACTACTGGGATGAGCGAGCCCAACGGCGCTTTCCGGTATTCTCCCGGGTTTTTCGGCGGCTTTGCCGCTGCGATGGCATTTTTCACGCGGCTGCCGGTCGACCCGCGAGCGCGCGACGACTGGAAACTTGCGGATTCGGCCTGGGCCTTCCCGTTGGTCGGAGCCGGGATCGGGGCAGCAGCTGCGCTGGTCTTTCTGCTGGCTCAACTGCTGGGGCTCTCCGGCTGGCCAGCAGGACTGTTGGCGGTGTTCGCCAGTGTAGCGATTACCGGAGCTTTACACGAAGACGGCCTTGCCGACACCGGGGACGGGCTCTTCGGTAGCCATGATCGCGAAGCGAGGCTCGCGATCATGCGCGACAGTCGCCACGGCAGCTTCGGCGTGCTGGCGATCGTGCTGAGCGTGCTGTTGCGCGCCGCGGCGCTCGCCGCCATTGGCGATGTGATCCATGGCGGTCTGGCGCTGATCGCGGCGCACGCCGCTTCCCGCGCGCCATTGCCTGCGGTCATGTGGGCGCTGCCGCCGGCGCGGGCCGACGGGCTCGGCGCGACCGCCGGCACGCCCGGCACAACCGGCGCGGCGACGGCCGCGGCAATCGGCGCGGTCGTGACATTAACGGCGCTCGGCCCGATGCGTGGAGCGATTTCCCTCTGCCTCGCAGGGCTCGCGATTTTCGCTGTGGCCCTGTTTGCACGGCGCCAGGTCGGCGGCTATACCGGCGACATTCTCGGGGCAATCGAGCAAGTCGGGGAGATCGTGATTCTGCTCGCGGCGTCGGCGAGATGAAGCAATGTCCGGCCAACCCCGACGGCGGACCCGGCTTCCTTGGCCTCGTCTCGCAGCGCGGCGGTCAAACGACGGCGGACGGCATGGAGGCCGCGACACGCTTATGGTGGGTGCGCCACGCGCCGGTCGCCCATGGCGGCCGCATCTACGGCCAGATGGATTTGCCCTGCGACTGCACTGATGCCGCGTTGTTCACGGGTCTGGCGGAGCAACTGTCGCGGCGCGCGGTCTGGGTGACGAGCAATCTGCGCCGCACCCATGAGACGGCGACGGCAATCGTTCGCGCCGGCCTGCCCGGACCCGAGCCGATCCTTGGCCCCGGCGCCATCGCGATCGCCGACCTCTCCGAACAGAATTTCGGCGAGTGGCAAGGCCTCACCTATGAGGAGTTACAGGAATCCCGCGCCGGCGATTTTCATCGTTTTTGGCACGCCCCTGCCCACGAAACCCCGCCGAGCGGCGAGAGCTTCGTCGCGGTGATCGAGCGGGTCTCGCGCGCGATCCATCAACTGGTCGAGACCTACCCAGGGGACGACATCATCGCTGTGGCGCATGGCGGCACGATCCGCGCTGCCCTGGCGCTGGCGCTCGGCCTCGATCCCGAAGCCTCGCTCGCCTTCACGATCGAGAATTGCTCGATCACCCGCATCGACCGGCTCGACGGCCCCGGGATGGGCCACGGTTGGCGGGTCGTGACGGTAAATCGCCCGCCGCGCTGAGCCGGGATTGCCAAACCCCAGAACGCACCGCCATACTCCCGGGGTCGCGCGGGAGAAACCGTCCATGTTCTACACGCTCACCCCTCTGACCGAGCATACGGGGTTGGAATTTCGCGGCGTCGATCTGACCGGACCGCTCGAGCCCGAGGTTGCTGACGCGCTCAACCGCGCTTTTATCGACTACCACGTGCTGGTCATCCGCGATCAGACCTTCACGCCGGAGCAATTCATCGCGGCAGCCGAGGTGTTTGGCGAACTGCAGCCGCACGACAAGAAGGAGCTGCACGTCCCGGGCTATCCGCAGATCAACTATGTCTCGAACGAACAGACGGTCCCCGGTAAGCGATATATCTCTGGCGAGACCTTCCACACCGACCACTCCAATCATCCGGCGCCGCCCAAGGCGACATTGCTCTACCCGGTTTCGCTGCCGTCTAGTGGTGGAGATACGCAATACGTCAATATGCACGAGGCCTATGAAGACCTTTCCGAAGCGATCAAACGCCGGATCGACGGGCTCAAGGCAGTGCATGTCTATCAGAGCAGATATAGCCCGCGCGAATTGCGCCCACTGAGCGAGACGAGCGCCAAGGCATTACCACCGCCGGGCGTGCATCCGCTTGTCCGCACTCATCCCGAAAGCGGCCGCAAGGCGCTCTATCTCAATCCGGTGCGCATCGAGTCGATCGTCGGCATGGAGGATGACGACGCGCTGGAACTGGTCGCCGAGCTGATGGCGCACGCCGCGCAGCAGAAATACGAATACCGGCACCAGTGGCAACACGGCGATATGGTGATCTGGGACAACTGCAGCGTCATCCACAAGGCCAACCCCGACTACGACATGAATGAGCGGCGGTATTTCTACCGCCTGATGCTGAAGGGCGAGGTACCTGTTTAGAGGGAGCTAAGAAATGCGCTGGATACGTTACGAGACGGACGGCAAGGCGGTTTTCGGAATCGTCGAGGGCAACGACGTCACCGAAGTGCGCGGCGATCCGCTTACCGGTCATCAAAGAACCGCGATCCGCCGGCCGTTATCCTCGCTGAAGCTGTTGGTGCCGGTCGAGCCTCGTACATTCTACTGCGCCGGGCTCAATTATGCCGAGCATGTCATCGAGGCGGCCAAAAAGCGCGGCCAGGAACCGAATTTGCCCAAGGCCGCCGATATCGGCTATCGCGCCAATAATGCGCTGGCCGCGCATGGCGAGCCGATCGTCATTCCCGTCGATGCGACCGAGCGCGTGCAATACGAGGCCGAACTCGTCGCCGTCATCGGCCGCAAAGCGAAACACCTGTCCGAGCGTGACGCGCTATCATGCGTCCTCGGCTGGACGATCGGCAATGATGTCAGCGAGCGCACCTGGCAAGCGGGCGACCGGACGCTGTGGCGCGCCAAGAACGCCGACACCTTCAAGCCGATGGGGCCGTGGATCGAGACCGATTTCGATCTCGACGCGGCGCAGACGATCGTCCGCGTCAACGGCGACGAAAAGATCCGCTTCAAGACCAACAGCATGATCTTCGGCCCCGCCACGTTCATCAGCCGGATGTCGAAATACCTGACGCTTTATCCGGGCGACGTCGTGTGGATGGGCACCGAAGGCGCGCCCGAGAACATCAAGCACGGCGACACTGTGGACATCGAGATCACCGGGATCGGCACCCTAAGCAACCCGGTTGTCCGCGAAAGCCGGTAGCCGAAGATTGCCGGTCAGCGGTCGCGGAGTTTGGGATCGAGGGCGTCGCGCAAGGCGTCGCCGAAAAGGCTGAAGCCGAAGACGGTGAGCGCGATAGCCAGGCCCGGGAAAATCGCGATCCACGGCGCGGTCGAGGCGTATTCCTCGGCGCCGCCCTGCAGCATCAACCCCCAGGCGGGGACCGGCTCCTGCACGCCGAGACCGAGATAGGAGAGCGAGGCCTCGGCGAGGATCGCCTGCCCGACAAAGGCGGTCAGCATGATCAAGAACGGCGCCATCACATTGGGGACCATGTGGCGCAGGATGATCCGGTTATGGCCGAAGCCGCAGGCGCGGGCGGCGTCGATATAGGGCACCTCGCGGATCGCCAATGCGCTCGCGCGCAAGACCCGGGCACAGCGCGGGATCAACGGGATCGTGATCGCGACAATGACATTGTGGACGCCGGTGCCGAAGATCGAGACAACAGCCAGCGCCATGATGATCAACGGGAAGGCCATCACGACGTCGAGGACGCCTTGCAGGTAAAGGTCGAGCCGGCCGCCGAAATAGGCGCTGCCGACACCCAGCACCATGCCGGCGACGCTGGCGACGATCGCACAAGAGAAGCCGACGATCAGCGCCGTGCGCGCGCCGAAAATGATGCGCGACAACTGGTCCCGCCCGAATTGATCGGTACCCAGCCAGTGCGCCCAACTCGGCGCCTCGGTCATCGCTGCGAAATCATTGGCGGTCGGGTTGTAGGGGGCGATCCATTCGGCCGACAACCCGGCTATCGCAGTGATCACGACGATGAGCATGCCGAAAGTGCCGAGCGGCTGACGGCGGCAGAAGATCCAAGCTCTAAGCAAAATCGAACGTCGGATTTCCGGCGCATCGTCGATGATGGCGGAAATGGCGCGGGAGTTCGGGGCGACGATCGTCATATGGTTCACCCGTAACGGATGCGCGGGTCGAGCCAGGCATAGACCAGGTCGACCACAGTGTTGGTCAGCACGAAGGCGGCGACGACCAGCATCACCAATGCCTGGGTCATCGTGTAGTCTTGGTTCTGCACGGACTGCACGAAGAGACGGCCAATGCCGTTCAGATTGAATACCTGCTCGGTGACCACGAGACCGCCAATCAAGAAAGCGGCCTCGATGCCCATCAGGGTCACGACCGGCAACAGCGCATTCTTCAACGCGTGGCGGTTGATGATGATGTGCTCGACCAGGCCTTTGGCTCGCGCTGTACGTATGTAGTCTTCGCGCAAGACCTCCAGCATGGCCGAGCGGGTCATGCGCATTGTCACCGCGGACGTTCGGTAGCCGACGGTCAGCGCCGGAAAGATTACCATCGACAGATTGCGCAGCGGATCCTGCCATATCGGCACATAGTCGATCGGCGGCATCCACGGCGAGCCGAATGCCGCCTGCGAGAAATCGAGAATCGCGAGAATAAAGAGAATGCCGAGCCAGAACGACGGTGTGGCGAGGCCGGCAATCGAGAACACCCGGATCGCCAAATCAATCGGGCTGTTCTGCTTTAGGGCCGAAATCGTCCCGAGCGGTATCGCGATCAGGTTGGCGATGACGACCGCCATGATCGCGATTTCGAGCGAGACCGGGAAGCGTGCGGCAATCTCGTAGAGGACGGGTTTTCCCGACCACATCGAAATGCCGAAGTCGCCGCGGAAAAATCCCCACACGAAATCCACGAACTGTAGGAAGATCGGGCGATCGAGCCCGAGCTGGGCATGACAGGCCTGGACCGCCCGCTCGTCAAAGGTCCCGCCGCCCGAGCCGAGCCGCACAACGCAGATATCACCGGGAATGAGGCGCATCAACAGAAAGACGAGGGCTGCGGCGCCGACCAGGGTCGGGATCACCAGCAGCAACCGCTTTATGATGTACCGGTACATCTCTCTCCCTTCCACCGCCTCCCTTCCGCCGCCAGCTTACTTATCGAGCCAGATTGTCGCCAGATCCTGGTTGAGGTAATGGCTCGGACTGATCTTCCAGCCCTTCACATATGAGCGGTACGGAATTATCCGGTACCACCAGGGTGTCATGAACATATGCGCCTCGGTATCGAGCACGTATTTCTCGAATTCGCGCATCAGGGCGCGCTGTTTTGCAGCATCCGTCTCGTGCAGCAGGCTCTGATAAAGGTCGATCTCCTTCTGGTCGTCGTAATTCCCGTAATTTTCAGTGTAGACCGAGCGCGGCAAGAACTTACCGACATCGAGCAGCGGGTTGACGACGGCCTGGCAATTGAAATCCACCGTCACGTCGAAGGTGCCGTTGCGCAGCCCTTCAAAAAACGGACCGGTCGGCAATACGCGCTGCGTGACCTGCAGCCCGACCTTGCTCCACTCGTCGATCAGCCAAGTCGCCACATATTTATAGGGCTGATCGACATTGCGGTTCATCAGCTCGAATTTCAGGCCTTCCGCTCCTGCCTCCTTCAATAGACGCTTCGCTTCCGTCCGCGATTTTTCTATATCAGGCCAGAAGCCGGCGATCGTCTGCAATTCCTCCTTCGTTGCTGCCAGCGGGGAGCCCGGGAAGACGATGCCGCCGACGGTGCGCACATTAGCGATCTTAGCGAGCGCCGGCGCGCCGTGCCAGTTGTCCACCGCCAGGGTCAGCGCGCGGCGCACGCGAGCATCGTCGAAGGGTTTCTTCTTGTGATTCGGCGTGACCAGATTGACGCAATTCCAATCACTCTCCTGCACCACAATCTTGTCGCCGAGCTCCTTGACGAGCTGATCGCGCGATGAGGGCGGCAGCCCCCGAAACTCCATCGCACCCCTATCGGCCCGGATCGCATCGACCCGAACCGCCTGTTTATCGGCGTAGATTGCGGTAAAGCCGTCGAGATAAGGCAGCCCCTCGACATAATAATCGGGGTTGCGCGCCCCCTTGATCGACTGACCGGTCTCTAACCCGGCGAATCTGAAAGGGCCCGAACCCAGGATGTTCTTTTCGTACCAGTGCGGGTCCTTATCGAGAATTTCCTTCTTGTAGATCCAGGCAAACGGATCGGCGAGAGCCGGCAAAAACGCGTTTGTCGCGAACTTCAGACGGAACACCACGGTCGCCGGGTCGGGGGCTTCGACCTTGTCGAGCATGACGAAATAGCTCTCACGCGCGCTCGTCACGCCCTCCGGCGGGTGGATGATCGCGTTCCAGCTCGCCGCCACATCGGCGGCGGCTAGCGGCGATCCGTCGTGGAACTTCACGTGATCGCGAATTTTGAAGGTATAGGTCTTGCCGTCGTCGGTCGGCTGCGGCATCGCCGTGCAGAGGTCGCAGACGAAGTCAGTCGTCGAAGCCGGGTTGTTTGGATCGACCCGGACCAGCACACTATAGAAGGGCGCCGCCGAATGAACCGTCGCGAAGGTCGTCTCGCGGCGGCCGTCGAGGCTTGGCGGCGCGTCGGCAGGGATCATGTAGGTCAACGTTCCGCCCGACTTCGGGTTGTCGGCGGTCGCGGGCACGGTGCTCGCAACAGCCGCCGCAAGAGCCGCTGCCATAAGCCCTGCCCGAATGTGCATAACCATGTTCCTTCGAGAATATGCCGTCACATCAGCACCTCGGTACAGGCGACCCAGTGGCCCGGTTGCACCTCGCGCAACTCGGGGCGAGCCTGGTTACAGCTTGCGACCACGATTGGGCAGCGCGGATGGAAGACGCAGCCCGAGGGCGGGTTGATCGCGCTCGGTACCTCCCCTCTCACCGGCCGAAATGTGCGGCCTGCCTCGACCGTCGGATCGGGCACCGGCACGGCCGCCAGGAGCGCCCTCGTGTACGGATGCAGCGGATTGTCGAAGAGCTCGTCGCAATCCGCGAGCTCGACAATGCGCCCGAGATACATGACCGCAACCCGCTGGCACAGATGCCGGACGACCGAGAGGTCGTGCGCGATGAACAGATAGGTCAGCCCGAACTGACCGCGCAAATCTTCGAGCAGGTTGACGATTTGCGCCTGGATCGACACATCGAGAGCTGAGACCGCCTCGTCGCAGACGATGAATGCTGGCTCCAGAGCGAGCGCACGGGCGATGCCGACACGCTGACGCTGGCCGCCCGACATCTCGTGCGGATAACGGTCGGCGAATTTCGGGTCGAGGCCACAGACCGACAGCAGCTCGCGCACGCGGGCAGCCCGGCGCGCGCCATTACGCTCGAGTCCGTGCACCATGATCGGCTCGGCGATGATCTCGCCGACCTTCATGCGCGGGTTGAGCGAGCTGTACGGATCCTGGAAAATGACCTGGATGCGGCGCCGCAGCACCATGAGGTCCTTGCGCTCGAGCTTGGCGATATCGATGCCGTCATAGAGGATTTCGCCGGCGGTCGGCCGCTCGAGCCGCAGGATGCATCTTCCGGTCGTCGTCTTGCCGCAGCCGCTTTCGCCGACAAGCCCCAAGGTCTCGCCGCGGCGCACCGAGAAATTGATCCCGTCGACCGCCTTCACCTCGCCGATCTTGCGGTTGATGACGATCCCCTCGGTGACCGGGAAATGCATCTGCAATCCCCTGACCTCGAGGAGTGGCTTGGTATCGATCGTAGCTACGCTCATGACGCTATTTGTCGAGCCAGATCGTCGCCAAATCCTGATTGACGTAATGGCTGGGGCCGATCTTCCAGCCTTTGACATAGGACCGGTACGGCACGGTTCGCTGCCACCACAGCAGGTAGATCGCATGCGCCTGCTCGTCGAGAACGTATTTGTTGAACTCGAGCAAATCGGCGCGCTGTTTGGTCTTGTCGAGTTCGCGCAGCTGCTTGTCGTACATCTCGATTTCCTTCGGATCGTCAAACTGCCCGTAGTTCGAGCCGGACACCGAATGCGGCAGGTATTTGCCGACATCGGCGAGCGGATTGACGACATTCTGGCAGTTGCCCTCGGTACCTACATCGAAATTGCCGCTACGGAGCGCCTCGAACCACGGCCCGGTCGGCAACACTCGCTGCGTGACGTGCAGTCCGATCTTGCTCCATTGGTCAACGACCCAGATGCCATAGTACTTATAGGGTTGATCGACGTTGCGGTTCAGAAGCTCGAAGCTGAGCCCTTCAGCACCCGCCTCCTTCAGGAGCCGTCTCGCCTCCGCCCGCGACTTTTCGATATCGGGCCAATACCCGGCAATCTGCTGCAGCTCCTCTTTTGTCGGGGCAAGCGGCGAGTCCGGGAACGTCAGGCCGCCGACCGTATGAACAATGGCGATCTTGGACAGCTCCGGTGCGCTGCCCCAGCGGTCGATGGCCAATGTCAACGCGCGCCGCACGCGGACGTCGTCAAACGGCTTGCGCTTGTGGTTCGGGGTTATCACCCCGCCACAGTTCCAGTCACTGGTCTGTACGGTAAGTTTGTCGCCGAGAGCCTTTTTCAGCTCGTCGACAGTGGAGGGCGGGAAGCCGCGAAATTCGATCGCCGCCCGATCGCTGCGGATCGCCTCCACCCGGACAGCCTGCTTCTCCGCGTAGATGCCGGTGAATCCGTCGAGATAAGGCAGTCCTTTGCGAAAATAGCCGGGGTTCTTGACCCCCCTCATCGACTGGCCGACTTCGTAAGAAGCGAATTTGAAGGGGCCAGACCCCATGATGTTCTTCTCGTACCAGTGCGGGTCCTCGTCTAGGATCGCTTTTTTGTAGATCCAGGCGTAGGGGTCGGCCAATGCCGGCAGAAATGCGTCGGTGGCGAACTTTAGACGAAAGACGACAGTCGTCGGATCCGTAGCCTCAACCTTGTCGACCATGACGAAATTGCTCTGCCGGGCACTGATGACGCCGCTCGGCGGAAAGATGATCTCATTCCAGCTCACAGCGATATCCTCCGCCGTCAATGGCGAGCCGTCGGTGAATTTGACCCCCTCCCGGATCTTGAAGGTGTAGGTCTTGCCGTCATCGGTTGGCTTTGGCATCGCGGTGCACAGATCGCAGACGAGATCGTCGGTCTTGCCCGGATCGTAGGGGTTGGCGCGGATCAAGACGCTGTAAAACGGTGCGGCCGA
>Ga0182033_10000355_pt1 | contig 21879 bp, 21 predicted proteins | sample tim00Cox0000000H_FD_125968 | JGI IMG/M metagenome (GOLD analysis project Ga0182033, IMG submission 125968) | Lab enrichment of tropical soil microbial communities from Luquillo Experimental Forest, Puerto Rico - timezero.00C.oxic.00.000.00H | ecosystem: Environmental > Terrestrial > Soil >...
GGCATCCGAAAGCTTGTTGAGCGTGGCTGAGAGCGTCAGCTCTTCGCCATTCACAGTCAGGCGCATTCCTGCCGTGGTTTCGTCGAACAGCCGGCTCCAGGCGGCATGGCCGGTTACGTCTTTTTCCAGCAGCAGCTTTTCAACCTCGTCGGAAAGCTGATGCGGCAGGAACACGCGCAGATCGCGGAACCAGGGCGCGTAGCGGGCCAACGCCGGATCGCGCAGCTTTTCCGCTAGTTCCGCCTCACCAATGCGATTGAGCTCCAGTGTGAAAAACAGCGTGTGCGTGCTGATCGTAGTCACGCGCTCAGAGATCGTCTGATAGAATTTGCCATTCGCGGGCGTTTCCGAATCCGCCGAGAATAGCAGCTGGGCATAGGACATCAGACGCCCCATCGCCTCCTGCAGCCGTTCATATTCGCTGACGGCGTCCGCGAGCGCCGCCCCCGTCAACCCGGCCAATTTGCCCTGGTACCGGGTAGTGAAGGACTTGGCCGCTTCGTCCGTGGCCTGACTGTCAGTGGCAATCCGCGGATCATCCGGGCCGGCATAGAGATCGCGCAGATCCCACGCCGGCAGCGCGGCGGGCTCGCCTGCCAGCCCCTCAGGGTGATGCGTCATCCTGCGTTCGACCATGACTCAACCGCTCCTTCTCGTTCACGACAGATTTAGGCTGAACGGTGCCAAGGTCAAATCACAGCACGGCAGTTGGCAAGGCGCCCCTAACCCCATAAGTCTAGTGGCATGACGGACAACAGCTTACGCCGGGATGCCGGCCCCATCGGCCTGTTATTTGCCAGCGTCGGTGGCATGATCGGCTCCGGCTGGCTGTTCGGCGCCCTGAATGCGGCGAAAATCGCTGGCCCCGCCGCACTGATTTCATGGGTGATTGGCGGCTTAGCCGTGCTGCTTCTGGCCTTCGTCTATGCCGAACTCTCCACCATGTTTCCCAGACCGGGCGCGGTAATCATTTTTCCGCAACTCTGCTTTGGCGATTTAGCGGCGCAGATCATGAGCTGGGTGAATTTCCTGGCTTATGTGATCGTCGCCCCGGTGGAGGCGGTGGCGATTACCTCCTACGCCGCCAATTTTGTGCCAGGGCTGGAGAGCACGGCAACAGGAATACTTACCAGCACTGGCATTGCCGTTGCTGTTGCACTGATGGCGCTATTCATTGTTATTAATCTGTTTGCCATCCGGCTGGTGCTGCTCATCAACAACGCCATCACCTGGTGGAAGCTAGCCGTCCCGGTTCTAACGGCGCTTCTGCTCATCCTCGTGCATTTCAGGAGCGCGAATTTTCACCAATTCGGCTTTGCTCCCGCCGGCATTGGCGGGGTTTTCCAGGCGGTACCCGGATCGGGCATTCTGTTCGCTTTTCTTGGCTTCCGCCAAGCCATCGAATTGGCGGGCGAATCGGCCAACCCGCACCGCAATCTGCCTTTCGCCATCGTGGGTTCGGTTCTACTCTGCCTCGCCCTTTATCTCGCGTTGCAGCTTGCCTTCATCGGCACTTTGCAACCCGGCCATCTGGCCAATGGCTGGGCGGACCTGAAATTTCCCGGCATTTCCGGACCGTTCGCCGGGCTCGCCACACTCGCAGGCCTGCCTTGGTTAGCCGCTGCCTTGTATGTGGATGCAGCAATTTCACCCAGTGGCACAGGCGTTATCTATAACACTACTGCGGCCCGTGTGCTCTATGCGACGGCCGATTCCGGCTTTCTGCCGCCCTATTTCGCGGGCCTCACAAAGGGCGGTGTACCACTCAGAAGCCTTATACTGGCCTTCTGCACGGGCCTGATCTTCCTACTCCCCTTACCCTCCTGGCGTCAGCTGGTGAGCTATATTTCGTCCATAGGAATCCTGGCCTACGGCGTCGGCCCGGTTGTGCTGTTCTGTTTCCGCGACACCCTGCCGGAACAGGAATTTATCCGCCCCTTCCGGCTGGCGGTGGCGTGGCTCATCGCCCCTGCCGCGTTCATTGTCGGCAATCTTGCCGTGTTCTGGGCCGGCGCAAATATCGCCAACCATCTGTTCGGCGGGCTACTCGTCGTCTTCACCCTATATTGCGGTTGGCAATGGATTCAGCATCGCAGCTTGCGCCACCTCAGCTGGCGCGGCGCGGCTTGGATGCTGCCCTATTTTACTGGCTTGTGGCTCATAACCTGGGCCGGCCCGCTGCATGGGCGCGGCCTGCTCAATAACGTCACCGGCGCGGCCGCGATCGCCTTATTCAGCCTCGCCATCCTCGCCATCGCGAGACGCTGCGCGTTGCCCGACCCGGTCGCGGCCAAAACACGCTTCGGTCACCTCGGCTAGGTTACATGCCTATGGCGCGGCGATACACGTCCAGCAGCGTCTCCTGCTCCTCGACTTCCGCCGGCTCCTGCTTGCGGATGCGGATGAGCTGGCGGATCACCTTCACGTCAAACCCGGCGGATTTCGCCTCGGCATAGATGTCCTTGATGTCGGAGGCCAGGGCCTTGCGCTCCTCCTCAAGCCGCTCGATGCGCTCGATGATGCTGCGCAGACGCTCGCCCGCAATGTTGGTCGGCTTATCTTCCGTCGCGTCCAGCGCCATGACTCTGCTCCTGATCTTGAGAAGGACAGCGGGGATAGAGCCTGCCCTCGGGTGCCGTCAATGGCCTGAGCTTTCCTTAAATTTTGTAAGGGCTTCCGGGTTGGCCGGGATTTGATACAGCGCCTGCCACTCCTTGTAGGGCATACCGTAGATAATCTCGCGCGCCTCCGGGTCGGTCATGGCCACGCCTATGCCCTCCGCCGCTTCGCGGTACCAACGCGAGAGGCAGTTACGGCAGAAGCCCGCGAGATTCATCAGGTCGATATTCTGCACATCGGTGCGCTGCCGCAGATGCGCGACCAGGGCGCGAAACGCCGCGGCTTCGAGTTTTTCGGTGATGGCCTGATCCGGCACGGGGTTGCTCATGAACGCACTCCTGCTCATACAGGCGTTGTGGAGGATGCCAACGCCAACTTCCTGCGCCGCATATATGGCGCGGCGATTGCCGCCGCCAGCCCGGCGCTCTGCGTTCCCCCCCAACCTGCCCAAGCCCGGTCCCCGACGCAATATTGTCATCGGCGGGGCGCCATATTCGAGCCAGATACATCGTCCTGCGCCAGTGCGCTAGGACTGGACACTACCGCTTCCTGGCCACCCATGACAGTTGCACCTTCTTCTCCGCGCTGGGTGATCTTATGGTCACCGGCCCGACCTTAACCAACTTGAATGACATTCGCGCCATATTGATCACATGAGGTTTTCATGACCGAACGGCTCCGCCGCCATCGCCGGACCAAAATCATCGCCACACTGGGCCCAGCGAGCGCCACGCCCGAAATGGTCCAGCATCTTTTCCAGGCCGGCGCGGACGTATTCCGGCTGAATTTCTCCCACGGCGCGCATGAGGAGCATGCGGCAAGGATCGAGATGATTCGCTCGATCGAGAAGAAAAAAGGCCGGCCCATCGGCATTCTCGCCGATGTCCAGGGGCCGAAATTGCGCATCGGCAAATTCCAGTCCGGGCGGGTGCAATTGCAGGCGGGGCAGGAATTCACCCTCGATATGAATCCTCTCCCCGGTGACATAAGGCGCGTCTGCCTGCCGCATCCAGAAATCATCGAAGCGGCCGAAATCGGCGCGACATTGCTGCTCGATGACGGCAAAATGCGCCTGCGTGTGCTGCGCAAGCGGGGCGACCATCTGCTCACTGAGGTCCTCAATGGCGGCGTGCTCTCAGACCGCAAGGGCGTCAACGTGCCTGACGTCGTGCTGCCGATTCCAGCACTAACCGAGAAAGACCGCGCCGACCTCGATTTCGTGCTGCCGCTGGGCATCGATTATATCGGCTTGTCCTTCGTGCAGCGGCCGGAGGATGTGGAGGAGGCCAAAACCCTAGCAGGCGGACGCGCCGCCATCATGGTGAAGCTGGAAAAACCGCAAGCCCTGGAAAATCTGGACGCGATTCTCGACCGGGCCGACGCGGTGATGGTCGCGCGAGGCGATCTCGGCGTGGAACTACCCCCGGAAGAGGTCCCGATCGCGCAGAAGCGCATCCTACGCGCCGCCCAGCAGCGCGGCATGCCCGTAGTGGTGGCGACCCAGATGCTTGAAAGCATGATTTCCTCCCCCGCACCTACCCGCGCCGAGGCGTCAGACGTGGCGAATGCCGTCTATGATGGCGCCGATGCCGTCATGCTCTCGGCGGAAAGCGCCGCCGGACAATATCCACGCGAGGCTGTGAACATGATGGACCGGATTATCGCCCGGGTGGAACGCGATACCGATTGGCGCCTCGGCCTCAATGCCAAGCGCCCCCAGCCCGAGCATTCCTCAGCGGACGCCATCGCCGCAGCCTCCGTGCAGGTGGCGCAAACTATCGGCGCACAAGCGATCGTTGCGCTGACCGAATCAGGCTCCACGGCCCTGCGCGTGGCGCGCGAAAAGCCTGACTGCCCGATCATCAGCCTGACTACCAGCCTGACCGTAGCCAGGCGTTTGGCCGCTGTCTGGGGGGTTCACGCGGTGACTACGCCGGTCGTGCGCTCGATGACGCAAGCAATTGAACATGCCATGACCGTGGCCAGGCTGGACGGATTCGCGCGTAAAGGGGAGGAAATTATCGTCGTCGCGGGCGTGCCGTTCGGGCGCCCGGGCACAACCAACACGCTGCGCGTTGCCCGGCTTTAATAGTGGCCTGCCAACAGGTTAGGCGCAGATCTTTTACTTACAATGACTTATAAACCAATCCCTCAAGTGCTTTCACCTTGGCGCGACGGCAAAATTTTTGTAAGGAAATATCAAAGTTGTTGTTTGCTGGTGTAAGGAATCTGATGGTGCGACATAAATGGCTGGCCGGGGCATCCGGTAAACTCGTTCTTTCCCTGGGCGGCACAGCGTTGCTTCTCGCGGGCTGCGCCCCTCTTGCACAACAAACTGTACAGGCTCCATCTGCTCCAGTGGGTCATGCTTATCCTGTTGCGGTCGATGTTCCACCGCCGGTTTCCCCAAGAATCAAATTCTCGGCTAGCGAGGCTGAACAGTACCAGCAGGCCTTCAATATCATCGGCCTGAAGTCGGCTCTGATGGTCGCGGCCTTGGCCTGCAACGAGCAGGATCAGTATGATACGTTCATGACCACCTTCCACCCCCATATATTGGCTGCGCAACACGCGATGGATGCTTATTTCCATAAGGCGAGCGGCCACTATAGCGGGCAGTCGATGGAAGATAACTTCGTAACCTTGCTGGCAAATAATCAATCCGATCAAGGCATCGCGGCGGGTTCAACGTTCTGCCTGAACAACGCCGCCGAGTTTAGCGCCGTTCTCGCTTTAAAGACGCCCGAAGATCTGGACCATTTTGTAACCGACCAGGCGCCGGATGCGAACGCAACGGTCGCCAGTGCGGCAGCTTCTCACTAAGGCGCCACTACGTTAAGCTCACAGGCAGCAATATCACAAAGGTTGGCTGCGGAGCCTCGAACACAAAAAAGCCCCGGCAGTTTCCTGCCGGGACTTTTTTTGTGCATTTTTGCGAGCGGTATAGAGCCAGCTCAACTCGTCAGATCTGCGCCGTACAGGTGAACACCAAAGTGCTACGGTTTTTTGCCAAGACTTTGATACCGCCTCCCCAATCGAGGAAGACTATGCGTCACGAACAACCAATAACCCTGAATGTTTGCCCAGCATTACCGACGAACGTCGCCCCGGGCGCCGAACGCAGCATCCAGCCGCGGTAAAGCGGGGTTCCCTCTTGCTGTGCCGGCGTCACGGTCACGAAAACCGCCGCATCAGGCGTCTGGCCCGCCGGCCGGATCATGCAGGCCTGGGCGCTGACGCTCAAGTCGCCGGCGGTCTGCGCCTGCGACCCTACGGGCAGAGATAATTGGGTCGTGCTGCCATCAACTTTATTGAGCACACCCAGCACGGCTGTTGTTCCAGGCGTCCAGTTATTGGGCGGCGCCGGTGCAATGTCAGGGGGAGGCGGCTGCGTCGTGGCTGCCGTCGCGGGCGCAGCTGGTGTGGTTGCCTGCTCGCCAGGCGTTGTTGCGGGCGCAGGCACTGCCGATGCCGGCGGTGTGGTATCGTTCCCCTCAGGAAGAGGTACCGATTGCACCAAGCCAGGTGGCGGCAGTTGCGGCGGCGGTTGAACCGGGGCTGGCGGCGGCGCTTCGGGTGTCAGCGGCGGCGCAGGTGGGATCACGATCACGCTGCCGCCATTCTGTGCCCGAGCTGTGCCAAAAGACAGAGCCGCGAGCCCGATGAGCAACGCCTTGCGCATCACTTCAATGCCGCCGGGTTACCGGGCGCCGTCCCGCCAGCGGGTGTGGACGCCTGGCCCGTCTTCCCTGAGTTGCCATTGCCCATCGAGAAAATGAATTTGCCCAGCAAATCCTGGATATTGACCGCCGATTGCGTCACGGCAAAGCTCTGCCCTGGCGCCAGCATCGTATTGGAACCTCCAGGCGCGACGGCAATATAAGAATTCCCCAGCAACCCGTCCGACGTGACGGAGGCACTGCTGTCATCCGGAACCTTGATATTGTCATTGATCGCCAGCCGCACGATCGCCGCATAAGTGTTCGGGTCGAGCCGCTCGTCAGCCACATGGCCGATCACGACACCGCCGATCTTCACATCAGCACCAACGGTGAGCCCGCCAATGCTCGAAAACTGCGCCTGCAACGGATAGCCGCCGGTATTGACCTTGCCGGCGCCGGACATGGCGAAAATCAGAAACCAGACAGAAGCCGCGATCACGGCAAAGCCGGTAAACAGCTCAGGTATGCGGCGCGGCATCAGGATTGGTCCGGCGACCAGGCTTCGTAATCCGCCGAAGCCCTGGCGCGATTGCCACCCATATAATCATGCCCAGCCGGCCGGTAACTGTCCGGCGTACCGGTGAGATTGGCCTGGTGCGGGCGCCACCACGGCTTAGCCCCCGTATCGGCCAAGGGCGCATCAGTAAGATGGTGCAGCCAAGCGTGCCATTCCGGGCCAATGACCGACGCTTCGGGCGCCCCCGCATAGACCACCCAGCGCCGCGCCCTCAACTTGCCGGGGCGCTCAAAATACTGGTTGCCCATGGCATCCGCACCGACAAACTTGCCCTTGAACAACGTCAGGAAATAGAGGCCCGGGTTGCTTATCAATGTCCGAAGGCCGAGGGCCTTACGTTGCGCGGGTGCGGCGCCAGCTTCGCTCTTGCTCATGAGCCCTGATATAAAAGAAGCCGAGGCGTTGGTCCATCTCGTCCCGCCAGTAAAGCTATCCACAGGATTTTGTGGTGTGACACCAAATTAACCACAATATGCACTTTTATAGAGTCGCGGCTCAGCATAATGTCGGCACCATGGGACAGATCAGAACCGACAAATCCTGGCATGGCATAAAGCAAATAGCTGTAACGGCCGCGATGGACCCTGATACCGCGCCCGTCACCGTGAAATTGCCCGCGGCCTGGGGCCAGCACGCAGCTGACGCGCTGGCGGCGATCTTCCCGCAGCAATCGAACATCGATCTTGTATCGGCCGCCGAAGCCTGGATCGAGCCGATCGCCGCCCGAGCTCGGACCTTGGAGCTGGACCCGGAGATTGGCAGCGAGTTGCATATGCTGCTGGCGCAACGGCGCGGCTGCCCTAGCGCCAATATATGGCGCAACCGCGCGGCAGGACGGCCGGGTTTCGTCTTCAATCTTTGCGCCTTCCTGGATGACGGCCATGGCTTCGATATTGCCGGCCTTGGCACGGCGGTACGACTCGCGGTCACGGCGCTGACGCTGGCCGCACCGGCAGAGCATCGCCTGGCCATCGGCTTTACTGACCTGTACCTGTTTTTGACCCGGCTTGGGGCAGCCTATGATTCGCAGTCAGCACGGGATTTGACCGTGACTTTGACGGCTTACATCGGTGCACATGCCGATATCGCCTCCGCGGCCCTGCTCGCCCGTGGCACCGCGCCTGGCTATCCCATTTCAAGCCTCCAATTGCCGCAGGCCGGCATTCTACCGGAACTCACCCAGGCTGCTAAAACGGCCTTGGCTGAAGCCCAGGCGGCGGGCGCGCGCCGCCATGAAACGCTGCTTGGCTTTGCCGCCGAGCCGGCTTTGGAAGCCCTGCTTGGCGCAGAGACGTTGAATTTTGCCCCGGCCCTGTCGCCCATCGACGGCGATGGAAATCTGTGCCTATGGGCCCGGCAGAAATTGGCGGTACAGGGCCTGTCCACCGAAGCGGCACTCGTGCAGGTCCTGGGTGGTGCGGAATTATTCGCCCCGCCCCGCCTCGGCGCGCACGCCGCCATGCATGACGCGCTCGCGCCGCTGGTCGCGCAAATGCCCGCCCGTCCAGCGGCACCTTTGCCGGCGCGGCAGAAGATCACACGCGAAATGCTGCCGGCACGGCGCAGCGGCTATACGCAAAAGGTTAGCGTGGGCGGCCACAAGCTATTCCTTTCCACCGGCGAGTACGCAAATGGCCGGCTTGGAGAAATTTTTATTGCGCTGCACAAGGAAGGCTCCGCTTTCCGCGGCCTGATGGACGCCTTTGCCATTGCCGTCAGCATCGGGCTGCAGCATGGCGTGAATCTTGAAGACTACGTCGAGGCCTTCACCTTCACCCGCTTCGGCCCTGCCGGCGCCGTGGAAGGCGATCCCGCGGTACAGGCCGCGACCTCGATGCTGGATTATGTCTTCCGCAATCTTGCTGTAAATTATCTCGGCCAGACCAACCTCGCGCCAGCAGTGGTGGAAAGCGCCGACACGGTAGGCGAAGGGGCTGCTGAACGCGCCCCGCTGCTGCCGCTCGACCTCCCCGCTCCGGCGCCGCGTGAACGCCGTAAGTCCTTCAAGCTTGTGAGCTGAGCCATGACCGCGATGCAAAGACTTGCTGAACTGGGCATCACCCTGCCTGTGCCGATGCCCCCGGTAGCGACCTACGTGCCTGTCAGCATTACCGGCAATCTCGTCACAGTGAGCGGGCAGCTGCCTGCCATCGATGGCAAGGTGGCTGTGACCGGCAAGCTCGGGCTGAATGTGTCGCTTGAAGAGGGACAGCATGCGGCACGGCTCTGCCTCATCAACGTGCTGGCGCAACTCAGTGCCACCCTGCCGAATGGGCTTGCCAGCATTACCAAAATCGTCCGCCTCGGCGGTTTCATCGCGGCCACGCCGGATTTTTCACAGCATGCTGTGGTCATGAACGGTGCCTCAGATCTGGCTGTAGCCGTCTTTGGTGAGGCTGGCCGGCATGCACGTTCCACGGTCGGCGTTGCGTCCCTGCCTCTGGATGCCGCCGTTGAGGTCGAGGGGCTGTTCTATCTGGGCTAAGGATAAGCTCCTCATTGGATTCATTCACGCTTCTGCGTTTATAAATGGGTCATGATGGGCCGATATGACTCAAACCGCCTCGCCGTCTCCACGGCATTGAACATCGCTCTCGATGGCACTTTGGCTGCCATCGCCGTGGTCTTGGGCTTCTGCCTGGCCAACCCGGCACAACCCTGGCCCCAGCCGGCCGGGCTGCCTTTGGGCGGCGCGATCGCCATTTGGCTCATTGGCGTGCCATTCGGGTTGTCACGCCTACATTGGCGCTTCATCTCCCTGAAAGACTTGGCGATGATCGCAGCCGCCGCAGTGGTCACAGCCCTGATGCTGACCCTGCTCATGATTGGCGCCGGGCTGCCTTTGCCCTCCCCGGCTTTTCCCGTGATTCTGGCGCTAGTTATGGTCGTGCTTCTGACAGCGCCAAAACTCGTCTACCGCCTCATGCGGCAGAAAACGGAAGTGGCTAACACCTCGCAGACGGCCATCCTGGTCGGCAATGGCGACCAGGCAGAACTGTTTCTCGCGGCTCACGCCAAGGCCGCAGCGCCTTACCGCGTCACCGGCCTGATGGCGCTATCGTCCAAACATGTCGGCCGGCGTATCCATGGGCTGGATATCATTGGCGCTGCCGACAACGCGGAAGCCGCGCTGAAAAGGCTCAAGCAAAGACCCGATCTGCTGATCGTCGCGGCTCCGGGACTTACGGGGCAAGTTCTGGCTGACCTTCTCCAGGTGGCCGAACAGCTCGACATTCGCGTGCTGCGCGCCCCGAGTCTCACGCGCCTGGCTCCTGCTGACCAGCAGGTTGAGCTGCAACCAATCGTGATCGAGGATTTGTTGAACCGCCAGCAGGTCCAGCTGGACCGTGAGGGGCTGGAGAGGCTGATCGCCGGCAGGCGTGTAATGGTAACAGGTGCCGGCGGCAGCATTGGTGGAGAGCTGGCCCGCCAACTGGCAGGATATGCGCCCGCCGACTTGACGCTGCTGGACAGCAGTGAGTTCGCTGTCTGGCAGATCGATGTTGAAATCGCGGAGCTGGCCCCTGCCCTGCCCAAGCGCATCATTGTGGCCGATGTCAGGGACGCGGGAAGAATTCAAGCCGTTATGCAGGAATGCCGTCCCGAGCTGGTCTTCCACGCCGCCGCGCTGAAACATGTGCCGATTGTTGAAGCCAACCGGTTGGAGGGGCTGAGGACCAACGCGCTTGGCACACAAATCGTCGCCGATGCCGCTTCTGCCTGCGGTACGCGGTTGATGGTTCTGATCTCGACGGACAAGGCTGTGAATCCCAGCTCCATCATGGGCGCCTCGAAACGCCTGGCGGAAATGTATTGCCAGGCGATGGATGTCGAAGCCCGGCACAGGCGCAGCGTCATGCGCTGCGTGACGGTGCGTTTTGGCAACGTGCTCGGCTCGACCGGATCTGTCGTCCCACTCTTCCGCCGCCAATTGGCGCATGGCGGGCCGCTGACTGTTACCCACCCGGACATGCAGCGTTATTTCATGACGGTGCGCGAAGCCGTGGGACTCATCCTGGAAGCCTCTAAAGTCGGGATCGGTGAGGAAGCGATTCCGGACGGAGGCATTTTCGTGCTGGATATGGGCCAACCCGTGAAAATTGTCGATCTCGCGCGCCAGATGATCCGGCTGGCGGGCTTGCACCCGGACAAGGATATCGAAATTCGCTTTACCGGCCTCAGACCCGGTGAAAAGCTTTTCGAAGAACTCTTCCACGGCAGCGAGCAACCCGCGCCGACGGCGCATGAGGGCCTGCTCATGGCGAGTCCGCGGCTGGTGGACATGCAGGCTGTCAGTGCCGCTTTCCAGGAGCTCCGGCAGGCCGCAAGCGCGGCCAAGGAAGAGGCCGCCATGGAAATCCTTAACCGCCTGGTACCTGAATTTTACCCCCCGGGTACTCTCGCCGTTTCACGCGCGGCAGAGTAAGGTCCGGCACTATGAATGCCGCAACGTTTCCTCCCACCCCTTTCCTCGACCTCAAGGCCCAGCAAGCACGGCTAGGCCCACAATTACGGCAGAGGCTGGATGCGGTGCTGGCGCATGGCCAGTTCATTCTCGGCCCAGAAGTTGCGGAGCTCGAAGCCAGGCTCGCCGCCTTTTGCGGCGCCAGCCATTGCGTCACGGTCAGCTCCGGCACGGATGCTCTGCAGATTGCCCTGATGGCGGAAGGAATCGGCCGCGGTGATGCGGTTTTCCTGCCGGCCTTTACCTACACAGCAACCGCTGAAGTACCCCTGCTCCTGGGCGCCACGCCTGTATTCGTCGATGTCGATCCGCGTACGTTCCAGATCGATCTCAACAGCCTTGAGGGGCGCATTGCGGACGTCAAACGAGCCGGCCGCTTGCGCCCTGCTGCGATCATCGGTGTCGACCTGTTCGGACAGCCGGCCGACTGGCCAGGATTGCGAGCCATCGCCACGCAGGAGAATTTGTTCACCCTTGATGATTGCGCGCAAAGTTTTGGTGGCGCTCTTGACGGGCAACGATTGGGCCGGGAAGCACACGCCACGGCGACGAGCTTTTTTCCGTCAAAGCCGCTCGGCGCCTATGGCGACGGCGGGGCACTCTTCACCGAATCAGCCGAGCGCGCCGCTTTGTACCGCTCGCTGCGTACACATGGCGAAGGCACGACACGCTATGAGGTTCTGCGCATTGGCATGAATGGCCGGCTGGATACGATGCAAGCGGCCATTCTGCTAGCCAAACTTGATGTTTTCGAAGCCGAAATTTCCCGGCGCGAAGCGATCGCTCGCCTCTATGATGCCGCTCTGGCTGATATCGTTACCATCCCGGCAAGAGTGCCCGGCGGGCTGAGTGCCTGGGCCGTATACGCCATTCTGCTCCCCGACAACGCGACGCGAGAGCGCGCCAGAGAGGCTTTGCAGGCCGCGGGCATTGGCCACGCCGTCTATTACCCGCGTGCCCTGCATCAGCAGCCGGCCTATGCAGCCTGCCATGACGGCACGATTCTACCCGTTGCTGAAGAGCTCGGCGGACGAATTCTGGCGCTGCCCATCCATCCCGATTTGACAGACGCACAAGTCAACCGTGTCATATCCGTTCTGCATTCGGCATTGGGCAAGTAAACATGCCGCGCGGTGACCTGTTTCCCGAAATCGGGCCTTATGAAACAGGATACTTACCGCTCACCGACGGGCATGTGATGTACTGGGAACAGGTTGGCAACCCTAATGGCAAGCCCGTCCTGTTTTTGCATGGCGGCCCCGGTGCAGGCGCCGGCCCGGTGCACAGACGCTTCTTTGACCCCAGCTTCTGGCGCGTGATTATTTTCGATCAGCGCGGCGCAGGACGTTCTCTGCCGCTTGGCAGCCTGGACGCCAACACCACCCCGCATCTGGTCCAGGACATAGAAACGCTGCGGGAATTTCTCGGTATCGAACGGATGTTGCTGTTTGGAGGCTCTTGGGGCTCAACCCTGGCGCTCGCCTACGCGCAGGCGTATCCGGAACGAGTCATTGGCACTGTGCTGCGCGGAATTTTTCTCGGACGGCCAGAGGAGGTTGAGTGGTTTTTATATGGGATGCAGCGCGTCTTTCCCGACATCCACGCAAATTTTACCAGCTTCCTGCCCGCCGCTGAACGCGATGACTTGCTCGGCAATTATTTCCGGCGGCTGGTCGACCCTGATCCGCAAATCCACCTGCCGGCAGCGCGCAGTTGGAGCATTTATGAGGGCTCCTGTTCCACGTTGATGCCAAGTTTTGAAGCAGTTTCAGCCTTTGCCCAGGACCGGTCAGCGATCGGTTTGGCACGTATCGAGGCGCATTATTTCATGAATGGGCTGTTCTTGCCGGAAGGCGGGCTGCTCTCGCATATGAACAAACTACAGCATATTCCTGGCGAAATTATTCAGGGCCGTTACGACATGATCTGCCCAGCTCAGTCTGCTTTCGATCTGGCTTCCGCGTGGCCGCCTGCGCGGCTCACCATCGTGCCCGATGCCGGCCATTCCGCGCTCGAACCGGGTGTCCGCACGGCCCTGGTCGCAGCACTCGAGCGTTCCCGACATCTGACATAACAGCCTCTTGCTTCCATTGCCCCCTGCAGGAGACATCATGAAGCTTCCCCGCAGGCGATTGATCGGCCTCGGCTTGGCATTACCCGCCCTGCCCGCACTGGCTGACAGAAGCTGGCCAAGCGCCCTGGTGATGGGCACAGGACGGCCGGGGGGAGATTATATGATTTACGGCCCGGCCTGGGAGAATTGATCCAGCAAGAGACGGGGGATCAGCGTCGCCTATCGCGCGTCCGGCAGCGCGGAGGCGAACATACTCTTGATTGACGAAAATGCCGCCCAGCTTGGTCTGACGACGTCCGTCGTGGCGCATGAGGCAGGGTTCGGTGGGGAATCCTGGACCGCCGGCTCGTGCATCAGCTCATTTCGCGCGCTCTTTCCAGTATTTCCTTCAATCCTGCAAATCGTATCACCGCGCCGCACGGGTATTACGACGCTGGCAGAACTCTCCGCTCAGGATATCGGCGTCGAGCCGTCCGGGAGCAGTAGCGCAACCGTACTGCCTTCTCTTTTCCGCAGCCTCGGCATCATCCCCCGTAATATTGTCTCGGGTGACTACAGCGATCAGTTGCATGACATGCTGACAGGAAAACTCGCCGCGTGCGCCTTCATCGGCGCTCCACCTGTTCCTGCCATATTCTCGATTGCCATGGGACAAAAATTATCTCTGATCGGCTTCTCCTCGGCCGAAGCACAACAATCGCCAATATAATTCCTGGCATGACCGCCATGATCCTCGAGGCAGGCGTCTTTCTCGGACAATCCATTGCCGTCTCCAGCGTCGGCACCACTAATCTCGCCATCTACCGTGCAGATATCCCAGGCAGTCTGGCAAAAGCCATTACAGCAGCCGCTTGGAACCATTCGCCTACCCCTGGCCTCGGCCGTTCCAGCCGCCTGAGCAGCGCTCAGCATCAAATCCATTACCGATGCCGGTATCCCGTTCCACCCTGGCGCTGCAGCGGTGTTGCGCGCGGCCGGGACGTATATCGAACAAAAATTCGTTGAGCCTTAGAGCAATGATCCTGCCTGGAGACTAACCTGGCGATCCATGCGAGCAGCCAATTCGGGATTATGCGTCGCAATCAGCGCCGCGACATTCTCGGACCGCACGACGTGCAGTAATTCTTCAAACACAATATTGGCCGTGCCGACATCCAAATTACCCGTTGGCTCGTCCGCAAGCAGCAGAGCCGGCTTGTTGGCCAAAGCACGGGCAATGGCCACGCGCTGCTTCTCGCCCCCTGAAAGTTTACCGGGCAAATGACTTGCACGCGCCGCTAGGCCCAGTTTTTCCAGCAGCTCCACCGAGCGGCGATTTGCTTGCTCCTGCCCTCGCCCCGAAATCATTTGCGGCAAGGTGACGTTCTCCAATGCTGTGAACTCTGGCAGCAGATGGTGAAACTGATAGACAAAACCGATTTTCCGCAGCCGGATATTGGTGCGGACCATGTCAGACAAAGTGCCCGCATCCTGGCCATCGACAATAATACTTCCCCCGTCCGGTTTTTCCAGCAATCCGGCGAGATGCAGCAATGTCGACTTTCCAGCTCCCGACGGCGCCACGAGCGCGACAATCTCGCCCCGCCTTATATCAAGCGACGCACCATCAAGCACGGTCAGCGATTCCGCACCCGTTACATAGGTGCGGCGAATATCGCGCATCTGCAGCAGAATTTCACTCACTGCGTAAAGTCTCGACCGGATCGATATTGGCAGCCCGCCAGCTCGGGTAGATCGTGGCGAGCAAAGACAGCGCAAAGGACATGACGACAACCTCCACGACCTGGCGCCAATCAAGTGTCGCAGGCAAAGATTCCAAATAATAGACGGTAGGATCGAACAGTTTTGTTCCGGTGATGCTCTGCACGAATTGCCTGATCTGCTCGATATTGGCGCAGAACACCACACCAAGGCCAAAGCCTATGAGCGTGCCAAGCACACCAACCGAGGCACCACACATTAGGAAAATGCGCATGATCGCGCCGGAACTCGCCCCCATGGTCCGCAATATGGCGATGTCCTTGGCCTTGTCCTTTACCATCATGATCAGCGAGGAAATGACGTTGAAGGCCGCCACCACGATAATGAGTGTGAGGATGAGGAACATCACATTGCCCTCGACCACGACCGCCGCGAACAACGCATCATTGGCGTGACGCCAATCGCCGATATTGATCGGCGCATTCGGAAAATCATTGGCAATCTGCTGCTTGATGGCATCATCATTGTCGGGGTCTTTGACGAAGATCTGGATCTGCGTGGCCGCGCCAGGTTTCTGGAACAAGGTCTGCGCGGACTCCAGGGGCAGGAAGACATAACCAGAGTCATAGATCTGCATGCCGGTCCGGAAGATGGCAACAACCTTGAAGCTCTCGATGCTGGGAATGGTACCGATAATGGTTGCTTTGCCCTGCGGCATGATGAGCGAAATTGTCTGCCCGACCGTGATCCCCAACTGCGCCGCCAGCCCGCTGCCGATGGCAATGGTCGTGTCTCCCTGCATATCCGACAGGCTGCCTGCGACGATATGCTGAGAAACCGTCGGCAAGGCGGCGAGCCCGTCAGGCGTAATCCCGCGGGCGACACCACCAGCGGCGCCGCCTTGCGGACCGGAGAACAAAACTTGGCTCTCCACCACAGGAAATGCCGCCGTGACGCCTGGGATGGTTCGGATTTTCGTCACCATCTCATCGTAATTCGTCAAGGGGGCGGCATTGGCGCCGTAGATGGCAATGTCACCGTTGAGTCCAAGAATCTGCGATAGCAATTCCTGACGGAACCCGTTCATCACGCTCATCACGATGATGAGCGTGGCAACGCCGAGCGCAATGCCGACGAGCGAAAAGATGGCGATGACGGAAACAAACCGCTCCCCTCGACGCGCACGCAGATAACGGGCCGCCACTTTCCGTTCGAAGGCATTAAACATCAGCCGAGCACCTTGGCCAGCGCGTCCTGCACGGAAAGCTCGAAACGCTCCCCGGTGGCACGGCGCTTCAACTCCACCTGTCCATTCGCGGCGCCGCGCGGGCCGACGATGATCTGCCATGGGTGGCCCATGAGATCGGCCTCGGCGAATTTCACGCCCGCCCTCTCTTCACGGTCATCATAAAGTCCGTCTGCACCAAATTTCTTATGCAGGCTCTCGCAAATGCCGTCAGTCGCAGCATCACCTTGGCGCAAATTCAAGATTGCCGCACGGTATGGCGCCACGGCATCAGGCCAAATGATGCCCGCCTCGTCATGCTTCGCCTCAATGATCGCGCCGACAAGCCGGGACACGCCGATGCCATAGCTCCCCATTTCAGGGAAAAACTTCTGGCCGTCCGCACCCGTTACCGCGAAGTTCATCGCCTCAGAATATTTTTTACCGAAATAGAAGATCTGCCCGACCTCGATGCCCCGCCCCTCACGCCGGCGCTCTGCAGGAATCTTATCCCATAATGCCGTGTCATGCTTCTCGTCCGTAGCGGCGTAAATTGTCGTCATCTGCTGATAAAACGCGTCAATGTCCGTTTCGGCAAGCGTATTGCCCGTCTCGAAGGCCGCATCATAGAACACGCCACTTTCACCCGTCGGTGCCAGCACATGAAATTCATGCGAAAGATCGCCGCCAATCTGCCCTGTATCGGCGCGCATCGGAATGGCTGTAATGCCCATGCGCTGGAACGTCCGCATGTAAGCGAGCATCATTTTCTTGTAAGCCGCCAACGCACCCGCATAATCTAGATCGAAGCTGTAGGCGTCCTTCATCAGAAATTCGCGCCCGCGCAGCACGCCGAAGCGCGGCCGCACCTCGTCACGGAATTTCCATTGGATATGGTAGGGAAGCTGGGGAAGATCGCGGTAGCTCTTGATCGAATCCCGGACGATCGTCGTGATCATTTCCTCATTGGTCGGGCCGTACAACAGCTCGCGCTCATGGCGGTCGGTGATGCGCAGCATCTCTTTGCCATAGGCATCATAGCGCCCGCTCTCGCGCCAAAGATCCGCGCTCTGGATCGTCGGCATCAACAATTCCTGAGCGCCGGCGGCATCCTGCTCCTCACGGACAATCTGCGTGATCTTGTTCAGCACACGATATCCCGCCGGCAGCCAGGCATAGATTCCGGACGCCATTTGCCGGATCATGCCCGCCCGCAGCATCAGCCGGTGCGAGGCAATCTGGGCTTCCGACGGCGTCTCTTTGAGAGTCGGAATAAGGCTCTGGGATAGTCGCATGTTCAACCTTTGACGAAAGTTCCTGAATTATTCTGCGGGATCGCGGCCGGCAGCGCCAGCCAACGGTCCGCGATTCGCCGGCATGGTGTTTCCACCCATGTGTAAAGAGAGATTGTCAGCACCATGGTTATGCCCAGCATACCAGCAGCGAACGGCAAAGCGTGGCTTCTCGGCGCCCAGCTATGATGCTGGAAAAATTGGCACATCAAAAGTTCCGAGATCGCAAACGTCATGTAAAACGCATATGAGCGCCGGCCCAACCAAACCAATGCCGGACGCCGGCCAAGCAGCGCGGGCAACTCAGTATCCGCCTGCATCAAGAATGAGAACATGACGAGCCAAAGACCGATCACAGCAAGCAGATCGACGCCAGCAGCTCCGGAAAACAGCCCGAGAAGGATACCTGCTATGAGGCTTACTCGCCGCGCGATGACGAAATCTGCCCATGAACTCACAATGCGGGTTGTCGCCATGCCCAGGATAAATTCCGGAAAAAATCGGGCCAGTCCGTCGGCAAATGTCATGTTCAGACTATAGCCGTTGAATACAAAAACCAGGCCAAGGGCTGCAGCGGATGCTATCAAAATCTGCGTCACCGCAAGCGAGCTGAAATAGGTCAACAAATACCACAAAAGCGGAAACAGGAGATAGCCCGCCCATTCGGTACTGATCGACCAGGACGGATAATTCCACGCGCCTGTGCTGCTTCCGCCCCATCCATGGACGAGGAAAAGATTCTGGATCAGCAACGACAGGCTGAAACGGGCAGGATCATGCGGCGCCCAGCCATGCAGCATCCCGCCCCCTACAAGAATGGCAAGAATGAGAATGGAGGCAAGGTGGACAGGATAAATACGCGCAAGCCGCTTCCCCCAGAAGCGCAACTGCACCTCCATCTGCGGCAACTTGAATTGCGGAAGCGTACGCTCCGTTTGAAAATATTTGAGATTGCCAATAAACTCTGGATGCACCCGAGCCAGAATGAGACCGGACAAGATAAAAAAACCGTCAACCCCCAGATAGCCATGGCGAATTAAATCAGCCGCCGGTCCCAGAAAGCGCGAAAAATTGAGATACAGGTCGACGTGATAAACGAACACCCAAAGCGCGAACACGGCGCGGCAGATGGTCAAATCGGTCAATTCCTGCTTCGTGTTCATGGGCTGCTCCGTCCTAACCAAATAGAAAGAAGCCCGCCAGCCCTAATTGGGCGGCGGGCCAAGTTCAGGGAGGAAACGCCAGTCACACGGCAGGATGAAGAACCAAACCTCATCCTGTTTGTATAATGCACCGCACAAATCATGCACGTCCAGAAAAAACCCGACAAAATTCGCGTATTTTTTAGCCAGACAAGCATACTTTGGTTTATTTTTAGCCAAAAAACCCACAAAAGAACCGACGAAAATCCATATTTTAGTCAGATATGGATGGCGTGAATTTCAACGAGAGGTCTCTTGCCAAAATGTTTGCCGATAATTTTGCGCAAACCGGCCTTCGCGGCGTTGATGAACGCCGAATCGTCGCCGCGTATGTCACTGCGAAGCTTACGCAGAAGCCCCTTGAACTCCTCCTCAACCTCAAGCCGAAGTCCACCTTCAGCATCATCCAACAGCCCGGGTGCCGAAACCTGCGGCATGCCGAGCAGCTTGCCTGCGCCGTCCATAGCAAAACTGCCAATAACAACACCGTTGAACAACATGCGCCGCCGGCTGGCCATGACGCCGCCTTTCAACGGGACAATTCTCTCGCCATCGACTGCAAGCCGTCCCGCCGGCACATTATCGACGATCGAGGGCCGGCCGGGCCCAAACTGAAGGACATCACCATTCTCAAGCAGAATGGTGGCAATCCCCGTCTCCTGGGCCAGGGCCGCTTGCGTGGAAAGATGCCGCCAAGTGCCATGCGTCGGGATGACATATTGAGGGCGGACCAGCTTATATAATTTACGGAGCTCTTCGCGCGCCGGATGCCCGGAGACATGCGTAAATTCATCATCATCCGTGATGACATTCACACCCCGCCGGGCAAGCCCATCCCGTACAGTCGCAATCGCGCGCTCATTTCCCGGTATCACCCGCGATGAAAAGATGACCGTGTCCCCCTCCCCCAACACGGCATGGGGATGCGTATCCGCCGCGATACGCGCCAGCGCGGCGCGGGGCTCACCCTGGCTCCCGGTCACCAGCAGCAGCAAATTCTCATCTGGAACAGAGCCAATGGCCTTTTCCGGAATAAAATCCGGCACATCCTGCAGATAACCGGCCTCCTGGGCCGCCGCGATGTAATTGCCAAGACTCCGGCCGACAAGTGCAATATGGCGTCCCGCCGTCACACCAGCTTCGATAATGGAGGCAACGCGAGCAATGTTGCTGGCAAAGCAGGTTACCGCCACGCGGCCTGGCAGATCCATCAAGAGCATTTCCAAGCTCTTTTTGACATCCAGTTCTGACCCGGAATACCCCTCAACCGTGGCATTGGTTGAATCCGAGACAATGGCCAGAACGCCTTGATCGCCCAGAGCCTGCAACCCAGCTTCGTCGGACAGCCCGCCGATGATTGGCGCGGGATCGAATTTCCAATCTCCCGTGTGCAGAACGGTCCCGTAACGTGTCGTCAACGCCAACGCCTGAGATTCCGGCGTGGAATGGGTCATCGCTAGATAGCGCAGCTGGAACGGCCCCAAATCAAAATGACCACCTGGTTGAATGATATTGAGCTCTACATCACGCGTGAGCCCTGCCTCATTCAGCTTCCGGCGGATGACGGCAGCGGTGAAAGGCGTGGCAAACACAGGGCACTGCAATTGCGGCCAAAGCCTGGCAATGCCACCGACATGATCCTCATGCGCGTGGGTGACGACAATCCCCAGCAACGCATCGCGCTGGTCGACAATGAAAGCTGGATCGGGGAGAAGAATCTCCGTCTCGGGCGTATCCGGACCGGAAAAGCCAATGCCGCAATCGACCGCAATCCAGGCCCCGTCGCAACCATAAAGGTTGAAATTCATCCCGATTTCGCCCGTGCCACCGAGCGGCACGAAGATGAAGCCCTGCCCGGCGTCATCTTGCGCCCTATCCAAAATCCTGCCGGCGGCGTTTGCCATTATCACTCCTGAGATATCTATTCATTCACTGTCAATTAGCCGGGCACGATCACGCGGCAGAACGGGAGCTGGGTTGCGCAAAGACAGAAGACGCAGACCGTCGAGCGTTAAATCTGCATCAATTGCCATGAATTTGGTCGTGCCTTCAGCGAAAAGAGGCGCCAACCCTCCGGTGGCAATCGCTTTCAAAGGTTTGCCGAATTCTGCTTCGATACGGTTCAGCAAGCCCTCGATGAGTCCCACATAACCCCAGTAAGTGCCTGACTGCATCGCCGGCACCGTCGCCCGCCCTATAACCGATTGCGGCCGGCCTATACCAATCCGCGGCAACCGCGCCGCCGCCTGGTGCAAAGCCTCGATTGAGAGATTGATGCCGGGAGCAATGACACCGCCGATATAAGCGCCATCCTCATCGACAACGTCAAATGTCGTAGCCGTACCGAAATCCACGACCACCAGCGGCCCCTTATATTGGTGATGCGCCGCCAGCGCATTCAACAAACGGTCGGCGCCGACGTCATCGGGATTATCCGTCTTGATGGCAAAGCCCCATTGCAGAGAGGCACGGGCGACCAGCGGTTCCACGCTGAACCATTCACGGCACAAACGGCGTAGATGGTACAGCGCCGCCGGAACCACGGTGCCAATGACGGCTCTTTGCACGTCATGAGGAGAGATGCCTGCACGGGTCAACAAAGCTTCAAGCCAGACGCCATATTCGTCTGACGTACGCTGTGACAACGTCGCCAGCCGCCATGTACCTCGCCACTCCATCCCGTCATGGACCGCGAAAACAATATTGGTGTTACCGGCGTCAATGACCAAAAGCATGCTTCTGCCCCTTATGCTGGACCGAGCAAGACGTCCCCGGTGCTGATCGCCTCGATACGATTTTCGCTTTGCAACAGCAATTCACCTGTCGGTGCAAGTCCTGCGAAGCTGCCACGCAGGCATCGGCCAGCTGCATGCACCTCAAGCGGTGTGCCTATGGGATGCGCATGTGACAGCCACGCCGACGTAATTTCCGCAGCAGCCGCATCCTGCCAACGAGCAAGTCTCTCAAGCACGGCGTCAGCAACAAGCCGAGGCGCCAGTTCAACTCCATGCTCAGCCAGGGCGGTTGTGAGCCTCCCCTCAATCCTCGGTGCCATATGCAGA
>Ga0182033_10000363_pt1 | contig 21620 bp, 18 predicted proteins | sample tim00Cox0000000H_FD_125968 | JGI IMG/M metagenome (GOLD analysis project Ga0182033, IMG submission 125968) | Lab enrichment of tropical soil microbial communities from Luquillo Experimental Forest, Puerto Rico - timezero.00C.oxic.00.000.00H | ecosystem: Environmental > Terrestrial > Soil >...
CAGCATGCTCAATGGCGACCAGATCGGGGTCGATGGCATTGGATCACCGTGCTACCTGGCGGGAAGCGGCTAGCCTTGAGGTTTACCGAGCTGGTACCTAGACGAGGGTCACGAGACCCGCGTCAGTAAGGCCGAGCTCTTACTTGTTCCCGTCGAAAAGGCTCGATCTCCAGATGCACATTGATGCCGGTGTCTAGGAAAAAAGTTTCGACTCTTCGCACCAAGTCGATGAGCCTTTCCTTTTCATGGGTCGACATGGCAATGTGCGAGATGAGGATTCTTGCACGGTCTTCGCTTAAGGTCATTGGTAGTCGCCTCCAGCGGCTTGAGATATGTAATCGCATGACTTCGGAGCACAGCGCAATACCTAGGTACTAAATTACCAGCGAATTGAACCTGCGGTACCGTTGGTACTCAAAAATTGAAAGGGGGCAAGAGCATCGGGTCAGCTTGGCTCAAAAACCTCGGGCCCTTTAGAAGGCGCGCCAGTAATCGTTCTCGGCGTCAAACCTCCAATTGAAAGGGCCGAAAGCCCCTTTAGCGTCTTCTCGAACCATAACGCAAGTCAACAAAACCACGTACACAGCAACGGTTGGGACAGTGAAACCGGCTCACTGGAACGGTTGGTTTCACCGCCAGTGGGCTACCGCAGGTGCCAATGCCAGTTTTGGCCCGGCTTCGTGGATCCGGCAACTCAACGATGACAGTGACGACAGCTACCAAGACGCCGGCGGCAACCTACAGCCTAACGATTAGCGGGTACCAGCCGGACCACCGTGCACTCGACAAGCGTCTCGCTTACCGTGAACCCCGCAGGCACGGCGAACTTCAGCCTCCCGGCGCCCTGGTTCATGAATCCGGGTTCGAGTAGGACGAGTACTAGAACGATCACTCCAGCTTTACCGGCCAAGTGACCCTCGGGGCCTCCGGTCTGCCGAGCGGGGTGGGCGCGTCCTTCAACCACAACCTGGCGACGTCCAGCAGTGCGTTGACGTTCGCCGCCGGCAGCAACTCGAGCCAAGGGACACTCACCGTGACCGTCAGCGGCACCTCGGGCAGCCCACCTCCATCCGCCTGACAGTTGGCCGGCGGCGATAACCGAGGCACTTGGAATGGCGTGTACGGTAGTGAATGAATTCTTGACGCGCATCAGTTGAGTGCAGGCCTACATTTTCCGCTATACGACGAGGCTAGGCTCGATTTGCATGGGAAAGAGGTCGCCGTGACGCGGGGCAGCAACGCGCTCGATGCCAGGGTTCTTGGCAAGTCCCTACGGCGCAAAACCGCCCATTGGGGATCGGCGGTCAAGCCAGCCCTACGGCCAGCACGATGGGTAGTTCCGCAGGCGGTACATCGACCGGATGCCTGCTCTCTCAAGCAATTCGAAACAACGGTCAGAGGCTCGAAGAATGGCGCGTCAGGAGCAATCGCTCGCCGCGCATGTCATCGCCGCGAAGTTCGCGCAGCGCACAAGTCACGAATTCCGCGGTCACGCGCTTTCTCCAGGTCATGTCGAAATCGGTGTTGTCCAGAGGTTTGGCTATGCGGGCAGCGAGTGTCGCCGCCTGCGCGATCGACTCCTCGTCGAGCGGCCGGCCCGCAAGCGATCTCGCAGCTTCCGCGGCAAGGAGCGGCAGGCACGCTACCGAGCCCACCACAATGCGAGCTTCTACGACCATGCCTTTCGAAGATAACAGCACCGCAGCAGCAACCGACAAGACCGGGAAATCGAAAGAGCCTCGGCGGCGCAGCTTCCAATACGTGCTCCTCCAGCCTTCGCAGGAGTCCAGGAGCACATCGGTTAACAGCTCACTGGGCTGGCGCTTGATGTAGTGGATGCCATCGTTTTGGTAGAACTCGGTGAGGGGCACTTCGCGTTCACTAGTTCGTGAAACCAGGCGAACCCGCGCTCCGAGCGCAAGCAACGCGGGCGCGGTATCGGTCGAAGAGACCGCCATGCACTTTGCGCTGCCGGGAGCGACCCAGCAGATGTTGCCATCCTTTTTCAGGCAGAACCCAATGGATTTTCGCCATTCATAATTCTGATCGTAATAATTGCAGCGCGTGTCGAGGCAGAGATTTCCGCCAAGCGTGGCCATGTTGCGGATTTGCGGAGTGGCGACAAAGGAGGCTGCTTGGGCGAGGGCGGTGAGGCCATTACGAAAGCGCGGTTCTGCGGCAATCCGAGACAGCGTCACACAAGCGCCGAGCCGGGATCCCGCATCGCTCCATTCCACGCGTTGGAGTTCTTCGATGTGTCCGAGACTCATCAGAGTCTTTGGAACTTGTTGCCGCCGCTTCATGTTTGGCAACAGGTCCGTGCCACCCGCGAGTGGCATGGCCTTGGGCCCCTCACCGTCGAGAATGCGCACGGCTTCCGCCACTGTCCCGGGTGCGCGAAATTCAAACAGTGGCAGACGCATCATGGCGCAAGCACCTTCTCTTCCCTGGCGCGCGGTCGCTCGCGTTGGACATCGTTCACGGCGTTGCCGTCGCCGCCCTCCCATGGAGGAGGAACGCGCAGCGCCTCCGGCCAATTCACCGGCGGGAAATGGTCCGGACCAAAGCGTGGCTCGCGGCCCGCTCTCTTCTCGGCGAGCGCCTTCATGACCTTTTCCGGGGTGATGGGGACTTCGTCAATTCGCACGCCCACCGCGTCGTAAACCGCGTTGGCGACCGCGGGCATGACTGGCAATAGCGGCCCTTGGCCGACTTCCTTCGCCCCAAAGGGACCGCGAGGATCGGGATCCTCAATGAGCTCGGTCACGACTTCCGGCATGTCCAGCGGAGTCGGGCTTTTGTATTCGAGCATAGAGGGAAATTTGTGGACCAGCGCATGGGAAAGCCGCTTCGGCAGGCGGCGGAACTCCTGCTCTTCCATCAGCGCTTCGCCGAGCCCCATGTAAACGCTGCCTTCCACCTGCCCGCGCGCGAGCGTCGGGTTGAGCGCCCGCCCGACGTCATGGGCAATCCAGACTTTCCTCACCTGCACCCAGCCCGTCCGAGGATGCACTTCCACTTCGACGACCGCGGCGGAATAGGAATACGTTGGCGACGGCCCGACGCCCCCGCCCTTGTAAAGGGCCGGCGATTTTGGCGGAGTGTACGAGCCCACCGTGCCAATCGTTCCGAAGCGCGCCTCCGCGAGACAAATCGCGTCTGCAAAACTGACGCCTTGGTCGGGCGCAGCGGAATCGCAAACGCGGCCGCCGGCGAAACGCAATCGCTCTTTCGGCACTTGCAATTTCAATGCGACCGCTTCGGCGAGGAGCGCCTTCCCGCGCTCGGCGGCCTGGAGCGCAGCGTTTCCAGCCATTAGAGTCACGCGGCTCGAATACGAACCCAAATCCACGGGGCCCAAGTCCGTGTCGCCGGTGAACAAGCGCACATCAAACGGGTCGATTCCAAGAACTTCCGCGACGATGCCCGCAAGAACATCATCCGATCCTTGCCCGATTTCCGTCGCCCCGCAGAAAACACTGACGCCGCCGCCGCGGTCGAATTTCAATTGCACGCCGGAGTGCGGCATCTTGTTCCAATAAATGGGCAGGCCCGCCCCGGTTAAATACGCCGAGCAGGCAATTCCCACCCCGCGGCCTTCGGGGAGCTTGCGGAATTTGCTTTTCCACTCGGAAACCTCCACGACTCGCCGAATGCATTCGCCGAGATTCACGGTGCCCAACCTCAAGAAATTTGCTGTCACCGTGTTTGGAGCTTCCACGATTCGCAGACGCAAATCCGCCGGATCGACGTGAAGTCTCTCCGCGATCTTGTCGAGCTGCACCTCCTGGCCGAAACGTGGCTGCGGCGTGCCGTGTCCCCGCTTGGGCCCGCAAGGCGGTTTGTTGGTAAACGTCCGGCAGCCTTCGTATCGGTAGCGCGGAATATGATAGGTAGTTGTTTGCAGCGCCCCGGCGTAGTAAGTGCTGGCGACCCCATACGAACCATAGGCGCCGCCGTCGATGAGCGTCCGCAAATGCAGGCCGGTGATGGTGCCGTCCTTTTTCACGCCGGTCTTGAATTTCATCAGCACCGGGTGGCGTCCCCGGTGGCAGTAGAAAACTTCTTCGCGCGTCAGGCAGATTTTGACCGGGCGATCGAGCAGCAGTGCCGCCTTCGCGACAACGATTTCGTGATGAAAAGGATCGCTTTTCCCGCCAAACCCGCCGCCGTTTGGCGTGGCTACCACGCGAATGTGCGCGGGCGGTAGTTCAAGGACTTTTGCCAGAGCGCGATGGAGATAATGCGGCGTCTGCGTGCTCGACCAGATGGTCAACTTCCCATCCGGATCTTTGATGGCGACCGAAGCGTGCTGCTCGATGGGAAGATGCGTGTTCCCCTGATAAAAAAAAGTGTCCTCGAAGATCTCGTCCGCCTCGGCAAATCCTTGTTCCACGTCTCCGAATTCGAGGGCCACCAACTTGTGGATGTTTCCCTGCTCGCCGTATTCGTGGAGCCGCGGCTCGGGCGTGGCCAGCGCCTCCCGAGGACCGGAGATAGTCGGAAGAATTTCGTAATCCACGTCGACGAGATCCAGAGCTTCAAAGGCCGTCAATTCTTCGCGGGCGACAACCGCCGCAACCGGATCACCCACATGCCGCACGTGGTCGAGGCAAAGCGCCTGCTCGTCCTGGCTCACCGGCAAAATCCCGTACTGGACGGGAAGATCTTTCCCGGTGAGAACCAAATAAACGCCCGGATGCGCCATGGCTCGCGAAACATCCATGCGGCGGATCCGCGCGTGAGGATGCGGAGAGCGCAGGAGTTTGCAGTGGGCCATGCGGGGCAAACAGATGTCGTCGGCGAAGCGAGTCTGCCCGGTCACCTTGGCGCGCCCGTCCACTCGGCGCCGGGGTACACCAATGACGCGAAACCGTTCACCGGGCGAGCCGGAACTCGCGGCCGGCGGGCCGGATTTTTCGTTTTGCTCCGACATCGATCCTCTGGAGAGGCACCTAGGGGTGCCGCCCGACCTTTAATGGGTTTCTTTTTCCCTTTCTGAAATCTTGACGATCGCGGCCTCTACCGCCTCAAAGATCTGCAGATAGCCGGTGCACCGGCAGAGATTTCCCGAAAGCGCTTCGCGGATCTGATCGCGGTCCGGATGCGGATTCCGATCGAGCAGCGCTTTGGCCGTTACCAGAATCCCCGGCGTGCAATAGCCGCATTGCGCCGCGCCGAGATCCGCAAAGGCATCTTGCAGGGGGTGAAGCGTTCCATCGGCGCTGAGCCCTTCGACGGTCAAGACTCTTCTTCCCGCGCACTCGAGCGCAAGAACCAGGCAGGAAAGCACGGGCTTGCCGTCCAAAAGAACGGCGCAGGCGCCACATTCTCCCAACTCGCAGCCATGTTTTGTCCCGGTGTGCAGGAGATCTTCGCGCAGGACTTCCAGTAGGGTTTTGTACGGAGCGAACCAGGCGTCGACTTCTTCGCCATTCAGCGTGAACCGGATCCGCGCGGTTTTCTGTGATGCAAGAGGGAGCGTCGTCATTCTCCACCTTTCCCCCGCCCTACCGTGCCGCCAACCTCATCCGCCTGTCTTCCGAAATCTGGCGGATTCGCGTCGTTTCTCCTTCGGGCGCAAATCGCCCGAGCGAGTCGGGCTTCGAAAGCAAGCCGCGAATCAGATAGTCCGCCAATTCTTCCGCGATTTCCTCGGCGGTCATCGGCCCATCCGGGCGAAACCACTGCACGCTCCAATTCAGAGCGCCTAGCATTGCGCGGGCGACGAGCGCCGCTTCACCGGAGACAAATTCCCCGGTCCGCATGCCGGAGGCAATCAGCTGGCGCACGCCGAGTTCGTAGCGGTCGCGTTTCGCAAGCAGATACCGTAGCTCGCGCGGTGGCAGAGCATTGGTCAACAAGTGTGCCGCCGAGCCTTCGACTTCGTCGAGCAGGCAGCGCAAATGAGAAACAATGACCAGGCGCAACCGTGCCGCCGCGCTGGTCTTGGCGCGCCGCGCCCTTACAAGCGCCGCGATCATGCGGTCGAGCGAACTGTCCTGACAGAAAAATAGAATTTCGTGTTTGCCCTGAAAGTAGTTGTAGAGATTCGCCGGGGACAGCCCTGCGGCTTCAGCAATGTCGCGCATCCCCGTTTCCACAAACCCGCGAGAGCGGAAGGCGCGCCCGGCCGCGCGCAGAATCTCCAGGCGTCGCGCTTGGTATCGCCGCTGTTGCCGGCCATTCCGAAAAACCTTGCTTTGCTGATGCCGCGGCACGGTTCTGCGCTCCCGGACCAAAACAAGGCGCCCAAGGGCCCCTTTTCCAGAGTGTCTTCCCTTCCGTGGCAACTGTCAAGAACTTCTGAACAGATGTTCAGAAAACGAACCAATGTTCAGCTGTCGCGCAGGAACCGAAGCCGTTCGAACACGCATTGGTTAGCCAGGTGGTTCTGCAATACGGGAGCGAGCCGGCTTATTAGCCTTGGTCCAGCCGCTGGAAGCGACGAGCCTTCATCTCAAACCGGGCGAGGGCGCCGGCCGGCGCCACCGTCACCGTGGGGCGCAGAGAAAGCGCGCGGTAGATGGCCTGCTCGACACGCATGCGCACATCCTCGGCATCGCTGCCAGAATGGACTTCGATTTGCACTTCAAGGTGCCCCATTTCTTGCCGCGTCTTCACCCTAACCTGAAATTCGTCAACGGCAGAAAACTGGCGGATGAGGTTTTCAATGGCGGTGGGATACACGTTCACACCGCGAATCGTAACCATGTCATCGACGCGCCCCAGCAAGCCGCCATCAAAACGCGCAAACGTGCGCCCGCAGGCGCACGGGCTGAGATTCAGCCGTACCAGATCGCCGGTGCGATAACGAATCGCCGGGAATCCCGGTCGTCCCAGATTGGTGATGACCAACTCCCCCGCTTCGCCAGGCTGCATTTTTTCCCCGGTCTCGGGATCGATCACTTCGGGGATAAACTCGCTCTCGATGACATGAATTCCCTTGGGCTGCCGTTCGCATTCGAAACTATGCGCGCCTACTTCCGACGCGCCCGCGTGGTCGAAGCACTTCGCATTCCACGCCGCCTCAATGCGCGCCTTCGTTTGCGCCACATTCGCGCCCGGCTCTCCCGCGTGGATCAGCGCCCGCACCGGGATGGAACGCATTTCAAATCTGTGTTCGCGGGCGACCTCGGCGAGCCGAAGCGCATAGGTGGGCGTGCAGCAAATCACGGTCGCCCCAAGGTCGCGCATCATGCGCAGGCGCTCGAGCGAATCCCACCCGCCGCCGGGAATCATCATCGCCCCGAGCTGCCGGACCCCTTCAACCGCCGCCCAGAATCCGATAAAAGGGCCAAACGAGAAGGGCAAAAACACGCGATCACTTGGAGTTACGCCCGCGCCGCGCAAAACGAACCTCCAGCAGCGCCCCCACCATTCCCAGCTCTCGGGAGTGTCCACGACGCGCAGGGGCCCGCCGGTAGTTCCGGAAGTCTGATGCACGCGCGAGTAAGCTTCGGCCGGAAAAGTCGCGTTCGTCCCGAAGGGAGGCGCCTCGTCCTGCGCACGCGCGAGCTCGGATTTGTGCGTGAAAGGGAGCTTCGCAAGGTCAGCGAGCGAGCCGAGCTCGCCGGGGGCAATGCCGGCCTCACGCCACTTTTCCGTGTAAAAGCGGTTGCGCTCAAAAACCACGCGAAACAACTCCCGCAGCTTTTGCGACTGCACATCGCGCAGTTTTTCCCTCGGCGCGTTCTCCACAGGCTGCTCGAAGAGCGTCATGGCGCGTTCGGATTCTCGCGATCTTCCCAATGGACGTCTAAGCTAGTCTGAGACTGGTTTGTCGTCGCCCAAAATGGCCCCAGCAAAACCCGCGGGACATCCGCTTTACTTCGGGAATAGCTGCGCGGCATTGTCATAAAGAATTTTCCTTTTGGCGGCTTCCGCGATCGGCAGCGCCTTGAATTTCTCGATATTCCCTTTCATCTCGGGGACCCCGGGGCCCGGCCAGTCGGTGCCCCACAAAACTTTGTCGGCGATATCCTCGATCCGCGGAAAATATTCCAACAATTTTTGCGGCGGGATGCCGGAAATGTCCATGTACATGTTTTTGTGACGGCGCACGAGAAAAAACGCCTCGTTCATCCACAGCGGCCGGCCGCCGTGCGCCAGGATAACCACCAGATGCGGATAATCGACCGAGATGTCGTCGCATAAGATCGGCTGCGCATGGCGATTTCGCGCTCCCGGGAAGATCGAAGTTCCGGTGTGGATCATGATCGGCAACCCATTCGCTTGCGCGCGCTCGTAGACCGCGGCCAATCCGCGATTTCCGTCCATGTAATCGTTCGGCGAGAGGGCCTGGTGCGAAGGGTGCATCTTGATGGCGCGAATCCCGAGCTTCGCAAGACGGTCGACTTCGGCCCCGGGATCGCGAACCGTTCCGGGGAGAACCCCGCCGAAGGCGATCAGGCGATCCGGCGCCACGCTGCAGTATTGCGCGCTCCAGTCGTTCACCTCGGGCGTGAAGCCGATAATTCGCGGAGCGACGTAGTTGATGAGCCCGGCGCGTTCCACACCGAGCGTGTCCAGAAATGCGAGGAAGGCCTTGGGATCGCCGCAATAGCGCTCGACGTCCGCGTAGTCCTGGCGCCCCTGTTTCATCAACTCCATGGCGGAGGGTTTCATCATGCGATAGGGCATGATATGAACGTGAATGTCGATGATCGGCTGCACAAAGGTCCGCCTTTACCGGGAGGCCGCGAGCGAGCTTTGCTGTCCATCAGTTGAAACGGACGTATTCGAAATTCAGGGGCTTGTTGTTGATGCCGCGGAGCGGAGGTGCAATCCAGTTCGCAAACTTTCCCGGCTCGCTCACCCGCCCGCTCATCAGCGATTGCACGAAGGCGTAGTCTTTCGGACTGGGCAGCCACGCGAATTCATGCTTTTTCCAAGCCTCTTCCGTTAGCACTTCGCCTTCGGGGCTGATGAAGTGGCCGGCAAAGTTTCCGATTTCGCGATGAAAGCCTTTGTGCGGCAGGGTCAGGCGGAAGGGAATGCCGGCTTGATCGATCACTCGTTGCCAGCGGCTGACGCCGTCCGCAATCTCGTCGACGTAGTCGTCGCGCAGCCGCTCGTTCAGCGCGGTCAGCGCCGGCACATTCTTGGTCACGATCTTGTCGCCCGCGACTTCCGAGACGGCATAAGAAGAATCGATGAGCACGTGATCGTCCTCGAGCTTCGTCTCGCGGAAGCGCCCTTTCAAACCGCTGGTGAAATAATTCGCCGCGTTGGAGGAAACGTCCGAGCCATACAGGTCCAGCGTGACACTGTAGTGGAAGTTCAGGTATTTCTGGATGGTCCCTAGGTCGATCACCCCGAGCGCCCGCACGTCGGAGGGATCTTCCACCTTATTCTCTTTCATGACTTCGCAGGTTCGCTGAATCATGCGGCTTACGCCCGTTTCACCCACGAACATGTGATGCGCTTCCTCGGTCAGCATGAAGCGGCAGGTGCGCGCAAGCGGATCAAAGCCCGATTCCGCCAAAGCGCAAAGCTGGAATTTTCCGTCCCGGTCGGTAAAAAACGTGAACATGTAAAACGCCAGCCAGTCCGGCGTCGGTTCATTGAAGGCGCCGAGGATGCGCGGATTGTCGGTATCGCCGGAGCGCCGCGCAAGCAACGCTTCCGCCTCTTCGCGCCCGTCGCGCCCGAAGTAGCGATGCAGCAGATAGACCATGGCCCATAAATGGCGTCCTTCTTCCACGTTCACCTGAAAAATGTTCCGCAGGTCATACAGAGACGGGCAGGAAAGCCCCAGCATTTTCTGCTGTTCGACCGAAGCGGGCTCGGTGTCGCCCTGCGTCACGACGATGCGCCGCAGCGTCGAGCGATATTCCCCGGGCACCTCTTGCCATGCGGGCTGGCCCTTATGCGTCCCGAAATTCACCCGCCGGTCTTCATCGCGCGGCTGCAGGAAAATCCCCCAGCGGTATTCCGGCATTCTCACGTAGTCGAATTGCGCCCACCCGTCCGGCTCCACGCTTATCGCCGTGCGCAGATAGACGTCATAGTTGCGGCTTTCGGCGGGCCCCATGTCGTACCACCACCCGAGAAACGCCGGCTGCCAGTGTTCGAGCGCGCGTTGCAACACGCGGTCTCTTCCCAGATCGACGTTGTTTGGAATTTTTTCCGTGTAATTGACCATGACTTCCCTCAGTTTTTCCGGAATCCTTCCGTCAAACCTTCTCCCAATCGAATTTCACCGGCGCGCCCGTGCCATAGACTTTCAACGCGCCGCTCGGGCCAACGGCGTTCGGCCGGACAAAGATCCAGTTCTGCCAGGCCGACAAACGCCCAAAAATCCGAGTTTCCGGTGTTTCCTTGGGGCCAAACCGCAAGTTCGCCTCAAGACCGGTCAGTGCATCGGGGGATTGCGCCGCGCGCGACTCCATGGCTTGGCGAATTTCATCATCCCAGTCGAGATCATCGGGCGCAGCGGTGACCAGACCGGCTTCCAGGGCCTCGCGGGAGGAGAGTTTCCTTCCGATTTTCTCGCGTAACGACTCCATATAAGTGTGGTCATCGTAGAAACGCGCCGCCAGCCGCGATAGGCGATTGACCATCGGCAGCGGTCCGAAGTTCATCTCCGAAAGCGTGACGGTGGCCGCGCTCTCGCTTTCTTCGGTATCCCGCATATAGATGCGGTCCGCCGCCAGGGCCAGTTCGAGCAAGGTGCCGGCGAAACAGGAGCCCGGCTCGGCGATGGCATAAAGGGAGCGCGACGACACTTCAAGCCGGGCGAAGGCGCGCCTGATCATTCCCAGCACTTCGCGCATGAACCAGCTGTTCTGCTGGCTCAAGATCAATTTGTCCATGGCCAGGACCGCCTCCGGGCTCCCGGCGGTTTTGATTATCCACAGCCCCAATTCGAGTTCGTTCGTGCGCAGGTTGAGGATGGCGTCGTCAAGTTCGCGCGCCATTTGTAGCGGCCAGAAGTGTGCACCCGCCTCAAGGGCCTTCTCGACGGTTTGCTCGCCGGCCAATTGCGGCGCCCGCACGGTCATCGTCGCCGTGCGCCCTGACCGGTTGAACTGCACGTCCACGTATTCGTAATGCAGGCCCGCGTGGTCCGCGATTTTCTTTAGCGGCACGAGCGACACGCCTTTTGCGCCCACCGGGCGATCGGAGGATTCGGCAAGCTTCAGGGCACGCTGCTTGACATATTCGGCAAACTGTTGCGGCTTGACGATCTCATCCACCAAGCCCCAGTCTTTGGCTCGCTGCCCGCGTACCCCGTCCTGATTGGTGCAGAACATGTCGGCAAGGTCTTTGCGCACTTTTCTCTTGTCTGTCAAGCGCGTCAGCCCGCCCGTTCCCGGAAGAACTCCCAGGAGGGGCAGCTCCGGCAGGCTCACGGCGGATGAACGGTCGTCGACAAGGATGATTTCGTCGCAGGCCAGCGCCAGCTCATACCCGCCGCCCGCAGTGGTTCCATTGCACGCGGCAAGAAACCTCAGTCCCGAGTTGCGGCTGGCATCTTCCATGCCCATCCGCGTTTCATTGGTGAATTTGCAGAAATTCACCTTCCATGCATGCGAGGAAAGGCCCAGCATGTAGATGTTGGCACCCGAGCAAAAAATGCGGTTCTTTGCGCTCGAAAAAACCACCGAGCGGATCTCCGGATGCTCAAACCGGATTCTTTCGAGCGCATCGCGAAGTTCGATATCCACTCCAAGGTCATAGGAATTCAGCTTCAGCTTGTAGCCGGGACGAATCCCGCCGTCTTCGGCCACATCCATCCGGAGCGTCGCCACCGGAGGATCGAAGGAAAGCCGCCAGTGCTTGTAGCGCGAGGGCTCGGTCTGATAGTCCACCGCGGCTGGTTTGCTCTTCGCCTCCTGACTTACCGCTAAGTCCACGCCACCCTCCTATTGCCAATGCGCTTCGAGCGTCGTTTTTAGCTTTGCAAAGCTCTCTTCGACGGACGCTCCTGAAGTATCCAGCACCACGTCGGCCTTCCGGTAGCGCGGTTCGCGCGCCTCCAAGATGCGGCGCAAATCGTCCATGGCCTGATCGTTCGCCGCCATGGGACGAAAATCGCCCTGCGCCAACACCCGCGACATGTGCTCTTCCGGCCGGGCCTTGATCCACACCGTGTAGCAACGGGAAAGGAGACAATCAAAAGTCTCTTTCTCCGAGACGATCCCGCCACCCGCGGAGATCACCGCGCGCTCGTTCTCCTTCAGCACTTTTTCGAGCGTCCGCTTCTCGATGGCGCGAAAGCCGGCTTGCCCGTAGAGGGAGAAAATTTCCCCCAGGGGCATTCCCGTGTCTCTCTCGATTTCGCTATCCAGTTCGACGAAGCGCTTGTTCGTTTCCGCGGCCAGCCTTGCTCCGAGAGTAGATTTGCCCGCCCCGCGCATCCCAACCAGGGCGATACGCATCCTTCGCTTCTTCTCTTCGTGGCTAAAGTCGCGCATCAGCCGAAAGACCACATCCTCGAGGCGGTGCCGAGGCAGGCGCTCGAGAAATCTTTGGATCAATCTCTTTTCCGCCGGCTCGTCGGTTTGCTGCAGAAACAAGCTGGCGATAGGCACATCGAGTGCCCCGGCGATCCTCTCAAGCAACACCACCGAGATGTTTGCTTCCCCGGCCTCCAGTTGCGCGAGGTGCCGTTCGGAAACGTCCGCCTGTTCAGACACTTGCTTGCGGGTCAGTCCGCGGCGGTTCCGCCATGCGCGCACGCGCCGGCCGAGCGCGGTGAGAAAATCGCCGTTCTCAGACATTCCCGGCGGATGTAGAGTAGCAGCCTTGGATGGCGTGGTTGTCGGAGGCGCCATGATGCAGAAGGACTGACCGTGTGCATTATAATACAGGACCGCGGATCGAGGTCAATGGGCGAATCCGAAATCTTGTGCAAGCCTGTTCAAGGGGTACGTCCTGGCTGCGAGATTGAAATAAGCTGCTTATTATCAATCGAGCAGGTTGGTTTAGGCTTGCACCCGGCAGAAAGCTTACATGGCCATTCGTTCCGCCGAACATGCATTATTGTGCCGACAACCTCACCATCCTCATAAGAAAGGGCTGTTTATGAAACTCGCAAACTATCTCGCGGGCAAATGGGTCGAAGGTGCCGGCCCGGGCATCGAGCTGGTTGACCCGGTAACGGGCGAGGAACTGGCTCGCATTTCCTCGGAAGGCGCGGACCTTGAAGCGGCGCTCGATTTTGCCCGGACGCAAGGCGGACCTCGTTTGCGGCAGCTCAGCTACACAGAGCGAGCGGAAATGCTCGGCAAAATTGCCGAAGTGCTTACCGCGAACCGGGACGAATACTTTCGTCTTTCCCTGCTGAATCTCGGGGCCACCCAGGCGGATGCCTCTTTCGACGTCGACGGCGCGCTTTATACCATGAAGTATTACGCCAAGATTGGCCGCGCCCTCGGCGAAGGGAAGATGCTCAAGGAAGGCGCGTCCTTGCCTCTTTCCAAGACCGGTGTCTTTGGCGCCCAGCACTTTCTCACGCCTGCCAAAGGCGTGGCTGTCTTCATCAATGCTTTTAATTTTCCCGCCTGGGGCTTTTGCGAAAAGGCGGCACCGGCGCTTCTCTCGGGTGTTCCGATCTGCGTGAAGCCTGCTTCCCCGACGGCATGGCTCGCCCACAAGATGGTGAACGACGTTGTACGGGCCGGCATTCTACCCTTGGGGGCCATTTCCCTGGTTTGCGGTTCGGCGCGCGATCTGCTCGACCACCTTCGCGAAGAAGACATCATTTCCTTCACCGGCTCCGCCGACACCGCCGCGCGCGTGCGCTCTCATGCCAATGTCCTCGGGCGTTCGGTGCGCGTGAACATCGAAGCCGATAGCATCAACTCGGCCATCCTCGGGCCGGATGGCGCACCGGCGACAGAGCTGTTTGACCTTCTGGTGAAGGAAGTTCTCAAAGAAATGACCCTCAAGGCGGGGCAGAAATGCACGACGATCCGGCGGGTCTTTGCGCCAAGGCAAACCCTCAAAGCCTTCGGCGAAGCCGTTTCGTCCCGCCTGAGCTCCATGAAAGTGGGCAACCCCCGCAATCCCGAGGTGAAGGTCGGCCCGGTGGTGAACAAAGCGCAGCAATCCGCCTGTCTAGAAGGCCTCAAGAAGCTCGAATCGGAATGCTCGGTCGTATTTGGCGGCGACCCCCAGTTCCAGCCGGTCGACGCCGATAGGCAAAAGTCCGCGTTCGTGCAACCCACACTTCTCGCAAGCAACAACGGGCTCGCGTCGAAATATGTGCATGACGTCGAAGTATTCGGACCGGTAGCGACGCTGATCGCTTACGATAGCTCGAAAGATCTCATCCCCATGGTTCGTCGGGGGAACGGTTCGCTCGTGGCGTCCATCTTTTCCAACGATACCGCCTTTCTGCGGGAGGTTGTGCTCGGCGTCGGCGATCTTCACGGAAGAATGATGGCTGTGGATTCTTCGGTTGGCAGCCAGTACACGGGCCATGGCAATGTGGTTCCCAGTTGCCTGCATGGCGGGCCGGGGAGAGCGGGCGGGGGCGAGGAACTCGCCGGCTTGCGCGCGCTTTTGCTCTACCACCGCCGCTTTGTCGTGCAGGGCCCAGTCAACTGCATCAAGGACTTGTCGGAATTCTGTGCTGACGCAAATCTGCTCTATGCCTAGTGGAGCCCGACCATAGCAAGTGCTTTTCGCTTAAGGGGCATCGCGCCATGCCAAGAATCCCGACTACCGAAGACCGCCGCCTCGAAGAAGGACGCACGCACAAGAAGTATTGGAAGCGCTGGGGACCTTACCTCTCCGAGCGCCAGTGGGGCACGGTTCGCGAAGATTACAGCCGGGACGGCACCGCGTGGGAGTACTTCCCGCACGACCATGCGCGCGCGCGCGCGTATCGCTGGGGCGAAGACGGCATCGCTGGAATCAGCGACCGCCACCAGCTGATGTGTTTCTCTGTGGCGCTCTGGAACGGGCGCGATCCCATCCTCAAGGAACGCCTGTTTGGCCTCACCGGGAATCAGGGCAATCACGGCGAAGATGTGAAGGAGTGCTATTTCTATCTCGATTCGACTCCCACGCACAGCTACATGCGCATGCTATACAAATATCCGCAAGCCGGGTTTCCCTACGAACAATTGGTCGAAGAAAACGCGCGGCGTGGCCGCGGCCAGCCGGAATTTGAATTGCTCGATACGGGGGTTTTTTCCGACGACCGCTATTTCGACGTCTTTGTCGAATATGCCAAAGCCGACGTGGAAGACATCCTCATTCGAATCGCAGCGTTCAATCGCGGCCCGGAAGCCACCACGCTTCATGTCCTACCACAATTCTGGTTTCGCAATACCTGGTCTTGGGGAAGAGATCTTCGCCGCCCGATCGCTCGAAGGGCTGCCAGCATTCCTGGCGCCGCTTCGGTCGAACTGGAGCACTGGCGGTATGGCAAGCGCTGGCTGCTCAGCGCCGGCAATCCCGACCTGCTCTTCACGGAAAATGAAACAAACTTCGCCCGGCTCTTCAACTGCCCGAATCGCAGCCCTTATGTCAAAGACGCGTTTCACGAATACCTCATTCACGGCAACAAAGCCGCGGTCAATCCCGATCCAGTGGGAACAAAAGTGGCCGCGCTCTATCCCCTGTATCTTGAGTCCGGCGCGTCCGCCACACTGAAGCTTCGCCTCACCGACATTGCGCCGCTCGCCGGCTTGGATGCGGATTCGCCGCGAAGCGGCATCATCACTTCACCCGCCCATGCCGAGCGCGCCGCGGGCGTTCCCGGCACGGACGATTTTGCCACTGGATTTGACGCGCTTTTCGCTGCGCGTCAAAAAGAAGCCGAGGAGTTTTACGAATCGCGTATCCCGAGAGCCCTGTCCGCCGACGCAAAAGCCGTCATGCGCCAGTCCTTCGCCGGCATGTTCTGGTCCAAGCAGTTTCTTCACTACGACGTTCGTGCCTGGCTCGAAGGCGATCCTGCCGGGCCGACACCTCCCGACGAGCGCCGGCACGGCCGGAACAAAGATTGGACGCACCTTTACAACGAAGACATCATCTCCATGCCCGACAAGTGGGAGTATCCCTGGTACGCCGCCTGGGACCTGGCGTTCCATTGCCTTCCCATTGCCCTCGCAGATCCCGACTTCGCCAAGGAGCAGCTCATACTGCTCCTCCGCGAATGGTATATGCATCCCAACGGGCAATTGCCCGCCTACGAATGGGCTTTTGGCGACGTGAATCCTCCCGTGCACGCCTGGGCCGCCTGGCGCGTTTACAAGATCGAGCGTCGCGTCCGTGGCATCTCGGACCGCGCCTTTCTCGAAAGAATCTTTCACAAGCTGCTTCTCAATTTCACCTGGTGGGTCAACCGCAAGGATCCTGACGGCGCCAACATTTTCCAGGGCGGCTTCCTTGGCCTCGACAACATCGGTGTTTTCGACCGTTCTGCGCCTCTTCCCACCGGTGGACATCTCGAGCAATCCGACGGCACCAGCTGGATGGGCATGTACTGCCTGAATATGCTGGCCATCGCCCTGGAACTCGCGAAAGAAGACATGGCCTACGAAGACGTCGCGAGCAAATTCTTCGAGCACTTTGTTTACATCGCGCACGCCATGAACGATATCGGCATTGACGGCATGGCTTTGTGGGACAACGACGATGGCTTTTACTACGACGCCCTTCGCTTGCCCGACGGGAGCCAGCATTTCCTCAAGATCCGCTCGATGGTCGGGCTTATCCCGCTTTTCGCGGTGGAAACGCTCGAGCCGGAAATCGTGGATCGTCTGCCGGACTTCAAGCGCCGCATGCAATGGTTTGTCGACAATCATCCGGACATTCCCGAGCACATCGAAATGACCCAGCGGTCCGCGCGCGGCTTGCGGCGCATGCTGTCGCTCGTAAACCGCAAGCAACTGAGGCGCGTGCTCGCGCGCATGCTGGACGAAAACGAATTTCTTTCGCCCTATGGTGTGCGCGCCTTGTCCCGCTTCCATCAAGACCATGCCTACGAACTGCAGGTCAACGAAAATATCAGCCGTGTGCAATATGAACCTGCGGAGTCGGTCAGCGGTCTGTTCGGAGGCAATTCGAACTGGCGCGGCCCCATCTGGTTTCCCGTGAACTATCTCCTTGTTGAAGCATTGCAGAAGTTTCACCACTACTACGGCGAAGACTTCAAGGTCGAGTTCCCCTCGCAGTCCAACCGCGAATTCGACCTCTGGCAAGTCGCCTCGGAGATTTCACGCCGCCTGGTCCGCATCTTTTTGCGAGACCGCACCGGCCGCCGTCCCGTCGCCGGTGGAAGCGAAGTCTTCCAAAGCGATCCTCACTGGCGCGACCTGATTCTTTTTCACGAATATTTTCACGGCGACACCGGAGCGGGCCTGGGCGCCAGCCATCAAACCGGCTGGACCGGCCTGGTCGCAAAACTCCTCGAGCAAAGCGGAGAATAACGTGCCATCTTTGGAATTTCGCGAAGCCATTCCCGGCGACGAAACTGTGCTCTTTCCCATGATGAGGGAACTCGCGGGCCAAGAGCCCGGCGCCGTCCTATTCGACGAATCCGCGGCACGCTCGGCCTTTCGCCAATTCCTGTCGCTTCCCGCATTCGGCCGCATCTGGCTTATCTCGGACGGAGGGGCACTCAGCGGCTACGTCATCTTGACCATCGGGTTCAGCTTTGAATTTCGGGGTCACGACGCCTTTATCGACGAGTTGTACATCGTTCCGACTCACCGTCGTCGGGGCCTGGGCCGCGCGGCGATGGCCTTCGTCGAGCAACAAGCCCGGGAAATGGGTGTCCACGCCATGCATCTCGAAGTCGACCGCGGTAACGATCCGGCGCTGGAACTTTACCGCCGCACCGGCTACCAAGATCACGACCGCTTATTGATGACCAAATGGCTGAACCGTGCTATCCAATGAGCCGCGAGGTGTGCTTATGAGCGAGAGATTCGAGGGCCGCGTCGTCCTGGTTGCTGGCGGCACCGGCGGCTTGGGCCGAGCGGCCAGCTCCGCCTTCCTCGACGAAGGCGCCGATGTTGCTGTTACCTATCGCAATCAGCCGGAATGGGAGGCGTTCCAGAACTCGGTGTCGGCAAACGCGGTCCGGCTCCAAGGTCACGAACTCGACGTTACCGATGAAGCGGCGGTGGCCCGCCTCATCGAGAAAATTCTTCTCAAGCACGGCCGCCTGGATGCAATGGTAAACGCCGTGGGAGGGTATGCGGGCGGCCTCAAATTGTGGGAAACGGAAACGAAGGTCTTCGAGCAGATGCTGAACTTGAATCTTCGCTCGGGGTATGCGTTGTCGCGCGCCGCGGTTCCCGCGATGTTGCGGCAAGGGCGCGGGGCCATCGTGAACGTCGCCGCCAAAGCGGCCTTCGACCACGCGGCAGGTGCCTCCGCCTACGCCGCATCCAAAGCCGCGGCGGTGGCGATGCTGGATGCTCTCGCCGCGGACGTAAAAGGTACCGGCGTGCGCGTGAACACCATTCTTCCCAGCATCATCGACACGGATGCCAACCGCAAGGCCATGCCAAGAGCGGACTTCTCGAAGTGGCCGAAACCACGGGACATCGCACGCGTCATCCTGTTCCTGTGCAGCGACGACGCCAAAGTCATTCATGGCGCCGCCATACCCGTCTATGGGGATAGTTGACTTGACAGGGGCCGGCCACCGGCACTCGTCTTTTCAAGACGGAACTTTTGTTGCCGCCTGGTAGAGTTCGATCAACACCTTGCCGCCATCCGGCGACGCCACCAAAAAAAAGTTAACGCGCGTGCCGTCCGCTCCTGGGCGCGTCGCGGGATAGACCGGCGCCATCTTGAATTTTTCTTTCAAGATTTCCGTGGCGCGGTCCACATTCGCGCACAGAAACTCCACCTGCTGCAAGCCCTCTCCAAATCTGGCAAGGTACTTGGCAATGGCGCCCGAGCCGCCTGGCTCGCGCGTGGTGAGAATGTCGAGAAGAATGTCAGGGGGAAATTGAAGCTCGAACTCCTCGGCGTCCTGATCCGGCGGAACTTCCGCGAGCCTGGGCGTGCCGTTGGCAATACGGATCCGGTTGAAGTTCTCGCGTTGTACCGCCACCCCCGCGGTAATCGTCGGTTTGGGCCCATGCAACAGGGCCGACAGTTCTTCGTCGGCCCACCATGCGGAAACAGCAATCCCCGCGGTCGCACGACCCAACCGATAGGCTTCGTCCGCCGCGGCCTGCCTAACGGACGGCACCGCGGACGAAAGCCCGGCGATCACCTCAGCTGGAAGACTGGACATGGCAGCGCTAGCAATTGTAGCGTGGGGGTCGGCGCAAATGAAGCGGTCCGGCCGGCCCGCGCCAATCGGGACGCAACGAAATGTGTTTGCGATTCATCTGAGGGGTATGCCAAAACCAGTTTTGCTCACGGTCGACGACGACCCGGAAGTCCTTCGCGCCATCGAGCGCGATTTGCGCAGCCGTTATGCGGACCGCTACCGCGTCATGCGCGCCAACTCCGGAAATGCCGCCATAACCACGCTGCGGGAACTAAAAGCCCGCAACAATCCCGTCGCCCTCCTTCTTGCCGACCAGCGCATGCCGCAAATGGACGGCGTCGGCTTTCTCTCCGAAGCCATGGAACTTCATCCGCTCGCCAAGCGCGCCCTGCTTACCGCCTACGCGGATACCAGCGCCGCTATCGATGCCATCAACGAAGCCCGCGTCCACTACTACTTCATGAAGCCCTGGGATCCCCCCGAAGAAAAGTTGTATCCCGCCCTGGACGACCTGCTTCACGACTGGACCTCGACGTATCGTCAGCCGTATGAGGGTATCCGCGTACTCGGCACGCGCTGGTCCAATCGCTCTTATGAACTGCGCGATTTCCTGGCGCGCAATCAAGTGCCCTATCAATGGATCGACGTGGAGCTGGTCGAGAGCGATCCGGAAGTGCGGGGCTTGGTCCATTCGCTTGGCCCTGAACTGCAATCCCTTCCGCTCCTGTTGTTTCCCGACGGGGTGCGGCTCGCCGAGCCCCCGCTTCCCGCCGTCGCCGACAAGATCGGCCTCCGCACCCGAGCGCAAGCCAATTTCTACGATCTCGCCATCGTAGGAGGCGGTCCGGCCGGACTTGCCGCCGCCGTCTACGGCGCCAGCGAAGGCTTGCGTACCGTGATGATCGAGCGCGAAGCGCCTGGCGGGCAAGCGGGGCTCAGCTCGCGCATCGAGAATTATCTCGGCTTTCCTTCCGGCCTTACCGGAAGCGATTTGGCCCGTCGCGCCGTGGCTCAAGCGAAGCGTTTTGGCGTGGAGATTCTTTCTCCGCAAGAAGCCATCGGGGTTCGCGCGGAAGGCCCGTATCGCTACTTGAAGCTGGCCGATGGCTCGGAGATCTCCTGCCATGTCCTGCTTCTCGCGATGGGCGTTCAGTGGCGCGCTCTCGACGTTCCCGGGATCGATCGCTTGCAAGGCGCCGGGGTTTACTATGGCGGCGGAACATCGGAAGCCATTTCCTGCAGAGGCGAAACCGTGTATGTCATCGGCGGAGCGAATTCTGCCGGCCAGGCGGCGATGCATTTCTCCAAGTTCGCCGACAAAGTGGTCATGCTGGTTCGCGGCGACTCCCTCGCTGCCACCATGTCCCACTACCTGATCGAGCAGATCGAAGAAACTCCCAAGATCGAGGTGTGGACGCAGTCGAGCGTTGTGGGCGTTCACGGCGACGCGCACCTTACCGGCATTACCGTGAGGTGTTCCCCGAGCGGCGAAACCAAACAGTTGCCCGCCACGAGTCTTTTCATCTTCATCGGCGCCCTGCCTCGCACGGAATGGCTCGGCAACGTCGTCGCGCGCGACGACCGCGGCTTCATCCTTTCCGGCCCAGATCTTATCCGCGATGGCAAGAGGCCCGCGTCGTGGACCCTTGACCGCGATCCCGGGTTGCTTGAAACCAGTGTTCCCGGAATTTTCGTCGTCGGCGACGTGCGCCACGGTTCGGTCAAGCGGGTCGCTTCCGGCGTGGGCGAAGGCGCCGTCGTCGTGCAATTCATGCACCAGTATCTGGCCAAGGTGCAGTGAGTGGGAACGTGCGGACTCGGCGAAATGCGGGAAGCTGAGAAACGAGTTAGGGAAGCGGCAGGAAAATGCCGCCAGTAAAATTTTGTCTTTTTTCTGTTGCGAGACTTAGAACTCAGGACTTACAACGTTAATGAGTGCCTCAGCCGAGCAAGCCCGCATCGCAGCCCTGGTAGCCGAACTGCGCAAAGTCGCGGCCTTCGCCGATCAGCCGCAGGACGACCTGGAGTGGTTTGTCTCGCAGTGCCAGGAGCTTCGCACACCGGTCGGCGAAATCACGGCCAAGGAAGGATCCCCGGCTGACACCATGTTTGTCATCCTGGAAGGAGAATTGCGCGCTCGCCGCGAAAACGGGCCGGCCGACAGCCCCGTCTTTAGCGCGCGTGCCGGAGACGTTACCGGCGTCCTGCCGTTTTCCAGGATGAAGAACTACTCGGTGACCGTGCGCGCGGTGCTCGCCATGCGCACACTGGCCTTTCCCACCAGCAAATTTGCCGAGCTTTTTCAGCGCATGCCCGAGCTTTCCAAGCGCCTGGTGGGGTTGCTGACCGACCGCGTTCGAACCGTCACGCGCGACGAGCAGCAACGAGAAAAATTGGCCGCGCTCGGCAAACTGTCCGCCGG
>Ga0182033_10000364_pt1 | contig 21522 bp, 15 predicted proteins | sample tim00Cox0000000H_FD_125968 | JGI IMG/M metagenome (GOLD analysis project Ga0182033, IMG submission 125968) | Lab enrichment of tropical soil microbial communities from Luquillo Experimental Forest, Puerto Rico - timezero.00C.oxic.00.000.00H | ecosystem: Environmental > Terrestrial > Soil >...
CTCATGGCACGGCGCGCCGGGACGGCGCAGGCAACTAGCGCGATGCCGCCAAGCAACGCCATAACCCCTGCCAACACCAGCGGATCGAAAGGCCGAGTTCCATAGATTTGGCTGGCCACGGCCTTTTCTAGAGACGCCGAGCCGGCAATACCTAAGACAAATCCCGCGGCAACGAGCTTCGACCCTTCCCGTAAGACTAGCCGGAGAATGCCCGTTCGCGTGCTGCCCAGCGCCACGCGAATGCCGATTTCGCGTGTCCGCTGCGCGACTAGATACGCCAGCACGCCATAAATCCCGAGCGACGCCAGAAACAAGGCGACTCCTCCGAAGGCATTAGCCAGTAGCATGGACGTGCGCCGTGAAGACAAGGAAAGATCAATGCGCTCGGGCATCGAATGGATGTCGAAAAGCGCCAGGTCCGGATCGAGACGCGAAATCTCGGCACGCAGGGCGCGGACAGCGGAGGCCGGATCGCCCGCGGTTTTGAGGGCCAACGTGAACGTGCTGGCGGGCTGCTGGGCATGGCACAAGTAGTACGCTCCGACGGTTGCCCCGGAATCATCCAGGTTTTCGTAGCGCAGCGTGCGCGCCACGCCAACAACCGTAAACCAGACGGTATGCTCGTCGATTTTCAGCAAATCCTTGGGGTCGCTAGGAAAGTACATTCGCCGGCCGATCGGATCGCGGTTCGGCCAAAAATGGCGCGCCAGGCGTTCGTCCACAATGATCACGCGGGGAGCGGCTTCATTGTCGCGGTCGTTGAAGGGGCGGCCCCGAACCATCGAAATTCCCAGGGCTTCAAAGTAACCAGAAGTCACTTTGATATTGAGGGGAGAGATCAGGGACTCGCCTGGCTTCATTTGGTAGCCTTCGGCCAGAATTACGCTGTCAGTGTGATTCCCGCCCAGGGGAATCGCTTCGGTGGCTCCTGCAGAGGAAACGCCAGGGATGGCGCGAATGGCCGGAAGGGCGCGGTTCATGAAGTCGCGCAACGCTTCCGGCTTGGAATATCTGGCGCGTGGCAATGCGATCGACGCGGAGATCACGCCGTTGGGATTAAATCCCGGATCGACATGCAAGAGCCGGCGAAAACTTGCCAGAAGCAACCCAGCCCCCAGGAGCAGGGTGAAGGCAAATCCAACCTGCGCGGTGACCAGCAGTTGGCGAACGCGGCGGGATTTTTTTCCGCCCGTACCCGTGCGGCTTTCCTCATGCAGCGCGTCGCTGATGCCAATCTTGGAAATCCCGGCGAGCGGAAACAGCCCGACAAAGAGTCCGGCCCCGAGCGACAGCGCCAGGGAAACGAGGATCGCCGTGCCATCCATATGAACTTCCCCGGCCCGCGGGAATTTCTCGAGCCCGATGGCGTTCAGCGCTCGCAATACGCCCGCGCCCAGGGCAATCCCGGCCATGCCGCCGAGCAAAGCCAGTCCTAAATTTTCCAGAAGCAGCTGGCGCACGAGCTGTGCGCGGCCTGCGCCGAGCGCGATCCGTGTGGCGATTTGCTTCCGCCTCATGGCCAGCCGGGCCAGCGCCAGGTTAGCAATGTTGAGTCCGCCAATGAGCAGCACCAGAAACGCGCCGCCCCACAACAAATACAGAGTCCCTTTCACCCCGGCGATCAGCAGGTCTTCGAGAGGCTTCACTGCCGTGTGAAAACCGGCGTTGATCAGGAGTTCTTTCATCTCCGGGAAGCGCTCCAGGTTTTCCTGGTTCAGCGCATTGACCTGCGCCTGGGCCTGCTCGAGCGTCGCGCCGGGCTTCAGGCGTCCGATATATCGCCAATTATTGTTGTGGTGCGCGGTCTTCTCTTCGGCCGTAAACGCGAGCGGCGTCCACAGGAGAACGTCGGGATCAACAAAATTGAACTTCGCAGGCATCACACCGACGATGGCATAGGGCCGTCCGCCCATCCGCAGTGTGCGGCCAAGAACCGATTTATCTCCGGCGTACAACTGCTTCCACAGCCCGTCGCTGAGAATCACTTCTTGATCCCGCCCAACCTCACCTTCCTCTTCCGTGAATGGCCGTCCCAGCCTTGGCGAGACGCGTAACAAGTGGAACCACGAGGGTGTCACCACCATCCCTCGAATCTGCTGCGGCGTGCCATTCAGGTCCACGGTTTGGTTGCGCTGCTGGAAGAGGGCCTGGCTCTCAAAAACGGTCATTTCGCGAAGGCGGTCGAAATAGTCACCCGCGGCGGTGTAGTTGCCGCCAGAGATTCCGGCATTGGGGTAATCATTGGACATAAGAAGGACGGAGCTGGCTTCCGCCACCGGTAACGGACGCAAAATAACCGAGTTCACGATGGCAAAAAGGGCGGCGTTGGCGGCGATGCACACTGCAAAGGTGAGTAGCACGGCAAGCGCAAACCCTTGGTCCCGCCACAACGAACGAGCTGCGTATTTCAGGTCGAGGAAAAACATATCCATGCTCCGCGCTCCCCGCTAGTGCACTGCAATAGAGATCTGCTGACAACAACGTTGCCTCGGCAAACCGGCACCAGCTCAGAAATGATGGCCCTAAAACCTATCATTAAAAGTTCCGCCGGGCTGGCGCATGAGGATCAGTACGCATCGCCCATACCGAAAGTTCCCCGGCAATATTCTGATAGCCTCTTTCCTTGTGTGTGGATCATGGTTTTTCTGGTGAGGTAGGCGGCCCCACGGCAAAGACCTTTCAGTAACACGGTCCTTTACTCCTGCTCGCCCCGATCTTAGAGGGTAGCGTCGAGCGGCCTCGTGCCTTGTCATTCGCATCGCCCTACCCTGCTGTGCTTAAGCCATTCTTTAGCGCCCCCCCTAGCACATCGTTAAGAGAAACCTAGGGGAGATGGGCACAACGCCTAAAGCACGAACGGGCAGCTCGCGCTTTCAAGAGCTTACAGACTGTTCTGTTTCAGCCACGTTGTAAGCCCTCTGTTTGCCAATGTTTACGAAACTGCCGGTTATGGCCAGTTCTCGAACGAGCCCGCTGCCTCCGTTCGCCACTCGCCACCCCGATCTGGCTGCGGTCCCTCGCCATCTCCTTGGCCCGCTTGTGCATTGCTCCGCGTCAAACCCCTCGGATACAATCCAAGGCTTCGTCAATCACCAGGAAAGAACACCGCGCGCCGATGGCCGAAATCCAACTCCACAACACTCTGTCCGGAAAACTCGAACCTTTCGTCCCGCAAAAGCCGGGTGAAGTGCGCATGTACACCTGCGGCCCCACGGTCTACGACTACGCTCACATTGGCAACTACCGCACCTTTGTCTTCCAGGACATTCTCAGGCGCTTCCTCAAGCTGCGCGGCTTCGAGCTCCAACACGTCATGAATCTCACGGACGTGGACGACCGCATTATCGCCAACGCCGCCGCCGCAGGAAAAAACATTCGCGACTACACAGACAAATTCGTGCAGGCTTTCTTCGACGATTGCAAAACGCTCAGCATCGAAGCTCCCGAACACTGGATTCGCGCCACCGATCACATCGGCGACATGGTTCAGCTCATCGAGAGGCTTCAGGAGAAAACTTTCACGTATGCGAGCGAAGGTTCCATCTACTATCGCATCGCCAAGTTTCCAAACTATGGAAAACTCTCCAAAATCGATCTCACCGGCATTCAAGCCGGCGCGCGCGTCGACAATGACCGCTACGAGAAAGAAAGTGCGCGGGACTTTGCGCTTTGGAAAGCGCCGAAACCCGGCGAGCATTTCTGGGAAACCGCCATCGGCCCCGGCCGTCCTGGCTGGCACATCGAGTGCTCGGCCATGGCCATGAAATATCTCGGCGAAACGCTCGACATTCACACCGGCGGCATAGACCTCGCCTTTCCGCATCACGAGAACGAAATTGCCCAGAGCGAAGCCGCCACGGGCAAGCCTTTCGCGCGCTACTGGCTCCACGCCGAGCATCTGCTTGTCGAAGGCGAGAAAATGTCGAAATCGCTCGGCAACTTCTTTACGCTGCGCGATCTTTTCGCAAAAGGCTACAAGCCTTCCGCGTTGCGCTTTGCCTTGGCCAGCGTGCCATACCGCAAGCAGCTCAATTTCACCTTCGACGGATTGACGCAGGCTAGGAACTCCGTCGAGAGGCTTCGCAATCTCGCGGATCGCTTGCACCAAGGAAACTTTCCACCAGGACAACAGTCAGCGATGATCGAACGCATCTACAAGGCTCACGAGGAATTCGACGCCGGCCTGTCCGACGACCTCAATACCGCGCGTGCCTTGGCCGCCGTCTTTGATCTCGCGCGCGACGCCAACACCGCCATGGACAAGGGCGAATTCCGCCAGGGCGACGTCGAGGCAACACGCCAATTCTTGTTCACTTTCGACGAAGTTTTCGCCGTTTTCGAGGACAACGATGCGCAAAAGCTCCGAGCGCTCGGTTATGGCAGCCCCGAAGCGGGCCCACGTGACGAGGAAATCGAAAAACTCATCGCCGAGCGCCTTGCCGCTAAGAAGAAACGCGATTTCGCAGCCGCCGACCGCATCCGCAACGAACTCGCAGATCGTGGTATAATTCTAGAAGACGCAAGGGACGGCAGCGTCCGCTGGAAACGCAAGTGACCTCGAATTTCAAAACTCGGAGCCCGTACCTCCCGGGTTACTTCCCGCCGGCCGCTCTGCGGCCAAACCTCTTCGGCGTTGACTTAGCTTAGTTCTTAGCAGGCGGTTCGGGAATCTTCCGAAACCAATTCCCAGTTTTTCGCGCCTGCTTTCTTTCCCCCACCGTTTTTGATTCACTCGAACCTGATTTTCTTCTTGGAGGAAGAAATGCCAACGACTTTGGAAGTAAAAACACCTCGCCTCGTCACGGCGCTGCCCGGCCCTAACGCGCAGCAAGTGATCGCTGCCGACGCCAAGTTCATGTCGCCGTCGCTCACCCGCGAATACGCGCTGGTAGCCAGGAAAGGCCATGGCGCCATCGTCGAAGATGTGGATGGAAACTCATTTCTGGACTTTGCCGCAGGCATTGCCGTCTGCTCAACGGGGCACTGCCACCCCAAGGTGGTGGAAGCGATCCAGAAGCAGGCGGCGGAGCTGATTCACATTTCCGGCACGGATTTCTATCACCATCATTTGCCGCAACTCGCCGAGAAGCTTGTAGCGACAATGCCGGGGAGAGAAGCCAAGAAAGTGTTCTTCGGAAATTCCGGCACCGAAGCGGTGGAAGGCGCGATCAAGCTCGCGCGCTACGCAACGAAGCGCGACAAGCTCATCGCGTTTTACGGCTGTTTCCACGGACGCACGCTCGGTTCGCTGTCACTTACGGCTTCGAAAAACACCCAGCGCAAGAATTTCGGCACGCTGCTTGGGGGCGTCGAGCACATTCCGTTTCCCTACGCCTACCGTTGCCCGCACGGCCACACCGCGGAAACCTGCGGCACTGAAATTCTGGAACTGCTCGAACAGCAAATGTTCAAACGTCTGTTCGCACCCGAGGAAATCGCGGCCATCATCATCGAGCCGATTCAGGGCGAAGGCGGCTTCATTCCCGCCCCGGCGTTTTTCCTGCAGGAATTGCAGCGCATCTCGAATCGCCATGGCATCCTGCTGATTGTGGACGAAGTGCAATCGGGTGTCGGCCGCACCGGAAAGTGGTGGGCCTACGAACATGCGGGAATCGAGCCGGACATCGTTTGCGTCGCCAAGGGCATCGCTAGCGGCATGCCGCTCAGCGCATTCGTCGCCAAGGAAAGCGTGATGACCTGGCAAAAGGGGGCCCACGGCACGACGTATGGCGGCAATCCCGTGTGCATCGCGTCGGCGGTGGCGACGCTCGATCTTATTGAACACGGCTACCTGGAAAACGCGCGCAAGATGGGCGACTACATCTTCGCGCGCCTCCACGATTGGCCGAAGCGCTTCAAGATCGTCGGCGATGTGCGCGGCAAAGGCCTGATGATCGGAGTCGAAATTGTGCGCGATCAGAAAACCAAGGAGAAGGCGGCAGACCTGCGGGACGCGGTCGTCAGCAAAGCGTTTCACAAGGGATTGCTGACCCTGAGCGCCGGCGAGAACACCATTCGGATGTCGCCGCCGCTACTGATCGACGAAGAGCAGGCGGACTTTGCCCTTCGCACGCTTGAAGAATGCGTCCGCGAAGTCGAGAAAACCGTTTAACAGCGATATCGCACGGAACGCAAAGTTCACCGGGAAGATGGAGGAAATCCCGCGGCTCTCGATGGAGGCGCGGAATTTAGCCTCGGCTTGCCGCGATTCAAATAGCTCCTGAAAATACTGCAGGTCACTCTATTCTACCTGGCGGTCGCTCTCGCTATTTCGCAAGGAAAGGAATTCTGCGGATGCACGACGACGCGCGACCCGTTTGCTGCGGTCGCTTCCAGTTGCACGCTCTTGATTGAGATCGCCAACACCACCGTTTTTTGAGTCTCTGTCAATGAAGGAGGGAGTCGGAATTCCTTGCCAAATGGGGCTGAGGCAGTAGAATGCATGGGCGAAATCCCTCGGGAAACCCGAACAGGAGTGCCCTCATGATTTGTAGGAGCAAGTTTCGCTTCGAGCCTTTTGCGGATCCTGCTCGCCTCGCCTTGCTTGTCCTTGCAACGGCGGCTTTTGGCGTTGGCGCGCGGGCGCAGGAAGCAGACGTCACGAAGAAGCTGGAGGGTTTCGACGCGTATATGCAGCAGACGCTGAAAGACTGGAACACGCCTGGCGTGGGTGTCGGGATTGTTGTCGGAGACAAGCTGGTCTTTGCGAAGGGGTATGGCTATCGGGATCATGAGAAGAAGCTCCCGTTCACAACGAAAACGATGCAGCCGATTGCGTCGAACTCGAAATTATTCACGGCGGTAGCGGCCGGGATGCTGGTGGAAGAAGGCAAGCTGGCCTGGGACAAGCCGATACGCGACTCCGTGCCCGAGATCCAGTTTTACAACGACCAGCTCAACAGCAACGTGACGCTGCGCGACATGCTGTCGCACCGCACGGGCGTGACGCGTCACGATTTAATCTGGTTCAAGTCGCCATTCACACGGGAGGAGTTGTTCGAGAAGCTGAAGTACTTGGAGCCGCAGGAGCCGATGCGCACCACGTTTCTCTACAACAACCTGATGTTCGCGGCGGTGGGACAGATCATCAAGATCAAATCCGGCAAGAAATGGGAAGATTTCGTGCGCGAAAGAATCTTCACTCCGCTGGACATGAGCACGACTTGTTACACGATTGCGGACATGTTAAAGCAGCCGGACTACGGCGTGCCGTTCCGCGAGAAGCGCGATTCCTTCGAGCTGTACAAGATTCCTTATTACGAGGATACCGAGGGAGTGGCTCCGGCAGGCGCAGTCATTTCCAACATTGATGAGCTATCGCACTGGCTGATTGCGTTGATGAACGAGGGAAAATACAACGGCAGGCAGGTGTTGCCGGCTGGTGCGTTGAAGGCCACGCTGCAACCGGCAATCGCATTGCCGAACGCGGGGGGCGAAGCTCTGGGCTTCTGGGAGTTGATCAATTCAGCTTATGGGATGGGCCGGTGGGCCGCCTCTTATCGCGGCAAACTGCTGACGTACCATGGTGGCGACCTTCCCGGGTTTCACTCGCAGGTTTCGTTTATGCCCAACGACAAAATCGGCGTCATCGTCCTGGTCATCAGCGATCACAGCGCACCGCTCTACAACATCGTCAGCTACAACGTGTACGAGCGGCTCTTGGGAATGGACCAGACGCCGTGGAGCCAACGGCAACTCCAACAGCGGCTTGCCAACAAGAAAGCCGGCACGGAGGCGCGGGCGAAAGCCGGTGGCGACCGCGTGCCAAACACGAAACCATCGCACGCGCACGCCGACTATGTGGGCGAGTACGAAAACCCCGCCTACGGGATTCTCCGAATCGGCCTGCAAGGGGATCAATTGCAATTCGGTTTTCACGAGTTCCATTTTCCGATGAACCATTTCCATTACGACCGCTTTGACACGCAGGACGACGAGCAATACGGAAAATTTTCGGTGAATTTCCGGACGAATCCTCAGGGGGATATTGACAGCGCGGTGATTTCGCTGGACCAGGCCGAAGTGGTGTTCACCCGCAAACCGGAAGCTCTGCAGGCTATCCTTTTGGAGAAACTTGCGGGCGTATACTTGACGCCGAGCAAAGTAAAATTTGAAGTGCGTTATCAGCCTGGAACAGGGCTTTCGATTGCGTTCCCGGGCGCGCCTCCCCAAAAACTAATCCACGTTAAGGGAATGCAATTCCGAACGCCGCTGTTCGCCGATGACATCTACGAATTTGTGTTGGAGAACGGACAGGTGAAGGCTTTAAAAGAGCGGACGCCCTCCGGGGAATACACGTTCCAGCGTCAGTGAGCGCTTGTCTCGTAGAGGGCTCTCGGTTTCTCCTGCACTCGGAGAAAGAGGGATTCCTCGCTTCGCTTGGACTGACGGCGAAAAGACATTTTTCATAAGCCGTTTAGAAGACAAGAACAAGCCGTACGGGAAAGCGCCGGAGCATGAGATGATAATGCGCAGGGGGTTCGGAAGAGTGGGCAGAAGTGTTTTGCGCAGTCACCTCCAGGGACAACCCAGAATCAAACTGTTGGGAAGGAGAGAGAGTTGCCGGAGTTGCGGAAGGACCCTATCACGGGTCGCTGGGTGATTATTTCGACGGAGCGCGGAAAGCGGCCGAATGATTTTCTGCGCGAAAGCGTAATCGCGAAGGAACCAAAGAATTGCCCGTTCTGCGCGGGGAATGAATCCAAGACGCCGCCCGAGGTGCTGGTGTACGGCCGAAACGGCGGCGGGGCGAACACATCCGGGTGGAAGCTGCGCGTGGTGCCGAACAAATTCCCCGCTCTCGGCATCGAGGGGGATCTGGACCGCGAGGGTGAAGGCCTGTTCGACAAGATGAACGGTATCGGCGCGCACGAAGTGGTCATCGAATCGCCGGACCACGGCGCAACGCTCGCGACGCTACCCGAGCGCGCGGTGGAAGATGTGCTGTGGGGATACCGGGACCGCATGTTGGACCTGAAGAACGACAAGCGCTTCCGCTATATCTTGATTTTCAAGAACCATGGAGAAGCCGCAGGCGCGACCGTGGAACATCCGCATTCGCAGCTGATCGCGCTGCCGATCGTGCCGCGCCGCGTGCGCGAAGAAGTGGACAACTGCTGGCATTATTACGACGAGAAAGAACGATGCATTTTCTGCGACATCATCCGTCAAGAGCGGGACACAGGTGAGCGCATGATCAATGAAAACGAGCAGTTCGTCGCGTTTGCCCCGTATGCGCCGCGGTTTCCGTTTGAAATGTGGTTGCTGCCAAAAGTGCACAGTTCGTCGTACGAGAACAACCAGAGTTCGATTTACGCCAGCCTGGCAAGAATGCTCAGGGACACGCTGATGCGGCTCGACGAAGTGCTAGACCGACCGGCGTATAACTTCATGATTCATACCTCGCCGATCGGGGAAGAAATCAACGATCACTACCACTGGCACATCGAGATTATTCCCAAGCTGACAAAGGTGGCGGGATTCGAGTGGGGAACGGGCTTTTACATCAATCCGACACCGCCGGAAGAGTCAGCGCGGTTCCTGCGGGAAGCGAAGGTCCCCGCAACAGCCGAGAAAAAGTAGGCATTTTCGTCCGAGGCAACGAGGGAAGGGCGTCCGAGAGGATTCCCGAGTTTTGTTATAATTACGATTTGGGGCGGTAGCCAAGCGGCCCCGGGGAAGAGGTGCTGTCACATCCCCTCTTTTGACGCCTTACCATGAAGTATCCATGGGTTCGAGAGGGCAATCGGCGAAAACTAGGGTGCGTTGGGCATAACTGACAGATTTTGGGCATAATGTAGACAGAGGCGCGATACCCAAGTGGTCTAAGGGAATGGTCTGCAAAACCATCATTCGTCGGTTCGAATCCGACTCGCGCCTCCAGGTTTTTGAAAGCAGGTTCGAGTCCCGCCGTCATCTCTGAACTTCATTCGAGTCGTTGATAAATAAAAGTATCAGCCATCCGAGAAGACGGATGACTAAGAATGCATTTTGGCCTCGATGCGCGTCTGTTTCACCGGGGTCTTAACGCTGACGGCTGGTTTTTGCAAGATAGAAATTTGCAGCGGGAGTTTCGATATGCTGGCCTCGGAGGTCGGCTATCGTTTTTTCACCAGAAACCCGCGCCATGCAACGAAGTTGGCGTGAGAACGCCGGATTATTGGGCACTCGCGTCCTGTCCGTTTGACCAGTAGACAAAGGGAGCACACCCGAGTAGATTCGCGCTACGGTTGGGCGAATGGCACAGTGTGAATCCAAAGTGTTCTTCCCTGACGACTCCACGCAGCCGCCGCAGTTCAACGATTGCCCCCGACAAGCCGAAACCACGCGCAGGCTGTCAGGCATGAAGGTCGTAAAATTGTGCACGAAATGCGCGAAGGTGTGGGACGAAACGGACTTTCTATCGGTTGGTATACTTCGCGGTGAAAGCATAAGGAAGTTCGTGCAGAGGGAAAGTTGAGGAATATAAGGTCCGCGTGACCTCAACAGCTTGTCCTCGCCTCAACTGGAAACTCCCGCGCAACCTCAAACCACGCTCCGAACTATCAACAACGTTGCAAGGAAACCGTTCCACACGTCTCTTGACAGCGATGCGCAATGGGCACAGCCGCCAATTGTGATGTGGTGTGGCTGTCAGTCATCCTCGGCCATTTTACTCGCGACGTGAATGCAGGCTTCCCAACATTCGTAACAACAATAGTCATCGGAACCATCCTCCAACGGCAATCCGAAGGCGGGACCGCTGGCAACGGGGTCTAAATGCTTGGCGGGAAAGGCATGACAGAATTTGCAAATGTCGGTCGCCATTCTTCTCGTTTCCTCGGGCAATCAAAGGGTGACTTAAGTCAAACCCTTGTACCAGGCGATTAAGACCCGTTACCTTTGCGTCTAGAGATACCACCTTCATGCTGTTGCACGTGCTTGCCGTCGCGCCGGTTGTGGGTACTATTGCAGTTCCCTGTGCCTGCTTCGTTTTGCACATCGCTTCTTGAGGAATCCCGCAAACCCGGCCATCGCCAGCTTCACGGATGACCACCTGAAGTCGCGAGGGGGTGGCTAGGTGAAGACCATGGCCACAAGGCTCTTATCAAAGTTGTGATTGGCCTTCCTTGCCCTTCCGCAAGCTCGGTGGTTCACCGTGCGAAATCTAGGTATTCACCCGATGGACGTCGCTTTTGAGATGTTTTCGAAAAAGCTCGTCGCACTACTGGCACGCAAGTTTGTCCCGCAAGTGGCTCCTCGGAGGTCGTAGGGTGCGCCCACGTTTCTGCATCCTCAAAGTACTCGGCGACGTGCTCGACGATGGCGAGCTACACTTAGTCGAGAGAGCACAAACCCCTGAAGCCGCAAGACGGCGTAGCCAAGCCCTGGCAGATGTCCGGCCAGGTCAGTACGTCCATTACAACCGCGAAACGGGCGAACGGGTTTCTTTTGTTGCAGATGGAAAGCTCGGGTAATCAGCTTTGCCGGATTCGAGTGTTGAGTTGAGCGGACGGTTGCCTGCGTTGCGGGCGATGAGCGCGACTCCGCTCGGCATTTTGGGTTCTCCTTCCATTCGGCGACGACGTAACGCTTGCCGCATTGCGGGCACCGATAGCGGATTATGAGTTGCCAGTCCTGCGAGACATCCATGAACGCGGGTCGGATTCTAGCATTGGACGTCAAGCGGAGTATCTCGGGTCTTTACCTGATCGGGAATGAAGGCGTTCATCTCATTGCGTGGAAGCGACAGCAAACTAACCTTACGCGCAACATGACTATGAGTGGGGTGAATATCCTTAGGAGGAGTTCTTCTACCAACCTCCACCACAAACCGAGGAGTTCACCCCCGCCTCACCGAGTCTTCCCAACCCATCAAGACGCTTTGTGGTTGAAGCAATCAACACCCTATCAGGGAACCTTTTGCTGTTTCATCTACAGAACAGATACGGGAGGGGCCTCGGCTGTGGGCGCGAAACTCTTTGGCATTGCGGCCCTGGTGATCGCAGTGATTGCGCTCGTTCCAGCCAGGGCGACCGACACGTCGCTTGATTTGTACATGCACGCAACTTACATCGTTGTGACTCCACGACACGCTATCCTTGCTTTTGCTCTGCTATGCGGCGCCTTTGCTGGCCTCTACTATTTCGTTGGTCCGCTTTGGGGAACCGATTGAACGACGCCCTGACTCTCGCCCATTTTCTGTTGTGGCTTTTCTCACCCATCATATTCATCCTCGAAGTGCTCGGGCTGCGTCGCGCGTATCAGGCCGGACGCGATCCCAAACAATCCTGGCTTTTGCTCGCGGATTTGTAGCTCCCTTTCTCGCGTCGCCGTAGGTGCAGCTGTATTCCTTGCGAACTTTGTCCGGGCAATTGTACTGAAGCATCGAAACCCAAGTTGAAAATCATAGTGCGGTGTGGCCGAAGCTGGCTGGCCACGGCGGTGGGGATGGGGCCTACGTCGCTGACCACCCTGAATAGGGTCCCCACTCCGCAGCAAAAGGCCAACTGGCGATGCAGGAGAAGAAAGACCGCCTGATAAAAAAACTGCCGGCAAAAGTGGCCCGGGAATCACGTGGGGAAATTTGGCAATGCAGCGCGTCGCATTGCTGCTCATCTAGTCTTGACCATCGATATCAGCACGCCAGTTGGCAAGCTGACGTTCACGGTGCTGGGCCCGGTCGCTGAACTCGAACGTTCCCTGATTGTGGAACCTGTACGCGATGGATCCGCAACGCCCGCGCAAAAGGCAGGCGGCCCGGTGGTCGCACTCAGGTTTTCGTCCACCACGCTAGAATGGCCCGCCTACTACAACCTGTCCGAAACCCGGTCGAAAGCGCTGCTGAACGCCGCCCGGATCGACGCTTCAACTGTCGACCATCAGGTGATTTGTGACGGCTAGCCGCTTTCAGCTCGCGCCAATTCCACGGTCGGCGCGAGTCCACCTGCGCAGTTCGAGGGCGTTGAAACACCTCGCGTTGGTCCAGTCAGCCTAGCGAGCCGAGGCGGATTGTCCATGCCGCAATCTGCTTGATCAGTAGAAGGTCCTTGCCGGTCCAACAATCCATGGAGAGACGAGCATGGATCTCGTTAGCGTCGTTTGCTCGAACGATCATCAAGACGTCCGATGTACCTTCGAGCGGCCCGCCGAAAAGCACAAAACCTTCCGCGTGAAGAGCGTTCATAAAGGCAGCATGGGCGGGCCAGTCGTCCTGTTGTTCCAAGGGCAGCGATTGATTCCACGCAGGACCTCGCGAGCGCGTGACGGCAAAGAGTCGCGGCATGCAAGTGACCTCCTTGTGTGGGCCAATGATGCCATCATGTGAGGAAAGCTGGCTGTGGCCGGATGTTTCGGTGGTTCGCCAGCCGCAATTGCGTCCACGGGCATCGCCGGGTTCGGCACTCGGGCGTTCACAAGCAGTTCTCAGATGAACAGGGAGTTGTCGCGGGTGTACGGTGAATGCCAATCAAAAACGGCCAGTTCGTCAAGTCCGCTGGCTACTCCGATCAACTCGCACTCATGCAACAGCTTGACGCAATGGCAAAAGCTGCCGGAGCTTAGGTTCAGACCTCGACCGTCTGTCTATCTAAAGATGAAGAACGCCGCATTGCGGAACGGCGGGTAACCGAAACGCGTCAACGCGGCAAAAGTAGACTTGCTGCGACGCGGCAATCCCTGCAAAATTCCACCATTCAATTTCTCTCTTCACCCGGAGGGGAGCTAACGTCACGGTTCCCCTCTTTTTTCTTTACGCCAAGCCCTGCTAGTACCTTTCCGCGGGCGTTTGTGCACTGCGCAAGCCGCGTGCGCTCGGCTTGTAGCTGGATTTAGACCTGTTTCCGAGAGGCTTCGACTTGAGTCTCACCTTCTGACATGCAGAGGCGGACCCGCGGTACGCCGGAATGTTGCTCGATCCGGTCAGCCAAGGGCTTCGAATGCGTGGTAATCCAGAGCTGGGTGTTCTTCGTTGCGCGAACGATCAAATGCGCCAGGGCATCCAGAATGTCTGGATGCAGGCTGGTCTCTGGTTCGTTGAGTGCCAAGAGCGACGGTGGACGCGGGCTAAGCAGTGCCGCGCAAAGACACAGGAACCGCACTTGTCCGTCCGAGAATTCTTGCGTCTGCAAGGGACGGAGCAGCCCAGGAATCTTCATCTTTATGCTGAACAGGGTATCCATTGCTTCGATAACCAGACTCGCGCCGCCAAAGGCCTCCGATACGGTCTGGCGAAGGGCAGCAGCATCGCCGATTTCAAGAATTGTTTGGAGAGCAGCGCCAAGGTCCGAGCCGTCATGACCAAGAACGGGTGTATAGACACCGATTTGCGGCTGCCGCACGGGGGACTCCAGATCTGTACGGAAATGATGATAAAAACGCCAGCTCAAGATCTGCTGGCGTATTGCGGATATTTCCGGGTAGAGGTGCGGATCAATGATCTGCGACAGGACGGACTCGTGTTTCGAAATCTGGAAGGGATATGTGACCATATTGCCTTCAGCGTTGCGCAACCACGCCGAAGGTTCGTCCCGTTTCAACATAGCCACCCGACGTTTCGCTTCAGAGGGCCAGATATACCAGATATATTCTTCCTTTACGCGAGGGTCGAGCGTGAACATGGTTGCCAGGGCATGCTCGTTGACGGATGGGAGCCCGATTTGTAGCTCGTAGGCGAACTTCTCCGCGTCAAAGCCAAGCACGACTCGTTTTGGAGGTTTCTTACGCTGATAGCGAACGCGCTCGCCTCCGGCCCAGAATACGCTTGGCGTGCCGCCCTCCGCGGCAATCGCTCGCGCCAATTGCCCTTGCGCTGCGCGTGCCATCAAGACAAGGGAGTTGTAAAGATTTGACTTTCCACAGCCGTTCGGGCCGGTGAGGACATTAATCGGCTTCAATTCAAGGTCGAGGTCCCGAACAGACCTATAGCCAGACACATGGATCTGCTTGATCACTGTTGGAAACAATACCAGACTGAGGCCAACTCGGGTTCGTTTCCGTGTACCCAATGTGCCTCAATCCGTGAAATGTGCCTAATCTGGCGTTTTTGCCGTGCTGAGAATACGATAAGTTGCGTGTTATCAACAAGGGCTACAGGTTCGAATTGTTCGAATCCCGCGCGCCTTGAGTCTTTGCAAGTGCTTACGCGCAAGCCGCTGCATTCCTCCATCGACGGGGCGAAATGCCTCAAAATTGGCGGCATCGAACCATGGGTCACCAGACGCCGTTGCGCAAGGGATCAGGGCGGCGCAGGGAAGACGCTGGGCCGGAACGGCGGCGCTTCGGGCGAGGCACCGACTTTCGACCGATTGGCGCCGGACGGTCTCGAACTGGCCGAAACACTTGGCACGAGGCTGCGGAAAGACAAGATCATTGTGTAGGGGCCCGGGGGCTCCGTACTCGGCGCATGGATGGTCATGAGGAAGCCAGATCTGTTGTGGGCGTTCCTCGGAACCAGGCAGGTTGGCAATCCGGCTGGTGCACATGACGTCGCTTTCGCCTGCCAAAGCAGGCGCGTTAGGTGACGGTCGCACCGTTCATGAACTCCAAGAGATCGTCGCATTAGAGATTTGTGACAAGCAAGGGTGGCCATTGGGCCATGAATTCGCCCGACTTTCCGAAGGAAAGGAGGGCCTTGCTCACCGCGGGGCACGGAACGCCTTGACCGTTCGCAAGATCATTCATATCGACATGGACGCCTTTTATGCGTCTGTCGAACAGCGCGACGATCCGCAACTGCGCCGCAAGCCTGTCATCGTCGCTTGGCGGGGTAGTCGCTCCGTTGTTTGCGCCGCTTCATATGAAGCACGACAGTTTGGAGTGCGTTCGGCGATGCCGGCTGTTCGAGCGGAACGTCTCTGTCCTAACGCTCTGTTCCTGCCCCCAGATTTCCCGCGCTACCGAGCCGTCTCACGTCAGGTGCGCGAAATCTTGATGCGCCATACCGATCTGATCGAGCCGCTCTCGCTTGACGAAGCGTATCTCGACGTCTCCGAAAACAAGACCGGACTGCCTACCGCCACGCAGGTAGCGCGCACGATTCGCGAACAGATTCGAACGGAGCTCAATTTGACGGCATCGGCTGGCGTGGCTCCGAACAAATTCCTCGCCAAGATTGCTTCGGACTGGCGGAAACCGGATGGGCTCTTCGTCATCCAGCCGGAAGAAGTGGATTCATTTTTGTTGCCGTTGCCCGTGGGCCGTCTGCCTGGAGTAGGCAAGGTTATGGAAGAAAAGCTTAGCGGTCTTGACGTACAAACCGTCAGAGACCTGCGGAAGATGGAGTTAGCAACACTCGAAGGCCGCTTCGGCCGCTACGGAGTGCGTCTCTACGAGTTGGCGCGAGGCATCGACGAGAGCGAAGTGATAGCCGACAGGCCAACGCAATCCATTTCGGCCGAAGACACGTTTGAACGCGATGTGCTATTGACCGAAACGGAGCCGATGATCCGCAGACTCGCAGAACAGACATGGGCCGCATCGCGTAAGGAATCCCGAATCGCCCGCACGGTGGTGCTCAAACTGAAGACCAGTGATTTCAAGATCCTCACGCGCAGCCACACGCCACCTTCTCCTCCCTCTTCTTGCGAGGAATTGACCGCCATCGCGCTCTCCCTCCGCGACCGTGTTGGCTTGCACCCAGAGCAACGCTTTCGTTTGGTCGGCGTTGGTCTGAGCAACTTTCACGACCCCCAGGATGCAGGTGCCCAGCCAGCTCTTTTCACCTGGCGGTAGGTGGTTGGTTTCCGGTTTGCCCCTCATCCACACGCAGGCAGGATTCTGAACTGCTCATATCTCGGCTCCACCATCGGATCCGCTTTCGTTGCCCGCTGCGCAGGCAAAAGCCAGCTAGCACCGCGACACTCGCCAGCGCTGCAACGGAAACTGCGAAGACCCCTCCGGTCGCGGTTTGCAAACAGGAACGTCTTCGCGTAGCGCGAGGGCCGTACCGCCATTGCGATGCCCGCCGCAACTCCAGCCAACAACGACTACCGCCGATTCGCCCGCGATTAACCGCATCATTCCTCCGCGGCGGCCTCCCAAAGCCATACGAATTCCGAGCCCAGTCCAAGCGTGGTGCCGAACTAACCCATGGAGCACGGCGTTTCGGCACACGCCCAGCCATCAAGTTATACTAGAGAGATGAATCAACCAGAAATAGGACCGCACGAGGCTTCGTGTCAAGCACCGCGCACCGAGGGTTCGATCCTTTCGATCGATTATGGCAGGGAGAGGATGGGTTTGGCCATTGCCAGCGCGAACGCCAAAATGGCGCAGCCGCACGGTACTTTGGAACGGATCAACCGAAATGAAGACATGCGGCGCCTGCGCGAACTCACGCGCGAGCACCGGGTAAAACGAATCGTGGTGGGATTGCCGCTTAACCTGGACGGGACGCGCGGCGAAATGGCGGAAGAAGCCGAGCGTTTTGCGCGGCGTGTTCGGAAGCAGCTGGGCGTGCTGGTGGAAATGGTTGATGAGCGGTTGACGAGCTGGGAAGCGGAGCGTTTGCTCGAGGAAACGCAGGGAAGATTTCTCCGTGGCCTTCAAATGGCTGGCGGCAGGATGCAGAGAAAACCGAGGGAACGAACCACCGTGGATGGCGTAGCCGCCGCCGTGATCCTGAACGAATATCTCGAGCGCCAGGCACAACCGGCGGGACCGCGTTGAGATTCGAATGCGAAAGGTGAACGCGAGGCAGGATTGAAATATTTGCTCTATCTGGTCCTGGTGGTGGTTCTTGCTGCGGGTTGCTACGCGGCGTGGATGTGGTACAGCCTTACGCAGCCCTACCAGGATTTTCCGAACGAAGGACTGTTCGTCGACATTCCTCACGGGGCTTCGCCGCGGTTCGTCGGCTACTTGCTGAGGCAAGACGGCGTGATTCGCAGCCAGCTGGCTTTCGAAATCTATGCGCGGCGTCATCCGAAGCACACGCTGCGGGCTGGCGAGTATTTCTTCGACCATCCCATGACGGGACGCGACGTTTTCTGGAAAATCTCCGGCGGGCAGATTTATGAGGTGGCTTTCACGGTGCGCGAAGGCGAAACCATTTTTGAAATCGCCCGCAATTTGCAAGCCGGCAAGCTCATGCCGGCGGGCGATTTCCTTTTCGCGGCAAGCGACCCGTCCCTGATTCGCGATTTCGCACCGGAGGCCCGGACGCTCGAGGGATTTCTCTTTCCCGCCACTTACGAACTTCCGCGCCATCCGGTGGCGAGCGAGCTAACCGCCCAGATGGTCCACAAGTTCAAAGAAGAGTGGAAGCGCCTCGACGCTTCCGATGCAAACGGCCAAACGACCTCGGACGGACAAGCCGCGGCGAAGACGCCAATCGCCGCAAAAGACCAAGACATTTCGATGATGGAGAGCCCCACCGCGCGGCTGCGCATCGTGACGCTGGCTTCGCTCGTCGAACGAGAAACACCCAAGCCGGAGGAACGCCCCATGGTGGCCAGCGTTTTTACCAACCGGCTTCGCAAAGGAATGCGGCTGCAATGCGACCCCACGGTGATTTATGGCCTGGAGCGGATGGGACAGTACCAAGGCCCGCTCACCAAAGAGGATTTAACCTTCGATTCACCGTACAATACCTACGAACACGGCGGACTTCCCCCTGGACCGATTGGAAATCCCGGCGAAGCCTCGCTCCGCGCGGCGCTGCATCCGGAGGAAACCAGTTTTCTTTACTTCGTTGCAAATACCCAGGGCGGGCATTTTTTCAGCTCCACGCTGGAGGAGCACAATAGAAATGTGCTGAAGTATCGGCGGCTTCTGGCGGGGCTTCCCGCAGACCCGCCACCTCCGCCGCCAAGTGCAAAGAAGCGGCAGACGACACCGGCGGACCATCAACAAAAGCAGCAGCACCGAGGCAATGCTCGATGACCCAGCTACTCAAGAACAAGAAAGCGCTCATTCTGGAAACCGCGCGCGAGATCAACGCCCAAAAATGGACACCTGCTGAGATTGAGCAGCTGCGGTTGAGGCTTCTCGCGGAACACGGCGAAGCGGGTAAAGCCGGCACGGACTATATCGCCGATGTTTTGAAGGACGCCGGGCACAAAGTTCTGCTCTCGATGCAGGAAGAGGCCGAGGAACAATACGAAGAGGAGTTTGAAGACCTGCTGCACTTCAAAACGTTAGGGGACGCCGAAGTCAGCATCATGCGTCTGGACGAACTCATGCGCAAGTTTCTCGCGCAAGGCGAGAAGGCCGCCGTGGAGCGGGTGTTGGAAGTCGCCAGGCTTGGAAAGCGCCGTGCGGAGATGATCGCGCGTAACCACAAAGTTGAACCCCAGAAGCGTTCGGAGAAAATCGAGATCGCCAGCTGGTTCCGTATTTGGCTGGAGACCCCTGATTCTTTCTTCGATTGGCTGGACGTCCGCAAGCAGTCGCCCGAATTTCAGCAGAGATTTCCCCATGTTGAGGACGAAGAATGAACACTCCCGGCGTTCCGGCCACGGGGAACGGCGCGCTCGAGTTGCCTCCTTTCTCCCTGGATGTGCAAGCGCTGGACCTCGGCAACGAGGTGAAGGCCGTCGGGCTGGAATTGGTGGAAACCGAAAACCGCGAGCCGGTGCGTGGGAAAGACGGCGCGGAAATCTGGTCGGAGGTCTTTCCGGGGCTGGCGGGCAAAGATCCTTATGTTGTCGATTTTTTCAGCCACATCGATCGCGTGCGGGAGTTCTGCAAATCGCGGAAAATCGAATGGCGGGAAGCTGCGGAACGCTGCGTTGTAATTCCTTCGCCCAGCGCTCAAGAGTTGCGGCAACTCTTCGAGCGCTTCGAGGGCGAAACCTTTGGCATCCGCGCCGGAAGCGCCACGCAGGCCGCCGACGGCGCGCTCGAAGGTGATCTTTCCTGGCGCGGACTAGATGCTTACCAGCAGGCCTATACACGGTATACGTTTTGCGCGGTTTGCGAGCCGGAGGATGGTTGGGTAACGATCTTGAGCGAGGCACTCTGGCCCAGCGAAATGATCCGGCGTTTGCGTCCAGCGGTCCAAAGATTTGACGTCCATATTGCGCGGCCTAATTGAGGGCCGTCTTCCTGCGCGACCGCCCCGATTGACGGGCATCCGACTGGTTGCTAGATTGCTACGTTTGCGTGGAGGAGAGCGAAACTCCTTGAAACCAGGTGTGCGAACCTGCCTGCTTCTGACGACACTGGCGGCTGTCTGCTGCAGCTGCCACGGCCGTGTCGTCACGGGCCATACGCAAATCCCTCCCTCGGAGCGGCCCGTGGCAAAGGACGCCACGCGCGAGGAGTTGCTCGACGCCTACAATGCCATCGCCCGGAACATGAAAACGATGGACGCCACCGTTGAACTCAAGCCCACCGCCGGTTCGAAATATAGCGGCGTCATCGATGAGTATCACGAAGTGAAAGCTTTTTTGCTGGCGGAGCGCCCGTCGGAAATTCGCGTAATCGGGCAGGCGCCGGTGATCGGGAAAACGGTATTCGACATGGCCAGCGACGGAGACACCTTCCGAGTGTCGATTCCGACGAAAAACAAATTTCTGGTTGGCTCCGTGGCAAACGAGCGAAACAGTTCCAAGCCCATCGAGAATCTCCGGCCACAGCATTTGCTGGACGCGCTGCTTTGGCCCCCCATCCGCAAAGAAGAAGCCGTAACCATGACGGAGTTCAACAACGAAAAGGGACGCTACTACGTCTTGACCGTTTTGCGTGGCGGCTACCAGTTGGAAGTCTTGCGCGAAATCTGGTTTGACCGTTCGAATCTCCAAGTCGCACGCATCCAGACTTTCGGCCCCAAGGGCATACTCCTCTCGGACGCATCCTTTTCCGATTGGGAGCCGGTGGATAGCCCGGTAACGCGACAAACCAACGCACCGGCTCCGCCCGCCATAACCTCCTTTCCGCGATCCATCCACATCGAACGGCCCCACGACGATTACACGCTCGATATGCAGGTGACCAAGATTGCCGTCAACGGAGAGATTCCGCCGGACGGCTTCAAACTCGAGCAGCCCGCGGGTTCGGAACTGGTCCGCGTCGGCGAGAGCGGAGAGAGCAAGCCGGCCGCGGAGAACAAACCGCAATGATGGGAGAGCTCATCGTTCGAAACCTGCTGCATCGTCCGATGCGCACGCTGATCGGGGCGATGGGCGTCGCCGTTGAGGTCGCACTGGTGATTCTCATCGTCGGGCTGACCAGCGGCTTGCTGGCCGAAACCGCCAAGAGAATCGAAGGCATTGGCGCGGACATCATGCTCCAGCCGCCTGCCGCGTCCATCATCATCAATTTCAGCGGCTCGCCCATGCCCATCAAAATCGGCGACAAAGTTGCCGAACTGAAATATGTGAGAGATGTTGCGCCCGCGTTGCTTCAATTCAACTCGAGCGGAGCCGTGGAAACCATTTGGGGGATTGACAAGGACAGTTTCCGCGCGGTTTCTGCCGGATTTGTCTTCCTTGCAGGTCGCGACATGGTGGGCCCCGACGACTTGCTGGTCGACGACTGGGCGGGCAAAGCCAAAAACTTGAAGGTCGGCGACACCTACAACGTGCTCAACCACGACTGGAA
>Ga0182033_10000365_pt1 | contig 21507 bp, 16 predicted proteins | sample tim00Cox0000000H_FD_125968 | JGI IMG/M metagenome (GOLD analysis project Ga0182033, IMG submission 125968) | Lab enrichment of tropical soil microbial communities from Luquillo Experimental Forest, Puerto Rico - timezero.00C.oxic.00.000.00H | ecosystem: Environmental > Terrestrial > Soil >...
CCCGCAATGCCGAGTCGTCTCCCGTATACGGGTCAGCGCCCCGGCGGGTCACAGGGTCAGCGCCCTTCCCCGGCACCGCGCCGCGAGCAGCCGCCGCGACCCGTTGCGCCGCCGCCGCCGGCGACGCCGCCCCCTGTAAGCCGCACGATTACGCTGGCCGAGGGCATGACCGTCAAAGATCTCGCGGACAAGCTCGACATTCGCGTGAAGGACGTTCTCGCGAAGCTGCTCATGAAGCGGCTCATGCTGACGATCAACAGCACCCTCGACACCGAGACCGCAACCATGATCGCGCGTGAGTTCGGGGCTGACGTGCAGATGCGGAGCTTCGAGGAAGAGCTGCTGCACGTGGACAGCGAAGCGCACCCCGAGGACGTCGTCACGCGCGCGCCCGTGGTCACCGTGATGGGCCATGTCGACCACGGCAAGACCAGCTTGCTCGATGCAATTCGCGAAGCGCGCGTGGCCGAGCGCGAGGCCGGCGGCATCACCCAGCACATCGGCGCGTACCACGTGACCATCAATGGCAAGAACATCGTGTTCCTCGACACGCCGGGCCATGAAGCGTTCACCCTCATGCGCGCCCGCGGAGCCAAAGTCACTGACATCGTCGTCCTCGTGGTCGCAGCCGACGATGGCGTCATGCCGCAAACCCGGGAGGCGATTGATCACGCGAAGGCGGCGAACGTGCCGATCATCGTGGCGATCAACAAAATCGACAAGCCCAACGCGAATCCCGAGCGCGTCAAGCGCGAGCTGACCGAGCTCGATCTGATGCCGGAAGAATGGGGCGGAAAGACGGTCACCGTCGAGGTCTCGGCAAAGAAGAAGACGAACCTCGATCTGTTGCTCGAGATGATCCTACTCGTGTCGGAGATCGGCGAGCTGAAGGCGAACCCGAAGCGCAGCGCGACGGGCACCGTGCTCGAGGCCAAGCTGGACAAAGGGCGCGGCGCCGTGGCCACGGTCCTCGTGCAGGACGGGACGCTGCACGTGGGCGACACGTTCATCGCGGGTCCGATTGTCGGGCGCGTGCGGGCGCTCATCGACGACCGGGGACGTCCCGCCAAATCCGCCGTCCCGTCCACGCCTGTCGAAGTGTTGGGTCTCGGAGGGCTCCCGCAGCCCGGCGATGTCTTTCAGGTGGCCGATGCCGCCAAGGCGCGGCAGATCGCGACGTTCAGGGAGGAACAGGCGAAGACGCGCGTGCTCGGCGCCAAGGGCGGCCGCCTGACGCTCGAGTCGCTCCAGGCGCAGATTTCCGAGGGCGGCATCAAGGAGCTCCCGATCATCATCAAGGCCGACGTTCAGGGTTCGGCCGAGGTGCTTGCGGACACCCTCGCGAAGCTGTCGGACGACAAGGTCAAGATTCGGATTATCCACGCAGGCGTCGGCGCGGTGAACGAGTCCGACGTGCTTCTGGCGTCGGCGTCGAATGCCGTCATCATCGCGTTCGCGGTCAGGCCCGACCGGAACGCCGAGGAAATCGCGGCGCGCGAGCGTGTCGACATCCGGCAGCACTCGGTGATTTACAACGTCACCGACGAGATGAAGAAAGCGATGGTCGGCCTCCTCGAGCCGACGTTCAAGGAAACGCGCATCGGCGTCGCGGCCGTTCGAGAGACCTTCAAGGTCCCGAAGTACGGAACCATCGCCGGTTGCATGGTGACCGAGGGGCGCATCACGCGGGCGGGCGATACGCAGGCGCGCCTCCTGCGCGACAACGTCGTGATCTACGAGGGCAAGATCGGATCGCTCAGGCGCTTCAAGGACGATGTGAGCGAGGTCAAGGCCGGCTTCGAGTGCGGCATCGGGTTCGAGAAATACAACGACATCAAGGTCGGGGACGTGATCGAGGTTTTCGCCATGGAGCGCGTGGCGGCCGTCACAGCCTGACAGGGACGTGGTCGTCGGCCTTCTTACCGTCGAGCTCCATGTCCCCGGCGCCCGGTCGCTCAAAGAGAAGCGTATGGTCGTCCGGCGGATCAAGGATCGGCTCAAGAAATTCAATGTCGCTGTTTCGGAGGTCGATCACCAGGATTTGTGGCAGCGCGCGGGGCTGGCCGTCGTCACCGTCAGCTCGGACCAGCAGCACGCCGACCGCGAGCTGGCGGCGGTCGCGGGAGAAATCGAGCGGCTCGAGCCGGGTCTGATCGCCCGGACCGAGACCGAATTCCTCACTTAGCTCCTGATGTCGCAAGGTTCCAGACCCGACCGGGTTGCCGATCAGATCCGCAGCGAGCTCGGCCAGCTCCTTGCGCGTGAGGTCCACGATCCCGGCATCGGCTTCGTGACCATCACTCGCGTTCAGGTCAGCCCGGACATCCAGCAGGCGCGGGTGTTCTACACCGCGCTCGGTCGGGCGAGTCCCGCGAGCCTCACTGAGTCGGCGGATTCGGAAGGCTCGGGGAGCGCCGCGAGCCGCCACGACCAGACCCGCCGCAACACCGAGCGCGCGCTGGCGCGGGCCCTCCCGTTTCTTCGTCGTCAACTCGGATCACGACTCAGGCTGAAACGGGTGCCGGAGCTCAAGTTCATGTACGATGAATCGATTGCAGGCCAGGACCGCATCGAGCGATTGTTGAATGAGATCCATGCCGCGGACGATGAAGAACGCAGAACTGACCGAGATCGTTGAAGCCATCCGAGCGCGGCAGCGCTTCGTGATCTCGTCGCACACGCGCCCCGATGGCGACTCCATCGGATCGTCGCTCGCCATGGCCTTCGCGCTCCGCGCCATGGGCAAAGAGGCCAACGTCGTGCACAGCGACCCCGCGCCGGGGCCTCTGATGCAGTTCCCCGGCGTGCGCGACATCCAGGTCATGCCACAGGTGGGCAACCACTATGACGCGGCAATCGTCATGGAGTGCGGAGACCTCGGACGTACGGGCGTCGCAGGGCTCGATCGGTTCTTTCTCATCAACATCGACCATCACCCCGGCAACGTCGGGTACGGCCGCCTGAATTGGTTCAACCCGGATGCCGCCGCGTGCGGGGAAATGGTCTTCGATCTCGTGAAGGCGCTTGGGGCGCCCTTGACGCCCGAAGTCGCCATACACGTGTACCTCGCGATCCTCACCGACACCGGCTCGTTCCATTACGCGAACATCTCGCCGAGAACATTCGAGATCTGCAAGGAGGCGCTCGAAGCGGGCGTCGACCCGGTGGCGGTCGCGCGAAACGTCTACGACAGCAACAACATGGGCCGTTTGAAGCTGTTCGGGGCCGTGTTGAGCGCGATGCAGATCGACCCGAGCGGACGCGTGGCCATCGTTTATCTCGATCACGAGATGGCGCGCGCCGCAGGCGGCACCTACGAGGACACGGAAGGGCTCATCAACCTGCCACTGACGGTCAAGGAAATCCTGGCAATCGTGTTCTTCAAGCAGATCGAGGGCGACGAGTACCGCGTCAGCATGCGATCCAAGGGGACTATCGACATCGGCGGCATCGCCAAAGAGTTCGGGGGCGGCGGGCACAGGAACGCCGCCGGCTGCACGGTGACCGGCGCCATCGATGCGTTGAAGAAGATGTTCATCGAGAAAATCGAAGCCAAGATTGAAGCCAGCATCGAAGCCGAGATCGATGGACGGCCTGTTGGTCATCGATAAGCCTGCAGGGCCCACCTCTCACGACGTCGTCGCGCGGATGCGGCGAGCGCTCGGGGAACGGCGCATCGGCCATACGGGCACCCTCGATCCCGCAGCGACCGGCGTGCTGCCGCTCGTGATCGGCCGCGCAACGCGGCTCGCGCGCTTCATGAGCGCCGACGACAAGTCTTATCTGGCCACGATCCGGCTTGGCGTGCGGACCGACATGGCCGATGCGACAGGACGGCCGATCGGCGAGCGGTACGCGGGACCGATGCCGTCCATGGGCGCCATCGACGCCGCTCTCGACGCCTTTCGCGGCTACTTCGTTCAGCAGCCGCCGGCGTTTTCGGCCAAGCGCATCGGCGGGACTCGGAGCTACGCGCTGGCGCGGGCTGCCGCGCGCCGCCATGGAGGGAAGTCCGGCCACGCCACCGACGGCCTGACATTGCCGGCGCCGGTGACGGTCAACGCCAGCGCTTTGAACTTGATCGCGATCGACGGCGATACCCTGGCGCTCGAGGTGCGATGCTCGTCCGGCTTCTACGTCCGATCGCTCGCACGCGACCTCGGCGAGCAACTGGGGACCGGGGCTCATCTGTCGGCGCTGCGCCGGACCCGAAGCGGCGATGCTGGGCTGGAGCAGGCGATTGGCCTCGACGAGGCCGAACGCGACCCGGCGCGTGCGGCAGCGACGATGATTCCGCTCCGGCGGCTCCTCCCCCACCTGCCGTCCGTGGTGCTGACGGAAGACGGTGTCAACGACACGGTCCATGGCCGCATGCTGTACACGTCCGGCCTCGCTCCGTCGAGCCCCGGGGGCCCCAACCCGGGGTCCCCAGCGCAGCACCTGCGCTGGGGTGAGAGCTCGGGGTCCCCAGCGCAGCATCCGGGCCGGAGTGACAGCGGGTTCGTCAGGCTGTTCGGCCCGACCGGCGAACTCGTGGGGATCGCGGCGCCGGGCGAGGCTCCCGGTTCTTTGCGCGCCGCAGTAGTTCTGGTGTAACATGTTGCTCTTGCTCGACTAAGGTTGATTCGAGACATACGGCGCCCCGGTGCAATCCTGGATGCATCATCTTCATCAGGCTCAATCCAGGGGGCTCTGCCCCCGGGATCTCATCCGAGGGGCACTTGCCCCCAGGACGCGTCTGAGGCGTTCGTGGAGGACATGACCAAGTGGCCCTAACCAAAGACCGCAAGACCGAGCTGATCGGCAGCTACCGCACCCACGATGCCGACACCGGCTCCCCCGAAGTTCAAGTCGCACTCCTGAGCGAACGCATCAATTACTTGACCGAGCACTTCAAGTCGCACGCGAAAGACCACCACTCGCGCCGCGGCCTGTTGATGCTCGTCGGGAAGCGCCGCCGGTTGCTCGACTACCTCAAGGGCAAAGACGTCCAGCGCTACTCGGATCTCATCAAGCGCCTCAACATCAGAAAATAACGTCACCAATTGTCAAACTCTGAAGACTCTGTCCGCTCGAAGGCCGGTAAGACGCTTCTCCCGGTCCGACCTCAGAGGTCCAGATTCTGATTCATCGGCGTCCCTCCCGGAGGAGTTTTGCATTTATGACCACGCGCGAAGTCACGATCGGGCACACACCTCTCCGTTTCGAAACCGGCAAACTGGCCAAGCAGGCAGGCGGTTCCGTGATCGTTCGCTATGGCGACTCGGTGGTCCTTGTGACCGCGTGCCGCTCGACGTCACCGCGGGAAGGGATCGATTTCCTGCCTCTTACGGTCGACTACCGGGAATACACGTACGCGTCCGGGCGGATCCCCGGCGGCTTCTTCAAGCGTGAAGGCAAGCCGGCCGAGAAGGAAGTCCTGACGAGCCGGGTGATCGATCGGCCGATTCGCCCACTGTTCCCATCGGGCTGGCGATACGAATCGCAGATCATCGCGCTCGTCCTCTCCGCGGACCAGGAGAACGACACGGACATCCTGGCGATCACCGGCGCGTCGGCCGCGCTCGCACTCTCAGACATTCCGTTCGAGAAGACGATTGCCAGCGTGCGCATCGGTCTGGTCGACGGCGCGTTTATCGTCAACCCCACCTTCGAGCAGCGCAAGCAGAGCAAGCTTGACCTCGTCGTCGCCGGGACCCGGGACGGGATCGTGATGGTCGAGGCCGGCGCGAGGGAGGTCACGGAGGCCCAGGTCGTCGAAGCGCTCGAGACCGCCCACGCGGCGATCAGGAAGATCGCTGCGGCCATTGACGACCTTGCGCGTGAGGCGGGCAAGAGCAAGGTGAAGATCCAGAAGAAGGAGATCGGGCACGACTTCTACCGCGAGGTCGAGGAAAAGGTGCTCGTCCCGCTCACCGAGGCGATGCGGATCCGCGGCAAGCTCGAGAATTACGACCGCGTCGACCAGGTGCTCGGCGAGCTGGTGGCCGCCATTCCCGAGGACGAGGTCGAGCGCCAGCTCGAGGCGAAGCAGATCTTCAAGGATCTCAAGGAGAAGGTCTTGCGTGACGAGGTTCTCGAACGGGGCCTCCGTCTCGACGGACGCAAGTTCGATGAGATCCGGCCCATCTGGATAGAGACCGGCGTCCTGCCGCGCACGCACGGCTCTGCCGTGTTCACCCGCGGAGAAACGCAGGCGCTTGTCACCTGTACCCTCGGCACGGCCGAAGACGCGCAGAAGATCGAGGGCTTCGAGGGCGAGCAGTGGAAGAGCTTCATGCTCCACTACAACTTCCCGCCCTTCTCGGTCGGCGAGGTCGCCTTCCTGCGGGGCCCCGGTCGCCGCGAGGTCGGTCACGGGGCGCTCGCCGAGCGCGCCCTTGTCCCGCTCATCCCGGGCGAAGACAAGTTCCCTTACACCGTTCGCGTGGTCTCGGACATTCTCGAATCGAACGGCTCGTCATCCATGGCGTCCGTATGCGGCGGGTCGCTCGCGATGATGGACGCCGGCGTGCCGCTCAGAACGCCGGTCGCCGGCATCGCCATGGGACTCGTGATGGAAGAATCGACCGGCAAATATGCCGTCCTCTCCGACATCGCCGGGGCCGAGGATCACTACGGTGACATGGACTTCAAGGTCGCCGGCACGGCCGACGGCATCACCGCGCTGCAGATGGACATCAAGGTCACCGGCATCACGACCGAGGTGATGAGGAAAGCCCTCGAGCAGGCGCGCGTGGGCCGGCTGCACATTCTCGGCAAGATGCGGGAAGCGCTCGACGCGCCGCGCCAGACCATCTCCGCGCACGCGCCCCGCATCGTGACTATTCGAATACCTGTGGACAAGATCCGCGACGTCATCGGACCCGGAGGCAAGATGATCCGCAGCATCATCGAGCGCACGGGCGTCAAGATCGACGTCGAGGATGACGGCCGCGTGAACGTGGCTTCGACCGATGAAACATCGGCCCAGAAGGCTGTCTCGATCATCCAGGAGCTGACGGCGACGCCAGAGCTGAACAAGACGTATCTCGGCAAGGTCCAGCGCATCACCGACTTCGGCGCCTTCGTGGAGATCATGCCCGGCACCGACGGCCTGCTGCACGTTTCTGAAATCGCGAATCACCGCGTGAAGGACGTCAGAGACGAATTGAAGGAAGGCGAGCAGGTGCTGGTCAAGGTGATCAATATCGACCCGACCGGCAAGATTCGTCTCAGCCGCAAAGCGCTGCTCCAGGAAGAGGCCGCCGCCAAGTCACGGCAGTGAAGTCATGCCCGAGGCCAGCGGCGGGAGCGTGTCGCGGCATGCGCTGGCAATCGCGCTCTTCGCCGCCCTCGCCGTCGCCTGGACCTGGCCGCTCTCGGCGCACCTGACCGAAGCAATCGAAGGGGCGCCCGGCGACAACTACAGCTTCGTCTGGAACTTCTGGTGGATGCGTCAGGTCAGGACGGTCCCCGGACTCGAGTTCTTTCGGACGACCTACCTCTTTTATCCGTTCGGCACGTCGCTCGTCGATCACTCGCATACCGCTTTGCCGGCTCTGGCCGGCGCCACGCTGCTCGGAAGGCTCCCGGTCGTCACGGCGCACAACCTGATCCTGCTCTCGTTCGTGTTCGCGAACATCGCGTGCATGTATGCCCTGGCCTGGGATCTGACACACCACGTTCGCGCGGCCATCCTCGCGGCCATCGTGTTCGGTACGTCCCCGTATCTCGCTGCCCACCTGCTCGGGCATTTCGAGCTGATGGCGGCATGGGTGCTCCCGCTCTTCGCGCTCCTGCTGCGACGCGCGCTTCGCACGCCGTCACTTTGGCCGGCAATCGGTGCCGGGATCGTCACGGTCGTGACGGCGTACACGACGTATTACTACGTCGTGTATCTCGGCCTGTTGGCACTGGCGTACCTAATCGCCTGGCTTCACCCGCTGTCTGTCGCCTGGCCCCGGCACGGGACCCCAGCGCAGGTGGTGCGGTGGGGCCGCCGCTCTGGGCGCTTTCCGAAAGCTCGACGTGCCTTGCTGATTGCAATTGGCGCGCTCGCCGCCGTGGCCATCGCCATCGTCGCGACAGGCGGCTTCACATTCCAAATCGGCCCTGCCGCCGTCTCGATGCACAGACCCCAGAACCCCCTGGCCGCGATCTGGGCGCTCCTCACTGTATGGGCCGTGATCGGGTGGCGGCCGACTATCGCGCGCCGCCGGCTCACGCGCTGGAAGATCAGGCGCGCCAGCGGGGTGACCGCCGTCGTGACCGCGGTGTTCCTGGTTGGCGCGTCACCGCTCCTCATGCGAGCCGTGCAACTGGTCGCCGGCGGCGAATACGTCACTCAAGCCTACGTCTGGCGCAACGTTCCGCTCGGCGTCGATCTGCTCTCACCATTTTTGGGCCATCCTCACCACCCGATCACCGGGACAGCGACCAGGGCGGCCTACTCAAAGTGGGGCCTGAACGACATTGAGGCCGTTGGATGGATAGGCATTGTGCCGTCGTTGCTTCTGCTGTCCGGCCCGCTTGCCTCGAGGCGGCCCCAGACTCGGGCCCCGGCGGATGTTCGGCTCTGGCAGTGTGTCGGGGTTGCGTTCGCGGTCCTCGCGCTCGGGCCGATACTCACGGTGGCGGGCTTCGATACCGGCCTGCGACTGCCCGCGATTCTGCTTCGCTACGTGCCATTCGTGGCCAACGCCAGAATGCCGGGCCGGGGGATGGTCGGCGTTTATCTGGCGCTGGCCGTGCTGCTCGCGACGCGCATCAGATCGGCGCGCGGGTTCCTTGGACGGCCTTCCGTGCAAGCGCTCATCATCGCGCTCGTCATCATGGAGTACTACGACGCCCCCATCCCGCTGACACCGCTCGATCGCCCCCTGATCTACCGAATCCTTGGGGCAGTGGCTCCGGGCGCCGTCTGCGAGGTCCCGTTTGGCATCGGCGATGGCCTCAGCGGCGGGATCGGTTCGCAGGAGCGCCGCGCCCTCTACGACGCGACAGTGCATGAACATCCGTTGGTCGGCGGGTACATCGGAAGAATGCCGCGTGACGCGGCCGAACGGTACGCGCGTCTCCCCGTGGCTGGTGATCTGCTGCGACTGTCCACTGGCAACGCCGAAGACCCGACAGTCCGCACGGCAACAGATCCCGCCCTTTCCCGCTCCCCGTGCGACTTTTTCGTCGTGCATCCGAACGCCGGCTCGGAGCTTCGCGCCTATGTCAGTCGGCTGCCTGTCCGCCTCATCGCCGAAGACGCGGGCGTGATGTTGTACCAGGTCGCACCGGGTTCACGCTGATTACGTCTCGAAGGCCTCGGCAGCCGCGATCCGCTCCTGGATCGGTGGGTGACTGTAGAACAGCCATTGGACGAGCTTCGAGGGCTGTTCCTCCGCCAGATTCTGAGCGCCAAGCCGGCGCATGGCGGATATGAAGGCAGACGGATTGTGCGTGAGGTCGAGCGCGAACCGGTCGGCACTGCGCTCGAAGCCTCGAGACATCGCGTGCGCAAAGGGCACCGTTCCGAGCGATACGAGACCCGCCGCCAGCAGCAGGAGGGGCAGCCCGGCAACGTCGCCGACGCCGCGCAGACCGAGCGGCCCCGCCAGGCGTTGCAGCACCTGCGACGCCAGATAGAAGCCGGCGATCACCAGCCCGCTTTCGAACGCGATCCCCTTCCAGATGTCGCCGTGGACGTGATGCGCGAGCTCGTGCGCGAGCACGACTTCGATCTCGTCATCCGCGTACTCGGTCAGCATCGTGTCGGACACGAGAATCCGTCGGGTGGCGCCCCACCCGGCCAGCGCGGCGTTTGCCTTTTTCGTCTTCTGGGACAAGCCCCACTCGTATACGCCAAGAACGCGCGCCCCGGCGCGTTCGGCGAGCGCGACCAGTCGCGCGCGCAGCCTGTCGTGATCCAACGGTTTCACCGAGTAGAAAAGCGGCAGGAGGAGCACCGGCACGAGGTTGGTCAGACCGACGATGATCGCCGCGAAAACCAGCCCGGCCGGAAGCCACCAACGCTCCGGGGACCAGTGGATGAACCAGTACACGATGCTCGCGCCGCCTCCGCCGAGCACCAGTCCGATCGCGAGCGACTTCGCCTGGTCGCCAAGCCACGACGCCAAGCGCTCGGTCGACAACCCGAATCGCCGCTCGAGCAAGACGCCGCTATAAAACGCCAACGGCAGGCCGCCTGCCTCGTGAAGCACGGACAGAATCAGCACGTAGCCAAGCACGGGCGCGACCGGCACGAATCGCTCCGCGACGTCGCGTAACCGCACGTGCTGCCCGGCACCGACGAGACCGGCGAGAAGGAAAAGGCTCCAGAGCACCGAGGCGATGCTCGCGCGGCGCTTCAATCGATGATATCGGGCGGCCTTAGCTTCGTTCACTGTCTGCGTTCGACTCGGCGGCGTCGCTGTGGCTGCGAATGCGAATGCCCCCGTTGGTCGTGTGGAGCTCGATTGGCGGGCCGCCGCCGTTCAGCCTCCCCTCGAAGCGCCGCCGTCCTCGCTCGGACACCTCGATCTTCACGTCGTCCGCCACTCTAATGCCGCCGTTGGTCCACGTCGCCAGGATGTCCGCCTTCGCGGTGTCCGGCACGTTGAGGGTCACGCTGCCATTGGTCGTGCGCAGGAAGACCTTCTCGGATCCCATCGACGCGAGATCCACGTTCACGCTGCCATTCGTGGTTCGCGCCTCCACGGCGCCGGTCAGATTCTTGGTCGTCACGCTGCCGTTCGTGGTCTGCGCGGCGACCCGGCCGGCAAGACCGCTCACCATGACCGCTCCATTCGTGTTCGTCACGTTCACGACCGCGTTTCGCGGCGCGCGCACGTGATATCGCACCTCGAAACCGGCGCCGAGCATGATGCCGCTCATGCGCTCGGTTTCAATCGAGACGCGGTCCGGCGTGATGTCTTCCTTGATGACGATCCGCGGGAGCAGTTCGCGTGCGCCCTCGTCGGTGGCGGCTCTCGCGATGCGTTCGGCGCGCACCTCGACCGTGGACCCTTCGGCGGCTTGTACTTCGATCCGCCCGTTGGTGTTGCCGATTCGAATCTCGCCGCCCGGCGCCAGGGGGTAGCTGCGGACCCACTCGTCACTTGCCCGGCCAGTCAGATGGCCGAGCGACATGTCGCAAGCGCCGGCGGCGACCGCTGCCAGGACGAGCGCCACCGTCACCCGGGCGAGAGAAACCGTCTTCATGGCCACTATCCTCCTCGGCAGTACGTATATACGCCGCGGAGGATACCTCAGTTCAACCGGACCGACACAAGCTTGGAAACACCCGGCTCTTCCATGGTGACCCCGTACAGCCGATCGGCGATCTCCATCGTTTTCCGGTTGTGCGTGATGACGATGAACTGCGTGTGCTCTTGCATGCCGCGCAACATCTCCACGAACCGGCCGATATTCGCATCGTCAAGTGGCGCGTCGATTTCGTCCAGCAGGCAGAACGGGCTCGGCTTGTACTTGAACATGCCGAACATCAAGGCGATGGCGGTCAGCGCCTTCTCTCCGCCGGACAGCAGCTGCACGCTTTGAAGGCGCTTGCCGGGGGGCTGCGCGATGATTTCGATCCCGCTCTCGAGCGGGTCGTTTTCGTCGAGGAGCGCGAGCCCCGCGCGCCCGCCGCCGAAGAGCGTGCTGAACATGTGCTGGAAGTTCTGATTGATCGCGGCCAGGGCCTCACTGAAGCGCTGGCGCGTGGTCTCGTCGATCCGCTTGATCGTCTCCGTCGTGAGCGCAATCGATTCGATGAGGTCCTTTCGCTCGGTCGAGAGAAACGTGTGGCGCGCCTCGAGCTCGTCGAACTGCTCGATCGCCATCATGTTGACCGGGCCGAGCCGATCGATCTTGCCGCGCAGCGCGGTGATGGCTTCTTCGGCGCTGAGCGTGCGCCGTTCGGCGGCGAACACGGCGTCGACCGGCGGCATCGACTCCGCCCCCGCGAGGCCCGCCTCGTCGTCACCGCTTGCTTCGTCTTCTCCAGCAGCGGAGATCACGGCTGCGTCCGGCGTCGTCTGACCTTCCGCCTCCAGCTGCTCGACCTCCGCAACCACTTCAGCGAGCGCCATATTGACGGCATCTTCGCACGTGTGCGCGAGATGCGACAGGTCACCCTCAGCCGTCGCCCGGGCGACATCCAACGCCGAGACGTCAGAGCGAAGCGCGTCGTGTGCGGCGCGGGCTTGCTTGATCGACGCTTCGAGATCATCGGACATGGCTCTCAGCGTCGAAACCGCATCGTCGGCGGAAGCCACATCCCGGCGCAACTCCTCGAGCGCCCGGACGTCGCCATCGAGCGCGGCCTCGCCCTCGACGATCGCCGCCCGGAGTCCGTCGATCCGTCGACGCGACTCGTCGATATCCGCGGCGAGGACGTCCGTCCGCTGTTCCATCTCCGCGGCGGCTTCTTCCAGGCGCAGGATCTCGGACGCCAGCGCGCTCGCGCGCTCGACCAGTCCAGCGTGCGCCGCCCGCGCTTCGGCAGCCCGCCGGCTCAACTCTTCGGTCGCCTCGCGCGCCTCGAACAGGCGGCGCTGCGCGACGGTCAGACGGTCGTCGGCCACACGCTGCGCCTGATCGAGCTGTGCAATCGAGGCCCGCGCCTCTTCCTGCCGTCGATCGAGCGCGTCGCGTTCTTCTTCGGCCTGCCGGCGCTCGCGCGCCAGCTGTTCACCTTTCTGACCGAGCCGTGCCTGCTCCTCCGTCGCGTGCTGCAGCTGGGCCTCGCAGGCCACGACGGTTTTCTCGTGTTTGTGGTGGTCGGCGTTCAAGGCGGCGATGGCGCTGGTCGCGTGTGCAACAGTGCTGTCCAGCTCCGCAGCCTCTTGGGCCAAACGAGCGAGAGCCTCGCGATCCGAGCGAACGCGGTCGCCGAGCTCCTTGATCTCGCGCTTGGTCTCGAGGATGCCGTGAGCGTGCGCTTGCGCACCACCTGAGACCAGCGATGGGCCGCGGAAGACGTCGCCGGATAGCGTCGCAACCGCCAGCGGCGTCAGGCCGCTCGACCTGGCCGCGCCGGCGTAGCTCGGGACGATCCACGCATCGCCGATGGCGGCCCCAATGGCGTCCGCGAACGGGCCATTGACGCGGACCACCGACGACAGCAGGCGGAGACCCTCTTCGGCACTGCTTTCACCCCGGGGCCCCTTCGCCCCGAGCGCGCCGCGGTCCGGCCGCACCGCCGACGTGACGAGAAACCCGCAACGCCCTACCGCCGCGTCGCGCACCACTTGGAAGCCGGCTTCCGCGTGCCCCGGGTGTTCCACGACGATGTGCTGGAGAAGGTCGCCGAGGCAGGCCTCGACGGCGCGCTCGTACCCTTTTTCCACCTCGAGATAATCGGCGATCGCCCCCTGTTGCTTGACCGCACCGTTGGCTTGGGCCAGCACTGCTCGGGCCGCATCGCCGTAGCCGGCGCGCGCAGCGTCGAGCTCCTCGAGCGATTTCAAACGCGCCTCGACGCCGGCAAGCGCGTGCTCGCGGGACCGTACGGCCCGCGCGCGCCACTCGTGCTCGATGCGCGCGCTGGCGAGCTCGGACTCACGCGCCATGCGCGCGATCCTCGCCGCCTTGATGGCCTCGTGTGCTCGTCGCAATCCGTCCGCCGCCGCCCGATGGTCCGCCGAGGCGCGCTCGGCCTCGATGCGCATGTCGGCCTCCTCGACATCGAGCTTGGAGATCGCGTCCAGGACCTTGTCACGCGCAAGGGCGGCGTGCTCGAGCGCGTGCCGGAGTGCGGTCGCCGAATTGATGGCCGAGAAGACCTCGCTCCGCGCCGCTTCGACGTCCGCCTCGAGCCCCTCGATTTCCCGATGCGCCCCCTCGTACGCGTCGGACTCGGACGCGAGCGAGGCCGCCGCGCGATCGCGCTCGGCGTTGGCTTCGGCCGCTGCTTCTCGCCGGGCGGCAATCGCCGACCGCGCGGGCTCGCGGCGCGCCTCGAGGGCGTCCCGCTCGCCGGCCATGACCGTGACGCGCTCCTGGAGGCTCTGGATCTGCTCTCGACTGAACGTGATCTGCTGCTGCTGTCGGTTGATGGCGAGCTCTCGCGCGTGCGCCGCCTCGCGGGTGCGCGTCGCGCGTGACTCCGACTCGACGAGCTCCATCCGCGCCCGACCCAGGTCGTTGTCGATCTCCGCGACTCTGGCCGCCGCCGCCGACTCGCGCTCACGCGCCTCGTTCAGGCGCGACTTGGCGGACGCGATCGTTTCCGAGAGCTGGCGGTACTTGCGTGCGAACAGGACTTTCTCCCACCGCCTTAGCTCCTCGCGCAGACGTTGATAGCGCTGCGCCTTGGCGGCCTGCCGTTTGAGCGCGCCGCGCTGCTTCTGGACCTCGAACACGATGTCCTCGATGCGCGTGAGGTTCTGCTGCGCGGCTTCGAGCTTCAGCTCCGCCGCCCGACGGCGGACCTTGTATTTGGTCACACCCGCCGCTTCCTCGATGAGCTGACGGCGATCGGTCGGGCGTGTGCTGAGAATCATCCCGATCTTGCCCTGCTCGATGATCGCGTAGGCCTTGGCGCCGAGGCCGGTGTCCATGAGCAGGTCGTGAATATCCTTCAAGCGGCAGACCCGGCCGTCGATCAGGTATTCGCTCTCACCCGATCGGTAGAGCCGTCGCGTGACTTCGATCTCTCGGGCGACCGACTGAAAGATCTCTTCGACGGGTGACAGAACGCGGGCATGGCCGTTCCCGTCGCTCCCCGGCGCGGGCCCGTGCCCGTTGCCCCCCACCACTGCTAGTCCTTGGGCCTTGGGCACAGTTGGTCCTTGGGCCGCGGGCCTTGGTTCTTGGTCCGTCCTTGGTTCTTGATCCGACCCTGGTCCTTGGTCCGACCCCGGTCCTTGGTCCTCGGCGACCGGCGCAGGCGCCTCGGCGGCCGTAGCAGAATCCGCTCGGGCTTGGGCCGGCGGCTCGAGCGCAGGACCGGATAGGGTTTTCAGGAACCCGCTGAAGCGCAGGCGTACTTCGGCCGATGCCGTCGGCTTGCGCGCATCGCTGCCGCTGAACAGCACGTCCTCCATGCGCTCGCCCCGGAGGCTCTTCGCGCTCTGCTCGCCCATCACCCACGTGATCGCGTCGGCTACGTTGCTCTTGCCGCACCCGTTGGGACCGACAATCGCCGTGACCCCCTGATCGAAGGCAAGCTCCGAGCGATCGGAAAATGACTTGAAGCCGTTGATTTCGAGACGCTGCAAACGCATCAATCAATCCAATGGGGATTGCGGATTGCAGAATGCAGATTGACTCCGGCAATCAATCCGCAATCCTTAATCCACGATCCGCAATCTGAGTGAGTTGGCTGGGAAAGCAACGGGATACGACCGAGTATGTGCCCTTTCACTGTCCGAAATGTGGACAGCGGCCCCGGGCCCAAAACGGTCGTCAGTCTAACAAGGCCTAGTTATAGCGGCAAGTTCAAACTACGCCCCATATGTTGGGCAGCGCCCCCAACGCTGGTCTTTAGTCCCTGGTTCTTAGGACCGGTCCGTCCGTGGTCCTCCGTCCGTCTAATTGGCTTTGGTCCGCGTGCCCCTGTTGAGCTCCGTCAGCTTCACGGCCTCGCCGAACGCGCCCAGCGCGGCCACCGCCTGCGGGTCCACTTGAATGAGGTGACGCCGCCCGTCCGCGATGCCGAATACCGCGTTGTCGATCTCGAATCGAATCATCGCCTTGATGAACTCGAGATCCTTGGCCAAACCGTCCTCAACGATGCGAACGTGATCGGACTTCAGCTGCTCGCGGAAGTCCGCCATCATCGCATCGTCGACCACGAAGTTCGGTTTGACGAGCCGGCGCCCCGTCGACTGCTGCGTAATGCGCGTGTCGCCTTCGGCCGCGTATTTCTGCGCGTAGTTGGTGAACGCCCCTCGCGCATACAGACCGCGACCGAAGCGCCCGGGATTGAAGCCCTCGACCGGGCCGGCCACACGCTTGTCGGGCTCGATGCCTCCGCCGCTGTAAACGGGCCGCCCGGCGTCGGTGTATCTCAGGTCCGCAGGGCTGTGCGCCTTGTTCGCGTCCTGGTCGCGCAGCGAGTAGCTGAGATACTCGTCGAAGCTCGCGTCCCACGGGCGCTGGATGAGCCGCTTGCTCGGCGTGTAGTAATGAGCGGTCGTCAACGCCAGCCCGGCGCCCGCCGTGATCCGGTAAACCGACTGCACGAGCGCCTTGCCGAACGTCGTCTCGCCGACGACGTACGCGCGGTCGTGGTCCTGGAGCGCGCCCGTCACGATCTCCGAGGCGCTTGCGCTGTTCCGGTTCGCGAGCAGGACGATCGGCATCTCCGTGAATTCGCTCTCTTCGGTCGCGCGATAGTCCTGATCCGAGTTCGCGATCCGCCCCCGTGTGTAGACGATCATCTTCCCTTTGGGCAGAAATTCGTTGGCAACTTTGATCGCCTGGTCCAGCGGTCCCCCCGGATTGCCCCGCACGTCGAAGAGCAACCGTTTCATCCCCTTCCCGGCCAGATCGTGCAGCGCGTGCTTGACGTCGCGATCGGTGTTCTCGCCGAACTCCTGCATCCGAATGTAGCCGGTCGTTCCATCGACCATGAAATACGCGGGCACGGTCGGAATGTAGACTTCGTCGCGAACCAGATCGAACGGTATGAGCTGCTCGTACCCGCGGCGCCGCACCTCGACGTGCACGAGCGTCCCTTTTGGCCCCCGCAAACGCCGCTGCGTCTGGTCGATGGTCCAGCCCTTGGCGTCTTCGCCCTCGACGCGCGCAAAGACATCGCCGCGGCGAATCCCTTTTTTGTAGGCCGGAGACCCCTCGAACACGTTCTGCGCCGTGATGTCGCCCTCGATGGACACGATGGACACGCCGATGCCGTAGTAACGCCCTTCCTGCCGTTCGCGCATCTGCGCGTACTCGCGTGGCGTGAAATAGCTCGAGTGCGGATCGAGCGTAGCGAGCATCCCCCGGATGGAGCTCGTCACCAGCGTCTCGGAGTCGACTTTGTCGACGTAGCTCGATTCGATGGCATTCAGCGCCGCCGAGAACGCGCGATAGTGATCGGGAATCTTGTCGTCGGTGGCGAGTGCGCTTCGCCCGAAAAGCCCGCCAACGAGGGCCGAGACGAGAATGGCAAACACGACAGCGGGCAGGGAGCGGTAGGGTCGCATATTTGGCTACTTCGATTTAGACTAGCAGATAACTACCTTACAAACAACGACTTCTGAGCATCGACCCGAACGGCTGGTTCCTGAGGTTTCTTGACCGGACCTTCGCCCGATTCCTATAATGACTGAGCCGGCCCGCCTTCGGCCTTACGGATTGTTTGAGGAAACGAGGACACCATGTTTGGCTCCATCGGCATGCCAGAGCTGATCATCATTTTTGTGATCGCTCTGATCGTCTTCGGCCCCCGAAAGCTACCCGAGCTGGGACGGTCGCTGGGGAGAAGTCTGGCTGAGTTCAAGAGAGCCTCGAACGAGCTGCGGAGCACCCTCGAAGAAGAAATCCGGGTCGAAGAACAGAAGGAAGGTCAGAAGGAAGCGGCAGCCAAGCAGACCGTTTCCGCGCCCGCGGCTGTCACCCACGCGGACGAGTCCGTGCGCCAGGATCACAGTGCGTAGAGGCTGATGGCTCTCGTTCCATTTCCAGGCAACCAGACGGGCGCTTACAAAGCGCTCCCGCCGGACGACGAAGACGATGCACTCAGCGGAAAAATGTCGTTTCTGGAGCATCTCGACGAGCTCCGGAAGCGCATCGTGAATTCGTGCATCGCGATTGCGGTCGGCGTCGTCCTGACTTTTGCCTTCATCGAGAAGATCTTCAACTTCATTCTCGCGCCGACCCGGAAGGCGCTGCCTCCCGGCGTGAAGATGATTTACACGCAGCCGGGCGAAGCCTTTTCGCTGTATGTCACGGTCGCCCTTATCGCAGGCGTTGTCGTCGCGGCACCGTACATCATGTATCAAGTCTGGCTGTTCATCGCGCCGGGCCTCTACTCGAACGAGAAGCGCATGGCGATCCCGTTCGTGTTGTTTACGACCTTGGGGTTTCTCCTGGGCGCCGCCTTCAACCACTACGTCGCGTTTCCGTTCATGATGGCGTTCTTCGCCAGCTTCAACGGCGTCGACCTCGCATTCATGCCTCGCCTGGAGGACACGTTTGGCCTCTACACGAAGATGCTGCTCGGGATGGGCGTCGTGTTTCAGATGCCGACCGTCGTATTCTTCCTCGCCAAACTGAACCTGGTGTCCGCGCGCTTCCTCGCGCGGCACTTCAAGTATGCGTTCCTCATCATCTTCATCGTGGCCGCCGTCATCACGCCGACGGGCGATATGATGACCCAAACGATCTTCGCGGCGCCGATGGTCGGGCTGTATGTCCTGAGCATCGTCGTCGCCTGGGTCATTGGACCGAAGCGCGCGAAGGGCATGCTCGACGAAGACGCCTAAGTGACAATCAAGGCATCCGCGGCCAGGGAGATCGAAGCCCTTATTGCGGACCTCACCGGCTCGAACTCCGTTGCTCGCGATGCTGCGGTCGCCCGGCTCACCGTTATCGGCGCCCGCGCCGTCGAACGGCTGATGCAACTAGCGGAGTCCGGCACCGAGGCGGGTGCCCGCGTCGCGGCGCTCCGGGCGCTCGAGGGGATAGGCGATACGCGCGCGCTCGCCACCGCCCTGAGACTCACAGACGATCCTCTCGCTGCGGTGGCGGCTGCTGCGGTGTCGCTGGCCGGCGTCTTCATGCGCCACGGCCAGGGCGCGGCAGCCGTCGACGGGCTGACCGCCCTTGCGTTGGACGGCAAGCGGGCTGAAGAAATCCGCGCAGCGGCCGTGCGTGCGCTGAAAGACCTCGAGCCGTCGACGATCGCGCCCCTGCTGAAGTCGCTCGCGGGCGACGCGAGCGCAGTGGTCCGCGCTGAGGCGCATCCTTCTCCCCCGGCGCGGCTCTCGCGCTCGAGGCGCCGGCCCGTTCGTGACTCGAAGAACGGCGCGCCGACCCTCGAGCCGGATGCCGCCCCCTCCCACTGGCGGAGTGTCTCGCCAGGCACGGAATTGACTCGTGTCGTCGACGAAGGGCTTCCTGACGATGCCCAGTCGGTGCGGCAGATGCTCGTGGGTAGCGGTAGAAGTACTGCCTTGCCTGTCCTCGTCCGCCTGGTTGACCGGATCCGGGAGCGCGAGTCGGCCGAGGCGCCGAACCAACGCGCCGCGTGGACCGCCGCGCGCGCCTTGGCGCACCTGGTGCTGGCCCGCCGCGGCAGCCGCGTCGCCCTTTACGACCTCCGCGAATCGCTCGAACGGGCGAGCGACCCTTTGCCAGTCGACGCGCTGGCGGCGCTGTCGCTTATCGGCGACTCCTCCTGCCTCGAGCCGATCGCATCGTCTTATGCGCGATCGACCGACGCGTGGTGGAAGGATCACCTCACCGACGTGTTCCGGGCGATCGTTGAGCGTGAACGCCTGACGAAACGGCACGCGAAGATCAAGCGAATTGAAAAGAGGTGGAAGCCGGCGCTTGGCGCGCTTTGGGCTGGCGAAACGAGGCACGGCATCGGGAAGGCGCGTTGAGCGCTTCGCCCGTCCCGCCCTTCCTGCCCTTCCGGCCCGTTTTCAATATGCCTTCGCGAACCACGCCTCGTACCTGGCGGGGTTGTCGCATCGCACACAGTTCCCTGTCGGCGCGGTCTTGCCCGTTATGCCCTCCTGGGGCATATTGCGAAGCGTCGCCTGCGTGTCGGCCTTGATCTGCGCCTCGCACTCGGCGGACCCGCACCACGCCGCGATCACGAATCCCGGCCGCCCTTCCATTGCCGCCTTGAACGCGTCGTAGGAGGCAACCCGCTGCGTGCGCTCATCGCGATACGCGCGGGCGCGCTCAAACAGGTCCCGCTGTATTCTGTCTAGAAGCTCCGTGATCGGCGTGGGTAGACCGTTCATGGACAGGTCCTGCTTGGCACCTGTATCGCGCCGCGCGACCCGGACGGTCGATTTCTCGATGTCCTTCGGACCGATCTCGAGACGAAGCGGTACGCCGCGCAACTCCCATTCAGCGAATTTCCAGCCCGGCCGCTCGTCACGCTCATCCAGCGTCACGCGGATGCCGGCACCCGCGAGCTGCTGCCGAATCTCCCGTGCCTTGGGCAGCACCGTCTCGCGCCAATCGTCCCGGCCGATCGGAACGATGACGACCTGGTAGGGAGCGACGCGAGGCGGCAGCACCAGGCCGCTGTCGTCGCCGTGGGTCATGATGACGCCTCCCACCAGCCGCGTCGACACGCCCCAGGACGTGCCCCACACGTGCTGGACGCTCTTGTCCCGTCCCTGGAACGTGATGTCGAACGCTTTGGCAAAATTCTGACCGAGGTTATGCGACGTGCCCGCCTGCAGCGCGCGGCCGTCGCCCATCAGCGCCTCAATCGAATAGGTTCGCAGCGCGCCCGCGAACTTCTCGCTCTCGCTCTTCTGCCCCTTCACGACGGGCATGCCAAGGACGTCCTCTGCCACGCGGGCATAGATGTCCAGAATCATGAGCGCCTCGGCCTCGGCTTCATCGTGGGTTTCGTGGGCCGTGTGGCCTTCCTGCCAGAGGAACTCGGTCGTCCTCAGGAAGGGGCGCGTGACCTTCTCCCACCGCACGACATTGGCCCACTGGTTGATCAGGACGGGCAGATCGCGCCACGACTGGATCCACTTCGAATACATGGAGCCGATGATCGCTTCCGACGTCGGACGCACGACGAGCGGTTCTTCGAGCTCTTCGCCGCCGGCACGGGTCACGTACGCCACTTGCGGCGCGAACCCCTCGACGTGCTCCGCCTCTTTGTGCAGAAAGCTCTCCGGAATGAACAGCGGAAAGTAGGCGTTGACGTGCCCCGCGCGCTTGAATTCGCTATCGAAGGCCTGCTGGATCTGCTCCCAGATCGCGTAACCATAGGGGCGGATGACCATGCACCCTTTGACCGGCGAATAATCCGCAAGCTCCGCACGCCGCACGACGTCGAGATACCACTGTGAGAAGTCGTGCGAGCGCGGCGTGATCTCGGTGACGAATGTGGTCTTCGCGGCCTTGACCGTGTCAGAGGATCTGTCGTGTTGCGCCATGTTTGTGGGTGTGTTCCCCGGTCGCCTGGTCGACGACGTGGACCCTCCAGTGTATATCGTCGCGTTCCGGAAAGTCCGCCCGGCAATGTCCCCCGCGGCTCTCCTCGCGCCGAAGCGCCGAGCGTCCGATGAGCCGCGCGACCGTCACCAGATTCCGGTGGCGCCAGCCGTCGGCTGGGGGCGCGGCGGCGGCCGCCGCCGCGACGTCGAGGCGCGCGACCGCTTGTTCAAGATCGGCCCGGATCCGGAACAGGCCGACAGATCGCCACATCAAATCGCGAACCTCGTTGCTCGTCATCGCTGATGGCAGATGGCTGACGGCAGGCGGCTCACGGTGAGCCACAAGCCATGCGCTATCTGCCATGACCCTGTCTTTCTTCAGAGGCGCCGCTCGCGGCGGTTCCGTCATGGCTCGCGCAGCCCGCGCCCCGAACACGAGCCC
>Ga0182033_10000369_pt1 | contig 21473 bp, 9 predicted proteins | sample tim00Cox0000000H_FD_125968 | JGI IMG/M metagenome (GOLD analysis project Ga0182033, IMG submission 125968) | Lab enrichment of tropical soil microbial communities from Luquillo Experimental Forest, Puerto Rico - timezero.00C.oxic.00.000.00H | ecosystem: Environmental > Terrestrial > Soil >...
CCAGATTCCTCCGATGCCCAGCATCTCCTGGGAACTGTTCTTGAGAAGCAAGGCGATGCGCAAGGGGCCGTGGCCGCCTATCGAAAAGCATTGGAGTCCAACCCCGGCGACATCGAGGCAAGAGAGAAGATCTCTCGACTCTCGAACGAAAAGAGTGCTCCGGACGACCCTGAACGCGTTCGGCAATTCGAAAAGTACATCAGCGAGGGACGTTTCGGGGATGTTGAGCCGCTGCTTGGTGCTTATGTAAAAGAGCACCCTAAATCGTCCTGGGGTTGGTACGCTTTGGGGTACAGCCAGTTCGCACAGAGGAAAATCGGGGACTCCATCCAAGCGCTGGCGAAGTCGCTCGAGCTCGACGTTCGAAACGCGGAGGCCCACAAAATTCTTGGCCGCGACCTAATGATTGTGGGGAGGCTCGATGCGGCTCGCATGGAGTTCGAGCAAGGAATCCAGTACAACCCGCAATCCGCCGAGATGCATTTCAACCTGGGCAAACTGTTCTCCATCCAAGACAGCTGGGTCGCCGCGCGAGAGGAATTTGAGGCTGCGCTCCGGATAGACTCTTCCTACATGGAAGCTTGGGATGCTCTGGGGTTTGCGAAGGAATCCTTGGGTGACGGGGCTGGAGCGGTTGAAAGCTATGAGAAAGCGATCGCCCTCAATGCAGCCAGGAAAGGCAAGTTCGTCTCGGCACATGTGAACCTAAGCGCGTATTACAACCGCAAGGGCGATACCGAGAGGGCGCTCGCCTATGCCCGAGCAGCACTCGAACTCGATCCTAAGTGCGATGGCGCCTGGTTCCAGCAGGCCAAAGCGGACGAGGCCGAAGGCCGGCTCGACGATGCGGCCCAAGCTTTGGACAAAGCGGTTGCCCTCAATCCAAGGGCGTCTTCCTATTATTACGTTTTAGCGAACGTCTACCGGCGGCTTGGGAAAACAGAGGACAGCCGCACAGCGCTGGATTCGTTTATGCGCCTCCAAAAGGAGTCGAACGAGATGGAAGAGAAGAGACGAAGCCTCGCCGATCGATCGCCGTCCTCGCCTCAACCAAAAAACCAGCCTGATTAGCCCCAACGCAAGCGAAGGGATCGCGCCGTTCACGGCCCCAAGCCATCGCCAGAGCAACCGTGGCCGCGAGCCAACGCTCCGACGAGCTTGACAGCATTGCAAAAGGCGCTATAAGTTCGCAGGTGCAAGCGTTTGCAGAAATCCGCTTTCCTAAAAAGGAGCCTCTCGAGGCACCCGAGGATGGCTAAGCTTCGACAAGGCGAGACCAACGGCGCCTAAGGAATCCGGAGTGCTCACCTCACAGGAGCGGATGGGCGCAGGCGTTTCAAAACAAGGAGAACCGTTCATGAAGAATCCTTCGCGACGCCAGTTTGTGAAGTTAGCCGCAGCCGCCGCCGGAGGCACCATCGCGTTTCGCGCCGTGCCTACGTGGCCTTCTCCTTCTCGGGGGGCGTCCGCGGCTGTCGTACCCGCGCTTTCTCTGTTCGAATATTCGCAGATTCAACTGCTCGAGGGACTCTTCCGAACACAGTTCGAGCACAACCACAAATTGTTTCTCGGCCTGGATGAAGACGCGCTGCTGAAACCGTTTCGACAGCGTGCGGGCTTGCCCGCTCCGGGCCCGGATATGGGCGGGTGGTATGACAACGCGAGCGACTTCAATCCCGCGAATAATTTCCATGGCTTCATCGCCGGACACAGCTTTGGACAATATCTTTCGGGGCTTGCCCGCGCCTACGCGGTAACCGGCTCAAAGCCAACCCAGGAGAAAGTGCAACGCCTGGTTCGCGGTTACGCCCAAACGGTCGATCCCACCGGAAAGTTCTATGTGGACTATCGTCTTCCGGCCTACACCTTCGATAAGACCTGTTGCGGTTTGATCGATGCGCATGAGTTTGCCAAGGATCCGGCGGCGCTCGATGTGCTTTGGAGAAGCATCGAGGCAGTGCTGCCTCATTTACCGGAAAAGGCATTGAGTCGCGCGGAACAGCGCGCGCGAAAGCACAAAGATACTTCCTACACCTGGGATGAAACCTATACGTTGCCGGAAAATCTCTTTCTGGCGTATCAGCGCAGCGGCGGGGATCGGCGCTATCGCGATTTGGCGGTTCGTTTTCTCGAGCAGGACTACTTTGACCCTCTTGCGGAGGACAACAACGTTCTTCCCGGCGAACATGCCTATAGCCACGTAAATGCGTTGAGTTCCGCAATGCAAGCCCATCTCGTGTTAGGCGAGGAGAAGTATTTGCGGGCGGCGCGCAATGGTTTTCGGATGGTCGAGGAACAGAGCTATGCCACGGGCGGGTGGGGACCGGACGAAGCGTTTGTAGAGCCCGGGAGAGGCGCCCTTGCGGCGAGCCTCGAGAGCACGCATGCCAGTTTCGAGACGCCGTGCGGCGCATACGGCCACTTTAAGATTACGCGCTACCTGTTGCGAGTGACGCGGGATTCGCGTTACGGCGATAGCATGGAGCGCGTTCTTTACAACACCATTGCAGGCGCGCGACCGATTGAGGCGGACGGCACGAGCTTCTACTATTCAGACTACAACAGCCATGGGGCGCAAAAAGAGTGGTACAAGGACAAATGGCCTTGCTGCTCGGGTACGTTTCCTCAACTGTCCGCGGATTACGGAATCAGCTCGTATTATCCAAGCGAGGACGGCGTTTACGTTAATTTGTTTCTTCCTTCGAAGCTAACTTGGACCCGCGGTGGCGCGCCATGCACGTTGACGCAAAAAACCGAATACCCGAAGACAAACACCATTCAGCTGGAATTCGCAGCGGCGAAACCGCAGACTTTCACAATCTATGTGCGCGTCCCGGCATGGGCCGGTCCCCAGACGTCGCTCGAGGTGAACGGAAAACGCGCCGAGGGCGAACTTGCTCCCGGAAAGTTTATGGCTCTGGCCCGAACATGGAAGGATGGCGATCGAATCGAATTTGAGCTCGCCATGCCATTGCGGCTGGAGGCCGCGGACGATGCGACTCCCAACCTCGTGGCGCTCGTGCGAGGCCCACTCGCACTGTTTGCGATCGGCAATAGCTTTCCCGACGTGACGCGCGAACAGTTGTTGGGGGCAACCGCATCCGCTCCGTCTTCGGATGAGTGGGAGATTCGCACCAAAGGCGGCACGATGACGATGCGTCCCTTCGCTCGAATCAAAGACGAAGATTACCGCCTTTATCACAAACTAAGCGCATAGCCTAGTTGGGTAAAGGCGATTTTCCCGCAGATTGCGGTCGAAATGCACACCTCCGTGTCCCAAGCAATTCGCCAGAGCGACAAGACTAGGCGCGGTTCCGAAAAAGGTTCGATGAACGGGCGCCGTCGCTGTAATCTTTTTTCAAATTGGCTATGCTGTTCGCGTAAGATCAACATGTCTTCTCGGGGAAAACTAGGCTTCTGTGTCGTGTTTTTGTTTTGTGTCTCGGGCGTGGTTGCACAGACGCGCGAGAGCCCGCTCGAATCCATCCGTTCCGCTCTCGGTTCCAAGGACTTCGATAAGGCGATCGAATTGAGCCGGGCGGCCCTCCGACAATCTCCAAACAACACCCAGTTGTGGACCTTGCAAGGGATCGCTTTGGCGAGCAAGGGTGACAGCAAGGAGGCGTTATCAGCCTTCACGCAGGCGTTGCGATTTTCTCCCGATAACATTGCGGCTCTCGAGGGAGCTGCGCAAATCCAATACCAAGCGGGCAATCCAGCGGCAGTGCCGCTGCTCGACCGCTTGCTCCGACTGAATCCAGAGAATCAGGTCGCGCACGCCATGCTGGCAGTTCTGGACTATCGCCAAGGGAACTGTGCCGGCGCGGCGTCTCATTTCGAAAAGGCCAGGGAGCTGATCGATTCTCAACGCGACGCGCTGCATGCCTACGCTACTTGTCTTGTAAAGAGCAAGAAACTGGACCAGGCCGAGCTGGTCTTTGAGCGAGCGGTCGCCATTGCTCCAGATGATCCGCAGGAGCGGCGGCTGCTCGCTTCCATGCAACTCATGCTACACCGGCCGAAGGATGCCTTGGAAACGCTCGAGCCGGTCATGGAGAATCGCGATCCGAATGCGGAAATTCTGAGCCTTGCGGCCTCGGCCTACGAAGGCGCTGGCGACACGCCGAATGCGGTGAGCGCGCTGCGGCGAGCGATTTTGCTGGACCCTCGCAACGTCAGCCTCTATCTGGATTTTGCCACGATCGCCTTCGCGCACGAGTCCTTTCAGGTGGGCATTGATGTGGTCACAGAAGGGTTAATCTTGCAACCGCAAGCCGCTCAGCTTTATATGGCGCGCGGCGTCCTCTATGTGCAGTTGGCTCAATACGACAAAGCCGAGGAGGATTTCGAAAAAGCCCAGCAATTAGATCCTAACGAGTCTTTGAGTTCGGCGGCTCAGGGACTGGCCGCGGTCGAGGCAAACGATCTGGACCACGCTCTGGCTAAAGTACAGGCCAAGCTCGCGCGAAAACCGAACGATCCTTTGTTGCTCTATCTGCAGGCGGACGTGCTCAGCAAAAAAGGAGCAGAACCAGGTACCCCGGAATTTCAGCTGGCGATGGGTTCCGCCAGGAAGGCCGTGCTTTTGCAACCCACACTGGCGGCGGCTAGAGGCGTCTTAGCCAAACTCTATATGCAAACGGGGCAGTACCAACGAGCCGCTGAGCAGTGCCGGAAGGCTCTAGAGACCGATCCAAAGGACCAGACAGCGCTGTACCGGCTCATTCAAGCGCTACGGAAAACCGGGAACAAGGCGGAAATCCCAGACTTGCTGAAACGCCTCGCGTCGCTCCGTGAGCAGGAAACCAAGGAAGAGAGAGCGCGTTATCGCTATAAGTTGGTCGAAGAGGATCCCGCGGCGAAACCGCCCGCCGAACCATAGGATGCGCGTAAGCCAGCGTAGTATTGTGTCATTCTGTTCGCAAACAGGGGAGCATCTTTTGGAATGATTTTCACGCGGCGCGCGTTTGTGCGACTCTCCCTAGGATCGGCGCTTGCAACTCGCTCGACGCCACTGTTCTCGCAAGGTGTAGCAACGCACATAGCAAAACCTGTGCCGAGGCCAGCGCCTTCCGGCCGCCCTTTCAACGCTCATTTTGTGGATGTGGCCTACGCCGCAGGGCTGCGCGCCCCGGTCGTTTACGGTGGAGTGGAGAGCAAGAAGTATATTTTGGAGGCCACCGGCTGCGGATGCGCGTTTCTTGATTACGACAATGACGGCTGGATGGATATCTTTTTGCTTTCGGGGACACGACTCGATGGCGATCCCCCTGACGCCACCAACCGCCTGTATAAGAATAATCGCGATGGCACCTTCACGGACGTAACGGAAAAATCCGGCTTGCAGGCGGTCGGCTGGGCTTGCGGCGTTTCGATAGGAGACTACGACAACGACGGATTCGAGGATATTTTCTGTACTTATTTCGGACAAAACAGGCTCTATCACAACAACGGGGATGGAACCTTTACCGACGTGACGAAGGCTGCCGGGCTGTGGAGTGAGCAGCCGCGCTGGGGCGCTGGATGCGCATTTCTGGACTATAACCGCGACGGGCACCTGGACCTGTTTGTTTCGAACTACGTGCGATTCTCGATCGAATACGCGCCCGTGCCCGGGGCCGACTCGAACTGCAATTGGAAAGGCATTCCCGTCGAGTGCGGTCCCAGAGGAATGCCGACAGGGAGGCACTCGCTGTTTCGCAACAATGGAGACGGGACATTCACCGAAGTGTCAGCGCAAGCAGGAATCAGCAAGGCGACAGAGACGTACGGCATGACCGTGGTTGCTGCGGATTTTGACGAAGACGGTTGGCCCGACATCTACGTGGCCTGCGACTCCACGCCGAGCTTGCTCTTCATGAACAACCACGATGGAACGTTTCGCGAGGAAGGAGTCTTGCGCGGCGTGGCCCTGAGCGACGATGGCATGGAGCAGGCAGGCATGGGCGTGGGAATCGGAGACTACAATCTGGATGGGCATTTGGATCTCTTCAAAACCCATTTTGCGGATGACGCCAATGGTCTGTATCGAAACGACGGCAAGGGCTACTTTGACGACGAAACACGGCCCTCCCGGGTGGGCGTGGAAACCCGCTACGTCGGCTGGGGCGCCGGAATCACCGACCTCGATAACGACGGCTACCCCGATATTTTTATGGTTACAGGCAACGTCTATCCAGAGGTGGAAAAAAAACTGCCGCAATACGCCAACAAAACGCCGCGCGCCATCTTTCGCAGTCTCGGCAAAGGCGTTTTCGAAGAGCTCATGGAAGCGGCGGGCCCGGGGGTCGCGGCCGCCCATTCGAGCCGTGGATGCGCGTTCGGAGATTTCGACAACGATGGTGACGTGGATGTGTTGATTGTCAATCTTAACGAGCCACCCTCACTGCTGCGGAATGACGTCCCCGGGAAAGCCAACTGGCTCAAGGTGAAGCTGGAAGGCGTAAAGTCCAACCGAAGCGCCATCGGCGCCCGCGTGCTGGTCCATTACGGCGCGGGAGTGCAGGCGCAGGCCGTCGTGAGCCAGTCGAGCTTTTACTCCTCGAACGACCCTCGGCTTCATTTTGGTCTGGGCCATTCCTCCACGGTTGAGGTGGAGGTGTTCTGGCCAAGCGGACTGCATGAGAAATTCAGGCAAGTGTCCGCAAATCAGTTGCTGACGCTTAAAGAAGGGGTTGGACGCATCGCGAATCGCGGATGGTCCAAGAGCTAACCGGAGCGAGGGAATGCAGCAGGGCCTCTCCCGCGCCCACGCCCCTGCTCGCATTTTCTTCGCCAGCGATGAATTTTTAGATGAATTTTTGTTGACATCCCCCGATCGTTCGTGATATCCCGCGGTCCATGCAAGCGGTTTCTTTTGGGGGTGCCGCAGTACATCGTGCGAAATATTAGGATTTGTGTGTCTCGAAGTTGAGTTCCGGCAAGCATTTCGGCACTCCAATGCAAGCGTTTGCAATGGCCTGGAGATGGAAATTGGTGTTCAGAATTCGCTAGAAGACCGGTGAGGGCGGCGACTGTCAATGTTTACCGCCATCTGGACTTCTCGAAGCGCCCGGCAAATGCGGCTGGGACTCCGTATTTCTTTTTGGGCAGAAGGTGTGGATCTTTCCATTCTCGGTGGGAGCGCTCGACCGAATTCGGGGGGAGGAAACGCATGCGAATGATATGCCATACGTCATGGGTTGCCCGGTTCTTGGTGGTCATGCTGTTTCTTGGAGGTTCCGCCTGGGCGCAGTTTACCGGCAATATTCAGGGCACGGTCGTAGACCAGAGCGGGGCCGTGGTGGCGCAGGCCAGAGTGGACCTCCTGAACACCGTGACGCAGGTTTCCGCTACGACCACGACCGACGGCTCAGGGAACTATCGTTTCCTGAGCCTTGCTCCCGGCTCTTACAAAATCACCGTTGAGGCCAAAGGATTCTCCAAGTTGGAAACGAGCTTCACGCTCGAAACCAACGAGAATTTGAACTTGCCCATCTCCCTCAAGGTTGGCGCGGCTACGGTGTCGGTGGTGGTAACCGCGGAGCCGCCGCTCCTGAATACCTCCGAGACACGGAATCAACAGACCCTCGAGACGCAAGAGTTGTCTACGTTGCCGCTGGCAGGCCGCAACATGCTCTCGCTCATAAGCGTGGCTCCCGGTGTTTCGGGCCTGGGACTCGCCGGAGGACCAGGCGTGGCTTCGGGCACCCCGGGAACGGGCGTGGACATCTTCTCCACGGAAACCGCTGCCGATGTTAGCGCCAACGGCCAGGGCACCGTGGCGAACATGTGGACCATTGATTCGCTCGACGTCACCAGCAATATTCGGCAAGGAGTTTTGAATCTGGTCCCCAACCCCGACGTGGTTCAGGAAACGAACATTCAGGTCAATACCTTCTCTTCCGAATACGGTCGCGGAAGTGGACTACAAACGGCACTGACAACGAAGACCGGCACCGATACTTTCCATGGCCTGGTTAGCGACTATTTCAACTACCAGCCCATGTATGCCAAGTATTCGCTGCCCGGGTCGTCTGCGAAATACTCCCCTTTTCATAGCAATAACATCTCGGCGACGATTGGCGGCCCCATCATCCCGCACCGCCAATTCTTCTTCTTCTTTGGCGTGGAGCCTTTGCGTTCTTCCTATTCCACGGGCGGTGTGGGACAAACCTTTGCAGATCGCGCATTTGCGTCGTGGGCCCAAACCAACTATCCGAATACGTTTGGAACCAAGATTCTGAATACCTACGTACCCACCCACATCGTAGGGACAACGGTTTTGAAAACCGCAAACGATATCTTCCCTGGTACCTGCGGAACCGCCGCAACGAACAATTTGCCATGCTCGACGCCGATGATCGATTCGGGATCTTTCAATGCCACGAATTTCCGCAATGGCACGCAATATTTCATCCGTGTGGACAAGTACTTCAAGAATGATCGCATCTACGGCAGTTTCTTTCGCACGGTGCTTGACTACGGCGGACCCGCGGCGATCCCGCAGTTCTCGACGACGAACGCTACTTGGGAGCGCGCTTTCCAAGTCAATTGGACTCATTCATTCAGCCCCACGCTGCTGAATGAAGCCGTCTTCGCCCAGAATCGCATCGAGGGGAAGCTCGACCAGACGGGCGACTTCTCTATTCCGGGCATCAGCGTCACGGGGCAGAATCTCGGATACGGTCTCGGCTTCGCTCAGGGGGATTTTATCCAGCATAACTATCATTGGCGGGATGTTCTGACCAAAATTCGTGGCGCCCATGTCTTGAAGGTAGGGTATGACGGCTGGTTTGGAGATGACGTGGAACCGTTCCAAGGGCCGTGGTCGCACCCGGCATTCAGCTTTAACAACTTGTTAGCTCTGGCACAGGATGCTCCCTCGACGGAAGGGGGAGTCATGTATAACCCGATAGCCGGCCAGCAGCAACTTTGGGATTGGAATGCCGCCTCCAAGACCTTGGGCCTGTTCGCCGAAGACACTTGGAAGGCGCGTCGCAATCTCACCTTGACCCTGGGTTTCCGATTCGACAATCAAGGAAACCCTTATTCCCGCTCCACCTCGACGGTGTTTGGCAACTTCTATCTTGGCACCGGTGCGACTTTCGAACAGAGAGTAGCCACGGGCTTTGCCAAACCGACGCATAATGCCGTCAGCCGCTCCCCCAAGGCTTACACTCCCCGTCTCGCTGCGGCATGGGACATCAACGGAAAGGGTGATTGGCTCTTGCGAGGGGGATTTGGGATGTATTCGAACTGGCTCACCCCCGCGAATATCCAGGAGGAGTTCCGGGGCAATCCGCCGGGCTTAATTCTGCCAACCTTCTTCGCCGCCAATGCACCGGGGAACAGACCTGTTTTTGTTCAGGGCACAAGTAGCAAACCCCCGTTTGGGTTTACCTTCCCGGCGTTGGCAGGAACACCCTTGTGTCCCGCCGCTCCCTGTCTCGACGCAGCCGGAGGCATTGTGGGTGCGGGCCTATCGATTGGGGGAATCGACCCGAACATCGTGTCCCCAACAGCATATATTTTTGCAGCGACACTCGAACATAAGTTGACCAGCCATCTTGTTGCCAGCGTGCTTTACAGCGGATCTCACACCACGAATCTCGTGGGCAATGGCAACGCGGGAGGCTTGGTTTCCTACGGCGTTGACATCAATGCTGTGCCCGGCGACTTAATCGGCAAGCCACCCAATTCGGCTCCCACACGGTTGAATCCGAGCTTTGGTGCTATTGCCTATACTCAGAACGATCGCGTGGGCAACTACAATGGAGTGACCTTTGACCTGCGATCGAGAGTAGGCCGTGGTTTCTTCGATGCTTCGTACACGCGCTCTTCATCCAAGGATGACGCCAGCCGGTTTCCGACGGCGACCAACCCTCACCAGTACTACGGACCTTCGCCGTGGGATGTCCCCAACCGCTTCTCTCTTAGTTTCAATTATGAACTCCCCGGTTTAAACAACGGTCAAGGGTTTGTCGGGCACGCCACTGGGGGTTGGGGACTCAGCGGGACCAGCATTTACCAGACGGGTTATCCTTTTACGGTATTTACCGGTGCGTCGTTTTCCGCGGGTGGAGACTACAACGCCGACGGCGATAACTACGACTATCCAAACGCGAGCAGCTATCAACAGGGCACCTCGCGGAGCGCTTACCTAAGCGGAGTCTTTGCGTCCGGACAGTTCACCGCGCCTGCGCAAGGCACCGAAGGAAACGAGAAGTTTAACCAATTCCGCAACCCCGCCTTTATCCAGACCGACACGACCGTTTATAAGAACACGCACATCACGGAAAGGCTCAATTTCCAGTTTCGCTTTGAGCTCTTCAACCTTTTCAATCATCCGAATTTCCAGAGCATCCAAGGCGATTTGAGTGCGGGGAACTTTGGCCGCGTGACGGCCCAGACGCTTCCACGCTGGTGGCAGATTGGAGGCAAGCTGACTTTCTAGAACTCCATCAGGTGCGGATGGAGGGCGCGATGTTTCGACAGGATGGGCCTCGCAAGAAGCAGTCGCTCGTTAAAGGGTAACTCCGGTCGAGCGTTGCCAGGTGCCCCCGCCAGGCCGCGTGTGCAAAGCGAGCGCCCGAAGGCGCTGATCGTACTTTGATTAGATTGTAGAATTGCCCCTTCTAACGAGTCCCCCGTGTGCAGGCGCGGTCGATGGTCGAGGCGATAGGATGATTGATCTTTCGGGGCTGGAAGCTTGGTTTGTCACCGGCAGCCAGCATCTGTATGGCCAAGAAACTCTCAAGGCAGTGGAGCAGCACTCCCTAACCATCGGAGCGGCGCTGTCTGAATCACCTTCGATTCCGGTAAAGATCGTGGCGAAGCCCGTTGTGACGACCGGTGAATCCATCGAGCGCTTGTGTTGGGACGCCAACAGCTCGCGCACTTGCATCGGGCTGATCACCTGGATGCATACGTTCTCGCCGGCCCGGATGTGGATCGCAGGCCTCCGGTCGCTCGCGAAACCCCACCTCCACCTGCACACGCAATTCAACGAAGAGCTCCCGTGGACGACCATCGACATGGACTTCATGAACCTGAACCAGTCGGCCCATGGCGACCGGGAATTCGGGTTCATGGTTTCCCGGATGCGTCTTCCGCGCAAGGTTGTCGTCGGCTCTTGGCGCGATCCCAACATTCACCTAGAGCTGGCCACCTGGACACGCGCCGCTTGCGCGTGGCACGACGCCCAGCATTTGCGAATTGCCCGGCTCGGCGACAACATGCGAAATGTCGCCGTTACGGAAGGCGACAAAGTCGAGGCGCAAATCAGATTGCGCTATGCCGTCAACGGCTATGGCATCGGGGAGTTGGTCGAGCGCATGGGCAAGGTGAATGATCGAGACGTCGGCAAGCTCGCGGCGGAGTACGATCAAACGTATGCGCTCGCCGAGCCGTTGCGCCCCAATGGTGCGAAGCGCAAAGCTTTACTGGAAGCGGCAAGGATTGAGCTTGGTTTGCGGCACTTCCTTGCCGATACGGGGGCGAACGCTTTCACAGACACCTTCGAAGATCTCAACGGTGTACCTCAGCTTCCGGGAATCGCGGTCCAGCGCCTGATGGCCGATGGGTACGGCTTCGCCGCGGAAGGCGACTGGAAGACGGCAGGTCTCGTCCGTGCGATGAAGGTTATGAGTCAAGGATTGCAGGGTGGTACGTCGTTCATGGAGGATTACACGTATCACCTGAAAGACGGCGGGCAAGTGCTCGGCGCGCACATGCTGGAAATATGCCCTTCCATCGCCGCGGACAAGCCTTCCGCTGAGATTCATCCCCTCTCCATCGGTGGCAAAGGAGATCCCGTACGGCTGGTGTTCACGGCATCTCCGGGCCGGGCTGTGAATGCTTCCATCGTCGATGTGGGAAGCCGCTTTCGGCTTGTCGTCAACGAAGTGAACCTCGTCAAGCCCGCAGAACCTCTTCCTAAGCTACCCGTTGCCCGAGCCATCTGGGTACCCGAACCCAACCTCAAGATGGCGGCTACTGCCTGGATCCTCGCGGGGGCCTCGCATCATACCGGGCTCAGCCAAACTTTGACGACCGAGCATCTCCGGGATTTCGCGGAGACTGCGGGAATGGAGTGCCTGGTAATCGATCGGGACACGAAGATTCCTGATTTCATGAACGCGCTCAAATGGAACGATGCTTATTATCATTTGGCAGGGGGACTGCACTAGCCGCTGATTCACTCGAAAAGGGTGGCAGTACCCCTCGGAGTCGACTGCGCGGTCCGGAGGTCGATATGACAAAAGGATCTGAGATTTCGCGCCGCGAATTCGTCGGCTCCGCCATTTCGGCGGCGACACTAGCTTCGCTGCCGCTAGGAGACCTTGCGCTGTCCGGTGAACGCAAACTGGTATCGTCCTCCGCTTCCTCGACGGGTTCCGAATGGAAGAATCAAGGTGTGTTGAACCTCGTCAAGTCTCCTTACGCCAAGTTGCGGAACGTGCCCGTCCACGCGGTAACCGTCACGTCTGGCTTCTGGGCAGCTCGACGCCAGACGAACGTCGAGAAGAGCATCCCGTCCATGGAAAAACTGCTCCAGGCTAACGGCAGGATGGACAATTTCCTGCGCTTGGCGGGCCAGAGCGACGCTCCTCAGCGTGGGCCGGTATTTTCCGATTCAGATGTCTACAAATGGACCGAAGCGGCGGGTTTCGCGCTTCAGTCCGCCGATCTTCCCGAGCTGCGCACCGTGGCAGATAAGATCATCAAAGAGGTTGTGGCGGTTCAGGAGCCTAGCGGATACCTGAACACCTATTACGTTGGTGACCGCGCTAAGGATCGCATGACCCCGGAAGTTCAACGATGGGGCCATGAGTTATACGACATCGGCCACCTTCTTCAGGGTGCGATTGCCTATTACCGCGCAACCGGCGACAGCACTCTGCTGGACGCCGGGACCCGTTTTGTCGATAGCTTTTTGCTTCCGAATTTCGGTCCTGGGCCGGACAAAAAACCGATCTTCTCCGGTCATCCGGAAATCGAGCTTGCGCTGATTGAACTGTATCGCACCACGGGGGACAAACGTCATCTCGAACTGGCTGGTTATATCCTTCAAGGCGATGACCGGATCAAAGTGCCGCACCGCGGATACGTCTACCACTTCTGCGGAACCCCGTTCACCTCACGCACGCATCTTGAGGGACACGCAGTGCGTGCCATGTACGCATGCTGTGGCGCGACGGACTACTATCTCGAAACCGGCGACCAGGCCTACTGGAACACGCTGAACACTCTTTGGGACGACCTGGTCAATCGCCAGATGTACGTGACGGGCGGAGTTGGAGCACGGAGCGACGGCGAAGCCTTTGGCGATGCCTACGAGCTTCCGAATTTCACCGCGTACGGCGAGAGCTGCGCCGCCATCGGCAATATGATGTGGAATTGGCGCATGCTCGCTGCAACCGGTGACGCGAAATATGCCGACGTCATAGAGCGCGCCCTGTACAACGGGATCGACTCAGGCATGTCTTTGGATGGAACGCTTTACTGCTACCGCAATCCGCTCGGGTTCGATCCTTCAACCGGCGACCATATCCGCAATCCCTGGTACGACGTCACCTGCTGCCCGCCGAACCTCGAGCGCACCTTTGCTTCGCTGCCAGGCTATTTTTACAGCACCAGTTCGGAAGGCCTTTATCTCCACCTTTACGACAATTCCGTGCTCGATTGGCACCTTGAGAATGGGACCGCGTTGAAGGTACAGCAAAAAACCAAGTACCCGTGGAATGGTGTGGGGGACATCACCATCACACCGGAGAGACCAGCGGAATTCACGCTTTTCTTGCGGATTCCCGGATGGTCTGACCACGCGCAGGTGACGGTCAACGGGAAAGCGGTTTCGGGAGCCATCCCTGGCCGGTACCTTGCGCTGCGACGGCGGTGGGAGCCGGGCGATAGCATCAGCGTGAAATTCGATCTGACCGCCCATCTGGTTGCAGCGAATCCGCGCGTTGTGGACGACTATGGCCGTGTGGCCATACAGCGCGGCCCGCTCGTTTATTGCCTGGAACAACTCGACCAACCTGAGGGAGTTGTACTGTCAGACGTCCGCCTGGATGCCCATGCAAAGTCCTCATCGCAGTTTCAGGAAGAGTTCCGCGATGACTTGTTGGGAGGCATCGTCGTACTGAAGTGCCCGGGGGCGCTCGACGACCGATCGGGTTCGCCCGCCGGGCTATACTTCCGCTACCGGCCGGAAACTTCCGAGAAACATTCGACCACTCTTACCTTCATTCCCTACTATGCGTGGGCCAACCGCGCGGCTACACCGATGCAGGTTTGGACGCCGGTTCGAAGCGCGTGACGAAGGGCCATGATTCCCTTCCCAGGTCAGCGTCTTCTCTAGGAAGCCACTGTTGCATCGCTTCAAAAGTAGAATTTCAGGGCAAACTGAATTTCGCGCTGGTCGTTCTGGCCATCGCGCGTTGACGCAATCTTGCCGAAGGTAGTCGGCGAAGTGTAATTGAGCGAACCGGGAGCGGCCACGACACCATTGCCGCTAAATCCGGGAGGCGAGAAGTTGGGATGGTTGGTGAGGTTGAAAAACTCGGATCGGAACTCCAAGTGCGTGCTTTCCGACGTGCGGAAATCTTTGAATAGGGAGAAGTCCAGCCGGTGAAAACCGGGACCATAGAATTGCCCCGGGGCGCCGCCGAGTGGCGAGCGATCCGACTGGCCGATGGTGGTCGCGACGGGCGGGCTCGCAAAGGCCGCGGGGTTCAGCCACTGGTCCACGTTGTGCGGACCAGCGTATTTGTCCTGCCCGGGAACGAGAAGAGCATAACAGCCAAACCCGGAGGTCGTGGAAATAACACACGGAACGCTAAGGGGCTGGCCGTCCTGGAGCGTGAGAATCCAGTTGGTTTTCCAGCCTCCAATCACACCGTCGACGAGCGGGGAAGCATTTGCGAGGAAGCGTTTTCCTTGGCCGATGGGCAGCTCGTAAGCGCCACTGAAATGAAAGACCTTGGTGATGTCAAAATCGCACAGGGCGTAGTCCCCCTGGATGCCGAACCCCGGGAGCCGCGGTGCGCGATAGGAGATGACCGTTTCGTTGAGGACGTCGGCGGCATCGGTGCGGCACTTGGCCCAGGTGAAATTAGCGAGCGCCTGCAGGCCCGCCCTGAACTGCCGCTCATAGTTGAGTTGGAGAGAATTGTAATAGCTGTTTCCGGCAAACGTCGAATACGTAAAGCCCGTCGGAAAATCGGGATACGGGGAATACTGGAACGAGTTCAGTCCCGGAGGAAGAATCTGGCTCGGTGAATTCGGATTGATGTACACGCCTAAGTGCCTCACACCGTTGCCTACGTAGGCCGCCTGCACGGTCTGCCCCGCGGAAAGCTCGTACTGCAGGGTGAGGTTGTAGCTCAGTGTGTAAGGCGTTTTCATATGGTAGTCTTCGCCAATCAAGCTCGAGCCAGCGGGCTCGGCCGCGGCAGAAGTAATGGGAACAAGCGCGGAGAGCCCGGTTTCGAGTGTCGCAATCGCTCCATTCGCGAAGGTGATGGGCAGGTTCGGCGCAAGCGAGGGATAAGACAGATTGAACTGGAACGGAAAATCAACATAGGTTTCAATGACGGAGTTTTCAAATCCGCCAAAGAACATACCGGCGCCGGCGCGCACAACCAACCGGGGCCTCACGCGATAGGCCAAACCGATGCGCGGGCCAAAGTTGGTCTTCTGCGAATGACCGAGCCCGCCTACGTTTGAGCACACGATGCTGATATTGTCCGTGGCAGCGGCGGCCTTGAAATCGGCGGACAAGGGCGCGTCGCAGCGCCGCTCGGTGAGCAGAAATAGCGAAGTGCCCCCGGCGGTCGCGGCAGGTTGAAAATTGGTTTGTGCGCCGTAGCGCTCCACAATTTGACCAAAATATTCCCAGCGCAGTCCCAAATTCACGGTCAGGCTGGGGGTCGCCTTCCAGTCATCTTGTATGTACGCGGCGTTATAGTCGCGGCCCATATCCGTGTTGGCGTAGTTGGAAGCCTGCACGTTATCTGCTCCGCCAACAAAGTCCGACGCGCCAGGAACCGTACCCTTGATGGGGATCAACAGCATCTGCGCCAATCCTGTATTGCCTCCGCCCTGCGAGGGAACTTCCGTGTAGGCCCCGCTAAAGTTCCACGCTCCGCGGCCGGAAGGCGGCTGCAGGATGTTGAAGCGTAGGTGCTGGTGCTCGAAGCCAAACTTCATGGTCTGCTTTCCCCAAACTTTCGTGAGGTTGTCCATGTACTGCGAGGTCTGGCTGTTCTCGATGGAAGGAAGGAATTGGTTGCTGCCGAGAGTGTTCAGTCCGGTGATGAAAATGGTCCCGAGGCCGCCGTTCGAGGGTACTTGCGGAACACCCTGAATGCCAAATCGACCAGGAATGTTGCTGAGGTCGTTGCTGAATGGCTGAACGCGTGTTGTCTCGATGCGATTGACGCCGATGCGGGCTTCGTTTACGAGACGCGGAGAGAACGTGTGTGTTTCGCTCAGGGCAATGTTCCACGATTTTGCGGTTTGGTCGCCGGAGGAAAAAGAACCGCCGTCAGCGATTCCGGTGAATGGTCCCGGAATGAACTCGGGCGAATCGGAGTAACTGACGCGGACAAACATCTGGTCCTTGGCGGTGATGACCTGATCGCCCCGGGCATCAAACTGGTTGGCGTTGACGCGCAACACCGGATTGCTCGTGAAATTCGAGAACAGGCTGGAGCTGTTCGGAGCGGGGAACAAATTGAGCAGGGCGATGGCGTTGGGGTCGAGCCGGTTCGCCGGAATGATGTTTCCCGAGAAGGGTTCGCGGACAAACCCCGCTGGTGTTCCTGCCGGAGTTCCCGTGGGACAAGCAGAACCCTGCGGCGTGAGTCCCGTTACGGGATCGGCCACACCGCAGAAAACGGCGCGCGTGGTAGACGGATCAAAAACCTGACCAAGGGGCGTGGACCGGCCGAGCGCGTCCATCTGACACGCTGTAGCGTTCGGATTCTGGGGGCAAGTCGGATCTCCTTGGCTGAGGAGTTCCGAGAGATTGGCATAGCCGCTCGACCGTTCGAGCGCGGTCGGAACCGTTGAAGTATAGGGAACGGCTTGGCGAGTGCGCGTACCCTCATAATCGAAAAAGAAAAATGTCTTATCCCTGCCGTGATAGAGATGCGGAATGACTACCGGACCGCCGACCGATCCGCCGAATTGGTTTTGGCGGAATTCTCCTTTGGGAATTCCTCCGGCATTCTCAAAAAAATTGGCAGCGTCGAACTTGTCATTGCGAAGGAATTCCCACAGTGTTCCGTGGAAATGGTTGGTGCCGGACTTGATGGTGGCATTCAGAATGGCCCCGGCGGACCGTCCGAACTCGGCGCTAAAGCTATTGGTTTGAATCTTGAATTCTTGGATGGCGTCGACGGGAGGGCGGACCACAAAATGCGTGCCGTTTAGGAAGTCGACGAGCTCAACGTTATTGTCAATTCCGTCGAGCAAGTAGTTGTTTTGTGCGGGTCGCAGACCATTCGCGGCAAAGCTTCCGCTGCCGCCGAGCCCACGCGTATCCTGCTGACCCTGAGTGACGCCGGCAGAGAGCTGAGCGAGAAAGATGTAGTTACGTCCATTCAGCGGGAGAGCGTCTACCGTGCGTTCGCCGATTACCTGTCCAACCGAGGCGTCTTGTGTCTGGAGCACGGGAGGCGCCGCGTTCACGACTATCGTCTCCATCGTCTGGCCCGGCGCCAGCGTGAAATCGACGACGACTCTCTGTTGCACGTCGACAGTAACGTTGTTCTGCTTGACGTTTTGGAAGCCCTTCATTTCTGCGGATACCGAGTAACGTCCGACCTTGACCGGCGAAAAAATATATTCGCCAGCGGAGCCGCTGGCGGTCGATACGGAGAGTCCAGTATCTTGATTGGTCAGGGTGACTTTGACGCCGGGAATGACCCCGCCGCTCGGATCTTTGACGGTGCCGGAAATGGCCCCCGTATCGACCTGTGCGAAGGTGGTTACCGCAAGCATCAGTCCGACCGCGAGGAACCCAAAGATTTCGGTTAGTCTGCGAACCAGAATTGGGCTAAGCATTGTGACTCGCCATCCTTTCCCTAGGTTAGGACCTGATCGAGGAGTTGACTCACTGCGCGTTTGGACTCCAAGAACGCGTTGCGATGATCCATCGCTCCGGCCAAATCGGAGTGAGAGAAGGCGATCCTTCCGAAAGGACCGTTGCGAAGCGCATCGCGGGCGGCGGGCTGGCCATCCAGCCCGAAGAAGAAACCGGGTTGCGGATTGATGAAAGCGTGACCAAAGCGGTTGAGCACGATTCCGGCGATGTCGCGCTTGGCATCGAAGCCAGAGGCGGCAAACATGTCGGTCATTTGCTGGCGTATTTGCCGTTCGTAATCGGCGAACGAGGTGGAAAGCAATTCGGCTCGCCCCAACTGCCCCTGGGTGCGAGCCGGAAGGCCCGGCTTGGCGAAGTCGACGAAGAAGGTGAGCACCGTGGGCAGATCCGGGCCAATCGTTGGCGAATCGACACCAAACGTCGCGCTTTTCCGCACGTTGACATAACGGCCGAAGCCCTCGAACCACTCGGCGCTCGAGATGCCCAGGTTGTAGAGGAAGCGCCAGTTGCGAACGGCGACGTTCGCGGTCATGTAGGGCGAGTAGTTGAATTGTTCGTAGCTCTTGTGCCGGGTCCCATCCAAATCGCGGACGACGTTCTTGGTCATCCATCCGCCTCCGGCCATAACCACGGTCTTCGCTTTAACCCGAAAGAGGCGGCCGCCATTTGTGTAGGTGACCGAAACGAACTCCGATTTGTCCGGTTCGCCGAGGTGTTCGACACGAACCGCAGTGGAATCGAGCCGCAGGCGAACTCGCTGACCGGTGCGGTCCAAGGCAGAGAAGTTAACTGGGTTCTTCCAGACCGCCTCCATGGTGCGCGGTCCTTCGAGCGATTCCGGGATGAGGGTTTTGACGAGCAATCGAATCATGCCGGAGTTGCCGCCGGGGAACATTTGAATCCCTGTCGCCATGCTGTCGTCGACCGTCGGAATGACCTTGGACCATTCGTAGTAGAGGAATCCCGACAGCGCATCGGGGCCCAGGCCAAATCCGCCGCTCGATTCCCCCGCGACCAGCAGGCGAATGGTTTCGCGACTGGCGCGGTAGGTGCGTATGAGGTAGTCCTCGAGAGTCATACTGTCAAGCTGCCGCGAGACGGCGTCGCCCGGATAGTCGTAAACCAGCGGCGCCCGAACCGCTTGTTCGCCATGCAGCGCCAACATTTCGCGGCGCGTGGTCTCCGAGAAGGGGGTTCCTTCGAGCTTCTTGCCCCACGGGTCAGTGATCCAGATTCCGGGTTTGTGGCCGTACTTCGCGCCGAAGAAGAAGCCAGTCGCGGGCTTGCCGTCAATCGTTCCATGACCGTATGCGCTTCGCGGCAGGGAAATTTCCGGCGAGGGACCTTGCCACTTCTGATAGGACTTGAACGCGTTCCAGTCCAAGCCCATGGCGTCATAGACGCCTTCGAGAAAGCTGTTCGGATAGGGCGGTTGAAAATGAACCGACGCCTGCGGAGCAAAGAGGCGATGGCCATCAACGACGAATTCATTCCGTTTGGCGACCCCACCAAAGATTCGCGCATTGTCGAGAATGAGGCAGTTGCGTGTCGGACCGGCTTGCTGGGAGAAGAATAGTCCAGCCGACAAACCGGCGAAGCCTCCTCCTACCACAACGCAGTCGTATACCTCGCCTGTTTCCGTGGATTCCGACGAGGATTGCTCATACCGGCCATCGCGCACCGCATGCGCGTTTTGGATCACTGCTTCGGTATTGCCGGCAGCGGCTTGCTAGTCGCCCTCGCCGGTATATCCGTCCAGCCAGAACTGATTTCATCGGTTCCTTGAGCACCAAGAGGAAACGGGCAGGACCCGGCCAGGAACAAATCCGCGGAGGTGAGCAGTACTCCATCCAGGAAATCACGACGCGAAATCGGCTGGTCCAGACCGAGCCGCTCATCGAGATCGGGACATTGACCCACCGAGAGGTTCCTTTCAGCTTGTCCTGCTGTCTTGAGGAACGACCAAGAGGAAAACCGCGATCAGGGCAGGCGCTCGTTTCATATTGCTTCGCATCGCTCCTTTATGGCACGCTAAGGCGCGTTGAAAGGTTTCGATTGCTTTCGATGCGCAGCGGAATATGAATCAAAGCGGGACGCAAGTCAAGTCAAGATGAACATGCGGCGGAAAGGGAGGGCTGCGAGACGAGCGACATGGCTCAAGCTCGCCGTGGCGGTTCTTCTGTTGTGGGTCGAGGGCTGTGCGAGAAAAACGGGCGAGGCGCCCAGGGCTACGCCGCCGTCATCGGTTGAAATCCTTCCGCCCTCGGGAAAAGAAAGTCGCTGGGTCGTGCGGACCAAGACTGCGGAGTTTCAGGTGCTCGGCGGGCACTCGGCAAAGGCCTTCCTGCTGGCAAATGGGAACAAGCTGACGATTCAGTCTAATCGAGCTGAGGATCAATCCGAAACAGCGATCGTCAATGGAAAGCCGGTGGAGGACTTCGTCGCGCAATCGGCGCCAAAGATCACGGACTCGAGCGGCAGGCTGGGAGCTCAGGGCAAACGAATTGAATTCGTAAGCACAAGCGCTTCGACGAAGCTGGAGAGAAGGGACACCATCGAGGTCTATGACGACTTCCCAAATCTGGCGTTCCTCTCGACGGCGTACAGGAACGCTTCCCCTTCCGATCTCAAGCTCGACAAAGTCATTGCCGAGCGGCACGAGTTGGATGCATCTCTCGCCGACGCCAAAGCCAAACCCTACGAGATGTGGTCTTTCGAGGGCGCCAGCGTGAACTGGGGCAATGATGAAATTCTGGCGATCCCGGCGAAGTTCGCGCAAGAAAACGTGATGGCGGCGCCGGTCAATCACGGACAAGGCGGCGGGATTCCCGTCAACGCATTCTGGACGCGAAACGTAGGAGTCGCGCTCGGGCACATTGAGACTCTGCCCCTGGTGCTCACGATGCCCGTTCGTGTGGGAGACGGCGGGCGTGTCGAAGCGGCGATAGAGCTGAACGATGTTGCCACGCTCAAACCGGGTGAGAGTTTTGCGGCTCCTCGGACCTTTCTCGCCGTGTACGCCGGCGATTTTTACGAGCCGCTGCGGATGTATTCGCTAGCCTTGCAAAAAGAAGGCTGGACGCTTCCGAATCCGAACAATGAGGACTACGGTGTAGCGTGGTGCGGGTGGGGCTACGAATCCAATGTCACTCCGAAGCAGATGCTCGGCACCATTCCAAAACTAAAGGAGCTAGGGATCAGGTGGGCCACTCTCGACGACCGCTGGTTTGATACCTACGGCGATTGGAATCCGCGCAAGGACACGTTTCCTGGCGATTCGATCAGAAAAATGGTGGAAGAATTCCACAAGGAAGGACTGCGAGCGCAGATCTGGTGGTATCCGCTGGTGGCGGAAAACGGGGCGGGCGGGTATGAATCG
>Ga0182033_10000385_pt1 | contig 21024 bp, 19 predicted proteins | sample tim00Cox0000000H_FD_125968 | JGI IMG/M metagenome (GOLD analysis project Ga0182033, IMG submission 125968) | Lab enrichment of tropical soil microbial communities from Luquillo Experimental Forest, Puerto Rico - timezero.00C.oxic.00.000.00H | ecosystem: Environmental > Terrestrial > Soil >...
CAGTTGGGCTGACGTTCAAGTTCATAGCTTAATTGCTGCTCTACCCATACGTCGAACGAGAAGGTGCAGAATCGACACGGAGAACCGAGAAAACACCGGCGAGACCGACGTGCAAGACGTTCCGTCGTTTCATGAATGTATACAATATAGCTACGCCATCTGGGATGCGAGACAGCATTCAGTGGTTGGCGAGGGAAAGCGGAGTCACCAGGCCACGATGAAAAAGGTCGTTAGGACCCATTCGGGTGGTGATATTGGGACGTTATTCCGACCGCCTACCCGCTACAGCCGCTATACGGGTCAAGTGACCGCCAGCATAGTTCGCTTCACCGGCTCGGTTGCAAAATCAGTTGCTCAGTCGCGCCCGAAACTAAAGCGGAAACTGTGTCCAAAAAAATTTGTGCCGTCTGGGGTTCAGCCCGGGAATTTCGGTCCAGCTTCCGTCCAACTCAAGCGACACCAGATGCAGCACTTGTGAGTTTTTGTTTCGATTCTTGTACACCAGCCGGGCTATTTCGGGTAGGGGCCGCCTGAGAGAATGGCAAAGGCGCGGTAGAGTTGCTCGGCTAGCACTACGCGCGCCAGCTCATGCGAAAGTGTCAGGGCGCTGAGCGAAAGTTTTTGCTTAACCCGCTCGCGCAACGATTCCGGGAATCCGCTGGCGTTTCCGCACACAAAGATGACCCGCGGCGTCCCGCGGTCGCGAAGTTCGCCAAGCCACTTGGCGAGGGCATTCGAATCGATGGTTCTGCCCCCGGCATCGAGCAGGACGGCCAGCGCTCGACGGTCGGCATCGAGTTTCTTGAGCGCCGCATCGGCGTCCCGCACCTCGACGACTTCCAATGGACAGGAGTGACGGATGCGGTTCACGTAATCGTCGATGACGGCGCACATCTCGGGGCGACGCGTTTTGCCAATCATCAACAGTTGCAGGCGCATGGGCGGACCCTTCGGGAGTTTTAAGTCTTCAACAGGAAGGGGAACCTTCTATTTTCCACTTTTACCTCAGTCCATACTTCTTGCGCTTCTCCAACAGGGTCTTCCGGCTAATCCCCAGAATCTCCGCCGAGCGGCTGATGTGGTAGTGTGTAGCTTCGAGGGTCGCCGCGATCACCTCGCGTTCGACCTCCTCGAGGGACCGCAGCCCGGCGACCGGGCTCGCCGCACCGGGGGCGGCTGCGCGGACGGTCTCCGGAAAATTCTCCGGCTCCAGACGGTCAGGCCCCGCACTCCCTGCGCCGCGACCAGCGCTCGAAAAGACGACCGCGCGCTCGAGCGCGTTTCTCAATTCGCGGACATTTCCCGGCCAGGCGTAAGCCGCCAGCATGCGCCGCGCGGACTGGCCGAGTTGCACATGGGGCCGCCCGTGAACGGCGCGAAGCGCACCCAATAAATGCTCGGCGAGCGGAAGAATATCAGCGCGCCGGTGGCGCAGCGCCGGAACCGTAAGCGTGAGTGTGTTCAAGCGGAAGTACAAATCTTCTCGAAAACTGCCTGCTTTGACAGCCGCCGGAAGGTCCGCGTTCGTCAAGGCGATGATGCGCGCTTCGATGCGCAGCGTTTCCGTGCCGCCCAGGCGTTCGAACGCCCGCTCCTGCAAAACGCGGAGCAGCTTGCTCTGCGCGTTGGGGGAAAGCGCCGCCACCTCATCGAGAACAATCGTCCCGTTGCCGCCCAATTCAAAACGTCCGAGCTTGCGCTCGACCGCGCCGGTAAAGGCCCCACGCTCATGTCCGAAAAGCTCGCTTTCGACCAGTTGCGGCGGCAGACTGGCGCAATCAATTTTCAAATAAGGCGCGTCGCGGCGCGGGCCAAGTTCATGAATCAGCCGCGCGAGGTGGTCCTTCCCGGTGCCGCTTTCCCCGGTGATGAGAAGCGTCGTCGGTGCCACCGCCACTTTCTCGGCAAGCTCCAGCAAGCGCGACGAGGCCGGGTCTTCCGCGATCCACGGCAAACGCTCGGTGGTCATGTCCGGGAACGGCCGCGGTGCCCGCGGCTCGAAATGCGTCCTTCGGAATAAGGCTCGTGTTGAAAAGCTGAGCGGTCCCCCGGCTCCGGGACGGAGAAACCTTCTGGGGCGTCGGGCATTTCGAACTTCGGCGCCGTGCGCCACAAGCGTTCGAGGTCGTAATAGCGGCGCGCCTCCTCGCTGAAGACGTGCACGATGAAGCCGCCGAAATCCAGCAGCGCCCAATCCGCCGAGCGATAGCCCTCCCGGTGCCTCACCGACCGGCCCATTTGTTTGTAGAGCTGGTCTTCGATTTCCGTGCAGATCGCCTGCACCTGCGGCGTGCTAAAGCCCGTGCAGATGACGAAGTAGTCGGTGAACGTGCTCGCTCCGCTCAGATCCAGCACAACGATGCCCGCGGCTTTCTTTTCTTGGGCGGCTTGAACTGCGGCGCGCACGCCTTGCGGCAAGGATTCGAAATTCACCGGTATAGGCCCTGTTTGAGAATGTATTCCTCGACGCGCGAGGATACAAGCCCGTGGATGGATTGCCCGCGCTGCGCGCGCCGGCGAATGTCCGTGGCGGAAACGTCGTTCGAAACGTTTTCGAGCAGATAAACCGTCGTACAGTGAAGATACGCAACCACCTGTGAGGGAGGCGCCGCCGCCATTTCCTTCCTGCCGCCGGGCCGTGCCGTCAGTTCCGGCGGAATGACCAGGCGAAGCGCTTCCGGGCGGATGCCGGGGCGGTTGGCGATGATGAAATCGCAGAGGCCGAGCAGCGTCTCGTACTCCTTCCACATGGGAATGTCGAGAAACGCGTCTGCCCCGATGATGAAGAAAATGCGATCGCCGTCGGCATGATACGCGTGGCGGAAGTAACGGACCGTGTCCACCGAATAGTGCAGCTGCGTACCGCTGAAGTCCTCGCCCGCCTCCGCCAGCGAAGGTACGAAGTGCGGATGCTCGGTACAGGCGAGCGCGACCATCGCGAAGCGATGGGAGAACGGCGCAAGATGCTGCTTAAGCTTGTGCGGCGGCCGGCTCGCGGGAATGAAGTGAATTTCATCGAAATTGAAGCGGCGATCGGCGGCGCGCGCCACCCCAAGGTGTCCGCTGTGGATGGGATCGAAAGAGCCGCCGAACAGGGCGATGCGGCGAGGATGATGTTTCGCGGCGGTGCGGTGCGCCTGCGCAGTCGTCAAAGAGCCTCCCGAATCTCTATTCCCAATTTTCTCATGAATTCCCGTCCTCGACAGCATGACGAGCGGGAGGATCAACGGGAACGGTGGGCGACACGCCCTGTTCGGCGGAAGCGGCATCAAGGCCGGCGCGCGGAATCTTGTCCAGCACATCGGCGATAGAACGAACCAGTTGTTTCACGCCTTCACCTGCAACCGCAGAAATGGAATGAAATTCCAGCCTGTGTTTTAGGCAATAAGCGCCTAGGACCGCCAGGCGGGTGCGATCGGTCGTGGCATCGAGCTTGGTGGCCACCACAATCATTGGCCTTTCGATTAGCGATCGACTGAAGGCCGCCAGCTCCGCATTGATGATTTCGAAGGAATGCACCGGGTCATCGCCGTTGGCGTCGCTGGTGTCGATGAGGTGAACCAGCAGCCGCGTCCGCTCCACGTGCCGCAAAAAGCGAATTCCCAGCCCAGCGCCCAGATGTGCGCCTTCGATCAGTCCGGGCAAATCCGCGACCACAAACGTGCGGCCAATTTCGCGGCCTTCCTTGCCGGTGCCGCCATCGGCGTTCACAACGCCAAGGTTGGGCTCGAGCGTGGTGAACGGATAATTGGCAATCTTCGGCCGGGCAGCGGAAATCACGGAAATCAGCGTGGACTTGCCCGCGTTCGGGAATCCCACTAGCCCCACGTCGGCGAGAAGTTTCAATTCCAAACGCAGATGTCGCTCTTCACCGGGGAAGCCATCTTCGTGCTCGCGCGGCGCCTGATGCCATGGCTTCGCAAAATGTTGATTCCCGCGCCCGCCCCGGCCGCCGTGAGCCACGAGGACGCGCTGTCCCGGCGTGGCCAGATCAGCGATCGTCTGTTCGCTTTGATCGTCAAATGCCAGCGTGCCGACGGGCACTTGCAAAATCAAGTCTTCGCCGGAATGCCCCGTGCAATTCGAGCCTTCGCCGTGACGCCCGCGCTCGGCCTTGAATTCGCGATTGTAGCGGTAGCGCAGCAGCGTGTTGTCGTTGGGATTCGCTTCCAGATACACGCTGCCTCCATTGCCGCCATCGCCGCCCGAAGGCCCGCCGCGCGGAACGTATTTCTCGCGGCGAAACGCCACGCAGCCGTTGCCGCCGTTCCCGGCCTTCACATAAATTCTCGCTTCATCAACAAACACTGGAACGAACTCCGAACTGATCGGCGCTCAACGCATCCTCTCAAAAAAGATAACATAAGCCAGTTCGCGAAACGCCTTCCCTGAACGGAGGCATCGCCGGGATGCTTGGCCTGCTCAAACGCATCCTCTTACTGCCTGTTCTCTTCGTTGCGATCAGCGCGGCCGCGTCTTATGTGCTCTAGCTCACGCACGCAGCGGTTCTTTTACGTTGGGGACAGTGTGGACGACGAGCGCGGCTTCGAAACCCGCGTGGGGAAACCGCTCCTACGCGACAGTGACGATGACCCGGTTCTAGCGAACCGGCTCGAGCCAACTCCACGAAATGGTACCGGCTCTGGCGATCCTCCCGGTCCACGCCGCAGCGCCTGTTGGAAACTCTTCCCGCCGGACCGCACTCTTGCATTTCCGCCCAATCCCGCTCGTTGTTCGCGGCGAGACTTGTTTAGGGCACGATTTCGTCGCGCCGCCGATTTCCTTTTCCCGCACGGGCATTGGTCCAAAGGCAGCCGGGCTGAGACAAAAACGCGGCCCAGCCTGACCGGACCGCGAAGAGCCTGCCAACTATTGTCGGGAGTGTGACAGCGCTTTCTTAACCGCTCGCGGCCGTATGTATTGCGCAACTCAATCCCCTGGACCCGCGACAGGAACGGTCTCTCACGGCTCACAGTCAGTTTCGTTTAATTCGCCGCGGACTTGGCCGGCTCGGCTGGCTGGATGCTGATGAACCGGCCCTGCCGACCCCGATCCTGAAACTTCACGAAGCCCGTAACCATGGCGTACAGCGTGTCGTCGCTGCCTCGCCCGACGTTTTCGCCCGGCTGATGCTTGGTGCCGCGCTGACGGACCAGAATCGTGCCCGCGTTGACGAGTTGCCCCCCAAAACGCTTCACGCCGAGCCTCTGCCCGTGGGAATCACGACCGTTCGTGGAGGAACCGCCGCCCTTTTTATGTGCCATGACCTAATCCTTTTGTTAGAACAGTCTCTCAAAGCCTTGTAGGAGCGCGCTTTAGCCGTGTCCCTCGCGGATGTCACCAAACGTGCTTGGGAGGCGGCGCTAGATCTTGATGTCGCTGACCTGCACGGCCGTAAAATTCTGCCGGTGACCGCGCTGAATCTTGTACTGATTGGTTCTCTTGTACTTGAGCACGGTCAGTTTCTTGGCCCGCCCTTGCTGTACGATCTTCCCGGTCACGGTAGCTTTCTCCGCCTCGGCGCCCACAAACACCTTCTTGTCCCCATGGACGGCCAAGACGTTGCCAAAACTCACCTTCTCCCCTATTTTGCCTTCCACCCGCTCGATGCGGATGGTGTCGCCGGGCGCGACACGATACTGCTTCCCCCCGGTCTGGATAACGGCGTACATCTCTCCTCCCAGCGCCCAATAAGCGGCTCTAAATGGCTTGAGACAAACTCTAATTATACGGGTCATTTCTAACGATCGTCAACGCGGGTTTCGCGTCTGGGTCATCCCGTACCCGGGGCAGCGGTTCGCTTTGAGGAAGGCGCGCCCAAGCGTTTCGTTTCGTCTCTCACTCAGGCTGCGAGTGGGCTTGCCCGCATCCCTCGCCCGGCCGATGGCCGGGGGTACTTTCAACCGGGGACGCTCCTGCGATGGGGTTCGCCCCCGACTGAGTACTCTGCTCCCCAGATTTTATGACCAGTGAAGCTCCTTTTACGCTGTTCCTTTCCGGGAGAGCATGTACGGCCAGTGGGCCGCAAACTGACGCTGCTTTTTGAAGGTCCCGGAGGCTTTGTTCAGGCCCAGGCGGTTGTGCGTAACGTCTGCCTTAGCGAAGGAATGGGGGTGGAATTCACTCATCTGCGCCCTCAAGCCCGACTGCTCGTTGGACGACTTGCTCGAGCATTTGTTGCCGTGAAAATCTCCTCCGCCTGACGGCTGCCTGAAGGCAGAGGCTTCTCAAGCTACTTCCGGCTCGTGTGGCTTTCCTTTTCGGTTGTGACGGTCGTAAAGTAGCACGCGCGGAAAGCAAGAGGGAGAATTCCATGAAGCATCTCTTCTCAGTTCTCGCGGTGGTTCTAGTTCTTGCGTTTGCCGAGGGTATGCCGGAAGCGCCGGCCCAGGGTGTTGCGCACTGGCAAGCCGACGTCACGCAGCCGCAGCCCTACATGCTCAAACGGGTTTCCAGTGCCGATCCCGCCGGCGGCAATGCCGATTTCCGCTCCATCGAGCCCGGCGCAACCCTCACAGTCTTCGACGTGGACGGTCCGGCCGTGCTCGCGCACATCTGGTTCACGCTCTACGATCCCGAGCCGTATCACTTGAAAAAACTGGTTCTCCGCATGTACTGGGATGGCGAAGCGACGCCGAGCGTCGAAACTCCGCTAGGCGATTTCTTCGGGCTCGGCCTAGGGGACTACCATATCTGGGAATCCGAACTTCTCTCTGTGGCGAACGAACGCGCCTTGAATTGCTTTCTTCCGATGCCCTTTCAAAAGCACGCCCGCCTCACCGTCACCAACGAAGGGAAGCAAAAAGTCTTTTCCTTTTACTTCAACCTTGATTACCACGCGCTCGCGAAGCCTCTGCCCGCCGATACGCTGTACTTTCATGCGCAATTTCGCCAGGCGCAGCCCAATCCTGGCTGGACCAACAAATGGGAGTCGAACGGAGACCCCCTTGTCGAAGACAAGAAGAACCTGGACGGCGAAGGGAATTACGTCTGGATGGAGGCCAAGGGCCGCGGCCAGTTTGTCGGTGTGACCATGTCCGTGCTGCAAAACCAAGACGGTTGGTGGGGTGAAGGCGACGACATGTTTTTCATCGACGGCGAATCTCGCCCGTCCATCAACGGAACCGGCTCGGAAGACTATTTTCTTGGAGCGTTCGATTTTGGCCGCAGCGCTTTCTCCTATCGGCTCTATGGCGCCCCGGTCAAGGGCGAAGAACGCGCGGGCAGTCGCTCTTCGGTCTATCGCTTTCACCTCGATTCGCCCATTCCCTTTACGAAATCCATTCGCGCCACCATCGAGCACGGCCACGCCAATCACCGCTCGGACAACTATTATTCCGTGGCCTACTGGTATCAGGGGGAACCACACGCCACCTTTCCGCCGCTGCCTCCGGCGGAGGCCCGCATACCGAAACTTCAGTCCGTCGGCGGGCCCGGCAACGCTGGTGCGATGCGATGACGGTCATCGACGAAATCCTCGAAGCCAACGAGATTTACGCGCGCACGCATGAGTTGCGCCCGCTGACTCCGCGGCCGGCGCGCAAGCTCGCGATTCTGACCTGCATGGATACGCGCCTCTCCATTCGCACGATGGGACTGAAGACCGGGGACGCGCATATTATTCGCAACGCGGGAGGCATCGTCACCGACGACTCCCTGCGTTCCCTGCTTGTCTCGCACTACTTACTGGAAACCGAGGAATTCATGGTCATCAACCACACGGACTGCGGCTTGATGCATGCCACTGAGCAGGAGTTGCGCACGCGCATCCAGAACCGCGCCGGCACCGCCGCCGTCGCGCCGGCCTTTTTCTACGCTTTCCAGAACATCGAAGAAAACGTGCGGCATCAGTTGCAGAAACTGCGAACCCATCCATGGATCCCCAAGGAAGTGGCGGTGCGCGGCTTCGTGTACGACGTAGTCAGCGGACGCCTGCGCGAGATCAAGGATTTTTGAGCGCGTCGCTCCGCCGGCTTGGCTGCCTGGCGGCACGAAGGAAATCGACCTGCTCCCTTGCCGGAAAAATTTCCGTCGTGTAGGCTGAACTCATGCTCGAAGAGAAGGACTTTCAGCGAAAAGCTGATACGGCGTTTGACGACTTAAAGAAGCGCCTGCTGACCCTCGGCGATACCCACGGTTTTGACGTCGAAGGCGAATCCGGCAAGCTCGAAGTGATTTTCGAGGAACCCCAGGAAGCCAAGTTCGTGATTTCACCGAACACGCCGGTGCGCGAAATCTGGATCTCCGCGCTTTCCACGAGTTTCAAGCTCGCCTGGAACGCCTCGCGAAATGCCTTTGTGCTGGAAAAAACCGGGGAGGACCTATACGGCGTGATGAGCCGCGTGATCTCGCAGCAACTCGGCCAAGAGGTGGAGGTGTGACGCGCTTCATCGCAGCTTTTGCCTTGGGCGTCGCACTGGCTTACGCCGCCTTGCCGCCCGCGACGAATTCGCAAGTGCCTTCCGGGCGCGACGTGGTGAAGCCGGAAGTGTATCTATCGATGGAACCCGCGGCACGCGGCAGCTCGTTTCAAATCGCCGTGGTCATGAACATTCGCCCGGGATTCCACGTCAACGCACGCGAGAAGTCGGAAGATTATCTGATCGCGACGGACCTCAAAGCCCAGCTGCCGTCGGGATTCAGGAGCGGCGAAGTGGTGTATCCCAAGGGAAAGCTCGAAACGTTCGCGTTTTCCAAAAAGCCCCTCAACGTGTACCAGGGCACGGTGATTCTTCGCCTGCCCGTGGACGCGCTCGCGACGGCTCCGCCGGGGGAGCAGCATATTCCCCTGAAACTGCGCTACCAGGCCTGCAGCACAGAACTTTGCTTGCCACCAACCACGCTTCCGCTCGATGCCGCCGTCAACATCGCCGCCTCCGCCTCCGAAGCAAGGCCCGCGCATGCGGAGATTTTTTCTCACCGCTAGCCTCCCACTGACGTCCCGCGGTTCTAATGATGTTTTGGCGGACTGCATTTTTTCCCCCTTTGCGTTTAGTTCAAAAGAAGCAAGCTCCTGACGCAGCCCCGCCGGCGCAACGTCGGCTTCGCCAGCACGGCGAGATGCAACCGATAGGAAGATTTCTGGGCTCATTCTTGCTTGCCCGACACCGATCGTTCCCGTGGTCAGCCCCGCTTGCACACGGGTTCGCTATGATGATGCGTGCTACGGTGACGATCACCGGTGCCGCCCAGCGCGTACCGCCGATAGGGGGACGCGCACCACGAACGATACCGCTACCGGAAGGAACTCCAACGAACAAGGACAGCGCGACAATTGGAAATCCGACCAACCCGACCGCGACTAAACCTCGCGGCCCGGCGATTTGCGAAGTGCCCTCACGCTTTAGCCGCGCCCGAAACGGCCTCGTGGAGGCGGCGGACGACGCGCTGCCGGCCGAGCGCCACCATCGTGTCAAAGAGCGGCGGGGCGACGGCCTGACCCACAATGGCGACGCGGGTTGCGTTGATCAGCAGCGCGGCTTTCACGCCAGCAGCTTCGGCGACGCCGCGCGTGGCGTGATCACAGGCGTCGTGATTCCATTCTTTGAGATTTGCCAAGGCCTCGGCGAGCTTGGCCAAAAGCTCCGGCACTTTGGGGTCTTTCCAGAATTTTTCCTTGGCGGTGGCGTCGCGCGTAAAGTCATCGCTGAAAAACGCGCGCGCCCAAGTGGAAAAATCCGGCAGCAAGCGGATGCGCGGACGCAGCAAATCCACGGTGCGCGCAAACCACGCGTGATCGCGGCCCTCCGGACCCGGCGGCGCACCGGCCGCCCATTCGGGCTTCCACAAGCCGCTGCGTTTCAGTTCGTTTTCCACTTCGGGCCGCAAATCTTCAATCGGAAGCCGCTGCAGGTACTGCGTATTGAACCATTCCAGTTTCGGCCGGTCGAAGACGGCGTTGGTGCGGCTGACGCCTTCGAGGGAAAATTTCTGAATCAAGTCTCTCGTGCGAAGAAATTCCTCGTCGCCGCCCGGCGACCAACCGAGCAGCGCGAGAAAATTGCGGAACGCTTCCGGCAAGAATCCTTCCGCGCGGTACATGTTCACGTCGGTGGCACCATGGCGCTTCGAAAGCCGCGTCTTGTCTCGCCCGAGAATCAGGGGGACGTGAGCAAAGACCGGGGGCGTGGCGCCAAGCGCCCGGTACAAAAGCACTTGCTTCGGCGTGTTCGACAGATGGTCGGCCCCGCGAATCACCTGCGTAATGCGCATGTCGATGTCATCGACCACCGCACTGAGCTGGTACATGGCCTGCCCAAATTCTTCGTCGCCTTTGCCGGAGCGCAGCAGGACGAAATCTTCGATTTCGTCGTTGGAAAACTCGCGCTCGCCAAACACCGCGTCTGCAAAATTGGTCGTCCCGCCAATGGGCACCTTAAAGCGAATCGCGGGTTTCGCGCCGGGGGTCGAGGGCTTGCCGTCGCGGCAGGAGCAGCGCGTAACCCGGCGCGGTCCGCCTCCCTTTGGCTCTTCGTCCTGGGCGGGCTCGGCGTAATCGCCGCCGGCATATTTGTCGGCGGGACAGTAACAGGGGAACGCGCTGCCGTTCGCGACGCATTTCTTAGCCGCTGCGCGATACAGTTCCGTTCGCCGCGACTGGTAGAACGGTCCCTCATCCCAATCCACGCCCAGCCATTTCAAGCCATCGACAATGCCCGCGACCAATTCCGGCTTGTTACGCTCGGCGTCGGTGTCCTCGATGCGCAGGATCATCACCCCGCCGCGACGCCGCGCAAAAAGCCAGTTGAACAGAGCAGTGCGGGCTCCGCCAACATGCAAGTAGCCGGTGGGAGAAGGGGCAAAGCGGACACGCACGCCCGCGGTGTTTTGCGTCGAGTCGGTCATTATCCAGCGGATCTTTCGCTGCGCAATCCATCAGCAGTGTAGCGAAAGCGCCGGATTCCGTCCAACCCGCCGGTCTTGGGGAGTTTTGGAGAATCTTAGAGAACGAGCAACGCCTTTACGATCCATTTCTCGGGATTGCTCAAACCTGCGAATCCTCCCCCAACGGCGCTTGCAAGGGCAGCGAGGTGCCGCTCGTCCCTTTCGGGCGGAGAAGATCTCGTGCAAGATGGAAATTTCTGGGAAAGGCCTAAAAATTGGTCGGCGGTGACGCGTTGGTCGCTGTATTTTCAGATTTCATGATCCACATGCAGGTGTCAACCGGCCTCCCTACTCTGCTCGCAAGGCTTCCACGGGATCCACTGTCGCCGCACGCCGGGACGGCAGATAGCTCGCGAGCCAGGCCGCCGCGATGAGTCCGAACGACGCCGCACCATAAGTGATTGGGTCGACCGGCCTCACGTTAAACAGCAGCGAGGACAGCAGTCGCATCGAAACGACAGCCGCCAGCAGTCCGCACATTACGCCGATGCCCGTCAGCAGTAATCCGTGACTTACAAACATTCGCGTCACCTTTTGTTGCTGCGCGCCAAGGGCCATGCGGATTCCAATCTCTCTGGCTCGCTGTGACACGGAATACGCGATGACGCCGTAAATGCCCACGACGCCCAGCAGCAGCGCCATCCCTCCGGCAACCCCAAGCATGATCAGGGTGAACGAGGTCCGAGCAAGAGATCTCCCGTAGTAGTACTCCAGCGTGTGCACGTCGGCGAGCGGAAGGTTGGGATTCACAGACCACACCGCTTCGCGAACTTTTGCGAGAAAGCGCTCGGATCCCGCGAGCGTGCTCCGGATGGCCAATGCAACCTCACGGCGCACGGAAACATCTTCGGATTCGAAGCGGTTCAAGATCAGCGGCCAATACACGCATGTGGCGGCCTGCTGATTCACACCGTCGTCGTGGACGTCCCCGACGACACCGACGATCTCTCGCCAGTCATCTTTTGTGCCGACGCGGATGCGCTTGCCGAGCGCCTCCGCCGGATCATGCCAATACTCCCTCGCGAGGTTCTCGGAAACCAGCGCAACCGACGTCCTGTTGTAGGTATCCGTCCAAGTCAGGTCGCGCCCAGCGATGAGCGGCGTGGCTAACGTCCGAAGAAACCCCGGTGAGACGAATTTAAACCGGCTGAGCGGCGGAAGCTGGCCCTCGCTATACGTGTGCCCCTCGACAAAAATGGGATCGTGCCATCCGCCGCCCGACATGGGGATTACCGTGCTGAGGCTGGCGGAGGAGACTCCCGGGATCCTCTCGATTCCACGCAACACTTCCTCTTCCATGCGCACGACGCGCTCCGGTTCTTTGACCTGAGTGTCCGGGATCGATATGCGGAAAGTTTGCAGCTCGCTCGGCCGAACGAATCCGGGATTCACTTTTGTGAGGGCTCGAAAAGTTCGAAACATCAAGCCGGAGCAAATCAACAGGACCAGGGCCAGCGCCACCTGTACGACCACGAGCACGCTCCGCGCGCGATGTTGCTGCCTGCTCTGGCTAACGCCGCGGCCGCCCTCGCGAATACCTGTCGTCAGTCTCGCTCCTGCGTATTTAAAGACGGGGACGCAACCAACAAGAACGCTGGCGAACAGGGCGGCCAGCAAAGTGAATAGCAGAACACTACCATCAATGCCGACTTCGTGGATCCGCGGCAGTCCCGAAGGCGCTGTGGCAACCAGGATGCGCAAGGTAGCGTAAGCCAAGCCCAACCCCAGGGCTCCGCCCGACAAGCCTAGAACCACAGTCTCGAGCAGCAACTCCCCAGCAATTCGGGCCCAACCCGCGCCCAAAGCCGCACGCAAAGCGAGCTCTTGCCTGCGGCCTTCCATTCGGACCAAAAGCAGGTTCGCCACGTTGGCGCAAGCGATGAGCAACACGATGACAATGGAGCCCATCAGGACCCACAACACATTTCCTACATCTCCGACGACGTCTTGCTTCAATGGCCGGAGGTTCGGGCCAATCCGCGCCTCTGCAAAAAGCTTTATGCTGAATCCGGGCGGCGCCGGAAAACTGCTCATGACGATCGGGAGCATCCGCGCCACATCGGCGTTGGCTTCGTCTACACTCATTCCCGGTTTTAACCTGGCAACCCCTTCATAGCTGAAGTTCCCGAGGTGAGTCTTGCTGCGGTCAAAGCGGAAGGGCATGACCAGGGCGGGATCTTCCCAGTCCAGAAAATGAAACTTCCGCGGCAGCACGCCGATGATTTGCCGCCCGGTACCGTCGACCACGAGCGTTCGCCCCACGGCGGAGGCATCTCCGCCGAACTTGCGCCGCCAGTATCCGTAGGTCAGCATCACCGTTTCCGGTGTGCCCGGTGCATCATCCTCCTTGGCGAATGCGCGTCCAAGCATTGGCTGCACGCCAAGAAGAGGAAGCGTGCCGTCGGTAACCAGGAGAGAGGAAACCTGCTCGGGTTCCGCGATTCCCGTCACGCTTGCGGAATCGCGGGCGTACAGGCCGATATCTTCGAAAGTCCGGCCTTGCTCTCGAAAAACAAAGTAATCCGAAGGCGACAGATCCGTTTCCTTGAGGTGAATACCCGGCGCCGTGAGCCAGACTCCCACCAATTCGTCGGCCCCGGGATATGGCAGGGGTTTCAGAAGCACGCCTTCCAGAACACTGAACACTACCGTGTTGGCTCCTACGCCCGCCGCCAGCGTGACCAGGGTTATGACCGTAAACGTCGGCGCATTCGCCAATCTTCGTATCACCTGCCGCAACTGATTTCTTAAGGAACTCATCAACGACCACCCTTCCCGCGCTTCTCTTTCAGGCGGACCCGCTCGGGTTGCCTCAAGGGTTCATACGTCCGCGAGGGCGGCGAAGTTCCCGGGGAAAAAACGTGCCGGAGTCGCTGCTCGAGTTCTAGAACTCCATGCCCGCAGGCTAGCGGCCTTGCGTCCTTGATGACCACCCTGCCCTCGAGTTGCGGCGCACCTTTTCGAGGAGTCGATTCTTCGCCCATCTGATTTGCGCCTAGTGCGAAAGAGGGTGGATTTTTTCTAGGACAAATGCCTGTCGGTGGCGTCTAATAGAGGGAGCTAGCCGGTCGAGAACTGCCATCTTAGGGTATTCCATGGATATTCTCAGTCCCGCGTACGCGGTAAACTCACTGATTCGGGGCGCATTGGTTACCCTTACTGTTTTGGCGGGAGGTTTCGCGAAACAACCATTTTCTCGGCCAGGAACTCCCATGGCGCTGAGGTCGTAGGCGCCGGATGTCCAGGGATGCTTGAGGTTATGCGCGCTCATCCGACTTTTCGCAGTAAGCCCAAGGTCCTCTTCTTCAGCGCACTTTCTTTGCTGACTGGCGTTATCGTCCCCCTCCTTTTCACCCATCTCCGGCGTGCACAAGCCTCAGTCGACCGGGGAGAATCGATCTATCGCGTTGAGAAAAAGAAGTTCTCCCACATACTCCGGCTGAACGGAACCACCATGGCTGCCCACTCCTTCGCGGTCCTTGCTCCGCGGCTCGAAGGCTCGCAGGTCGGTTCCATGGTCATCACCAAGCTGGCTGCCGCCGGGTCGCCCGTGAAGAAAGGCGACGTGCTCGTGGAATTCGATCCGCAAGCCCAGATGAAAGACTATCTCGACAAGAAAGCCAGCTACGACAATCTCGTGGGCCAGGTGGCCGAGAAGCAAGCCGACGAAGATATTGCCCGCGCCAAGGACGACACCGCCTTGCAACAGGCCGAAGATGAATTGCAACATTCGCAACTCGAGTTGAAGAAAAATGAAATTGTTTCCCGCATCGATGCGGAAAAGAACCAGGAAGCCGCGGACGAAGCGCAAGCGACGTTGCAACAGCTTAAAGAGACTTACCAGCTGAAGCGCGCCGCCGCCAAGGCCGGCATCCGCATTGTTGGGATTCAGCGGGACCGCGCCCTGGAAGCTATGCGCTACTCCCAAGGCAACGCCTCCAAAATGGTCGTGCACTCTCCCATGGCGGGCGTGGTGGTCTACAACACCATCTGGCTCGGCGGACGCATGGGCACCGTCCAGCAGGGAGACCAGGTCCGCCCGGGGCTGCCTTTCATGGCTGTCGTAGATCCCTCGCAGATGGAAGTGCGCGTAGACCTCAATCAGGTGGACCTGTTGAAAGTCCATCCTGGCCAGCATGCAAAAATGCATTTGGACGCCTACCCTGGCATCGAGCTGGGCGCAACCCTCGAAGATATTTCGCCCCTCGGCCACAACGGCGAGTTCAGCGAAACGGTTCGGGTCTTCGCGGCGCGCTTCTCCGTGCAAGGCACCGACCCGAAGCTCTTGCCGGATCTTTCGGCGGCTTTAGACCTCGACCTCGGCATGGAAGAGGACGCGCTGGTGGTTCCCCGGCAGAGCGTGGAGTTCGATTCCGGGAATGCCTTTGTCTGGGTGGAAGACGGAGGGTCTTTTCAGAAACACCCCGTGAAAATCGGTCCCGGCAACGATACCGAGGTCGTGGTTCTTTCCGGCCTCCAACCGGGCGACATCATCCGCCGGACCACACCGGCAGGGCCGGCATCGGAGAGCGGTCGTGATTCGCGGAATCCGGTCATGGAAATCGCGCCACAAGGCCGTTGCCGGCGCCGCCCTCGCGTTGCTTAGTGGTCTCGGCTTCGGCGCATTTCGAATGGCGAGTTCCGCCGTCGCCATCCCGACCGCTGAAGTGCAGCGCAAGGATTTCGTGGACACTCTAGAAATCAAGGGCGAAGTCAAGGCGCTCCGCTCGAAAGTCATCGCCGCGCCGTACAGCGCCGGCGATTTGCAGATCGTCAGCCTGGTAGCCAATGCAGCGAAGGTCAAGAAAGGCGATTTGCTGGTTCAATTTGACGCCACCACAATGAAACAGAAACTTGCGCAGGATCAATCCGGCGCCAAATCCGCCGAAGCGGAAATCAACCAATCTCAAGCCGCGGCGCGTCTGAAAGAGGAGCAGGACGTCACCGACGTCATGAAAGCGAAATATGACGCCGAAAAAGCGCGCATGGATGCCAGCAAGCAAGAAATCCTGTCTGCGATTGATGGCGAGGAGGCCAAGCTAAAGGTTGTGGACGCCGAACAGACCCTGAAGGCCGCCGAAGCCAAGCTCCGGGCCGACCGCGCGTCCGCCGCGGCGGACTTGGCCAGCAAAAAGGAGAAACTGAAGCAAACGGAGTTTCAGGTGCGACAGGACGAAACCAGCGTGGCATCTCTCAGCTTGCGGGCTCCGCTGGACGGCGTGGTCGCGCTTCAGAACCACTGGCAGCCGCAAGGTGGTCCGACGCCTTTCAAGCCGGGCGACCGCGCCTGGCCTGGGGCGGCCATCGCCGAATTACCCGATCCCAGTTCCCTGAAAATTTCCGCGCGTGTGGAAGAGGCGGAGCGCGGACAATTGAAGGCGGAGCAGACGACTGAGGTGCACGTGGATGCCGTCCCGGACCGCAACCTGGCGGGGCACGTCGAGGACATCAGTCCCACAGCGAGCTTGGATTTCAACGCAGGTTGGCCCATTCCGCGCAATTTTTCCGTGGATGTCGCGCTTTCCGACGGCGACTCGCGCCTCACTCCGGGGATGGGCGCAACCGTCCGCGTAGCGGTTGCCAGGATTCGCGACGGAATCGTTATTCCTTCTGCGGCGCTGTTTCGCAAAGCCGGCCGGTCGGTCGTGTACGTGCAGCGAGGATCGAAATTTGAAGAAACGCCCGTCGAAGTCTCCCGGAGGAACCCGGAGGAAGTCCTGCTGGCGCGAGGGCTCGAACCGGGGCAGCGCGTCGCCCTAAAAGATCCGACGCTAGCGCGCTAGGAAAACGGCATGAACGGCAGGACAACGCAAACCGTCGCCTGGTTATCGCTCCTGATTCTGGCCTGCTCCGGCGTTGCCTGCCGTCAAGCGAGCGCTCTGGCGGGCGAATTGGATGTTCCCACGACCACGGTGAAACAGGCCGATGTGCAACTGAAAATTCTCACTACCGGCGCGTTGCGCAGTAAAGAATCGCGGGTGATTGCGGCTCCGCCCATTGCCGGAGGAACTCTGCAAATCGTCAAATTGGCTCGCTTCGGAGCACAGGTTCACAAGGGCGAGGTCGTGCTCGAATTCGATCCCAGCCAGCAGGAATACAATCTGGCACAAAACCGCAGCGACCTTTTGCAGGCCGAGCAGGAAATCGCCAAAGCCAAGGCGGACGCTGCGGTGCAAACCGCAGAGGATCAAACCGCGCTGCTGAAGGCGAAGTTCGCGGTGCGCCGCGCGGAACTGGAAATCAGCAAAAACGAGCTGGTAAGCAAAATCGATGCGCAGAAGAACGTTCTTGCGCTCGACGAGGCCAAGCGCGCGCTGGCACAGCTCCAACAGGACATCCGCTCGCACAGCGCTTCCAACAAAGCGGCGCTGGCGATCAGCGAGGAAAAACGTCACAAAGCGCACCTGGCCATGGACCAGGCCGAAGAAAACATCAAGAAAATGAGGATCACCGCGCCCATCGACGGCCTCGTCGTCATTCACGGCAATCGCGATGCGTCCGGGGGATTTTTCTTTGACGGCATGACCCTTCCCGACTATCACGTAGGTGATCAGGTGAATCCCGGCAGCTCGATCGCGGAAGTGATCGACGTGTCGCATCTCGAGGTCTACGCGCAAGTCGAAGAGAGCGACCACAGCAACCTCAAGCCCGGCGAGCCGGTGGACATCCAGGTCTACGCGCTGCCGGGCGACCGTTTCACGGGCAAAGTGGAAACCGTGGGCGGCGCGACGTCCCATGAATTCTGGGATGATAGCGCCCAGCACAAATTTGACGTCACCATTCTTCTCGACAAGCCCGACCCCCGGCTCCGCCCAGGTTTCGCGGCCGAGCTCAGTATCCGCGGCGATCAGCTGTCCAACGCGGTCTCCATTCCGAGCGAAGCCGTCTTTGACCGCGGCGGCAAGAAAATCGTCTACTGCAAGCAGCACGGCAGCTTCCAGGCACAACCAGTCAAGATCCGCGCGCTCAGCGAAGGACGCGCCGTCCTCGAAGGCATTCAACCGGGCACGGTCGTGGCGCTGGTCAATCCGGAAACCCGCGCATCGGAAAAGGCCAAAGCGAGCAACGCGGGGACGCCCTCTGGTCCGAGTGTGAAATGAGGCGGTTTCCTCGAAGATGAGCACTGGCTTCCCCGCATCAAGATCCCTGGCGCAATGGCTGCCCGATCTGGCCCTTGGCTTCGAGAACCTCGCCAGCCACAAGCTGCGCTCGCTGCTCACCATGCTCGGTATGATTTTTGGAGTTGCCGCCGTCGTTGCCATGCTGTCCATTGGAGCTGGGGCTCAGCAAAAGGTGATGGCGTTCATCGAACAGCTGGGTGTCCGCAACGTCATCGTCGAGGCCAAGGAAGCTCACAACTACCAGGAGCTGCAGAAAGTAAGGAAAAATTCGCCAGGACTTAAGCTCACCGATTATCAAATCATTCGCCAGAACGTCAGCGATATTCAGAGCGGGACGCCGCGCAAACGTTTTGCTCCAAGCAAAATTCTGCCAAAGCCGCAGCAGGACACGCCCGTGGTCTACGGCGTCGCGCCCAGCTACCTGGAAATCGGTCATCTTCGCGTCACCGACGGCCGCTTTTTCGATGAATCGGACGATGCCGCGGCCGCGCCAGTGTGCGTCCTCGGGGCCGCCGCCAAGGACAGCTTGTTCGGCGCCAGCCCCGCCGTCGGCGAATACATCAAGTTGAATGACCAGTGGTGCCACGTCATCGGCATGGTCGCGCCGCAAATGTCTCCGCAAAGCGAAGTCTCCGGAGTGCGTACCGAGGACATGAATAACCTGATCTATGCGCCCCTGAATTCCGTCCGGTATCGCCTCGAGGATTCGCAGAGCTGGCTGAAGGACGAGATCGACGGCATGTACCTCCATCTCGCTTCGCCCGACACCAGCACGACCGACGCCGAGGTGGTGCGCGGCATCCTGAACTCCTCGCACCACAACGCCGGCGATTTCAGCGTTATCGTGCCCGCCGAACTGCTTGCCGAGCAAAAGAGAACCGAGCAGCTCTTCAACACCGTCATGGTGGCGATCGCCGCCATTTCCCTGCTGGTTGGCGGGATTGGCATCATGAATATCATGCTGGCGGCCATTCTCGAGCGCACCCGCGAAATCGGCGTGCGCAGAGCGATGGGTGCGCGGCGTTCGGACATCGTCCGCCAGTTTGTAATCGAGGCGGTGCTCATTTCCTTTGCGGGCGGTTTTTTGGGAGTGGTAATGGGCTTTGCCCTGTCCAAAATGATCGCCTGGTTTGCCGGATGGTCCACCATCGTGACCATCAGTTCCATTCTTCTGGCCTTCCTGGTTTCCATCTCGGTGGGCCTGATTTTCGGCACGTACCCGGCCGTGAAGGCGGCGCGGCTCGATCCCGTGGAAGCCATTCGTTACGAATAGAGTTTTCTTTCGAACCAGCTCTTTAAATGGGGGTGCTCCATTGCGACCCGTATGCGTTTTTGTTTTGGCGGCATTTCTTGCTTTGCTCGACGTTGCTCCCTCGCACGCGCAATCTGGTTCGCCCCTCAAGAACACCGTCGGCTTCGGCGCTTGGCCGCAACCCGCGCCGCAGCTGCCGGGGCCGGAGGGACTCGTGGATCACGTTGCGAACGGCAAGGTCGTTCTCTCGCTCGACGACAGCATCCGCTTGGCTCTTGCCAACAATACGGACATTCGCATCGATCGTTCTCAAATCGATTTTGCCGCGAATAGCCTCGGGCGCTCGCATTCACCGTTCGATCCGGTGGCCACTTCGAGCTTTAGCGATACCAGGACGAAAGCTTTACCGACCTCGACGCTTCAGGGCGCTCCGCTGGTGAGCAACCTCCAGCAGATCACCCTGATGGGCTATCAGCAGCTCTTCCCGACAGGTACGGATTTCCAGACCAGTTTTAACGCCAACAAGTTTTCGACGAACAATTCCTTTAGTATCGTGAACCCATCGCTCTCAACGAGCATACAGTTCACCGTCACCCAGGCTTTACTGCGCAACTTCGGATTCTTTCCCAACCGCGCGCCCATCTTGGTCGCCCAGAACAACCTCAAGCAGGCGCGCGCCAATTTCACCGCCGAAGTCAACAACATCATTCTCCAGGTCGTGCGAGATTATTGGAGCGTGATTCTCGCCCGGGAAAATCTCGAGGTGCAGCGAAAGTCGCTCGAGGAAGCCCAGAAAAGCTACGACCATGACAAGAAGGCCCTGAGCCTGGGCGCCTTGCCTCCGCTGGATATTTATCGCTCGGAATCGCAAGTGGCTTCGCAGCGCGTTGGGGTCATTCAGGCGGAGTACGCGCTGAAGCAAAACGCCGATGTTTTCCGGCAGGACATCGGTGCGGATCTCGATCCTCGGATTCGCGCTTTGGATCTGGATCTGACCGACCAGCCCGCGCCCACCGGTGAGCTGCCGAGCATGGACATCGCCACCGCTCTGGCGCGCGCCCTCGCCAATCGCCCGGAGTTCGGAGCTGCCAAGGAACAGCTTGCCAGCGACGAGCTCGTCATTCGCCTTGCGCACAACAATTTGAAACCCGACCTCGAACTCTCAGGGTTCTACTGGGGAAACGGCCTCAACAGCTCGACGGCAGGCATTGATATTGGATTGACCGGCAGTCTCAGCCAGAGCTTCCACTTTACCTATCCGACCTATGGTGCTTCCCTTTCCCTCATTCTCCCCGTCAGGAGGCATTCCGCCCAAGCCAATCTTGCCGACGCCTTGGTGGGCCGCAGCCGCGACCAATATCAGGAGCGCCGAGCCAATCAAAGCATCACGCTCGAAGTGACCAACGCCGTGCACGCCCTCGAGGAAGCCAAACTTTCCATGGAAGCGGCAAAAGTGGCCGCGAGCCTTGCAGTTGACACTCTTCACGCCGACGAACGCAAGTACGAGCTGGGCGCCGAGCCGGTGTTTTTCGTTCTGGACGCGCAGACGCGGCTGGCTCAGGCGCAACTGAATCTCATCCAATCCCAGGTCAATTTCCAGGTGGCGGTGGCGCAACTCGATCACGCCACCGGGGATCTGCTGGACCACCACCATGTGCAGATCGTCGAACCCCATAAGTGACACTACCGCCGCGGGAGACGGTTGGCCCGGAATCCGCCTCTTACAAATACACTTTCTACCACGTCCTTTATCCGGTATCGGTTATC
>Ga0182033_10000387_pt1 | contig 20991 bp, 14 predicted proteins | sample tim00Cox0000000H_FD_125968 | JGI IMG/M metagenome (GOLD analysis project Ga0182033, IMG submission 125968) | Lab enrichment of tropical soil microbial communities from Luquillo Experimental Forest, Puerto Rico - timezero.00C.oxic.00.000.00H | ecosystem: Environmental > Terrestrial > Soil >...
ACGCGGCCTGGGCGCCGATCGCCTGGGCCATCGCGTTGGCCATCGAGCCATGCCAGAACGAGCCGATCAGCCGTCGCTTGCCGTTCATCGCCAGATAGCGCGCGGCCCACACCGTCGGCAGGCCGACGTCGCAGGTGAAGACGGCGTCCGCCGCCGCGTGGTCGCTGATTGCCTTGGCAATCTGCTGCGGATGGAGGAGCCGCTTGCCGGGCGTTCCCTTGGCAAGCTCGTCGAGCTCCTTGCGCGACTTGGCGTAATGCTGCTGCGCTCGGGCGAGATGCGTGCCATCGCGTTTCGGCTTGAGCAGCGGCAGCAACGCCGCGAGCGTGGCGCGCACGTCACCGACGACGCCGAGATCGACAGGAACGCGGCGACCGATGTTCTCGGGCCGCAGATCGATCTGCGCAATGCGGACGCCGTGTCCCTCTGGATAGAACTGGCGATAGGGGAAGTCGGTCCCGAGCATCAGCAGGACGTCGCAGTCCAGCATCGCGTAGTAGCCGGACGCGAAGCCGATGAGCCCGGTCATGCCGACGTCGTAGGGGTTGTTCCATTCGACATGCTCTTTGCCGCGCAGCGCGTGCACCATCGGCGCCTTGAGACGCTCGCCGAGCGCGATGAGCTCGTCATGGGCGCCCCGGCATCCCGAGCCGCACAGGATGGTGACGCGGTCGTCCTCGTCGTTGAGCAGCGCGGCCAGGCGATCGAGATCGGCTCGGGCCGGCGTGACGATAGGCGCTCGTGGCAGCAGACCCTCGGCTTTGGGCGAAGGTGCATTCGATGCCGGCTGCAAGGCGACGTCGCCCGGGATTACCACAACCGACACGCCCCGCTTGCCGACCGATTGATGGATGGCGACGTCGAGGACGCGCGGCATCTGATTGGCGCTCGAGATGAGCTCGCAATAATGACTGCATTCCTGGAACAGTGTTTCAGGGTGCGTCTCCTGGAAATAGCCGCTGCCGATTTCGGGGGACGGGATTTGCGCGGCGATCGCGAGCACGGGGACCCGCGAGCGGTGGCAATCGAACAGGCCGTTGATGAGGTGCAGGTTGCCCGGCCCGCAGCTCCCCGCGCAGACCGCGAGCTCGCCCGTCAGATGCGCCTCGGCGCCGGCCGCGAACGCGGCGACCTCCTCGTGCCTGACGTGGATCCACTCGATCTCTCCTTGCCGCCGCAAGGCGTCGGTCAGCCCATTGAGGCTATCGCCCACGATCCCGTAGATGCGTTTCACGCCGGCGGCGGCGAGGGTTTCGACGAAATGGTCAGCCACAAGACGTGCCATGACTATTCTCCTGCATCGGATAGAGGGCGGGCGCCTGCCTCAGCACGGCGGTGTGACACAAGCATCACGCACGCCGTCATGAATCTGCAATAGGAATCAACGATAAGCGTCCATCATCGGCGGCGGGCAGATGGATGCTTAAACAGGTTTGGGAGCGGCCGAAGCGCGTTCGGACGCTGTTTCTCTCCGACATCCATCTCGGAACCAGGGGCTGCCAGGCGGATCGGCTGCTCGATTTCCTGCGCCATTACGACGCCGACAGCATCTATCTGGTCGGCGACATCGTCGACGGCTGGCAGCTGAAAGCCGGCTGGTACTGGCCGCAGGCCCACAACGACGTCGTGCAGAAGCTGTTGCGCAAGGCGCGCAAGGGCGCGCGCGTGCGCTATATCCCGGGCAACCACGACGAATTCCTGCGCGATTACTACGGCACGCATTTCGGCGGTATCGAGGTGGTCGAGGACGCCATTCATGTCGGCGTCGACGGCAAGCGCTATCTCGTCATTCATGGCGACCTGTTCGACGTGGTGATCCGCCACGCGCGCTGGCTCGCGATCTTGGGGAACAGCGCCTACGACTTCGCGATCTGGCTCAACACCTATTTCAATGCCATGCGCCGAAAATTCGGGCTGACCTACTGGTCGCTCTCGAAATGGGCCAAGCTGAAGGTCAAGAACGCGGTCAATTTCATCGGCGCATACGAGGTCACGCTCGCCGCCGAAGCCGGCCGGCGCAACGCCGACGGCGTGATCTGCGGCCACATTCATCACGCGGTGATCCGCGGCGACTCATCGATACGCTACATCAATTGCGGCGACTGGGTGGAAAGCTGCACCGCGGTGGTCGAGCATTTCGACGGCCGGTTCGAAATCATCGCGTGGATCGAGCACGACGCGCGTGCGGGCGAGGCCGAGCTCATGGCCAGCGAGTTGCAGTCACGGCAACCGCATCAGGGGCTCACCGACGCGAATCGTGCTGCCTTCGCGCACGCTTTCGTGCAGCGAGAAGCCATCCGGCGCAAAGACGATGATGGTCGATCCGTGCTCGAACCAGCCTAGCTCCTGGCCTTTGCGAAACGACGCGTCGCAGGCGATCACGTTGGGGCCGCGATGCTTGAGGCCGAGCACCACATCGGCGAAGCGCAGACGGATGCTGGCGACGAGCACGGCGGCGACCGGCACCAGCGTGATCGTGTGGCCGGTTCCGGCAAGTTTCGTCCGCAGCAGCGCGCGTTCGTTCCGGCAGAACAGTTTTTCGACCCGGCGCAGCGCGATCGGATTGACGTTCCAGGTGTCGCCCGAGATGTACGTCACCTGATCGACGCGGCAGTCATGCGGCGCGTGGAAGCGATGATACATGCTCGAGGTCAGCCGCAAGGTCACATAGCGGCCGTTGCGATGCGCGTCGGTCAGCGCGGGATCGCAGAACAGGTCCGCCAAGGTGTAAGGAAATCCCTTGATCTGATAGAGCATGGTGTCGGCGATCCTACCCGACGCTCCCACGATCGCATCGCATGGGCTCACCAGGATGTTCGGATCGCCATCGATCGGGCGCGCGTCCGGCTTGAGCTCGCGGATGAAGCAATCGTGCACGCTGCGAAAGTGCCGTTTCTTGGCGTCACTCAGGTCCAGGCCGGAGAACAAGCGCCACATGCCGATCGAGAGGCGACGCACCAGCGGCTGCTCGATCTGGCTGAACCGGCCCATGAATTGAGTGGCGAGCCGCCGGGGAATCCGGTTGGTGATCAGGAAATTGAGATCCTCGCGCAATCGTACGGATTTGCGTTGCCGCGTGAGTCGCAGACGCCGCCTGAGAGGGTTTTTCGCGACGCGCGCTCCCCTCACCCGAACGTTCGCCATGGCGCGTCGAACACGCGCGTGAGCACGCTTTCGGCCCGCGTCCACTCTCTCCCGGTTACGGAGCCAGCAGCCCGCGCGCAGCTTGTAAGAGCGAACGAGAATTCCATGTACGAGCAGGCGAAGCATCCCCTTTCGCGGCGTCATCGTGCCGTAACCTCCGTCAGGTAAGGCGTGATTCGATGGAATGGCGCAGCACGGCACTGGCGTTCTACGGACTGGGCGCCGCGGCGCTGGCAACGTCGCTGGTGAGCTTGCGGCGGCGGCTGCAGCTCTCCAAGGCCAAGAACCGCACGCTCACCGGCCATGCGCGCATTGCCCGCCGCATTGCCTCGCTCGTGCCGTTCTACCAATACGGCGAGCACGAATTTTTTTGCTGCGATGGCGCGCCCGAGGAGATCGTGGCGTGCCGCCGGCTTGGCTTCACGCGGCTCGCGGCGCTCTATGCCACGCGCTTTGCCAAAACGATCCGCTGCACCGCCGAGGCGAGCGACGGCATCTCCGACCTGCAATTCACCGATGCCTATCGGGTCCCGTTCCAGTACCGCTCCCTTGTGCGGCAACATCTGAAGTCCCCGGGGTTCGTGCAGTCCTCCGCGGGCGTGATGGTCAGCGACCTCGACGGCAACCAATTCTACGACCTTACTGGGTCCTACGGGGTCAATCTGCTCGGTTACGATTTCTACAAGCAGGCGATCGCGCGCGCGGTGGAGCGGGTGGGCGACCTCGGCCCGGTGCTCGGCCCGTATCACCCGGTGATCGCCGACAACGTAAAGCGCCTCAAAGCGATCTCGGGACTCGACGAAGTCTCGTTCCACATGTCGGGCACCGAGGCGGTGATGCAGGCGGTGCGGCTCGCGCGCTACCACACGCGCCGCTCGCACCTGGTGCGCTTCTGCGGCGCCTATCACGGCTGGTGGGGCGACGTGCAGCCCGGCATCGGCAACCCGCTGCCGGCGCACGAGACCTACACCTTGAAGGACATGTCGGAGGACTCGCTGCGCGTCCTGCGCACGCGCCGCGACATCGCCTGCGTGCTGGTCAATCCGCTGCAGGCGCTGCATCCGAATGCCTCGGCGCCGACCGATTCCTCGCTTCTCGACGGCGCGCGCAGCGCCCATTTCGACAGGGAGGGATATGCCGAGTGGCTCAAGCGCCTGCGGGAGGTCTGCAGCGAGCGAAATATCGTCTTGATCTTCGATGAGGTGTTCGTCGGCTTCCGCCTGGCGATGGGCGGAGCGCAGGAATATTTCGGCGTACGCGCCGATCTCGTCACCTATGGCAAGACCTTGGGCGGCGGGCTTCCGGTCGGCGTCGTGTGCGGACGCAAGGATCTCATGAAGCGCTTCCGTGACGATCGGCCCGCCGACATCTGCTTTGCCCGCGGCACGTTCAACTCGCATCCCTATGTCATGGCGGCGATGAACGAATTCCTGCAATATCTCGAGACGCCGCACGCGCGCGAGCTCTACCGCGACCTCGATCGAGTCTGGAACGCGAGGGCGCAGCGGCTCAATGCGCGCCTGTGCGATGAAGCCTTGCCGGTCGAGGTGGTGAACATGTCCTCGATATGGACGATCTGTTATCTGCGGCCGTCGCGCTACAATTGGATGTTTCAATACTATTTGCGCGCGGAAGGGCTGGCGCTCAGCTGGATCGGAACCGGGCGGCTGATTTTCAGCCTGAACTACGGCGAAGCCGATTTCCAGGCGGTGTCCGACCGCTTCATTGCCGCGGCGCGCGCCATGCAGCAGGACCGATGGTGGTGGCACGATCCGGCCGCGACCAACACGTCGATCAAGCGCCGCGTCCTCAAGGAGATGATCGCGCATCGGCTCTTGCCAAAGCGCGATCGCGCGCAACGCGCCTGAAGGGCCCTCAGCACTCATCAATGGGGGTGCGCAAGCTCCGCGGCATTCCCATCGATCCACGCGTCACGGCCGTGATTCGGATCGATCCATTCGCCGCGCAGCAGGGCGAGGGGGGCCTTGTAGTAGAGTTTGATATCGTGGAACGGGTCGGTGAGGATTTTCGTGGCCCACACCAACCCGGTCATGACATCCTTGATGAAGAACAATTGAATCGTGCGGAACAGGAAGCCGCCGATCCCGACGACCAGCCAGATCTGCGCGACGTGGCGCACGAATTCCATCGTGCTGGCGTGCGGCGTGAACACGCCGAAAAAGCTCGGATCGAAAAACAGCGGCAGCGGCGACAGCGCCCAGATCGTCAGCAGGACGACTTTGCGCTGGAGGTTGTAGCCGACCTTGATCTCTTCCTTGTATTCGTGGCTCGCCTGGTTCACCACGTCGTAGTCCTTCGGCTCGAAGAAGAAGTGGCCGATCTGGCGGCTGGTCATTGCCGCAAGCCAGCCGATCAGCGCCGCCAAGGCCGGATCCGCAAACATCATGACATAGGCAAACAGGAAACATATCGCGCTCACCAGATGGAGCGACTGATTGACTCGGCTGTGATGATAGAAGCGATGATCGTCCCAGCGTTGCACTCTCAGGGCCTCGAGAAAGCGCTGCATGTCAATTCCCCGTGTTGCAGTCACGTGTCGATGCTATGGCGATTCGATGAATCCCGCATGACAGGCGGTCCGTCACCGGGCGAAAGGGCAGGGCTTCTGACAGGGGAGTAATCACCCCGCGGCGCGCGCCAGCGGCTCCTCCTCGCGCGCGGCGGCGTTCGTGCCCGCGGCCTTGGCGAAGCGAATCAGCGAGAAGTGTCCGAACGGCGGCATCGCCTGGCGCTCGATTAATTCTATATCCCGGCAACGATCGGCCCAGTGCGCATAGCGCTCGAAGGAAAATTCCGTGCGCCAGCCGAGCTTGCGCGCCGCCGGCGCAAACCAGCGCTCCAGCGCACCCCGCAAGCCCGCTTCCGCGCCGACCCGGCTGACCAGCACGATCTCGCCGCCCGGCTTCAAGACCCGGGCGAATTCGTCGAGCGCTGCCTCGGGATTGGCCACCGTGGTGATGACGTATTGCGCGACCACCACATCGAACGCGGCATCGGGAAAATTCAGCCGCTCGGCGTCCATCACCCAAAGTCCCTCGACATTGGTGAGGCCGAGATCGGCGACGCGCTGCAGCGCCTTACCCAACATGGGCTCGGAAATGTCGACGCCGCAGAGCCGGCTGTTACGCGAATAATATGGGAGCGATATCCCGGTGCCGATTCCCACTTCCAGGATGCGCCCGCCGATGCGTTCGGCGGCCGCGATCGCGGCGTGGCGGCCCTGCTCGAACACCGCGCCGAACACGACATCGTAGACGGGCGCCCACCGCCCATAGGCTTTCGCGATCGTCTCCGTGTCGATTTGCGCGTGCGACATGTTGCTCATGGATCGTCTCCTTATTCGCCGTCGATCCGGCATGAGAAATTTGGGCACGGCGTCAGCCTTGGGCGGCGGCTGGCAGCGCGATTGCCGCATTGGATTGACGATAGGCGCGGACCGCGACGTTCTGGATATGACCGATGAATTGCCGCGCGCTCATTTCCCAGGAGCGGCTCAGCGCGAAGGCGCGACACGCGTCGCGGGAAATTCCCAGCGCCTCGAGACAGGCGACGCGCAGGTCTTCGTGCAAAACGCCGACCGGGTTGCCGCCGATGACATCCTTCGGCCCGGTCACCGGGAAGGCGGCAATCGGAACGCCGCTGGCGAGCGCTTCGAGCTGCACGATGCCGAACGTATCGGTGCGGCTCGGGAACACGAACACGTCGGCCGCCGCCAGATGCGCGGCCAAGGCGCCGTTTTCCAGCAAGCCGAGGAACTTCGCGTCGGGAAAGCGCCGCTTGAGCGCCGCCTCCTCGGGGCCGCTGCCGATGATGACTTTAATGCCGGGAAGATCGAGCGACAGGAACGCCTCGAGGTTCTTCTCCACGGCGAGCCGGCCCATGCTCATGAAGATCGGTCGCGCAAAACCCAGATCGATCGCGCGCTCCGGCCGGAACAGGTCGGTGTCCACCCCGCGCGTCCACATGCCGAGATTGGAAAACCCGCGCTGGCGCAATTCGAGCATGAGCGATTGGGTCGAGACCATCGTCACCGCGGCGGCTCCATGGAAGCGTCGCAGTACCGCATAGGTCCACGCCTCCGGGATTGGCGCGCGCGCGGCGATGTATTCGGGAAAACGGGTCGTGTAGCTGGTGGTGAAGGGCCGGCCGTGCTTGCGGCAATAGCCCCGCACCATGTGGCCGATCGGTCCTTCGGTCGCGATATGGATTGCATCGGGCCGCGCCTGCTCGATGCGGCGCGCAATCTGCCGCCGGCGCGGCAACGCCAGGCGCAGTCCGGGATAGGTCGGCACCGGCACGCCGGGAAAGCCGTCCGGAGTGAGGAATTCGATGTCGACGCCGAGCTGCCGCGCGCTGCGCGCCAGCGAGGTCAAGGTACGGACCACGCCGTTGATCTGCGGATGCCAGGCGTCGGTCGCGACCAGAATCCGCATCAGGCCGCGCTCGCCCCGAATGCTCGAATCATCTGGTCAGCGAATCGCATGTGACAGGGTTGCCAATTTCATGTCTCAGTCGTGTGACAGCACGGCCCGCGTTTAATTGTTTGATCGCTCGCGTGCCGCATCGCCCGTTGTAACAATGTTGTTACAATCAACTGGGAGACTGCATCCGCGATTCGCTTGAAATCCGCGTCGATGCTCGTCGCCCGCAGCCCATGCCAAACGTGACGAGCGTCATCTCGCGCGCGATCCGCGAGCGGCTCGACTGGCACAGGATCGGCATCGCGATCAGTCTGCTGATCGTGGCGATTGCCGGCGTCACCCTGTTCCGGCTGCTGCAAAACATCGAGATCGACAAGGTTGTCGCCGCGCTGCTGGCGAAACCGCTGCGCGAGATCCTGATCGCCGGCGCATTCGTTGCGATCGCCTATTTCGCGCTGAGCTTTTATGACTTCTTTGCCCTGCGCACGATCGGCCGCAACGCCGTGCCCTATCGGGTCGCGGCGCTGACCAGCTTCACGAGCTATACGATCGGCCACAATCTCGGCGCGGTCGTCTTTACCGCCGGCCTCATCAGGCTGCGCATCTATTCCCGCTGGGCATTGGGCCTCGCCGATATCGCCAAGATCGCCTTCATCACCGGACTGACGTTCTGGCTCGGCAATGCGTGCGTGCTCGGCGGCGGCATGGCCTACGCGCCGGCGGCCGCGAGTGCGGTCAATCAATTTCCGGTGTGGGTGAACCGGATGATCGGCCTCTCGGCGCTGACGATCATTGTCGGCTATCTAATCTGGCTCGCGCAGCGGCCGCGGGTTATCGGCCGGGCAAACTGGCAAATCGTCCTGCCCAACCCGCGCTCCACGCTTGTGCAGATCGGCATCGGAGCGCTCGATCTCACCGCCGCGGCAATCGCCATGTACACCTTGCTTCCGGCGCATCCTGCGATCGACTTCGTCACTTTGCTGGTGGTGTTCGTAACGGCGATTCTGCTGGGTTTCGCGAGCCACGCGCCGGGAAGTCTCGGGGTCATTGAAGCGACCATGCTGGTCGGACTGCCGCAGTTCGCCAAGGAGGAACTGCTGGCATCGGTGCTGCTGTTCCGCGTTCTTTATTTTCTTGTGCCGCTTTTTCTCGCCGTCGCTTTGTTGGGCGCGCGCGAACTGTCGACGATCGCGAGATCGGCGGCCGGTTCGAGTAATCGCAGTGAGCGGCAGCTGCGCGGGGCGTCAGAAAGACCGACCGCCTGCCGGGTGGCTGCCCGGTGTGCGTGGCCCCGCCGGCCGGACGCCCTCGGTCACTCCGACCGCTCGTAGCGCGCCGGGCGGGCGCGCGCGCCACGCGGGTGTCGCCCGATATTGCAACAAGCGGTCCTTGACCAGAACGAAACCGCAGAGCGCCAGGCTCGACCACACGGCAAGGCTGAAATAGAGCGACATCCAGGCGATCTCATCGGTCCATAGTGCGATGTCGTGCGTGACCACCCAGCGGGCGCCGGCGTCGTAGAGACCGGCAAATAGCCCCAACGGCTCCTTCCCGCTCGCTGCGTCCGCCAGCCATCGGTCGAAATACATCGGCACGTCGACCGCGACCATGAACGCGACGTAGCCGAGGGCGCCGAACAGTGCCGCCCCGATCGCCAGCTGGACGACGCCGGCAAATTTGTTGATGAGCGACAAAAGCGCGGTCGCAATGAGCACGAAGGTCAGCGCCCAGAGCGAGTTTTCCAGCGTATTGCCGAGATAGTCCGTCGTGATCACCGCGTACCAGGAACAAGCCTCCGCTACCACGATCAGCGGAACGATGCTGTTCGCGACCCGTCGAGCGAGGTTGGACTGTGCCGAGTCGCCGAGGTAGCGCAAGACGATGGCCCACTGGGCCACGAAGCAGATCTCCGCAATGGTCGCCACGGAGCGCCCGACGAAGACGCTGGAGAGCCACGTGTCGAACAGGCAGATCCTCTGGACGTCGGCGCGCGGCAACACCGCGCGAAACGCGCAGCCGAACACGTAAGCCGCGGAGAGGAGGACGATGAGCTCGACGGCGCGATTTCTGCTGCGCAGGTAACCGTGGAGAACCAGCCAAAGGCCGACATTGATGCTGCTGACGATGAGCAGAAAACCCCACCAAATTGATACGGGATTAGACCACGCTACCCAATCGATGTTCATACTTTACCCTAATCTGTCACGTGTTTGTCGCAATCATATCGGGATGAATTTTCGGTGCAAGCCACATCCTTGAGAGCGGATGCGATGCCCGCTTGCTTGCGGCCGGCGGCGAACGCCGGTGTCGGCGCGGGCCTCCGCGTCGCTTTCCGTCGGAAGATATCGATCGTGTCGCGGGAAGTAGTCTGCGGCTGCCGCAGCTACGCGCCAGATTGCATTGGCGGCAATGGTGCGAAACGCTGCACGTCTGCCAGCGCCCATTGCTCCGCATAGTGGGTGTGAGCGGTACCCGACAGCAGCTCGCGATGCGCCAGGAAGGTGTAAACCTCGGCGAAGCTCCTCACTTCGCTCGGCGAGACTCGTTTGAGGATATGCATAGGGCCAAGCTGGCTCGGATGACTAAGTCCAGCCGCGCCGACCAGTTCGCCCAACGCGGCGAGCGTGCTTTGGTGAAATTGGCGCACGCGAGCGGCCTTGTCGTCCACGACGAGACCCCGTTGGCGCCACGGATTCTGCGTCGCGACGCCGGTTGGGCAACGGTCGGTGTGGCACGCTTGTGCCTGGACGCAGCCCAACGCAAACATGAAGCCGCGGGCGGCGTTGCACCAATCGGCGCCGAGCGCCAACAGCCGGGCAATGTCGAAGCCGGTAATCACCCGCCCGCTCGCGCCCAGGCGCACGGATGGGCGCAGCCCTGTTCCCACCAGGCAATTGTGGGCGAGCACGAGACCCTCGCTCAACGGCGTGCCGATGTGATCGACGAATTCGAGCGGTGCTGCGCCCGTGCCTCCCTCCGACCCGTCGATGACGATGAAATCCGGATGAATTTTCGTCTCCAGCATGGCTTTGCAGAGCGCCATGAATTCCCAGTTATGCCCGATGCAGAGCTTGAAGCCGACCGGCTTGCCGCCGGACAAGTCGCGCAATTGTGCGATGAAGTGCATCATCTCGATCGGATTCCGGAATGCCGAATGGCGCGCCGGACAGATGCAGTCGACGCCGAGCGGCACACCTCTTGCGCCCGCGATCTCTGCGCTCACCTTGGCGCCAGGCAGAACGCCGCCGTGGCCCGGCTTGGCCCCCTGGGAGAGCTTGATCTCAATCATCTTGACCTGCCGCTCCTGCGCCTGCGCCGCAAACTTGTCAGCGCAAAAGGAGCCGTCTTCGTTGCGGCAGCCGAAATAGCCGCTGCCGATCTCCCAGATCAGGTCGCCGCCAAACTCGCGATGGTACCGGCTGACGCCGCCCTCGCCGGATCGTGGGCGAAGCCTCCGAGTTTGGCGCCCCGATTGAGAGCGCGAATCGCGTTGGCGCTCAGTGCGCCGAAGCTCATCGCTGAAATGTTGAAGAGCGACAGGTCGTAGGGCTTGCGGCACTCGGCGCCGCCCACCGTGATGCGAAAGTCATGGCCATCGACGGTACGAGGAACGATCGAGTGATTAATCCACTCAAAATTGTTGCCGTAGATGTCCTGCTGGGTGCCGTACGGCCGCTTGTCGAGCGCGCCCTTTGCTCGCTGATAAGCAACGGCGCGTTTTGATCGATTGAACGGAACGCCGTCCGTGTCGCTCTCGAGAAAGTACTGGCGGATCTCCGGCCTTATCTTCTCGAGAGCGAAACGGATATTGGCGAGGATGGGGTAGTTGCGGCGAAGGCTATGGCTCGGCTGCAGGAGGTCCCAAACACCGATCGCGGTCAAAACTGCGGAGACCGCGAACAATGCAATAAACAGATTACCGAACGGGATGAGAATTCCGAAAACGATCGTTCCCAACAAGCTTGCCGCGAGTGCTGCGAATCTCATGGGCGCCCCGCTCCGCAATTGAGTTCGCGGTTGATGCTTTGATCATTCTGCCGGACGGCGGCGCGTCCGGTCAGGATCGGTTTGTCCTCGTCTCGACTTCAGAACAATTGCGAGAAAGCCCAATACAGGGTGCCCGATATCACCATTGCGGAGGGCAGCGTCAGGACCCACGCCGTCGCGATGTTGCGCACCGTCGCCAACTGCAATCCGGATCCGTTCGCCGCCATGGTGCCGGCGATGCCGGACGACAACACGTGAGTGGTTGAAACCGGAAGCCCGAATCCGTCCGCCGCCGCGATGGTTGCCGCCGCGGTGACTTCGGCACAGGCGCCCTGCGCATAGGTCAGGTGCGTTTTACCGATTTTTTCGCCGACGGTAATGACGATGCGCTTCCACCCGACCATCGTCCCCAGACCGAGCGCAATGGCAACCGCGACCTTGACCCAGACCGGTATGAATCGTGTGGCGTTATCCAACGAGCCCTTGTAGGCGCTCAGCTTTGCCACTTCCTCTTTATCCAGATCGTTTTCCTTGTCCTTCATGAGGAAGCGGATCGCTTCCGAGACGAGGTACATGTCGTTGCGCGTGTTGCCCACGGCCTCGGCAGGCATTCTGGCCAACGATCCGTATTGACCGACTTGCTTCGCGATCTCGCGAACCAGCACCGCCAATGATGGATAGGTGCCTTCATTGATCTTGTGCTGCGAGACGTAAAGCGTAACTGCGGGCCGCGGATCGCCCGGAACGCGGTAACCCGCGGCCTTCGCGTCGATGACGTCGCTCGCAGCCTGCGAGGTCACATGAAACCGCTCGATCTGGCTCTGCGGCATGGCGCGGTTGAGGGCATATGCCGTCGGCACGGTGCCGATCAGAATCAACATGATCAGGCCCATGCCCTTTTGGCCGTCATTGGAGCCGTGGAAAAAGCTCACCAGCGTGCAGGTGATGATGAGAATGCCGCGGATCCACCATGGCGGGGGCTGATTGCCCTTGGGCTCGGCATACAAGGCGGCATTGCGGACCACGAACTTCAACGCGAGCAACAGAATTGCCGCGACCAGAAAGCCGAACAGCGGCGAGAGCAGCAGCGCGTAGGCGATTTCCGTCGCCTTTGACCAATCCACCCCGGAGGTGCCGTCGCGACCTCGCAGCAGCGCGTTGGTAATGCCGACCCCGATGATCGAGCCGATCAAGGTGTGCGAACTCGAGGCAGGAAGCCCCAAATACCAGGTCCCGAGATTCCAGATCATCGCGGCGATCAAGAGAGCAAAGACCATGGCGAAGCCGGCGCTGCTCCCGACCTGCAAGATCAGCTCGACAGGAAGAAGCGAGACGATCCCGAAGGCGACCGCTCCGGATGACAACAGCACTCCGAGCAGGTTGAACATTCCCGACCAGACCACGGCAATATTGGCGGGCAGGGACCGCGTGTAGATCACCGTCGCAACCGCATTTGCGGTGTCGTGGAATCCATTGACGAATTCGAATCCCAGCGCGATCAGCAGCGCAACAAAAAGCAGGATGAAGGGAAGATAGGTGGTGATCCGCGCGCCGGTCGCGTCCAGGTCGGCGTAAATGCTGTAGGCGACGTACAACAGGGCGGCTGCCAGTACGCCTCCAAACATGATGCCGGAGAGGATCGGATTGAACCCGCGGTCGAGGTCGGGACCCCGTCGTCTGGCGGGCTCTATCGAGCCGGGCAATGCAATATCGGTCATGTACGTCTCCCCTCGCACGAAATCGCGAGTGTGATTTCGACGTATGACGGTTGAATGACTGGGGCCGAGCGCAGCACAGCTTTTTACGGTCGGAGGGAAATCCGCCAGCAATGCAACAATGCTGTGCAGTCAGGAAAATTGGTTTGTCACAATGGCGTTATGCGTTCGATCCTCTATCGTTGACGGGGCCGATCGTGACGGACCACAGATTTTTACGATGACTTCAACAGCGCCCGCCGAAATCGGTACCGCCCCGGCTAGCGAAACGGGGCAGCCTGGACTCGCGCTGCTGGGCCTCGCGGCGCTGGGCATCGTATTCGGCGACATCGGGACGAGCCCCCTTTACACGCTGAAAACCGTCTTCGCCGACCTCGGGGGCAATGCCACGCCGGACCGCATCCTCGGCGTGCTGTCGCTGGTCGTTTGGACTTTGCTCCTCGTCACGACGGTCAAATACGTCGTCGTCGCCATGAGCATCGACAACGGCGGGGAGGGCGGCATCCTCGCGTTGATGTCGCTCTTAGGCGTGAAGCGGCGGCACCGGCCGGCAATCGTCGCGGTCGGGCTGTTCGGCGCCGCCCTGATCTACGGCGACGGCGCGATCACGCCGGCAATCTCGGTACTTTCGGCGCTCGAGGGTCTCGACATCGCGGCTCCCGCATTGAAGCCCTATGTGCTGCCGGCAGCGGTCACGATCCTGGTTGCACTGTTCGCGGCGCAGCCGCTCGGCAGCTCGCGCATCGGCGCGGCGTTCGGGCCGATCATGGCGCTCTGGTTCGTGTCGATCGGCGCGCTCGGACTGTGGGGCGTTGCCCAGCATCCCGCCGTATTCGCCGCGATCAACCCGCTCTATGGGCTGCGACTCCTCGCCACGAACGGGCTTGAAGGATTTCTGATCCTGGGCGGGATATTTCTCTGCGTGACCGGGGCCGAGGCGCTCTACGCCGACATGGGGCATTTCGGTCCGCGTCCGATTCGCCTGACATGGTCCGCGATCGTCTTTCCCAGCCTCGTGCTCAACTACGCCGGTCAGTCGGCGATCGCGCTCGAAGGCGCCTCGACCGCGGATAACATCTTCTACCGATTGTGCCCGGAGCCGCTGCTCATCCCGCTCGTCGTACTGGCGACGGTGGCGACGATCATCGCCAGCCAGTCCATCGTCACCGGCGCCTTTTCGATGACACGGCAGGCGGTACAGCTCGGCTGGCTGCCGCGCCTGTGGATTACCCAGACCTCCGATAAAGGCTACGGCCAGATCTACGTGGGCGTGGTGAATTGGTCGCTGATGGCAGTCACGATCGCGCTCACGCTGTTGTTCGGCAAATCCGACAACCTCGCCGCGGCCTACGGCATCGCCGTCTCCCTCACCATGCTGATGACATCGGTTTTGCTGTTCATCGCGATGCGGGAAATATGGCAGTGGAATCTGTGGATCAGCGCCGTTGTTGCGGGTGTGTTCCTGACCGTCGATGCCGGATTTTTCCTGGCGAACTCGCTCAAGATCGTCAGCGGCGGCTACGTGCCGCTGATCTTGGCCGCCGGCGTGTACGGCATCATGTGGATTTGGCACCGCGGATCGGTTGCCGTCGCGCAAAGGCTGAGCTCCGCGGCGATGCCGGTGCCTGACTTGCTCGCCGATCTCAAAACGCGCCGCGTTCCGCGGGTTCCCGGCACGGCCGTCTTTCTCACCCGCGCGCCGAGCGGCGTGCCGCCGGTGATGATCTGGCATTTGCGCCAGAATCGGGCGTTGCACGAACGCGTTCTGGTGCTGACCGTCATCACCGAATCCAAGCCCCGGGTGGATGCAAAGGAGCGCCTATCGGTAACAAAGGAGGGCGAGAACTTCTGGCGTGCCGCGGCGCGTTACGGCTTCATGGAACGTCCGAATATCCCGCACCTGTTGGAAGCGGCGCAGCAGAAGGGATGCGCGCTGCAGCTCGACGACGTCGTGTATTACGTCGGCCACGAGCACGTCGTGCATCGTGAACGCGGGCCCGCCTTGCCCAAATGGCAGGAAGGCCTGTTTGCGGCGATGATCAAGAATGCGTCGCACGTGACGGACTATTTTCGCCTGCCTTCCGAACGGGTCGTGGAGATCGGTCGGCAAATTTCGATTTGAGTGCGTCGCCGCTCCGGAACCGCGCTGGCGCAAGCGACCCTCCAAGGCTGAGGCGTAAAGAAAAAGCCTCGTCGGAAATGGGAGGCCGAGCGAGGCCTAGAAACGTCTGGAGGGTAAAGCAACGGATTGTTAGCTCCTCGACATGTCATCACGGTGACAGTCTCGGCATTTGACCACGCTATGAATGGCGCGGGACGGGGCTATGCTCAACTGTCACCCGATTGACACGCGGATCGGTCAATAAGCGGTATTCAACGTGGGAACAGATCATGCCCATCGCGCAATTTTTGGACAGTTCCGAATTCGATGCCGAGACCAGGCGGGTCATAGGCGTCGCATTCGAGATGGCTCGCGCGGCTCTTCGGCCTGGGAACCAAGGTGATCTAGTTAACGAAGCAATCGCAGGAGAATTATTGAGCTCGCAAAAACTGGTGAGCTCAATCCCGATCTTTTATGTGACTCTGTGTTGACGGAACTTCGCCAGCACTTGTAGGCGGCCGCCCTCGCGCTCGTGACGCTCGCACTGGTCTTTTACATCATGAGAACGGACAGCAGCGGATCGAGGTCATCGCGATGTCAAGGCCGGGCCATCCACGTCTTGGTTTGCACAAGACTGAAAGACGCGGATGCCCGGCCCGACGGGGGGCGGCGTTTGTTCATGTCGATCAGAACGGATAGTAGCGGATCGAGGTCATGACGATGTTGTCGCTGGTCTGCGGATCACCGCCGATGCCTGTGAACGATTTGCGCTGGACGTACTCGTACTGCGCGCCGACGACGGCGCGGCCGTAGCTTCCCTTGTAGACGTTCTGCCAGAAGCCGACCGTTATCTCCTGCAGACGCCGGTTGTTGGCGATGCAGTTGGCGGGGATGTTGCCGACGCTGGCAAATGAGAACGGCGTCGCGGTTTCGCAGCCGACATTGCTGAAACCGGGATTGCCAAACCCGAACAGGCTCGTGCCGATGCTGAAGAAGTTCGCATTCACCTGCTCGCGGCCCGCGTAAGCGTACAGGTCGAGTCCCTCATATGGATGGGCGATGAGACCCACCATCGCGCTCAGTCCGACGAGCGGCGTCAGCGAGCCGTCGGGAGCGATCGTAACGTCGGGCAACTGGGCCGCTGCGTAACGGCCGACGCCGCGGCCGTACAAGATGCTGCCTGTGAATTCCAGGTATTTCGGAATGAGCGGCAGCAGCATCGAGCCGCCCACGCCCGCACCGAATGAAGTCCTGGTGTTGGTGTTGCCGGTCATGACCGTCGAGCCGGCGACACACGGAACCACGAAGCCAGCCGTGAGGCAGGTGAGGGTATTGTCGGTGAACCACCGCTGCAGCCCCACGATTTCGAAGTGACCCCAACCGGGATCGAATGCAGCCTTCTCGATGATATCCGGCGCGTGCTCGGTGGTCACGTTCACTCCTTGCAGGAAATCCCCACCGCCGCCGGTATTGACGAAATTGGTGACGAGTCCATTGACAATGGCGCCGCTGGCGAAGGCGCCGCCGGTTCCGGCCGGCGCGACGGCAGTACTGCCGCCAAAGATCGTCGCCGGATTCTCGATCGACACGCCGACGGAGACCCCCGGGGCGAGGTCCTGCACCGCGCGGATCTGCCATTGTCGCGTGTAGTTGAACCCCACCACATAGTTCGCGTCGATGGTGAGCGGGATGTTTTCCTTGCGCGGCGTCATGTCAACCTGGTTTTGCGTCAGCAGGCTCCAGGTTTGGCCGGCGAGGAAGTGAAATCCCCAACCGGTATTGTCGTAGGTGAGATAGGCATGGCGAAGCCGCGGAGCCCAGCTGTTGCTCTGGTTGTAATTGGACGTCACGCCGACGCCCAGGAAGTCGCTCTCATAGAACCCCGAGACCTTCTGGTACGGATCGATTTGGCCCTCGACGAGCAGCGAGATCCGGCTCTGCCGGGCGCTTCCGTGAAACTCATGCTCGTTAAAGAGCGGCGAGAACGGGAACGGGATCGTGGTGAACGCGGTCCCCATATCATTCACCGTGTTGCGCTGGCGCCAGACTGACTCCGCGGCGATGAAGCCGCCGAGCGTGACCTTCACCTTTTCCTCCTTTGGAGGCGGCGCCTTGACGATCGGCGACTTGGGGTCGCGCCGCGACGCAACGGCTTGCGCGCTCACTTCTATACCATCTGCCGATTTCTTTCGCGTTCGGGTGAGCTCGTCCTTGAGTTCCCGGAGCTGGCGCTCCAACAGGTCGGTCTGGCGTTCGAGTTTCTGAATCTTCTCCGAATCCGACACCGACTGCGCGTCGGCGACTGCGGGAAGCAACAGCCACGCGCCCAGAAGAGCTCCGCACGCCATCAGATTCTGTTTGAGATTCTGTTTGCAGTCCATGACATCCCCCACGAATAGATTTATGAGCGCATTCGGCTTTGCTGGCCGCGCCGGCAAAATTGCCCGGATCGGCAACTGGCGGATGACAGCGAGATGAATTGCCGCGATTCAAAAACGCGTGTTATCAGACGACAACACTTTGAGCTCAACGGTGCAGTCACGCGCGCAAATGTCTGCGACGTCCTCAAGATTTTCGGTACGGGCGTTCGGCTCAGCAGCGAATCATCTCCTGTGCAGGAGTATGATTCGCCGCGATTCAAAACGAGTGTGGCTAGACGACATCACGTCGAGGGTTCACGAAACGAAATTTCTCGTCGGATAACCAATCAGGCGGTGTCGGTGCCGTTCAATTGGAACATTCAACAAGATCAAACCAGGACAAACCACGGAGTTATTGCGAAGCGACGCTGGCGCGATGCTTGTCAACGGCGCGGTTTGCGGATTGCCCGATCGAAAAGAAATCAATCAGCCATGAGACCGCCAACTGAAGCGGCCTAGAGAACTGACCTGGGGTGTCGCCCATGCCTGCGATGGGCAATCAACGCGCGAATGCCATACCCAAGCGCCGAGCCGATCAGGGTGAAGACGCCGATGGGCTAGCCAGCTGAAATGGCTTCAAAATCAACTGTACCGTCTACGCCGGCGTCGCGAAATCCACTCGCGAACGCCGTACCCCAGGCCAAAGCCGATAACGAGGACGATACCAAAGAACAAAGAAACCGCCTCAAGATTGCCCACACGCATTGCCTTGGTCTTACCTGTCGGGAGGAAGCCAATAGATTACCAACGGACCATGACGGCAAGATGAGGCATCCACATCGCGCTACCGGAAATCAGGACACGCGAAAATTCAAATCAGGACACAGAGGTGGGACTTAGGACACCACCGCCGTGTCGGAAACACTTATGTTCTTCCTTGAATCAGTATTTGTTCCTCCTCGAATCAACATTGCAGCGTCGAGCATGCAAATAATTTTGTGACACAAATTCCAGTGGAAGTGCTGGGACACAGGTCCGCATTAGCGCCTGTCACTCCGCTGTGATCAATCTGTCATAAAGCTGGACCATCATCCCCCCTGTGCCGCTCCGGGGCTGTTGGCTGCCAGCCACCGGCTTTGAGCTATGAGGGAGTGTTGGCATTCATGGAACGGCAGAAGCACAACGGCGGCAATTCCGAGCGTTCAACGGAGCAGCCGGACCCACTCGACGAGTCAGACGAGAGTCAAGACGATCTGGTCGCAACCGCCGCGACGGTCTGCGTCGTGGGAGCGGGTGTTCTTATCTTCGAAGCTGCCCTGTTGCCTGGCTTGGTGCTCGGCATCGCGACAATGCTCGTGCCGAAGTACTTGCCGCAGATCGGGGCAGCCGTGAATCCGTTGGTCAAATCGACCGTACGCGGTGCCTATAAGATGGGCCAAAAGACGCGGGAAATGGTCGCCGAGGTGCAAGAACAAGTTCACGATATCGTCGCCGAGGTTGACGCCGAAGGCAACCGGAAGGCCGACCAACGATCGGGCGGGACCCCGCCAGCCTAAACGTCACGCCGCACATGCGGTGGTCAGCTCGCCATCTTGCCCAAAATTCTTGCCCAAAATTCATGTCGCCATTCGATGAGCGCAGAGGCCGCCGCAAAGAGCCGGCGCCGCCCAACTGAATGGTCATGACGAAACTGAAATTCAACGTTGCCCACCAGGTCCCGGGCCGGCTGCGCATGAAGGTTCCGGCGGCCAAGGGCAATCCTCAAATGTTGCAACAGATCGCCGAGACGTTTGCGGCGATACCGGGCATCGAACGCATTACGGTGAACCCGGCAACCGGAAGCCTGGTGATCCACTACGACAGTGACCGGCATGACGAATTCCATGGCCATTTTCACCGTCACGTCGGTGAGGCCAGCGGCTATCGTCCGCCTGCCACGGAAATCGATGAGATCGCACGCAAGATCGAGGAAGAGGCCGAATACCTGGCGCGCCATTCGGAGAGCGCCCGCGCGGTGGTGGATTTCTTCAAGAAGTTCGACCGCGAGGTCAGAGCGGCCAGCGACAACACCGTCGACCTGAAGATCGTGCTCGCGGTGGGCATCATCGGCTTCACGGTGCTCGAAGTCGGCGCCGCCGCCGCAACGCCGGTTTGGGTCACGTTGACGCTCTTCGCCCTCAACCACGTCATCGAAATGCACGCGACACATGCCGACGGGGACGCCACAGCTCCAGTCGTCGTCAAGAGCTGACCGGTTCGCTCGATAAAGGAAATCCCGGGATGGAACTGGCGATCCGGCACTTCATTCCGGGCCGCGTGCGGCTCCATGTTCCGTCTATCTGTCGAAGACGCTCACTCGCAGAGGCGTCGGCGGCGTGGCTGCGCGGAGTTCCGGGGATCAAGAGCGTGCGCATCAACTATGATTGCGCATGTTTCGTGATCGAATACGACGTGGCGCAAGAGGCGCTGCTGCGCACGATGATCGGTCGATTGCGGCTGATGAGCCACGCCGACCTTCGCGCGCTCGTCGCCCCCGCTGAATCCGCCGATGACCGTCCAGCAACGTCTGCGAACGGCGGCGACCTCGATGCGACCCGGTCGCTCCTGCGGCGCGTGCCGCTCGCCCTGCCGACACTTTCCGTGGCGCTTGCTTTCGGTCTGAACCCCATTTTCAGAGCCATCAACTTGCCGCTGATGCTTTGGAATGCATACCCGATTGCGCTGAGAGCCTGGCGGGTCTGGCAGCGTGAGGGCCGGCTCAACGTCGATTTCCTCGACACGCTTGCGGTGGCAGCCTCGCTGGCGCAAGGCAACCCGATGACCGGCGCGATTGTGACGTGGCTGATCACGCTCGGCGACTGGATCCGCGATTTGACGGCAGCCGGCTCGCGGCGTGCGATCCGCGAATTGCTCGAATTTCAGGTCAAGACCGCATGGGTCGTCCGCGACGGTGCGGTGGTGTCGATTCCGAGCGCCGAGCTCGCTGCGGGAGACAACGTCGTGGTCTACCCGGGCGCAATGATTCCGGTCGATGGAGACGTCATCGACGGCAGTGCGCTGATCGACCAAAAGACGATCACCGGCGAAGGCCTGCCGGTGGTGCGCGGCCGCGGAGAACCAGTGTACGCGGCGACCGTCGTCCGCGAAGGGCAGCTGACGATTCTAGCCACCCGCGTTGGCGCCGACACCACCGCCGGGCAGATCGTCCGCCTCGTCGAATCCGCGCCGATCGGCGACACGCG
>Ga0182033_10000390_pt1 | contig 20879 bp, 23 predicted proteins | sample tim00Cox0000000H_FD_125968 | JGI IMG/M metagenome (GOLD analysis project Ga0182033, IMG submission 125968) | Lab enrichment of tropical soil microbial communities from Luquillo Experimental Forest, Puerto Rico - timezero.00C.oxic.00.000.00H | ecosystem: Environmental > Terrestrial > Soil >...
GCATCTCCTTGATTCCTTGGCCGAGCCGCCGCCGCATTAGGATACCGATACGCTTGCCGTAAGTCCGCGGGGATAGAAGAATCATTCCTGACTCTAGCGGACTAACTCTGCCGGTCCAGGGCCCGATTCAACGTTTCCGGATCATTCAGGTTCAGCACACAGCCCTGTTCACTCGTGGGAACTTCTTCGACCCCGTCCTTGTGCACCCACACCACCGCTCGCGCACCGGTTTCCAGCGGCGCGCGCAAAAGCTCCGGATAAAGCGACGCGGAAAAAATCACCGGATGCCCGCGGCGTCCTTCGTAAACCGGAAGCACGATAGGCTTTTTTGACTTGTAGAATTGCGCGATCAATTCACCGACCAGCGCGGAGCTGATCAATGGATGGTCGATCAAACAAAGCAACATGCCGTCGGTCCCCGCGGGCAATTTCCGCACCGCGGCCTGAATCGAGCTCAGCTGCCCTTTTTCCCACTGCGAGTTGATGATCATTTCATTGGCTTTCAGCGGTATCGCTTTGGCGATCGATTCCGCGTCCGCGCCCAACACAACGCGCCGCACGCCGATTTCGGGATGGATGGTGATCTCGAGCAAATGTTCGAGGAAGGGCCGCCCCTGGTAGGGCAGCAGCGCTTTTGGCGAGCCCATGCGGCTCGAGGCACCGCCGGAGAGGATGACGGCGGCCAGCATGTGTTCCTTTCAGGGCTAGGCAGTGATCTTGCTCGCGGATTCCGGCGCCGCCGGACGCTCCAGCTTCAATTTCTTGTGCTCCGCGTCCGCCGCATTTCGGCGCACTGCAACGAGCTCGGCGGTGATGCTTACGGCAATCTCTTCCGGCGACAGTGCTCCGATGTCCAGCCCCATTGGCGCATACACGCGTTCGAATTCTTCCATCTTGTAGCCCTGGTTCTCCAGTGCCTTATAAACGGACATCACTTTCCGCTTGCTGCCGATCATCCCCACGTAGCGCGCTTCGGTGCGAACCGCCCATGCCAGCACACGCATATCCTCTTTATGTCCTCGCGTAACGATCACCAGGTAGCTTGCTGCGTTCGGTCGGAGCTTCTCGAAGGCTTCCTCGTAGCTTGTGAAAAGTTCCTGCGCCATCGGAAATCGCTCTTTGTTCGCGAAGGCGTCGCGGTCGTCCACCACGGCAATAGCAAACCCCGCGGCGTGCGCGGCCCTCGCCACCGCCATCGAAACATGCCCGCCGCCAAACAAATACGCCGCCGGCTGCGGCAGGATGGGCTCGACAAAAACTTCCAGCGTACCCCCACAAATCAATCCGTTATCGTAGCTGGCCTCATTGTTCAGGTGGAAAACCATTTTCCGCGGCGCTTCTTTCTGCATCACTTCTTTTGCCGCGGCCCAGACCTCCGCCTCCACGCAGCCTCCGCCGATCGTTCCCGCGATCGAGCCGTCTTCGCGAACGAGCATCCGCGAGCTCTCATAACTAGGAATCGAGCCGTTCGTATGCACAATGGTGGCCAGCGCTCCACGCTGGCCCCGGCGCCTCATCTTTACGATTTCTTCGAACAAGTCCATCGGTTTCGGGCATTCTTCGGTCGCACAGCCCCTCGGGCGGTGCAGCCCTGTCTCTTAATGCTTCAGCCTACGGCGCGCCCTTGTTGCTGTCAATGCGCTTCGCTTTCTGGACACTACTCAGTGAGGAATGATACCGTTCAGCCTTTGCGATCGACCGAGAGGGGTCATGAAAGCGATCGTGTTTCATCAGCACGGAGGGCCGGAGGTCTTGAAATATGCGGATGCGCCGGAGCCTGCGCTCCGCGCGAATGACGTGCTGGTCCGCGTCAAGGCTTGCGCGCTGAATCATCTCGATCTTTGGGTACGCCGCGGCTTGCCCAACGTGCCGCTTCCGCTGCCGCACATTCCTGGCAGCGACGTGGCTGGCGAAATCGCCAAGATCGGCGCGGACGTAACCACGATTCGCGTCGGCCAGAAAGTCGTGCTTGCGCCGCTGGTGAGCTGCGGCAAATGCCCAGCTTGCCTCGGCGGGCTCGACAATCACTGCCGCCAAGCCACCAACCTTGGCTACATGATTGACGGCGGCTGCGCCGAATTTGTTCGCGCGCCCGAAGTGAATTGCCTCGCTTATCCCGAAGATCTCACCTGGGAACAGGCCGCCGCGATTCCTCTCGTCTTTCAAACCGCCTGGCACATGCTCATCACTCGCGCGGAACTGCAACCCGGGGAAGATGTTCTCGTCCTTGGTGCGGGCAGCGGCGTGGGCAGCGCTGCCATTCAAATCGCGAAGTTCTTTGGTGCCCGGGTCCTCACTACTGCCGGTTCCGAGGAAAAGCTCGCCAAAGCAAAAGAACTCGGTGCCGACCACCTTATCAATTACAAAACACAAAAAATTCGCGACGAAGTGCGCCGCATCACCGACAAGCGTGGCGTGGACGTGGTGGTTGAGCACGTTGGCGCGGCGAGCTGGGAAGACAGCCTCTCGAGCCTCGCGCCCACCGGCCGTCTGGTCACTTGCGGCGCGACAACCGGCTATGACGGCAAAGTGGACTTGCGTTTTCTTTTCAGCCGCCAACTCTCGCTTCTCGGCTCCTACATGGGCACGAAGTCCGAACTCCACAGGGTCATGAAGCTGGTCGCTGCCGGAAAACTGAAACCCGTCGTCGATCGCGTTTTCCCGCTCGCGGAAGCTGCTGCCGCTCACGCCTATCTCGAATCCAGCTCGCAATTCGGCAAAGTCGTCCTCTCCATCTGACCGGTCGCGAAACCTCAGGATGCACGCGAAGTCCTAGTAACAGGCTTTGTTTCAAGAGGTTGAAGCCATCGGCGATGGTCTCGAGTCCATTCCAGCGAGGCCCGGCCCCCTCGCGGACGCTTGCCGCTTGCAGGTGCGGCTCCTTGCCGTTCCCAGCATCTGTTGCGTCAAGCGCCTTAGGTTGCATGGGTTGCATGGTGGTACTATTGACACGGATGTGGTAATCCTATAGCGTTATCCCTATCCACCTCGGAAGTGACAGCTACCCACCCTGCCATCTCTTGGTGCCCAGCAAGCATCCTTCTGAAATGATGGAGTTTGCACGCGGAGAAGGGCGTCCTCCATGCATTCGATGGATGCCCGTGGCCCTGCATTTGCCGGCGCGCGGCCATTGCTGTGCCTTCCCTAAGGTCTTAGCCCATGCCGGCGAGGACGCCCAGCCCCTCGCCGGAGCCTCCTCTCCCGATTTGGAACTGCTTCCGCAAGGTCTGCTATCCTCTCGGCGTGCCCCCGCAAAGGGTGGATACAGGCAGCCATGGCCAGCTTTCAAGCGCATTTGGCGGTTTGGATTCTCAAGTGGCGCACCAAGCGCCGCCTCAAACATTGCCGCGACTACCGCCTTGCACGCGAGATTCTCCGTCCTCTCCCTTACAAGCCTCCGGCAGAGGTGCGCATCACCAATGCCTGGCTAAATGGCGTCCCTGGCGAATGGGTCGAGTCGCCCAGCTCCGCGCAAGACGTGCTCCTGCTCTATTTGCATGGTGGTGGCTATTTCGCCTGTTCTGCCGAGACGCATCGTCCCATCACCGCGTTTTTTGCTATGCGCGGCTTCCGCGTTTTCGCCCCGGACTATCGCCTGGCCCCCGAAAATCCTTTTCCCGCCGCGGTGGATGATGCCGCTGCGGTTTATCGCGGGCTCCTTTCGGGAGGCCGCTCGCGGCAGGGCATTGTGGTTGCCGGCGACTCCGCGGGCGGCGCACTCGCGCTTTCGCTCGTGCTCGCCCTCCGCGCCGCAGGCTCACCGCTTCCGGCTGCCGCTGCTCTTTTCTCTCCGTGGACCGATCTGGCCGCCACCGGCGAATCCGTCCGCACGAACGCCCGGCGCTGCGCGATCTTCCACGGCTCGGCCATCGCCCCAACCGCTCGCTTGTATTTGGCCAAGGCCGATCCGCGGGACCCGCTGGCTTCTCCGCTCTACGCGGATCTCGCAGGCCTTCCGCCCCTGCTTATCCACGTTGGCGCAAATGAGACGCTGCGGGACGATTCCACGCGGATCGCCGAAAAAGCGCGTGCCGCGGCGGTCTCGGTGGAATTGAAGGTCTGGCCGGTGGTTCCTCACGTGTGGCAGCTGGCGCCCCACAAAATCCCTGAGGCCCGCCAGTCCTTGTGCGAAAGTGCTGAATTCCTGCGCCGGCACGCTGAAGTCCACAGGAGTAGACGAGCAACGTAAACTTTTGGATGGAAAGGCCTTGCCTTGTGATCGTTTCGAGGCCCTTTTTGGGCCCGCGTCAAGCGGCTGTGTTCTCCGGCACGACCCGGAATACGGGATATCGCGCGGCCACCCGCTCGAACTCGGAAAGAGGCGCATCCTTGTCGACTGCGATATGCGGCCTCGCGCCAGGAGCGCGCTTCAAGTAGGCTTTCAGGATGCGGGCCCGCCTTTCTGCGGGAACCTCTTCGAGGCGAACTTGCTCGCGACGACCGTGTCGCAGCGTCACATGGCCACCCGCTGCCTTCGCATTGCGCACCCAATTTGCGTCCGCCCCGAGCATCGAGACAAGATACCGTTCGCCGTCGACGACCGCCATGACCAGCGGCAGGCTGACGGTGCGAGCGGATCGCCGGCCGCGCACCTCCAGTGCGACCAGGTAATTGGGAGCGATCCCGAGCATGTGGACCGCGGCGGAGCATCGGTTGGCAACGCTGGCCAGCCAATTCGGGCGGCCACCACGATAGAGCCATCTCGCCAGGTTCATAAGCAAAGCATCCCGGATCGCGCGCTTAGGCAGCTTACGCAATCGCAGCGCATGAAGCCAATTCTATTCCCTTGCTCTCTCGACCGAGGAAGAAAGCGAATACAGGGTATTACCAGGCCTGCGTTACGGCTGCGACCCTAGTCACCAGCCTGGCGCTCGAAACCCCGGGGCGCGCACCGTTCGCTACAAAATTGTCCTTCATTTGTTTCAAGATGAGCGACTGTGTCAAAATGGAATGGAGAAAAGGGATGACGAGGAAAGCATGAGTACTTCTCTCGGAAAACACGCGACGCTAACGAAGCCAGAAGACTTTGGCAGCTTGCTCCAGGACGAAGGCATCATTTTCACGCAACTGGACAAGGCGGTGAACTGGGCGCGCAAGAGCTCCATCTGGCCGCTCGGGTTCGGCCTGGCTTGCTGCGCCATTGAAATGATGTCCATGGCGGCAGCGCGGTTCGACGTGGCGCGCTTTGGCGCGGAGGTCTTTCGTCCGTCGCCGCGCCAGGCCGACCTGATGATCGTGGCCGGCCGGCTTTCGCAGAAAATGGCTCCCGTCGTGCGCCACCTCTACGATCAAATGCCCGAGCCCAAGTGGGTGATTTCCATGGGCGCTTGCGCCACTTCCGGCGGCGTGTTCAACAACTACGCCATCGTGCAAGGCTGCAATCAGGTGATTCCCGTGGACGTTTACGTTCCGGGGTGCCCGCCGCGGCCGGAAGCGCTGCTCTACGCGATTCTCCAGCTTCAGAAAAAGATCGAAAACGAAAAAGGTTCGTTCAAGCGCGCTCTGAATCTCGCGTAGCGGCAGAGACTTCAGTCTATACGGATCGTCGTTCCTACAAATGGCATTGCCGCGATTCTCTGCCCTTTCTACAACGACCGTTCTGGCCTGCTGCCTCGGTTGCGGCTGCTCGGCGGACCGCCTACCTATACCAACTGCCCCACCTCCGCCATCCCCGGCTGGTTGGACCCTTGTTTGGTCGGACGAGTTCAGCGGCCCGGACGGCTCTGCTCCGGATCCCTCGAAGTGGACCTACGACACAGGCGGCAAAGGGTGGGGCAACACGGAACTGGAGTGTTACACCAACCGTCTGCAGAACGCCCAGATCAACGGCGGCAATCTCGTTATCACAGCACAACAGGAAAATGCGCCCTTCGTTTGCTCGGACGGCTCTACGAACAGCTACACTTCCGCCCGGCTCAAGACGCAGGGTTTATTCAGCCAGGCCTACGGTCGCTTTGAGGCGCGCATCAAGGTTTCCGCAGGGCAGGGAATGTGGCCCGCTTTCTGGATGCTTGGCAAAGACATCACCACCGCCGGCTGGCCCACCTGCGGCGAAATCGACATCATGGAAAACATCGGCAAGGAGCCAGGTACGGTTCATGGCTCGCTTCACGGCCCCAGCACGACGACCCGTACGAGCGACGCCACTTCCATTTTCACCCTGCCTGCCGGCCAGGCATTTGCCGATGATTTTCACCTTTTTGCTGTCGACTGGGAGCGGGGCGTGGTGCGTTTTTACGTGGATAGCAATCTCTACGCCACGTTCACCGAATCCCGGTGGCCCGCCGGCGGTACATGGGTTTTCGATCATCCCTTCTTCATCATTTTGAACGTCGCCGTGGGCGGCAATTGGCCGGGCTCGCCCGATAGCACCACCGTTTTTCCTCGACACCTGCTCGTCGACTACGTCCGCGTCTACACCAGGCAATGACTCAAGCGCGCCTGGTCGATCGTGATGGGTGACTTTTGAGTCTTGGTTCGTGAGTGGCGAGGACCTCTGGTTCCCCGTCCCTCTGTGCCTCTGCGCCCCGCTGTGTTAAAACTCTTGTTTCTGATCATCAGGAGAGAATGGAGCAACCCATGAGTGCATCACCTGTAACTGGCTCGAACGTCACCGCATCTCCCGACCCCGCGCGCCAGCTTTTGCGCCACACGCTTGCGACCGTTGCTTATCGCGGCGGAAAAGCTTTGCGCGGCTCGCCGGATCACTTTGGCAGCTTCCATATCGGCGACAAGACGCGCACGCCGGCGCAAATTCTCGCGCATTTGGGCGATCTCTTTGACTGGGCGCTCTCGATCGCGCAAGGCGAACAGGCTTGGCACGAGTCCACGCCGCTGCCTTGGAACGCCGAGGTCGATCGCTTTTTCTCCGCGCTCGAAAAGTTCGACGATTACCTCGCTTCTTCGGAGCCGCTCCACGGTTCTGCTGAAGGTCTTTTTCAGGGCCCCGTCGCGGACGCGCTCAATCATATCGGGCAAATCGCCATGCTGCGCCGCTTGGCCGGTTCTCCCATTCTCGGCGAAAATTATTTCAAAGCCGACATCGCCGCGGGCCGCATAGGTCTCAACCAAGCCGTTCCCCGCCGCGAATTCGAGTAAAGTGTGGAGTACCATGCGCGATCTCTTTCGCACCTAGGCGGGTCGCCCGCGTCCGCGAGCGTCTGTTCGACAGCATGGGTTGCGTTTTTCTTGGCGTAGGGTGCGAATAGGCTTAAAGTGTCCGAACTTGCATCGAGTGGCCGCTTTCTTTAGCGATGAAGCTGGCAGTGTATGTTGCGCGAAGCCCCACCGTAATTGATGCTAGCGTCCTTTCGAAGGAGACACCTCGGCGTTTTGTCTCTCCGGTCGGCGATGCCAGTGGAAACCCTAGTCCTAGTGCGTGACTGCGGGTACTTCTTCCAGGCGCTCTTCGTGGGTCGCCCGGATGATTTGTAGTTCGACGTCAGTGGCGTGGAACGGGTACCGGACGGTGCCAAGCACGCCGCATTCCGCCAGCTCTTTCAGATCCACCAAATCGCTCACTTCCGTTGTCAAGACCACGTGCGGCGCCTGCCCAGCGGAGTGGGCGTGGTGCAGCAAGTCCCGGAAGGAGCCGTCGGGCAAGCGCTCGTCGGAGAACATCAGCGCGATGTGTTGGCGGGAGAGCACCTCTACGGCCTGCTGGAAGGTAGAAACAGAAATTACATTGACAGGGAGTTCTTCGAGGATGCGGATTAGTGACCTGCGGTGTTCGAGATTTGCAGATGCTACCAAAACATCCCATTCCTTCGGCATGTTCCCTCCGGGATTGAAGGCTTGCCAACCGAGACCTTGAAGCAACGACTAGATCGAGCGCTTGCCAACGGAACGAACTCGAGCCACTTGTCTTTCTTACCGAGGTTTTTCGACGGGCTCCTTACTCTAGAAACGCACTTGGCAACCCACAATCCGTAAAATACCCGATTGGCGCTCAGGTTGTGGGTTATGTGGGCCCGGCCCTAAGCACCTTGGCAAGCATTCAGCGTGTCTGGAAGAGGCTCCACGTTGCCCGGGCCTTCTCTTTTGTTTGCTGTTTTGTCAACATTCGTTATGTTACTATCGGCCGCTACGGTACGGTCCCAAATGGCTAAGACTACTTAACGATCCGAACTTACGCGGTCGGCACTGCCGCGATGACCAAGGTCGGACGCAACCGAAAGTGGCTTGCTAATAGTGACGAAGGCCGGGGATTCGTTACATCCTCCGTTTCAGGGAATCATCCACTCTCGCATTCGGCAAAGAGGCACGACATGATTCTTTCCGAGCGTTTGCGATTCATCCGCGAACAGAAGAACCTGACCCAGGGAGACATCGAGGAGCGCACCGGACTAAAGCGTTCCTACGTGTCACGGCTGGAGCACGGGCGGACGATTCCGTCCCTCGCGACGCTCGAAAAGTTCGCCCAGGCGCTGGAAGTTCCGCTGTACCTTTTTTTCTACGACGGGAAGGAGCCGCCCAAAGCGGCGGCCCTGCCGCAGGCGGTTCAGGCGACTGACAGCGACCACTGGGGCCTGGACGGCGAGTCGGCTAGGTACGTGCATCGTCTGGGGATGCTGCTCGGCCGCATCAGCGAAACCGACCGCAGAATGTTGGTGCACTTCGCTTCACAGTTGATCCGCCGAAAGAAAGCCTAGACTGATCGGGACGGACTGCCCTTGCCGACCGAGACTCCAGCGGCGTTTTGGCGGTTGTAATCGGCCCCGTTCATTCTGAAGCTGCTAAGCGGGGCTCGCGGACCCATCCGCATTGCGAAAGTCCAGAGTGGGAACGATCGCCGCGTCTACTGATGTCGCCCGCCGTCTGCGGGTGCGTTCCCCCTGGAAGCGTAGCCGGTTGTCTGCCGTTTCGCAGCGCGGCCAGCGGTGTCAAGCGCGGTAGGCGAAAAGGAACGCAACAAATCCCCCACGGGTGCCTGATTGCGGTATGCTTGCGGTTGAAAGCTGTGGTGGGAGTCTATAACTATGAGTGCCGGAGTGAGCCGCCGTGAATTTCTATACGGGGCGGAGGCTGTGGTGCTGGCTTCGCTCTTGAACCGCGCGTATGCGCGCGTCGCACCGGAAGATTTGGCAGGTGACGAAGAATTCTGGACAAAGATTCGCAGCGCGTACGTCCGCGACCCGAAGTTGATCAACCTAAACAATGGCGGCGTGGCGCCGGCGCCAACCGGCGTCCTCGATGCGGAGATCGAAGCCATCCGTTACAGCAACCAGCTTCCGGCCTACCGCATGTGGCATGACTTGGAGCCGGGAATCGAAGAGGTACGCAAACGGCTTGCGCGGATGTGGAACGCCGATCCCGAATGCATTGCCATTACGCGGAACGCCAGCGAATCGCTGCAGATTGCCCAGTTTGGGCTGGACCTGCGGCCTGGCGACGAAGTCTTGACCACGAGCCAGGACTATCCGCGAATGATTACAACCTGGCAGCAGCGCGAGCGCCGCGAAAAAATTGTACTCAAGCAACTGAACTTCGCCGTGCCGGTGCGCCATCCCGCGGATTTGGTCGAGATGTTCGAGCGGGCTATCACGCCACGCACGCGGGTCCTCCACGTGTCGCACGTCGTGTTCATGACCGGCCAAATCTTTCCCGTCAAGGAGATTTGTGCGCTGGCACGCGAGCAAGGCATCACCAGCGTCGTGGATGGAGCGCACGCATTCGCGCACGTGCCCTTCCAATTCTCTGACGTGGACTGCGATTTCTACGGCGCGAGCCTGCACAAGTGGCTTTCGGCGCCGATCGGGACCGGCCTGTTGTACGTGCGCAAAGACCGCATCGAGAAGCACTGGGCGCTGATGGCTGCGCCGCAATCGCTGGACAAGAACATTCGCAAATTCGAAGAAATCGGCACGCACCCTGCGGCCATGCATAACGCCACGCTGCAAGCGCTGGAGTTCTACGAGCAGATCGGCGCGGAGCGAAAATTCGCGCGCCTACGCTACCTGAAGAATCGCTGGGCGGAGCGCTTGAGCAAAGTTTCGGGCGCGAAAGTCTTGGTCGAGTTGGAGCCGAACCAGTCGGGCGCCTTCGGCACGATCCACTTCGACAGCATCGAGCCGGGCAAGCTCTGCGATGCGCTGCTGAACCAATACAACATTGTGGCGACGCCGATCGCCGGGCCGGGCTTCAACGGGATTCGAGTGAGCTCGAACGTCTACACTTCTCCGGAGGAGATCGACCAGTTTTGCGCTGCTGTGGAAGCCATTGTGCCGCGCCTGTGACGGGTTTTGGTCCGTCGATGACGTTCGTGAGCAAGACCAGGGAACGGCTGGGATGCCGTGCCTCGTTCCGTGGGCCTCACGATTTCCGCAATCATAGTGCTTCTTGGCAGCGCGCTTACGATTCTCGGCGGTGCGATGAGAATCGTCTCGGCCGCCTCCCTCATGTCTCATTGCTCACGGCCGGCGAATGATCGTGGCGGTGCCACCCGACCAATATAAGTCGGTTCCCGGCGCTTCGGCGTCTTTGCGGACGTAGCCCATGCCGATGATGCGCGGGGGGTCCCAAACGCGCGCGGCGCGCGTAACGGAGCCAACTTCTTTGCCGTCGCCAGCCGTCAGTGGAACGCCCGGCTCGGGAACATCATCGCCGGAAAAATGCAGCGAAACGCGGCGTCTGTTCACGTGGCCCCGGGAACGAACGCGTTCCACGATTTCCTGGCCGGTATAGCAGCCCTTGGTGTAGCTGATGTGGCTGTTTTCGAGGCCCGCTTCGTGGGGAATCTGCTTTTCGCCGAAGTCGTAGCCGAACCACGGCACGCCTTGCGCCAACCGTTGCCCGCTCAATGCCGTATAACCCGCCGGGCCGCCGCCATGTTTGCGCGCCGCTTCGAGTAGAATCTGCCAAAGCGTTTGTAGATGGTAGCGCTCGACAGCCAACTCGGCGCCGGCTACGCCTCCCGGCGAGCGTTTCACCACGCGGCAGGGAACTTGGCTGACAGCCGGCGGAGATCCTTCCTCGGCGGCAGGCGCGGCCGCAGGATGAGCGGGGAGGAGGCGAGCATCGACGCTCGAGAGCTCCTTGAGCTGATGCAAGTCAACTCCAGCGAGCTCTTTCACTATTGCCACGGCCTTTGGCCCTTCGAGTGCCAGCGTGCCCCAGCGCTCGGTCTCGTCGGCGAGCGCGACGTCGTCCATGATGATGTATTTGTCCATCCACTCGACGAGTTGCTCGCGAATCATGGCGTACGAGATGCAAAGATGGTGGTCGGTGAGCGCGTAAGTTTCCATCTCGGCCAGAATGTGACCTTGCGGATTGAGCAGCAATGAAACCGTGCCTTGTCCGGCAGCCAGATCCTTGATGTTGTTGGTCAGAATGGCGTTGAGGTAGCGCACGCGGTCCGGGCCAGTGAAATTCAAAAAGGTTCGGTAGTTTTTGTCCTCTAGCGCGACGGTTTGATTGGCGAAGCGGTATTCCGCCGCGGGGTCTCCGAAATCGTCCGGCAACGCGCAGCCGAACCACACGCCCATTCTGGCGCCTGCGTTCGAGTACACACCCGCTAGCGGCGAGGGTATTGGCTTCGCGTCCGCGCCAGCCGTTGCGTCCGGTTTGGTTGCCGGCATTTCCATCGTTATCCGTTCGCACACCCAGTCTATCTCTTTTTGTTTGATCGGGGGTGGGTTCGAGACTCGCGAATGATCGCGCACTTTGCCGGGTGCCTTCAAAGGGGAATGCTATAATCGCTGGATGCGAGACGACTTGCGAGGTCTGCCGGCCCTCAATGCCGCACAAGAGAGTCTGATTCACATCACCATTCCCGTGGGGATGCTGCAATGCAATTGCTCGATCATTGGGGACCCCCTGACGCGCGAAGCGATCGTGGTGGATCCCGGCGATGAAGTTACGCGTATTCTCGACCTCCTCGGCCGGCGGCGCCTCACGGTGAAGGCTATCGTCAGCACGCACGCGCACATCGACCACGTCGGCGGTTTAAGCAAGCTGCACCAATACACCGGAGCGCCTGTTCTGATGCACCGCGACGATTTGCCGCTTTATCAAGCCATGGAAATGCAGGCTTCTTTTCTCGGCGTCCTGCCGCCCGACTTGACGGAAGTGGACCAATTGCTGAAGGAGGGCGACATACTGCGCTGGGGATCGCTCGAGGCGCAGGTCATTCACACGCCCGGGCACACACCTGGAAGCGTCTCGCTCTATCTTCCGCACCATGCGGGTAAGATTTCCGTGACCGATCACGACGCCAAAAGCGGCTCAACGGCAAACGCCGGCGCTGGGAATGGCGCCGCCATAGCCGGCCAGTCCGATGACTCTAGAAAGAGCGATGCTCAATCTCCCAACAGCTTTTCGGGAATGGGCGATTCGGAAAAGCCCCAGATTCGCGTGCCGCAGCTGCTTGCCGGCGACACGCTGTTCGCCGGGAGCATCGGCCGCACGGACCTCTGGGGCGGCTCAATGGAAGAGATTCTGGACTCGCTGCGCGGCAAGCTAATGCAGCTGCCAGACGCTACGATCGTCCATCCAGGCCACGGGCCGATGACCACGATTGGACGCGAGCGCGAGACCAATCCCTTTCTGCGGCCCGAGTGAAAGGAGAAGAAGCGAAGACGCAAGGAAGAACAACGCAAACAACCCCGGAGGGCCGAGCCAGATTAATCCGTCGGTGGCTGTTTCGCTTTCCGCAATTCCTCCATCACCGATTGCACCAGTTCTTTGGCGTGAACCAACTCCTGATAAATTATGCGCAAGTCCATGGCCGGCACGGCGGGATTTCGTTGACTGGTGCAGTAGACGCCATGCTGTCCGGCGAGAACCAGCGCATTGGTAATGCGGTCTAGCGAGACGGCCAGCCGGCCGCGTTCGCGACCGAACATTTGTTCGTAATGCTCAAGTTCTTCCTTGTGTTCCTGAAACGCTGACATGAGTTCATCCCGTTGAAAAGCCTGGTCCATCGAAAAGGCTGTCTGTCGAAGAGCCGGCCGACCCTGATCACCACAAATGTCAAGAAGGCAGCTCCAGCCCAGCCGCCAAGGAGCAGGTACCCTTCCATGAACAGATTGTGCCTGCCGGCCACCGGCGAGCGGAGTGGCACTTCGGGCACAACCGCTTCCACCAAACTTTACCCCATCGGTCCTCGAGAACATAATTCATCAGCCACCAGAGCCAGCCCTAATTTGCATGGCTGAGGCGCGATGGAAATGCAAACGGAGACGCTGGATTTCCCAATGAGCTCTGGGGCAGCGGTGTGGAGCAACCCGACCATGCGACGTTCCGACTTGGTGCAGCACAAGGAGAAGGAAAAAGGCACGGTCTCCCGGACCTCGCAGATCGTTTTTGGGGAGCGGCAGCACCTTCTTCGCGTTCTTGATTCCCTGGAGGGCACGGACATCCCGATCGCGCGCCGGCAGCAGGAGCGGCTTATCCTCGAGGAGTTGATCCATGCGCGCACGCGGGAATTGAACCAGATCAACGTGGCCTGGGATGAAAAAATCGGGCTGGTGTTGAGCGCGGATGCCAAGCCGGAAATGCTGGAAAAGCTGGCGAAGCAGGCGCCCGAGGAGGATTTCTATTTGCTGCGGCTGATCAGCGAGCATCCGCGCGCGAATGCGAAAACGCTCGGCAAGCTGGCGAAGCACCCTTACGGCGCGATTCGCGAAAATGTCGCGCGCCATCCGAACGCCGACGCCAGCACGCTGGCGTGGCTAAGCCGCGACCGCAGCCAGCCGTTGTGGTATCTGGTGGCCTTCAACCCCAACACTCCGCTGCCGCTGCAGCGCCGCCTGCGCGATCGCCTGAAACGACTCGGCGAGAACCAAGCCCCGAAATAGACAATACCTCCCCCCCCAACAATCCATCAACTTGCCGGCTGGAAGAGCTGAGTTTTGCCGCAGGCGCGCGGTTGGACACCGTGGCAGTCGAGCATTTGCCGGCGAAAATCCGACGAAGAAAAGAAACCGTTCGGATAGAATGGCGCCCGGCGGGAGTGTATTCGGATGCCGGTCGAAGGAGTCAAATGGGGCCGCTGCAAGACATCTTTGAGACCTGGGCGCGCTTCCTGTACGAAAAAAACGCGACGCTGACCTTCCTGCGGCGTAGCCGCTGGGTGGTTCTCGCAATGAGCGCAGCGGTGCTGATTCCGTGCTTCTGGCACCGGCGAATTGAAGCGGGCGACCTCGGAAGCCACGTCTACAACGCGTGGCTGGCGCAACTGACCGAGAAAGGGCAAGCACCGGGGCTCTACATTGCCCGGCGATGGGACAATATTCTGTTTGACGTATTGCTGCTCGGGCTCGCGAAGGCCGCGGGCTTTGCGGCCGCACAACGCATCGCGGTTTCCCTCTGCGTGTTGGTTTTCTTCTGGGGAGTCTTCGCGCTTGTCAGCGCGGTTACCGAACAGCCCCCGTGGTTTCTCACACCCTCGATTGCCATGCTAGCCTACGGCTATTCTTTCAGCATGGGGTTTATGAACTACTATTTGTCGCTCGGGTTCGCTTGCTTTGGGCTGGCCATCGTGTGGCGCCCGCGGAGAGTGGGCTGGGTCGGCGGCGCGATCTTCGCTCTCCTGGCATTCGTTGCGCATCCGATTGGGTTTTTGTGGCTGATTGGTATGACTGCCTACGTGCGCCTACGGCCGAGATTGCCGAAGGGGTGGAAGCTGGCCTTGCCGCTCACTGCCGTGGCGGCATTTTACGCGGTCCGTTGGTACACCCTGCACCGGCCGGAGCTTTCGGCGGACTGGGAACGCGGACCATGGTATTGGTATAACGGCGCGGATCAACTGGCGCTGTACGGAAAACGATACGTCGGGCTGGCGGTGGCCGCGTTTTGCTTTGGCGTTGCCTGTGTCGCGGCGAATTTTTTCGCGCCACGCGAACCAGATCTCTGGAAGCGATGCGATTTGCCGTTTGAATGGTATGCCGTGGCTGTCTGCGCCACGGCACTGCTTCCGGAGAATCTGCGGCCTTCGCCGGATGCCGGCTGGATTGGTCTGCTGGGCTCCCGGCTTACAACGATCTCCGCCATCTTCGGCCTTTGTATCCTAGGATCCCTCAAGCCGCGCAAATGGCATCTCGCCGGCTTCGCGGTTTGCGGGCTGATCTTCTTTGCCTTTCTTTACCAGGACACCGGATGGTTAAACCGCCTGGAAGCGAACGCGGAGAGACTGACGAGCGGCCTCGCTCCCGGGACGCGTGTCATCGTGACCATCGATGCGCCTCCGGGCTCGCGGATCCAGTTCATCCATCACTCTGTGGAGCGCGCCTGCATTGGACACTGCTTCAGTTACGAGAATTACGAGCCGGCTTCGGGCGAATTTCGCGTGCGCGTTCGCCAAGGAAGTCCGCTCGTCACTTCTTCGACGGATGCGGCGGAGGACATGGCTTCGGGCGAGTATGAAGTGGAGCAAAGCGATCTTCCGCTGAAGCAGATCTACCAATGCGACCGAACCGACCTGACCAAGCTGTGTGTCCGCGACCTTACCGCGGGCGAGGATCTCGCCAGCCCGGCAAAGGATAGCCCGGCGAACCGGTGAGAGGCGGGCGCCGGTTTGCGCCCCTTAGGTGGTCGCCCGAACCTCCATGAATCCGGTGGCGCAAAATGCCCATTCGCCAACCGGAAACCCATGGCCGCCTGGACATGGCAGGTGGAAATGTCGAAAGACAAATTGGCTCTTGTAGCAGGCCAATTTTTGCTAAAATTGATCAAGGGTGAGAGACAATGCTGCCACTTCATCTCCAGCCGCAAAGCCACGTCCCTCTCTATGTTCAGCTCCGCGACCAATTGCGCGCCCTGGTGCATGCCGGTGATTTGCGTCCGGGCGACCGCATTCCGGCAAGCCGGGAACTCGCGACCATGCTGGGCGTGCACCGCACCACGGTGGCCAACGCCTATGCCGAATTGGAATCGGAGGGATTGATCCAAGGGCATGTGGGCCGCGGAACGTTCATCAAGGGCAACGGAAACGGGTTGAAGATCACGCCGCCCGCGCCGCCGGTGTTGAATGGCAACGGAAGCATTCGCTGGGAGCTGCTGTTTGCCGATGAGCGCGGGGAAGAAGTCCTGAGCCGGCTGACCGCCGGTGTGCCGGAAAATGCTTTGTCGTTCGTGATGGCCTGCCCGGCAGCAGAGTTTTTCCCCATCGATGAACTGCAAACCTGCGTGAACGCCGTGCTGCGCCGCGAAGGGACGGAAGTTTTGAAGCTCGGGCCGTCGGACGGCTATCCGCCGTTGAAAGCGGCGCTGTTGGAGCTGCTGCATCATGATGGTATTGCCGCCAAGGACGAGAATCTGCTCATCACTGACGGATGCCAGCAATCGTTTGATCTGATCAGCAAAGCGTTTGTGCGGCCCGGCGATTCGGTCATCATGGAAAACCCGACCTATCCCGGGGCGGTGTCGATTTTCCACGGAGCGCGGGCGCGCTGCCTGAGCGTGCCGATGCGCACGCATGCGGAGCCCGGAGCGACGCTGGGGCTGGACCTGGAAGCGCTGGACGCCACGCTTGCGGCGAATCGCGTGAAGCTCATTGCCCTGACTCCCGACTTTCAGAATCCCACGGGCATTTCCATGCCGCTGGCTTCGCGCCGAAAACTGCTGGAGCTGGCCGGGCGTTATCAGGTTCCGGTGGTGGAGGACCACATTTACGCGCGGCTGCATGCGCGGGAAGAGCGCGTGCCGTCGCTGAAGCAGCTGGACCGTTCGAATCTGGTGATTCACATCGATAGCTTCGCGAAGGTGGCCTTCCCGGGATTGCGGGTGGGATGGATTGTCGCGCCGCCTCCGGCAATCGAGCGGCTGCGCGTGGTGAAGCAGAGTACCGACCTGCATACCGATCAATTGGCACAGGCAACGCTAGCGGAGTTTTTGCGACGCGGGCTTTTCGGCAAGCACCTCGGGAAAATGCGCAAGGTGTACACCGCGCGGCTGGCGTCGCTTGACGAAGCTTTGCGAAAGCACATGCCGGAAGGAACGCGATGGAATCGTCCGGAAGGCGGGATGTGCATGTGGCTGGAGCTGCCGCCGGGGTTCGACGCGAGCGAGCTTCTGATTCACGTAAAGGAGCGCGGCGTGCTGTTCGCCCCGGGCCGCTACTTCTACGTGCAGAGTCCCCTGCCGAACACGCTGCGCCTTGGATTTTCGAGCCTCGACGAGAAGCAAATTGCGCGGGGCGTGGCCACGCTCGCGGAAATGCTGAAGGTGGAGATGCGCAAGCGGCAGCGTGGTGTGCGGAGAGCGGAACGCAGCCGGGTGGCTTTGGTATGAAGTAAGGAGGTAAGCAACCAGGGAAAAGAGGTCGGCGAGGAGAAGCTTGAACGACACCATCAGGCTCGAGCCAAATCCCACGAACCAATGCTTTGGCTGCGGTGGCGACAACGCCGCTGGGATGAAACTGACCTTCGAGCAGGACAACGTGAAGCGCAGGATTGTGGGACGGTTCGTGCTGGGGAATCGCTATCAAGGTGGCGGAGGATTTGCGCACGGCGGAATCATCGCGCTGCTGCTGGATGAGGCCATGGGAAAAGTCTGCCGCTTCCGCGAAGTTCGCGCCGTGACTGCCGAGTTGACCGTGGAGTACCTGAAGCCGGTGGCCGTGGACAAAGAGATTGTGGTTGAAGGGCGCGAGACGGAAATGCAGGGAAGAAATTTGTTTCTGGCCGGCGAGATTCGGAGCGGGACCGGTGACGTACTCGCGCGGGGCAAAGGGCGGTTCGTCATTATCGCGCCCCGATAAAGCGACCTTCCGAGTGGGAATCTAGACAGTTTCAAGTAGGAGAGGAGAAAGAAGATGGACGTGAAAAAGCCAAATGGCAGCGGCAACGGCAGCAAAGGCTCGAATGAATGGCGCGTGAAGGTCGGCCTCGCCGAGATGCTGAAGGGCGGCGTGATCATGGACGTCACAAACGCGGAGCAGGCCAAAATTGCCGAAGACGCCGGGGCCTGCGCGGTGATGGCTTTGGAGCGCGTGCCGTCGGATATTCGCAAGGAAGGCGGCGTGGCGCGCATGGCGTCGATCAAAGTGATCCGTGAAATCATGAACACCGTGACCATCCCGGTGATGGCCAAAGTGCGAATCGGGCACTTTGCGGAAGCGGATGTTCTGCAGGCGCTCCAAGTGGACTTTATTGACGAGAGCGAAGTGCTGACGCCGGCCGACGAAGAGAACCACATCTGGAAGCACGATTACCGCGTGCCGTTTGTTTGCGGCGCACGCAACCTCGGCGAAGCGCTGCGGCGCATCGCGGAAGGTGCGGCGATGATTCGAACGAAGGGCGAAGCGGGGTCGGGCAACGTGGTGGAAGCCGTGCGGCATATGCGCGCGATCATGAGCCAGATGAAAAAGCTCGCCACCATGCGGGAGGACGAGTTGATGCATGAGGCGAAAGAATTGGGTGCACCGCTCGAGCTGGTTCGGCAGATCGCGAAGACCGGGAAGCTGCCGGTGCCGAATTTTTCTGCGGGAGGAATCGCCACTCCGGCCGACGCCGCGCTGGTCAGGCGGCTGGGAGCGGAAGCCGTGTTTGTCGGGTCGGGGATTTTCAAGTCCAGCGATCCCGAGGCGCGCGCCAAAGCAGTTGTGAAAGCGACCACGCACTTTGAGGATCCGAAGGCCGTGCTCGAAGCGCACGAGGAACTAGGCGAAGCCATGCGCGGGCTGGACGTGCGGCAGATGGAAGAAAAAGACCTGCTGTCGACGCGTGGTTGGTGAGTGCCCTGCCCCCGCAAGGGTCCGAGGCCATTGATCACCGGGACGAGTCAAGTGAAGATCGGAATTTTGGCGGTGCAAGGAGATTTTCAAGCGCATGCCGCGATGCTCGAGCAACTCGGCGCGCAAACGACCGAGGTGCGCACGCCCGGCGACCTGGAAGGTTGCGACGGGCTGATTCTGCCGGGGGGCGAAAGCACCACCCAGCTGAAATTTCTGCAGGAAGAGGGGCTGGCGGAAAAGATTGTGAAATTTGCGGAGCGCGGAGGAGCCATCTTTGGCACCTGCGCGGGGGCGATTCTGCTGGCGAAAGACGTGAAGCATCCGCGGCAAGATTCGCTGAAGCTGATGGACATGACCGTGGTGCGGAACGCCTACGGCCGGCAAATCTCTAGCGACGTGGTGAGCGGGCCCACCACGCTCAAGAAAGAGCCGCTCGAAATGGTGTTTATTCGGGGGCCGGTGATTGAACGCACCGGGCCGGGCGTCAAGGTTCTTGCAGAATACGCGGGAAAACCTGCGCTGGTCGAGCGCGAAAACATCATGGCCGCGACCTTTCATCCGGAGTTGACAGAGGACACCACCGTCCACGCACATTTTCTGAGCCTGGCCAGGGCACGTCAAAGCCGGCGAGCGAACGGCGCCAAGCCCGCAAAGTGAAAAAGCAGAAAAGCACGGAGCCCAGCCAGCACCGCTCCCAACGCACTCGAGTACTCTTCGTGTGCGTTGGGAACGCTTGCCGCAGCCCGATGGCGGAAGCGATTGCCCGCTATGACGCAGCCGATGTGATTGAGCCGTTCAGTGCGGGATTGTATCCTCTGGGGTATGTCGCAGAACTGACGAAACAGACGCTGATGAAAAACGGGTATTCCGCGAACGGACTTACCTCCGATGTCCTCAGGAAAGAGGAGGTCGAAGGGGCGGACCTCATTATCAACATGACCGGGAGGCCGAGCGAAGAGATTTTCCGCGGCCAGGAAAAAGTGGAAGACTGGCTGGTTCAGGATCCCTTTGGCGCGGACCCAGAAACGTATCAGCGCGTCTTCGAAGGTATCCAGCGGCGCGTGAATCAGCTCGCGTTTAGTCTGCGGGACCGGCGGCCAGGCCAGAAAGCGCCAGGATAGGAGCCTCGTTGCGGCGAGAGAAAACCAGCGTATCGCAAGAAGACTACCTGAAAGCCATCTGGGAGATGCTCGAGGAGAGTCAGACGCCGATCAGCGCGCGCCTCGCCGAGGAATTGCAAGTCACGCCGCCCGCGGTGACCGCGGCTCTGAAGCGCATGACGCGCGACGGACACGTGCGGGTGGATCGCAGCGGGCAAATCTCTCTGACACAGAGAGGGAGAAAGTTCGCCGAACATCTGGCGCTGCGCCATCAGCTTGCGGAGATGCTGCTGACGGATGTGATCGGTCTTTCCTGGGCCAAGGCTCACGATGAAGCCGAGCGGCTGGAACATGCGATTTCGCCCGAGGTGGAAGCGCTGCTGATCAAGCGCTTCGGCGACAAAAAGAGCTGCCCGCACGGTGTGCCTATGCGCGGAGGCATCGCCACCCTGCGAAAGCAGGGCGCCGTGCTCCTGGAGGATTTACGTCCGAAGGACTCGGGCCAAATTCTTTGCGTGTACGAAAAAGACGCGCAATTCTTGGAATTCCTGGAAGGCCGACACCTGCGCCCGGGGACGACGGTCGACGTGTTAAAGCGCGAGTACGACGAGACCATGACGTTGCGCGTGGACGGAAAGACGGTGCATCTCGGCAAGCCCGCCACCAGCCGCATCTGGGTAAAGAAGCTGGCCTAGCCTCTTGCGGCGAAAATGCGGCTGAGCTCCCGGGGACTCGCCGCTTCTTTTGCGAAAGTAAATGTACCCTGCCCGCACATTTCCCGTGCGGCGCGCAGGGCGGCACCCAGTGCGGTGCGATAGAGGGAGCTGCCCACGCTGATTCGGCGGACGCCGATCGCGGAAAGCTCGGCGAGGCTCAATTGCACCCCTTCTAGCCCCATGACCACGTTCACGGGACGATCCAGGGAACCGACCACCGTCGCGATGTCCTTCTTGGTGGCCAGCCCCGGGGCATAGAGAACATCGGCACCCGCTTCTTGGCAAATTCGTTCGCGACACGATCAGAGAGGCGTAAGCCAGTGTTTCGGCGCGATCGAGCGAGTTGTCCTGCCGCCCCAGAGCGAAGGCCTGTCCCATGCTTGTGGTGGC
>Ga0182033_10000398_pt1 | contig 20702 bp, 30 predicted proteins | sample tim00Cox0000000H_FD_125968 | JGI IMG/M metagenome (GOLD analysis project Ga0182033, IMG submission 125968) | Lab enrichment of tropical soil microbial communities from Luquillo Experimental Forest, Puerto Rico - timezero.00C.oxic.00.000.00H | ecosystem: Environmental > Terrestrial > Soil >...
ATCCGACGTCCTGCCAACCATGGTCGGCCCCTCCAAAAGCCGACCACCCATGAGTCACAGAAAAACTGATTTGGGAATCCTGCGCCCTAAAAAATCTGCCAAAGTAGTGCTAGCCTGAGTAGAAATTCAACCGCTTCGATCCGGCCCAAAGCCGGTTTTGTGGTTGCCGGGGATGATCCATGGCCCTTCATACCCGCCTTTCCTGGTGCCAGTGGTAATCTCCCTGAACTAGAAGCTGCTGCAAAGGGCATCGGGGCGATCAATTGGGTCCCGGACCGTGATCAGATTGTTCGCCGTGTGCCTTTACTCTACCGGTGCCCGCATTATCGGCCGAGCTTCTCCGGGTTGGTCAGGGTGCAGGCACCTACATTCTCAAGGCAGCCAATGCAAGCGGAGAGACGGGCTTTGGCCGCAACACCGGGCTTAATCACCTAAAAGTCGGTAACATCGAGATTCCGACTGATCCTGACGGATCTATTTTCATAAAATTTCGTCGCAGCAATCCGGCAGCCTTCATCCCGGCTTGGAAGGTTCTCTCCGGTGAACTATCACAGGCGGACGTAGCTGGGCGCATCGTTTTGGTGGGAACAAGCGCTCCAGGCCTGCTTGATTTGCGTGCAACCCCGCTCAGTCCTGCAATTCCGGGCGTCGAAATCCACGCTCAGGTGCTGGAGCACATTCTCGCAGGTCGCTCACTCGTGCGCCCGGATTATGCCTTGGCCATTGAGGAAACCATCATGATTGCACTGGGCCTTCTCCTCGCTGCAATTCTTCCATACGTCAGCGCAGCCTGGGCTGCGGTCTGCGCTCTGTTCACCGTAGTCGCTTTAGTCCTTGGCGGTTGGCTTATGTTTCGCGTTGGGGGTCTTCTCATCGACACCGCCTATCCGACTTTGGCCCTCGCCTTCATTGCCGGTGCAATAACATTTTTATGTGTACCGCGGCGTTGAAACACAACGCACAACTATCCGTCCCGCTTTTGGTCGCTGCCTCGCGCCGGAGGTGATTGAGGAAATTATCGCTGACCCGAACAAGCTCGAGCTTGGCGGTGAAGTCCGCGAGCTTACCCTTATGTTCTGCGATGTTAGGAATTTCACCTCGATCTCCGAGCAGCTGAGCGCTGCCGAACTGACGCATTTTGTCAATGAGCTACTTAAGCGAGACCATTTTGCATCATCGAGGCACGATCGACAAATACATGGGCGATGCCGTCATGGCATTTTGGAACGCGCCTATTGACGATGCGCGTCATGCGGATCATGCATGCGAAGCTGCTCTCCGGTCGCCAAGCTCGATGGACTCAATGCGCAGTGGGCGCAGCAAGCGGTAGCCGCACAGCGGCAGTTCAAAGAAGTCAGAATCGGAATTGGAATCAACACCGGCGATTGTTGTGTTGGCAATTTCGGTTCCAGTGTCCGTTTTGATTATTCGGCAATAGGTGATGAGGTCAACGTTACATCGCGCTTGGAGGGACTGAGCAAGATGTACAGCCTTGCTGCCATTGTCAGCGAGCGAACTGCTGGCGCGAGCAAAACAGGATTTTCCAGTAATTGAGCTCGACGTTGTGATGGTTAAAGGCCGCGACGCCCTACCCGAATTTATACATTGCTGCAATTGTTGAGAAGTGAACCCGATCAACTTGCACGTTTGCAATGTGAGCACAAGAAATTCCTCGATGCCTATCGTCGGCAGCAGTGGAATGAGGGGAGTGTAATCTTGCAGCCTGCAAGGAAATTGGCGTAGCGGCACTTGACACGTATTATTCGTTATTTGCGTCGCGCATGACCGCCTTGCGAGAGATGACTTTACCTAGTGAATGGGATCGTTCCTTCGCCGTGACAGAAAAATAAGGGCGTCTGCAGGAAACCGATTCACATGCTCTGGGCTAGCGACCGGCCATATTGAGCGCCCAGACATGCTGCTCCTAGCGCTGCTGATCTCTTCAATCGGCATGCCTGCGGCGCTAAGGGCGTCAGAATTCGAGCGTGGCGGGGCCCCCCGTCGCCCCATCACTACCCTCGCGCATCCATATCGCGAAATCAAAGAGCCCCGGCCGCTCTTCTGATCGGCCGAGGCTCTCTCAAAGGCCCCGGTATTGCGCGGCGAGGCCTATAAGATGGGGGGCGATGATGCTCCCCAATATTGGGGCGTGCAATTCTGCTGGCGGCAAGATCGAGACCCCTGTGGATAACTTCAAGGTCGCTTGGCGGGGCTGATTGGGGCGTTTCCTCGCCCCTTGGCGGCCTTTCGGATCAGCGCTTCATCGGCCAGGCAGCGCGGTGTTCTACTTACGAGGGCGAGAAGGTCATTGCTGATGCTCGCTCAATCGAAACGCAATAGCGCTGGCGGCTGCACACCATGGAGCAACCAATGGTAGACATCGAGCATATCCCGTGCAACTCGGTCCCAGGAAAAATCCCGCACGACCCAAGCCTTTCCCTTTGCGCCCATCGCCATGAGCGCCGTGCGCGGCATTGACATGGATTTTGCCAGGGCAGCCACGAGCGGCTCAACTCCGTGGTCAATCCACCAGCCGCAGCTCTCGGCTTCAAGACCGCTCCAGGGGGCCCCTTTCGTTGCGATAACCGGTATGCCGGCCGCGAGGGCCTCCGCGACCGTGATTGCGAAGTTTTCGTTCAAGCTTGGAAGAACGAAGACATCGGCGGCGCGCATGGCACTGAGCTTCGAATCACCATAAGCGGGGCCCTCGATAGAAACTCGGCGCAGACGAAATGTCGCCGCAAGCGCGCGCAGTTCCTCAGCATGGCCAACTTCATTTGGTCCGACGATCCGCAATTGCCAGGTCGGATACTGCGCCTCGACGCGGGCCCAGGCGCGAACGAGACGGTCGAGGCCTTTCTTTGGATGAATGCGACCAAGCGAGAGTACCGTGCGATCCTCATGGTTTGTGGGCATCGGACTGCTGGGGACTGCCGGAAGATCGATTCCATTGGGAATGATGGCAACAGGATTGGCTAGACCGAAGGCGCGGACTTCTTGATATTCCTGTTCACTTGTCGCATGCACGCACGCCGCACCGCGGGCAACCGCGCCCTGCGCGAGATGCCAAAATAAGCGCTTCTTCTTGCGTGAGAATGCGAGTGCGGCCGGACCCAACATGCCGCGCGGCGCGATCACGAGCGGCTTTTTGGCTTTCGCGCTGATCCACCCAACCTGCACGTTGGGCATCAGCCAGAGCCCGTGATTATGGATGACCTGCGCGCCGCCGGCAGCTTGGCGAAGCCCATGAACGAGCCCCGACGAATAGCGCAGCTGCCCGAGCACCGGCGCACGCGCATGGTCCCAGGGAAAGCGGCGGTCGCGATAGCCGTTTGCAGAGGTATCGCTTGCGCCGGCATCTCGCAGGGCGACTGACAGCAACGCGACCTCGGCACCGGCCTGCGCCAGCGCGGAGCAGAGTCGCGGCACCGTGTACGATGGTCCACCATGCGCCGGATCAAGTCCCGCGATCACGTGGATGGCACGAACAGTAGTCGATGTCGGCGCGTGCATCCTGGGCAAATAGTCGAGGCGGGCAGCAGGGTTGGCCCTCATGATAGGGAAGCAGCAGCGTCTTCGCGTGAAGTCATGATATCGCCGAGGACGAGCACGTCCATACTGGTGCGAGTCTCGTCGATCGGCCGAGGTCGCCGACCCCCGGATATGTCAAACTTTTTACTGCCTTCCCGGCAGAGCCGGGGGGACTCCCATTTTGGTTAGGTGGATTGGACATCAGTTTGAGCATCCGAACGCTGGCACCAAAGCGTCCTTCCGATTCGAATATCGCCTTCAGCACTTGATGACACGGTCCCGCATACAGACCTGTATTTGTCTCCTGGTCACCGGTTGTACCTTGAGCTTGTTTTAATGGATGCCCGGTTTCTCATAAACGGCATGTCAATTGTGCAGAAGATGCCAGCCGGAGTGAACGAGATCTAATATTTTCACATCGAACTCGAACGGCATGAAGTGATATTTGCCGAGGGAGCCTGCTGTCGAGACACTCCAAGTAACAAACGGGTGCGAGCACTTGTAATTTGAGCGTCTGTACGCGGTAGATAGTTGTACTTACGCTCCGATTGTTGGCTACAATGGCTCGCCGAGCGGTATCTCCCATTATCGACGTACGCGATCCAATCCAAGCCTCTTACGAGGATCGTGGCCCGAGAACTTTTGCAAACCGAAAAGCTCGTTTGCTTGGTTCCATGGCCGCGGAATCCGACCATAACGCGCTCTGTCAGGTCCATTGCTGGGTCGGGTGGTAGAGCTTCACGCGCGTGCCCGCCCTGCGCGTGATCACCCGAAAACGGTCATGCTTTATCTCGTGCAGCCATTCAGCGACGCCGGAATGCGTGGGGGCATTAGTGGGCAGACGTCATTCCCACGTATCGCCGCACTTTGAGCATTTCAGATAATAGCCTACGAACCGGTTGTATTTAGTACGATACCTCCCGTGGAATATCCAACACCATAACCGCCTCATCATTATTGGCGTCTTTCGGTACCTTCGGAACTGTGTGCCGGTGGCGGCCTGGGCCTGCTGTTCTAGGGCGGTCTGGCAGCTCATCACTTGTTCCGCAGAGCCAGACCACCGACCCTCGTCGCATGTAGGCCGGTGGCCCGCCCCCCAACGGCGCCGTGGCGGAACGAATAGAGGGAATGGAGGCCGGTGTGGACCAATAGCCATGAACGCAGACGCGGGGCGACAGAGGCGCAGGTTGACCAGCTGCGCGCGTTTGCTCAGCACTCTAACTGACATGGGATAATATCAAGGCGGTCCCCAGTGCTGCAAGAGGCCTGAGCCAAGCTCACCATGCGGAACGTGATGTTCCGCTGCGCAAAACAGGCGGGGTAGATGAGAAATAAGCTGCTTCGTCCGCAGGGGAGCGGGCATTGCAGCGCTGGCGTGCTGCAAGAGTGCCCCCGACTCGCTGCCCTGGGAAGCGACCAGCGGGGCTGCCGGCCGCCAATCTTGTTACATCGCGACCGGACGACAACAGCACGGAACCAAGTTTGCCGCCGCAAAGCGGTGGGCCAAGCCCGGCCCGTTGGTCGCCCGGATGAGCACTAAGCTCAGGGGCGCCGGCTATCGCAGCGCTATCGGCTGCGCAAGCCGGCGTTCGGACAGATCAAGCAAGCCCACTTTCCCACCTGATTGTGGAGTGCAGTTCGGATTATCGGCTTATTCCTGTTGCTGTTAATTGAGCGTTCCAACGAGCCCTTCACCTCGCGGTGAGGGGCTTTTTGCGAGCAAGTGTCGTCGGCATTGGTCGCCGATTCGTGCTGAGAACCGAAATGGTTGCCAATAACGGGAGAGCAGAGTCGATGGGAGAAAGAAAGGGGCACACCGGCGCAAGCGGCTTCGCAAGCCGCTGGCCGGCATGACGCTGCACTGGGACGGCTCGGCGGCATCGCCAAGGATTCGGCGAGTGATGCGGCGGGCTGGCCGCGAGTCGGTTCTTGCACGCGCTCGCCGGCGCGCGTTCCATCCGGGCCCCCGCGCGTTCTGGACTAGGGGACAGCGTGAAGTTCGCCGGCGTTCTGGCTTCGATCCTGCTCAGTTCAACCAATATGCTGAGTAGGATTAATCGTCATGATAAAAAAGCAGCCATGCTGGTGCGCAAAAAGCAATCAAGCGCCTCTAGTAGTCGAGGTCGGCGCGGTCATCCTGGGCAAACAGTCGAGGCGGGCAGCAGGCCTGGCCCTCAGGATAGGTATGCGGCCGCCGCGTCTTCGCGCAAAATCATGATATCGCCAAGGACGAGAAGGTCCATGCTGGTGCGCAGGAAGCAATCGAGCGCCTCATCCGGCGTGCAGACGACGGGTTCGTTCTCATTGAAGGTGGTGTTGAGCACCATGGGAATGCCGGTGATGTCGCCGAAAGCATCGATTAGGCGCCAGTAGCGCGGATTGGTGCGCGCAGAGACGGTCTGCAGACGTCCGGAGCCGTCGACGTGGGTGACCGCCGGAATGGCGGCGCGCTTTTCCTCCCGGATCTGGAACACCTGCATCATGAAGGGGACGGCGTCATCCTCCTCGAACCACGCGCTGACCGCCTCTTCCAGCACCGATGGCGCGAACGGCCGGAAGGACTCGCGCCGCTTGATCTTGGCGTTGAGGATTGCCTTCATGTCGGCGCGCCGCGGGTCGCAGATGATGGAGCGGTTGCCGAGCGCGCGGGGGCCCCATTCCATCCGTCCCTGGAACCAGCCGACGACCTTGCCGGCCGCGACCGCGCTGGCGGTGCGCCGGCACAGCTGCGCCTCGTCGGCGATTTGCTCGATCTTGCAGGCCGCCCTAGCCATACGGGAGCCGGCCGCCGCCAATAGGCGTTCGATATCCGCGCGCCCAAAGCCCGGGCCCCAATAGGCGTGGTCCATGGCAAAGGAACGCAGCCCTCCGAGTCCGTGCCAGACCGCAAACGCGGCGCCGATGGCGCCGCCCGCATCCCCGGCAGCAGACTGCACATAGACCCTTTTGAAGCGCGTCAGGCGCCGGATTTTGCCATTGGCGACCGAATTCATGGCGCAGCCGCCGGCGAGCGCGATGTCGGTGAGGCCCGAGCGCCGCTGAAGCGGCCGAATCAGGCGGAAGAACGCCTCCTCGTACATGGCCTGAACTGAGCGGGCGATGTCGCGGTGGCAGTCCAAGACGGGGTCTTCCGGACGACGGCGCGGACCGAGAAGCTGTTCGAGCGCGGGCGAGAACAGGTCACCGAATTCCGGCGACCCGGAAGCCCACTGGTAAGAGATCGCCTCCCGGTGGTGGCGGAAATATTCAAGATTGAGCGCGTAGCCGTTATGCAGGTGCACGATCTTGCGCATCTCGTCCATGCGCGAGGGTGCGCCATAGGGCGCAAGCCCCATCACCTTGTATTCGTCGCCGTAATGAGGAAAGCCCAGATACTGCGTGAGTGCCTGATAGAAGATGCCGAGCGAGTGCGGAAAGTGCACCTTCCCCTCGATCTTGATGGCGCTTCCCTTCCCCACCCCCCAGGCGGCGCTGGCAAAGTCGCCGAAGCCGTCGATCGAGACGATGACCGCTTCCTCGAATGGGGAGACGTGGAAGGCCGAGGAGAGATGTGCGAGGTGATGCTCGATGTGGTGGAACTTGCCCGCAAAGCGCTGTCCGGGAAACTCCTTGGCAAGCAGCTCAGGCAGCCCCGCGCGCCGCGAGCGATTGGCGAGACGATCGCGCAGAAGAGCGAAGCTCGGCGCCCTGGTGACGAGATAGCCGAGCTTACGTAGCCAGTTGGCACGGCTGTCCTGATTGACGGCGAGATGATCGACGTCGGCGAGGGAAAGCCCTGCCTCGCGCAGGCAATAAGCGATCGCTTGGGATGGGAACCCTGCCCAGTGCTTGAGGCGCCTGAAGCGCTCCTCCTCGGCCGCGGCAAGGAGCACGCCGTCGCGCACGAGCGCCGCCGCAGAATCGCCGTGGAAGGCGTTGAGCCCGAGAATGATCATGATTCAAAGGATAAGCTTTGAGCAGGAATAAAATAACAAGCAAAAATTCCCCGGGGCTGACAACGTCCTTTTCAGATTTGCCAATAGCCCCAGAGCCTTACACCTACTCAACCAACCTTAGGTCAAGACGAAACCGGTTTTCTACTCATGCGAGCATTCAGACCAAAACGACCAAGCCTCTCCCACTTATGCACGAATTCGACCAGCCGTCTCCTGCGGGTTGATTGGAAGCGTCCGCGCCCGGCCAAGGGCGGCCAAACATAACCCAGAGAATTCATTCCAAAAGCGGATCGCCGGCACCGGAAGGCCCATGATGAGCGGGGCCGGTGGGGTTCCGGGGGCCGAGCGGTCCGCATCCAAGCATGGCATTGGTGGTGAGGATCTTTGCAGCCAGTCCGGAAACGGGACAGGTTGACCTTAGCCGTTGTGCCCGGTCATGGGGCAGCAGCAACACCCCTCTTGAAGATGGTCCTAGTCGATACTATGATATGATATTAGCAAACCTTAAGATCAATGATGCTCTGCGATGCAGTCGCTCACGCGAGATGAATTCCTGCAAGTTCTAACGCTTACCAGCGGCACCTTCGATCAGTTGCAGCACGCCGGCCATGTGTCACTCGCCTTCGGAACGCCGGTGCCAGCGACGCCGGGGAGGTACGTCGATCTCGACCTTGTAGCGATGGCGGTCAATTTGGGGCTCGCGCAGTGGCTCGGGCGGAAGATCTCAACCGCCATCGTGGCGGGGTTCTTCCACCAGTGGGCGGCGGCGGTTGGTTACGCCGAGGCGAAGCCCACCCAGGATTTCTTCATGGCGGTCGGTGGAGTTGGCTGGGACGGCGCAGCAAAAAATCCCAAACTCTTCGTCGTTACCAACGGAACGCTGGATCAGATCACCGGCGATTTCCGCGATATGGAAGACCTTGTTGGCTACTTCACGATCAACATTAGCGACATTATACGGCGGCTGCGGAGAAATGCGCAGGCGGTTGGAATCGATCTGACACGCCCCTTCTTCCTTCCGCCGGATGATCCTCGGTTCGATCAAATCCTTACCCAGGTCAAACGCGAACGCGACGCACGCATTGCGCGGTTGCGGCGCGACAAGAAGAGGTTAGCCCTCGCCAAGCGGCAGCGCCGCGGCGGGCTGCAGAAGATCGATGAGCTGCCGCGAGCCAAGGAGGTGCACTATCCGCCTGTCATGCGAGAGATTTTTGCCGCGACCGCAATGACGCGCTGAGCGCGCGATCGCAGCTAGCAACGTACCGGGAGCTCTCCCCTTGGGATCTCAGGCTGCGGAATCGAGGCAACCCCAACGTAAAGGTCATGCCATGAACGCTAAAGGAAACGGTCTGTTGAAGCGGCTCACTCGCGGGTCGCAACCCAACCGGCGTCGCCTAACAGGGCCGCGTTTCTCCAAGGAGAACCAGCCGAAGCGGGGGCGGGGGCGACCGAAGGACGCGCGCAATTATTACACCCGCGACCTGCAGGAGGCGACCACCAATGCGGTAAACCGCTACGGCGAGGACGGGCGCGGCAAGAACGGGATGGAGGGTTTCGTGTTCAGGATGTGCTCGCAAAACCCGGAAAAAGTGCTCGATCTACTGCGCGCGTTCCTGCCGCGGCAGGTCACGGTCGAGCAGCGACCGAAACGATATCAAAGCGTAGACGAGATTCACAAGGAGTTGGCGCGGTACGGCATCCATATCACCCAGCCGGCGCTGCCGAACTACAAAGGCCCGGAGATCGAGCTCGATGTCGAAGAGATTACAGACGCCGCCAAGGACGAAACTGACGGCGGCTGAGTACGTCGCCAAGCATATTGAGATGCGGGCAGCGCAGGCGCGCGAAAGCTTTTACTGGTTTCGCCGGTTGATTCGGCCGCAGATGCTCACCGGCTGGTGGACCGATAACATCGAGGCCGGGTTGCAGAAGTTCTATGAGGATTTCATGGCCGGGCGGCGGCCGAAGCTGGCGATGGGGGCGCCCCCGCAGCATGGGAAGAGCCTGGCAGCCACGGATTTCACGGCCTGGGTGGCGGGGAAAAACCCGGATCGGAAAACTATCTTCGGCAGCTACTCGGATGAGCTGGGGATGCGCACCAACCTGGACGTGCAGCGCATCATTAAGAGTCCAAACTTTCAGCTGGCGTTCCCGCACATGCAGATCGATCAGCCCGGTTGGGTATGCAACAGCGAGCTGATCGAATACGTCGGGCATGCCGGCTCGTTTCGCAACACCACGGTCAGGGGCGCGGTCAATGGGCTGGAACTTCACCTGGGCATCATTGATGATCCCGTGAAGGGGAGACAGGAGGCGTACTCCAAGCCGGAACGCGACCGGACCTGGGGCTGGTTTACTGATGACTTTCTATCGAGGTTTGCAAAGGATAGCGCGATGCTGATCATCATGACGCGCTGGCATGTAGATGACCTGCTGGGGCGCTACATTGATCGCATGGAAGGGATACGCGTGCTGTCCTACCCGGCGATCGCCGAGAACGACACGCAGTATCGCAAGGCCGGAGAGGCGCTATTTCCGGAACTCAAGCCGCTGGAGTTTCTGGAAGAGCGGCGCAAGATCCTGAGCCATGCCAGCTGGCAAGCGCAGTATCAGCAGCACCCGATCGTGGTTGGGGGCGGGGTGATCCCTATCGAGAAGCTCAGGGTCATGCCATTTTTCGACAGAAGCCAGGTCCAGCGTTCGGTCAGATACATTGACAAGGCAGGCACGCAGGACGGTGGCGCCTGGACTGCCTGTGTGCTGATGCACCGGATGCGGGATCGGACCTATGTAATAGGCCATGTCGCGCGTGGCCAGTGGGGGGTGCTGGAACGCGAGCAGAAGATAAAGACGCTGGTCGAGGCTGATGCGCGGCTGTTCGGGAATTATGAGGTCGGTATCGAGCAGGAGCCGGGCAGCGGCGGCAAGGAATCGGCGCAGGCGACGGTGCGCAATCTAGCGGGCAAGCGCGTGTTCGTCGATAAGGTGACGGGCTCCAAGGAAACCCGCGCCGAGCCGTTTGTTGCGCAATGCCAGAACGACAATGTGCGGCTGGTCGCCGGTGACTGGGTTCATGCTTTCCTCGATGAGGCCGAAGCGTGGCCGGCGAGCAAGTACAAGGACCAGATCGATGCCTGCTCCGGCGCCTTCAACCGCCTGGCGCAGGGGTATGGGTACGACACCACGTATGCGGGCTTTTGAGATTGAGATGCAAAACGGCCGCACTGGCTTAGGCCAGCTCGACGAGCTCAGGTTCCACGTCAGCGGCCTTAGCGGCGTTAAGCCGGACCGATGCGCCGCTCCCTACTGGGTGGGCGGGGCAAGGCGGCAGGCGCTCCGCCCTCCTCAAAGAACGCAACGATGCATGCCACTAGGATGGAGCGAACCATCGTAGTCGACCGCAAGCATGTTGGCAAAAAATTAACCGGAGGCGACGGAATCGGGTTGTGATTTCATTTGAAGATAATTTGGTCATGAGGCGTAAACTACGCAGAGCGTTTCATTGGCATCCGTGCACGGGCTCAGGTAGAGGATGCTGACCAATGGGCGCACTCACTTCTAGGCAGCATTTAGCTGAGCAGCTCGTGGCCTTCATTCGCCGACATGGTGGCCACACCATAAATCGGCTGCCATTAGGGGACTGCGAGCATCTGCGCTTCGAGGTTTGTCTGTCGGACAAGAGCTTGGTAAACAAGCTTCAAAGATTTGGGTTTGATCTTCATCTATTGAGCTACTCCAAACGCCTTGACCCCTGGGCGGCGACCGAGATCATCGGGGTCGGCAACCCACAACAGCTTCGTCAACAGCCTGCCGTAGTTGACATCTGTATTTATGAAGTTGAATTGCCGGTTATCGCCGAAGTCACGGAATGACCGCAGCTGTGCGGCCGGACTATTATCAATTGAAGGAATTGCTAACGACACTTGTTGAAGATTGCTGCACCATAACCTTCGCACATTGCGATAAATTCTATTTTCATCCTGTTGTTTAAGTCGATCTTAGACGCGCTCGAGTAATTTGGCGCTCAGCGAGGGACAGGGCCTCGCATGAAAAATCAGAGAGAGGCGTCATGTTGAAGACTATGGTTGTCAATACGGATCGCGCTGATCGCCAACAGCGCACGGAGCAGATGCAGCCGCACTACCTCAAAGCTGTCATGCTGGTAGAGCGGCTGCATCGGCGCCTGCTCGACGTTATCAAGGATGAATTCGATCGCCGCGGCCGCGCCGATGTTAATCCCGTGCAAGCATCCTTGCTACATAACATCGGCGAGCAGGAGCTGAGCGCGAGCGAGCTACATTCGCGTGGGTATTATCTGGGTTCAAACGTCTCCTACAACCTCAAGAAGCTCACCGAGGTTGGCTTTCTCGACCACCAGCGCTCCAGCTTCGATCGGCGTTCGGTGCGCATCAAGCTGACCAGTAAAGGTCGCGAGGTATGCAACATCGTTGATGCGCTCTACCAAAAGCATGTACGCACGGTCGAGCAGGTCGGCGGCCTGTGTCTTGATGAGATGGTTACGCTTAACAAGTCGCTACACCGCCTTGAGCGTTTCTGGACTGACCAGATTCTGTATCGGCTGTGATCGGCGCTGGCGTTGGGCGAACTCGCTGATGTTTTCGGCAATGGGCAGCGTTGTTTTCAATGCTGCCCAATCGCGAGCGATCGCCTCTTTGGGGTCCACCAGCCTGAGGCCTTGCTGACTAGCGACTGCCGCGACGTATTTATGCTGCCCGACGAGATCGTGCACCGCGTGGTGACACTTGCGATGCCTCGCCGTTATGCTATCAATATCGATAGCACAGATACTCATATGTCGCGGGATAGACAAATTTATGGGACAAGTGTTAGTTCGCGGTCTCGACGATCACGTGATCGAAAGCCTGAAGACAAAGGCTGCGCTCAAAGGGCGCTCGCTCGAGCAGGAATTACGTGATGTTCTTACGGCCGCGGCGCCTCTGACCGCGGAGGAGAAGATCGCGCTCTTCCGTAAGATACGGGCGAAATCCCCATCCCTGAAGAATTTCGATATTGGTGCTGCGATACGCGCTGGTCGCGATGACGAATTCCCCCCATGACTCTCGTGGTCGATGCCAGCGTCGCGGTTCACTGGTTTATCGATGTGCTGGCCTCGGAAAGGGCCTATCGACTGATCGCGAGCCCGGATCGCCTTATTGCCCCTGACCTTGTGATGGCGGAAATTGCGAGCGCGCTGTGGAAAGCCGTGCGGTTTGCCCAGCGCCGGCGACAGCAGCCGAAGCCATGGTCGCGGCCGGAGCGGCTTTTCACGAGCTCGTTTCAGCTCGCATGCTCGCCGATCGCGCGATCACGCTCGACCTGCGCCATCCCGTCTATGACTGCTTCTATCTCGCTTTGGCGGAGGCACGCGGCAGCCGGTCGGTGACGGCGGACGACTGTTTGTTGCGGGTTTGCGCGCGTACGCCGTTCGCCAAGCTGGTACGGTCATTGTGATTCGCGCATTGGCAGGCTCTCCCGTCGTAATGAGGCAAAGATGAACGACGCAGGCTAATAGTCCGTTCTACCACCGGACCGACAAGCGGGGGGCTTGACGCTTGCCGGAAGAACCGAATACTCGGGCATAAAGACAAACCCGATATTTGCGATGACCATCGCCCTGTACTCAATCCTCGCGCGCGCAGACTGAACATCGACCCGCTCCCCGTCGCGCTCAAGCTCTGGACAGCCCGGCACGACGGACGCACTTAAATTTAACTGCACTATGATCTGGCGACGGTCTGGTCCAGTGCATGCATCAGCTTTCAATCTTGTGCGCGGTGGCTCGACGAGTCGCACGGACTGGCTGCGCGCCGCCGCCCCCGCGCTGATCATCATGTTGAAAGCAGAACCCAATTCCAGACAACTTTAATGAGGTTGGACAGCGTTCGCCTCCTTGGGAATCGGATATATTCGAGATTCTCGATATTCAACCTGGATGGGACAAGCCGAGCCGAAAGGATTTTTCCCGTGACCTTGCAACCGTTATCTGATTCCGAGTTCGATAGATTGAGCGACATTCTCGGGCGCCTCGGTGACAAACGCGCAATGAATCTGGAACAGCTCGATGGTTTTTTAGCTGCCGTGATCTGCAGTCCTGACGACATTCCACAGAGTGAGTACGCACAGGAGATTTGGGGTTGCGATATTTGGAGCGAGGACGGCTTCACCTCTGATCCCTTACTGCAAGACGCCATGTCCCTCATTATCCGACATCAAGATGCCATATCATACACCTTGCGATCGGGTGAGGTCTTTACACCTTTGCTGCTCGAAGATGAGCACGGTATAGCCCGCGCTAACGATTGGGCCATGGGATTCCTGCGCGGAATGGAGCTGCGTAGAAAGAAATGGGCTTCGCTCTTAAACGACGACCAAAATGCCGGCTCGCTCGTGCCGATATTTGCTCTGGCACATGAATGCGACCCTGACCCTGAAATGCGCCCTTATAAGGAGCCTCCCAGTGCAGAACAACGGGATAAGCTGATTGTTGGCGCAGCTGCGGGGGTGATGAGGATCTACCACTACTTCTTCGAGACGCAGCGCTTAATTACAAAACCGTTATTCGGTGACACTACCTACCGCCGCGTCGAGCCGAAAGTCGGTCGTAATGAACTCTGCCTTTGTGGATCAGGAAAGAAATTCAAACGGTGCTGCGGCAAAGCCACTCTTCATTGAAGGGCTCGGTGTGGTACGCATGACGCACGGCGCGGCCGGCCATTCGTCATCGAGATTTGGCCGGCCTGACCAGACAAAGACCGCGCACTCGATATTGGATAGTGCAGTAAGATAGGGGTAGGGAGATCCGATTATCTCGTCTCCCCCTCCCTCCGAACCGGACGTGCGGATCTCCCGCATCCGGCTCTCCAGTTGGTGGTCTTACCTGCGAGAGGACTGGCGGACCAAGGCATGGGCTTCTTGCAAGCTAAAAAGCCCAAGCTCAGCAAAGAAGGCATTAGGCCAGCGTTGATGATCGGCGCCGTGCACTTTGGCAATTCCCCTCTGGCCGAGCCGTTTGCGCAGGAGGCTTCGTAGCCGCCGGCGTATCCAGCCGTCCATCGGTTTGAATGTCCTGCGATGGCTGTGCTTGAAGTACTCGAACCAGCCTCGCAGCGTGCGGTTGATGTCCGTGATGATCGTGGGCAAGCTGTGCCCCGAGGTCCGCTTGGTCTTGGCGCGGATCGTGTCTTTGAACTTCATCAGGCTCTTCTTGCGTGGCCAGCGATGGCCCGCCTCGAAGTGATAGCCGAGGAAGTCGAAGCCCTCTTCCTGCGCGTTGACCAGCCGCGTCTTGGTCGGATGCAGCTTAAGTCCGGTCTCGGCCGTCCATTGTTGTATCTCGGCAAGAGCGTCGGCCGCGTCCTGCGGGCTACGACATAACACCACGAAGTCGTCTGCGTAGCGCACCATCTCGAAACCGCGTGCGGCCATGCGATGGTCGAGCGGATCGAGGTAGATGTTGCTCAGCAGCGGGCTCACCACAGCGCCCTGCGGTGTGCCCTCTTCCGGTGTCCATTCTCGGTCGCCGTCCAGCACGCCCTGTTCGAGAAAGCTTTCGACCAGCGCCAGAATTCGACCGTCCAACACCTTCTTGCCGACCAAGGCGAGAAGGCGATCTTTCGGAATGGTGTCGAAGTAGCTCTTCAGATCGGCATCGACGACATGGATGTACCCGGCCTTGAGCAGCCCTTCCACCCGCCGCAGCGCGTCCTTGCACCCTCGTCCGGGGCGAAAGCCATAACTGTGCGCGGCAAAGTCCCGCTCGAAGATCAGCGCCGTCTGCACCAAACGGTCGCGGACCGTGGGGATTCCCAGCGGACGCTTCCCCTGAGTTCCCGGCTCACCTCTTCCCCCTGCTCGACCAGGTCGAGCAATTGCCCAAGCGTGTTCTTCGCCTCGAAGGCGCCCACTTGACGCAAACCGTCCTCCTCAATCTAAGCTTAGTCTGGCTTAATACGGGTCGATGTCAATAACTTGACGAACGAACATCCCGATCGTCCGAGCCCCAGATGTGCCATCAATCGCCGATGCTTTTGCTGGTGTCAGAGTGACAGGCGGCCGGCATCCACCCTCGATTCACTGCTCGCAGCACAGCGAAAGTACACCGGATGACGTTAGCAACACCCAATGTCGCCGATGTTGCCGGCTTAGGCGCCGATGTGCTCAATAACTGACAGGAAAGCGCCATGAATGTTCGATTCAAGATGACCAACAAAGGCGAGGTTGCTATCCTTCCTCGCAAGGAGTACGAAGCACTTGCCGCTAAGGCACGGGAGGCCGACGAAGATATCGGCACTGCGCGCCTAGTGGCGCGCGCTCGCAAAGAGATTGCTGCTGGTATCCCACTCATTCCGAAATAAATTGTTGACAGAATTATTGCCGGTGAAAACGCACTGCGCCTAATTCGCAAATGGCGCGGTAAGTCGCAACTCTATGTCTCGTCCAAGACTGACCTCGGACAGGGTTACATTTCCGATCTGGAAAGCGGACGGAGAAAGGGTACAACCGCAGTTTTGAAAAAAATTGCGGATGTACTCAAGGTTCCACTTGATCTCATCGCATAGGGCACCCGCGGCTTCCACGGCATAGGGCAGGGGCAGATCGTCAGCACCCTTCTGCGCTCTTTGTTGCGCAACCGCACCGCGGCCGCTGGCGGGACCAGCGCGGTATCCGCCGGTCGGCTGACGCATGCTTGGTCCTCAGCTGCAGCACGAGGGGGGAAGCCGATTGGGGGGCTGGGATTGGAATCGGACGAAGCCCTTGACGGATGTCCAAAAATGGACATATCGTACGAAAACAGACCGAGATTCCATGCCCGCCCGCCGAGCTTCCCGTAACCCCCGCCCCGGTGGTCCGCGGATCGTGGATGCGAGCCGCTTCCAACCGCGTCGGCGTCGTCAACTCTCGGGCCCCGGACTGCGCTCCTTCCTGAACATCGCGGACGAGTGGCAGCTCTCTGAGCAGGAGCGACTCCGTGTCCTCGGGTTCCCCGCTCGATCGACTTTTCACGGCTGGGTTGCCAAGGTTCGCCAAAGGACGGACATTACGCTCTCCGTCGACGAGCTGATCCGGATCTCGGCGGTGCTTGGCATCTATAAGGCGCTGAAGATCGTCTTCCCGCGTGAGGAAGATGCCGTCCGCTGGTTGCGGGCACCGAACGCTGGGCCAGCGTTCGGTGGTCAGGCTCCGCTGGCGCTGATCACGTCGGGGACCCAGGATGCACTGATGCTGGTGCGCCGCTATCTCGACGCCTGGCGCGGCGGCACATTCGGCGCGCCGGTACCCGGCTTCGATGACGCCGTTGCGCCGCTGTCTGATGCGGATCTGGCGTTCGTCTGATGGCAACTGCTGCCGTCGCGGACCCTACGTTTCGACTGATCCCTTCGCGATTCCCGCCGATCGCCGCGTTCGAAACGGTGTCCTCCGCGGATGACCTTGCCGCGGTGATGGAACTGGAGGGCTGGACCAACGATCGGCTCGTGGAAGAGCGGCTTGCCCGGCTGCCGCGCGACCATTGGGTCTACGGGTCGCCGAATGCCAGCATCGTGATGGCGAGTTTTCTGCACGCGGCGCCGACCGGATTGCGCTTCAACGGCCCGGAGCTCGGCGCGTGGTACGCTTGCGAGGCGATCAATACTGCGATCATCGAGATCTCTCATCATCTGCGTCGTGAGGCCCACCGCTCTGGAATGCGCGAAATGCGCAGCCAATACCGAACCTACACGGCGACCCTCGACGGCCGCTACGAGGACATTCGGGGGCTGCAGGCGGCGCGGCCGAACCTCTATGCCGCAGCCGATTACTCCGCGTCGCGGGTCTTCGGCGAACGCATTCGGCGCGCGGGCGACGGGATCGTCTACGACAGCCTGCGCCACGTCGGCGGCGTCAACGTTGTTGCCTATCGGCCGCGGAAGATCCGCAACGTGACCCAGCGCGACCACTACGAGCTGACGGTGCCGATCGCGGACAGGATCGTCGTGCGGCGCCTGGCGGCTTGAGACCGGTGCATGCATCAATCGTCAGACCACTGGAAGCAAGCCTTGTGGTGATGCGATAGCGCTCGTCGATCGACCAGCGGCATGTCCCCGCCTTGGCACCGGACTCCCGGGCCAACATCGTCGTCCTCGTCGATGAAAATCACGCCGGCGATGAGCCGATTCAGCGTCTCGCGGACTTCTTTTTCCGGTAATTCTCCGGCACCTCATCATCGGGCTGCGGAGTCTCGCCGCTACGACGTCTCATCAAAACGATCAAAGGCGCGAAAATCAGCGCGAACAGCACGCTCAGCAAAATAATCCGCCGTCTTAAGCGCCGCGAGCTTTTTCGCGACCGCACTGACGATGAACTGATTGAGCGTTGTGCCATCTTCGCGAGCAACCTCCTCGATTGCTCTTTTGAGAAGCCGGCAAACGGAGGGCATAATTACTGCTGGTTCTCATTTCATGATTTCTGCCGGGGTAAGGACTGCGATCGCAAATTCGCTCGCGACGCCAGCGAAATCGCGAGTGTTGAACGTCGTGATCGCGTCGGCCCGTAGCTTCGAGCACCATGTCGTCGTCCGCGTCCCTAATTCTTGGCCGAGACGCAGCCCGTGAAGACACAGGAGCTCACGGCTCAAGATCGCAAGCACGAGCCATGATTCGCTCAGCTATGCCCAGAGCGCCGTGGAAGCCGATCGGCCGATTTGGGACGAAGACTTATATGCGGCCGAGGTAAAAAAATCTCCCGAAGGCCTACGAGTTCCTTCAGCTTTGCACTATATTTCGAACATGGACATTCAAAATGCTCTTGCCACTCTGCGCCATCATGAGAATGCCTTGCGCTCGCGCGGCGTGGCGCACGCCGCTGTATTCGGCTCTGTTGCGCGTGGCGAGAACCGCCCGGATAGCGATCTCGATATATTAGTAGAATTCGAGCCCTGGGCCGAAGGGACAATCTATGAGTATATTCGCTTTAAAGAGTACGTCGCTAGTCTTTTCCAAGAACCAGTTGACGTTATAGATCGCGCAGCGCTTAAGCCTCATTTACGTGCGCCTTCGGCACGCGATGCCGTCTATGCCTTCTGAGAAGGAAAACACGGCGCTGCGCGACATTCTCTTCCAGATTAGCGCGGCCGAGCGCTTTGCGCGTGGCCAAACGTTTGAAAGTCTGCGCGATGACCTCATGAGGCTCTATGCTATTATCCGCGCTCTTGAGATCATCTCCGAAGCATCGCGGCGCTTGTCGGACGAGTTGAAAGCACGCTACCCGGATATTGCGTGGCGGGAAATGGCTGCAGCTGGCAACTTCTATCGCCACAACTACGAAGACGTGACGCCACGGCGAGTTTGGAAGACTTTGCAGCAAGATTTGCCGCCACTGCGAGCTGTCATCGAGCAAGAGCTTGGTACAAGCTCTGAGTAATCCCAATCTTGAAGGTCCCTGCGGCAGTCCTGCTGCGCGACCGCCAATCGAGGGTGGCAAGCGGAAGGGTGCGCCAGACCAGCGTCGCCGAACTGTCGAGCACGAGACTCACGCGCCGGTTGGTTTTTCCACTCGGACCAGTCGAAGGGGCCGAACTTGCGCTGCTCGGCGCGCTCGCGGATTCTTTGGATGGCGGCGCGGGCTTGCTCGCGGTTGCTAATGGGCCGCGCAGGCGCCAAGCGCGTCGACCAGGTCGAGCAATTCCCAAGCGTGTTCTTCGCCTCGAACGCGCCCACCTGACGCAAACCATCCTCCATAAGCTAGCTTTGTCCTGTCTAGGTTATAATTAGACGCCCTGACCATCCCGATGTCCTCCAGATGTGCCGGGCTGTCGGCTGCCCGCGCGAGAGGTCTGGAGGCGCCACGGCAGATGGACTGGTCGCTGGCGGGACCATTGCCGATCCCCCTCATGCTGCTGCCTCTGATCAAAACCGCGGTATCTGCCGGCTCGGGCCGATGCGTGCTGGGTCCCTCAGATGCAGCACGAGGGGAAGCCAGATTGGGAGAGGGCTGGGATCGGACTCGGCCCGAAGCCTCTTGACGGATGTCCAACTCGCGGACTTCTTTTTGCGGTAATTCTCCGGCACCTGATCATCGAGCTGCGGAGCCTCGCCGCTACGACGTCTCATCAAACGATCAACCGCGCGAAAATCAGGGCGAACAGCACGCTTAGCCCCCTTGATTTTACCCTCGTCTGACATATTTTGCAGGCATGTCTGACAGGATGGATCCATGGCTGCTTGCACGAGCACTCGCGCGTCCCCGAAAACCAGTCGCAATCACCGGCGTCGTCGCGCCCGCCGCGGTGCGGTCGATCCGATAATCTCAGCCAAGCTCGCCTTCGCATTGAAAGCACTGGCTGAGAAAGGAAAGTTGAGTGGGATTCGGACCCGACGGATGAGCGCACGAGTTGATCCGGGGTTAGTCAAAGCTGCACGTATGAAGACAGGACTGAAAACTGATTCCGAACTCATCAACGCCGCCTTAGCCATGATTGCGGCGCCTGATGATTTTGGTTCCTGGTTCGCGGCGCAGGCAGGGCGTTTACCGAAGGACTTTGACCTTGAGCTCTGACGTCCTCACCATCGTTGCGCGCCACGATCCTGCGCGCTGGATGGGCACCCTGAGGCATCGTGACGCGGCAGAACTTCCGTTCGACGCTTCCCAGGTAGCAAGCACGGCGCCGCTTTTATTTGACGCTACCGTCTACGTTGACCAGCTCAAAGGCCAATTACCGACAGCAATCATTTCGTTGATATCTTCTCGGACTATCCTTCATGCTGCTCCAGCACTCGCCGAGATCGCAGTGACTGTAGGCGTCCTCCATCCAGCGGACGAGCGCACCGAGCTTAGCCTCAAACCCATTCTCGAAACCTTTCGGCGAATTCCATTACAACGGGTTGTTTCCCCAGCCAACGAGACGTGGCTCGAAGCCGCGGTCATTGCCGGAATTCTGGCGCGTACACAGAGCCTTGCAAGGGAGGCCCGCCGGAAGTTCTTGCACGACGCTCTCTTGTTTTTAATGGCCGCCGAAAATGGGGCCATTCTCATAAGCCGCAATTCTCGGGACCTCGATTTGCTTCTGCAAATGAAACCAAGCGTTGGGGTTCTCCTGTATCAGCGGCGCTGACTTGGCGATTGGGCGAAGCGCGCGCTCGAATACGCGCCATTGCCAAGCGTCGGAATCGGGGCATAGGTGCCCTCTATGCCGGCTGTCGACCGAGAGGCTTGGGCGTACAATCAGTCGCCGCGACGGAC